>OIYP01000055.1_pt1 | contig 84302 bp, 60 predicted proteins | sample 1588261 | NCBI WGS metagenome assembly OIYP01 (sample SAMN03283293) | human gut metagenome | biome: human-associated habitat; material: feces | host: Homo sapiens | place: Peru | collected 2012 | reverse complement strand
GCAAACGTAAGTATGTACTGCGGGCTATCGCAGGAATTTACGACTGTGGAGTGTATAAGAACTTGTGAGTAGCGTATTGTTTACAATCGCCAAAGCATACACAATGAAGCAGTAAGAAGTATCCGCAAGGACTTCAATTTCTCGATGTGTTTGAATATATTTAAACACATTTTGAGTGGCAGTTTTATGAAAAAAACATCACATACCTGTGACTGTATGGGTATCCCCGTTGTAGCGACCAATTTAAAATCGGCGGTGCACACCGTGTGTGGGCATCTGCAGGAGCACAGAGGGGACTATATGACATTTGTCAATGTGCATACTCTTGTCACGGCAGTGGAAAATGGCGAATATAAAAGGGCACAGGAAATGTCAGCTTACAGCTTTGCGGATGGGACACCGGTTGCCAAACTGCAGAGGAAAAAGGGCTATATAGAGGCAAAGCGTGTAGCCGGTCCTGACTTTATGGATGCTGTTTTGAAAATATCTCCCGATAAGGGATACCGTCATTATTTTTATGGAAGTACGCCGGATAATATAGGTCGGTTGGTGGAGGCGGTTTCGGAAAAATATCCGGGAGTGGAAATAGTCGGAAGCTGTGCACCGGAATTTGTAGAAACGATGGATGCAGATACTTTTGAGGAGATATTTGCAAAGGATATCGCAGAGATTGAAAAAGCTTCTCCTGATTTTATCTGGGTCGGACTGGGAGCACCCAAGCAGGAATTGTGGATGATGCATGCACAGGGCTGCGTCAGTGGTCTGATGGCAGGTGTCGGTGCTGCCTTTGATTTTATGTCCGGTGAAAAAAAGAGGGCACCTGTTGTATTGCAGAAGCTTGGACTGGAATGGTTTTACCGCCTGATGCAGGATCCTCGGAGACTCTTTCCGCGTTATATTGAAACCAATATCAAATTTCTCAAATTATATCTGAAGGACAGTCTGCATCATGAAAGAGCTTCGATTTGCCGGGATGTCAAAACAGAGGTAAATGAACAATTATATGACGAATTATAAAAAGAAAGATGTAAATGCTGAAAATAAAATAGATTTTGTCATCGCCTGGGTCGATGGAAATGATAAGGCATGGCAGGCGAAAATGGCAGAATATGGTCATGGAAAAAATGAGCAATTCCGTGACTGGAATTTTTTGCCCTATCTTTTAAAGAGCATAGATCGGTATGCGCCTTTTGTACACCGGATTTTTCTGGTTACGGATCGTCAAAATCCGGACTGTCTGTCTGATGCAGGCAGAGAAAAATATTGTCTGTCGGATGATCTGGTAAGGAAAATCAAAGTGATATATCATGAGGAGTTTATACCGCAAAAATATCTGCCAACCTTTAATTCCCATACGATTGAATTGAATTTTCACAGGATACCGGGGCTTTCCGAGCAGTTTGTGTATTTCAATGATGATGTTTTGCTGACCGGACCGTGTGCGCCGGAGGATTTTTTCAGAGACGGTTTGCCGGTGGACTGCGGATGCCTGAATGCAATCAATGGAAAGGATCCGGTATTTGCCGGAATCCAGTTTCATAATATGGTTTTGATGAATGGACATTATGATATTGGTGCAGTCAGAGCGCATCTTTGGAAATGGTTAAATCCAATCTATGGAAGGCAGAATATCAGGACGCTGCTGTTACTGCCATTTCAAAGGCTGCAGGGAATATACAATCCGCATGGACCGCTTGCATTGAAAAAGAACACTTATGAAAAGCTGTGGAAGCGGGATGGTGATATTCTTGATCAGACCTGTCTGTGCAAATTCCGGAAGGAAAGCAATGTTTCGGTATATGTCATGCGCTATGAGCAGCTTTTGTCGGGCAATTTTGTACCGGGAAAGATAAATAACAGGTATCTTGAGGTAACATATCCGCTAAAAAGGATTGCGGCAGCTCTTGACCGTTCGGGATCGGTCTGTATCAATGATACGGACATGGACGATATGATGTATCTGAAAAGAAAGAAACAAATACAATATTTATTAAAAGAAAAGTATTGTAAAAATTAAAATAAATTATAAAAAGTCAGCAGGGGATAATATGTCAAACAAATTAGCATCAAATAACAAAAAAACAAAGAAAGAAAACCGGGCGCTTGAAATAGCACGTGCATTACTGGAATATACGGTCATGGCACTTGGAATTGCACTCTGTGTACTGGTGCCGTTGTACTTAAAGGACGGCTACCATGGCGTCGGGGACTGCAAATATGAGCTTTACAAATGGATCATGATATTCGGATGCATTGTCGTGGCTTTTGCCTGTGTCCTGTATTTTTGTCAGGGGGGACTGACAAAAATAAACGACAAAAAAACAGATGGCGGACTGACGGTAAATGAAAACCACAGATTGTGCACCACAGATTATTTTGTATTTGCATTTTTAGTTTTTACTTTGATATCAGCACTTGCCGGCGGCAACTTCAAAGACTGTATCGCCGGATACAACGGCTGGTACATGGGAATTGTATCGATGTTCAGCTTTGCAGCCCTGTACTTTATGTTTGCCAAGGCAGGAAGATATTACAAGGCTGTTTTGTATGCACTTCTCGGAACATCATTTGTTACTTATATTGTTGGTATCCTGCACCGTATGATGATTGATATCATCGGCACCTATTATCTTGGTACTGAGCAGGAACTTGCCGATAATTACAAAAATCAGTTCCTTTCCACATTGGGTCAGGCCAGCTGGTATTCAAGCTTTGTCTGTACTGTGTTTCCACTCGGACTTGCCATTTTCTGGTGTGCGAAAAAGAAAAATCTTCGCATGATATCCGGGATTTTTACTGCAGTCGGAAGCATGACTCTGGTAACACAAAACAGTGATAGTGCCTATATGGCAATGCTTGGATTTTTCTTTGTATTGTTCTGGTTTTCCGCTGCGGATGCAGGACGGATGGAGCGCTTTTTAGAGGCAGTTGTTTTATTTCTGGCATCGACGAGGGTGATGTATCTTTTACTGCTGCTTCACCCCAATTCCTCTCTGTCTTTGGATGCATTGAGTTATTTTATGGTTTATTCCAGATGGATGAGTATTGCGTTGATTCTTGCTGTTGTTCTCTGGGGACTGAGCCTTCTAGCTATCAAAAAACAGACGTATCCGGCAAAGGTTATGAGAGTTGTCCGCCTGGTCCTTTTAATAGTGATTCTGGCAGCAGTTCTTTTTGCTATCATCATTCTTGCCTTGAGCGCAAAAAATGCAGTGCCGGCAGGATTATTGGCCATTACGGAAAAAATCCCATATATGACATGGTCCGATAAATGGGGCAACGGACGCGGACAGACCTGGGCCTTTAGTATCCGGATGTACCGGGATATGGATATCTGGCATAAATTATTTGGTGTGGGCCCCGATGGCTATGCACCGTATGCTTACAGCCTGTATGCCGACCGCCTTGCTGAAATGTGGGGCAACCGCACGCTTACCAATGCACACAATGAATGGATGAATGCACTGATCAATTTTGGGCTGTTTGGCTGTATCGCTTATATCGGTATTTTTGTATCGGCATGTGTGAATTTTGTCAGAAAACAAAAGGAGCAGCCGGTGTTGGTCGGCTTTATGGCATGTGTCGTTTCTTATATGTGCCACAATGCATTCTGCTATCAGACGGTATGCTGTACCCCGTTTATTTTTATACTGATGGGGATCGGGATTTATATTTCTACAAATTACCACTTGCGCAGTGATATGGATATGTAATAAACTGATATTAAAGTATGTTTACATAACAATTACGGCGAAAATACTATACTAATGCAAAAGGCGGTACAACATGAAATACAGATTTTATAAAAAATTAACCAGATTATTGATCGTTCCGATGCTTTCGGCATCTTTGATTGCAACAGTTCTTCCTGCGGGCGCAGGATCACTGGAGGTAAAGGCGGAGGAAATCTCCCAGAATGATATCGAGAACGGTAATATTGAAAACAGCGATATTGAAAACAGTGATACCGGCTTTGCGGCTGATAAACTGAACTATGTATATCTGGAAAACAAGACTGTTACCTCTCCCGGTACACAGACGGTTATGATCTCATATGGTGATGAAGAGACAACGCTTTCACAAGCAAAGCTCACTGTCCGGAATTATCTGACAGGCAGCGTGAAAGAATACAGCATGACAGAAAGCTTTGAAAATACAGCTGTTTTTACATTGGATTATACCGCAGCAGACCGTGGCATTTATGAAGTTACGGATGCAGCTGTTGTGACAGATGACGGCACTTCTGAAAAGCTGCATCTTCTCAGTACCGGAATGGAACATATCTATTTTGGTGTAGACGAAGAGTTTGAGGAGACTTCTGCCGATGGAGAGGCGCTGCAGACAGAAAGTGATCCGGGATTTGATCCTGAGGATGTTTCTATGCAGATCGTTTCGCTCGGAGCAGATGGAAGCAGTATGACAACCTCCGATATTAATGAAATTACAGAAGCGATCAAAGCAGGAGCAGACAGTGCCGGTCAGTCCCGTATGGCAACAGAGAGTGAGCTTGGGACAGAAGCCAGAGATTATGTTGTCATGCTTGATCCCGGACATGATTCTACACATGCCGGTGCATACAAGAATGGGCTGAGAGAGGAAGTACTTACCTTAAAAATTGCACAGTACTGCAAGGCAGAGCTGGAGCAGTACAAACATGTAAAGGTATATATGACAAGATCGGGTTCTGGCTGTCCGCTTCCGGGATCAACATCCGTTCAGGATAATCGTAATCGTGTTGCTACGGCAGCAAGTGTCGGTGCAGATATTTATGTCAGCATTCATCTGAATTCGGCGGGTTCGGGATCCGCAAAGGGAGCACAGGTATTTTATCCCAATTCAAGCTATAGACCGGACATCGGTTCTGAGGGTGCCAATCTTGCAATACAGATCCAGAGACAGTTAGTTGCCTTAGGTTTACAAAACAGAGGAATTTCCATCCGCAATTCCGGCGATAATTCGCGCTATCCGGACGGCTCACTAGCTGATTATTACGGAGTGATCAAAAATTCCAAGCTTTCCGGTTTTCCCGGTGTTATTGTAGAGCATGCCTATTTATCCAATGCTTCGGACGCGGCATTTTTGAGAAGCGAGAGCAATCTGCAGGCACTCGGTATTGCGGATGCGACCGGTATTGCACAGTATCTGGGATTGTCAAAGGGTTCTAAGATCGATCGCGAGAAAGTATTGTCATTTGTAAACCGTCTTTACAGCCTATGCTTAAATCGAGTTCCCGAATCAGGCGGATTGGAATACTGGACAGATGTGATCTGCAGTGAGGAAATGTCGGGGGCAGAAGTTGCCCAGGGCTTCTTCTTCAGTCCTGAGATGAAGAGCAGAGGACTTTCTGATTATGAGTTTGTAGAGATTTTATATAATGTCATGATGGACAGAAATTCCGATTGGGATGGAGCTTCGTTCTGGCTTAGCTATATGGATGCCGGTATTGAGAGGGAAGCTGTTTTTAAACAGTTTGTCGATTCGGCAGAGTATAATAATATTTGTGCTTCTTATGGAATTGACCGCGGAAACGTAACTGTGGCAGGAAAAAACCGGAATCCCGGATTGACATTGTTCATGATGAGACTATACACGAAAGCTATGGATCGTGAGTATGACAGTGACGGAATGGATTACTGGTGTAACCAGATTTTGGATGGAAACTATAAAGTCATGGATGTTGCGGGGCAGCAGTTTTTTAATTCTAAAGAGTTTATCAATAAAAAGCTTTCGAATAAGGAGTATGTGAAGGTTTTATACCGAACATTTTTTGACAGGGAATATGATGATGCCGGATTGAATTACTGGCTGGGAATGATGAAAAAGGGAATGTCACGCAGTGAGGTTCTCCAACAGTTTAATAATTCGGATGAATTTAAACAAATTCGGTATAATTATGGCATTATAGGTTTATAAGTATGTGTAAAATGACGACCAGATATTTATTGCTTGTGTGATGAATATCTGGTCGTTGAAAATATGAGGGAGGTTCTTTTATGAAAAGAAAGAAATTTAAAGGAGGACTGCTTGCGGCATTGGTGCTTGCGCTGGGTGTGTCTGTTTTGTGTGCAACGGATGTCAAAGCAACAGGAAAAATTACGGATGAAATTGAGGACAGCAGGGAAACGGTAAAGGCGGAGACACGGACAGCTTCGCCTGTTTATCATTGGGACGAGGAGAGCCCGGATGCATATCGGAAATTTATGGATTCGTTGTCAAACGGTCCGACCGGTTACGGTGTAGAGAGTGCCGATCAGGTATCTGCAAATGCAATTATCACGGAGACGATGTCTGATATTGATATAGAGCATGATTTGTCAGCCGAATCGGTATACAACTGTATGATCAGCTTAAAGGCTTATTTTCCGGAGGGAAAATATTGGACGAATGAAAATTTTTATGCGTGGAACGGAGGCGGCAGATATTATGGGGGTTACGGATGTGCCGGATTTGCATTCCTGTTATCGGATGCCGCATTTGGTAATCTGCCGGCCAGATATATAGACAGTTTTGACTGGGATAATTTACGGGTTGGAGATATCCTTCGAATTAATAACGATACACATTCAGTTATTATTCTGGAAAAACATGATGATTATGTTATTGTAGCAGAGGGAAATTATAATGCCTCTATTCATTGGGGAAGAAAAATTACCAAAGCCAATCTGCAAAACGGATTTACTAATTACGCTACGCGATATCCGATTGACGGATCCAACGTAAATGTATTGCCGGCAATTAATAAATGGGAAGGGCCCGGGGCTTCGGAAAGTAATCAGAATTATCCGGTAGATTTTGATGACAGTACGGCAGATGATTCACTTGTTTTTTCAGTGCAGGACGTCCGAAGCGGAGCTACAGAACGCTTTCATTCCCAAAACGGGAGATATAAAATTCTGCTGTTTGGCGGAGTTGGAGATTGCGGAAATACATTATACAATATGATGGCTCTTTCGCAGATCATACAGGAACAGAATTTAAATCAGATAGAATTCTGGATCTTTGATATCAGAAACAATCCGGACAGCACGATGAAAGAGGCCTGCGATTATTGCGGAATTACTTCACAGGCAAAGGTAATAAATAAGACGACACAAGGAAGCTATTGGAATGGTTTATATAACTTTTTGCTTGAAAAGGCTGATGAAGAAAACCTTATTACAAACGGAAGCTTTTATATGCCATTGATTGCTTTTGTTGATGGAGAAGGATATGTCCTTGGAGAGTGTGTTTCCAAACAATCAAAAACAGATTTAAATACAATGCTTAATACTTTGGGATTTATCAAGGCAAATCAGGAGACTGCTAAAAAAAATGCCCAGATAGAAGCATTTGTTGATCGATTATATACGAATGTTTTACAAAGAACATATGATGTCAACGGTATGAATTACTGGGTTGATGAATTGGTAAGCGGAGCTCAGACGGGAGCTGAAGCAGCAGGAGGTTTCTTTTTTAGTCAGGAGTTTAAATCGAGAGGGCTGTCAAAAAAGGAGTATGTGCAGCTGCTGTATAATGTTATGATGAACCGTACACCGGATGAGAACGGATTAAATTATTGGCTTGGCCTGATGGAAAATGGATATGGCAGAGAAGGGGTATTTCGTGATTTTGTAGCATCTCCTGAATTTGAAGGTATTTGCAGCAGTTATGGAATTAAGCCGGGAACCTATCAGGTAACCGGATCAAGCAGAAATGCAGGTCTGTCGGCATTCATGTCCCGGCTGTATTCGAAGGTAATGGGAAGAGCATATGATCAGGACGGCTTTGATTACTGGTGTGAGGCGATATATCAGGGAGATTATACATTAATGCAGGTATGTACGGATCAGTTTTTCCATTCACAGGAGTTTTTAAATAAAAACCTTGATAATGTAGAATATGTCAAAGTATTGTATCGCACTTTCTTTGGCAGGGAGTATGATCAGGAGGGACTGAATTATTGGATCGCGCAGATGGTTTATTATGGAAAAGACAGGGATTTTGTTTTAAATGAATTTGCAAGGTCACAGGAGTTTAGCGTGATAAAAGCGCAATATGGATTTTAATAAGGGGATTAACCGGTGAAGAAAAAAATGATTAAAAGAGTGCTTTCACTGATACTTGCGGGAATATTTGCATTCGGAATGACCGGCGATTGTGTGCCGGCAAAGGAAATGCCACAGACAGATTTGGAAATGCCGACTGTTTCGGAGGATGCTGTTGAAGCTTATATTCCGGACGATGATTTATCAGAGGAAGACCAATATGAAGAAATATCGGAAGAAGAGCTGATCGAGGGTGACAGCATTTTTATTAATCAGGGCGTCAGTCCTGAGAGAGCGGCAGAACTGGAACAGCAATATCGGGAGGAACATGGAGAGGATGCCCTGATAAACAGTCTGATCCCGGAAGATATTTCTTTTTTGAAGGAGAGTGCATGGGATAGTGTATCCATGGTCAGAGGAACACAGTCCGGCGGTAATTACTTTCTTAATCTTATTTTAAATAATGTGTGGAGCACAAATGCGCCACATGGTGTTCCGTTTGAATATGAGGGTGAAATATATTATTTTAATAATTTGTCAAATTATGTAAATGCGGTAAAATCGGCAAATCAGAATGGAATACCGGTAAGTGTCGAACTGTTGCTGCAGGTACAACCAAGGATGCTGGAGTTGTATGATCCAACCGCACTTGCCAATATATCACTGAAGCCTAAAAGCAATCAATATATGGCTCCCAATGTTGTAGATGCAAATTCTAAGTATTACAAGGCGGAACTGGCATACCTGGCTATGTTATTCAGTCAGGAGGATTGCCATATTGATAACTGGATTGTCGGCAATGAGGTAAATATGCCGATGTCGTGGTATTTTACCGGTTCATCAGATCCGGTTTATAATACCAATCTGTATGCAGTTGAATATTTAAATGTATATAATGCTGTTCGTAAATACACAAGTAAATCCCGTGTCAGTTTCTGTTTTGATCATAGCTGGCAGCACAATGATGAAGGAAGAGGGATTGCTGTAAAAGATTATCTGAATTTGCTGGTGCAGAGGATTAATGAAAGTCAGCCTAATGTTGACTGGACTATTTCATACCACATGTATCCGGCGTATCTTCCGGAGGCTGCAGTATGGGCACATACACCTTTTGAAGGAGTATGTGGAAGAGATTTAAACCCTCGACATTCCGGTGCAGAATTTGTGGATGGATATAACTTATTTGTTATGACGAATTATATTCGGGATACATATGGCTCTGATCATAAGATTATGTGTACAGAGCAGGGATTTTCCCGATATATGGGTGAGACTACGCAGGCGGCGGCGTTGGCACTATCTTATTATACGGCTAAATATGATCCGATGGTTGATGCATTTATTATCAATGTAACTGATGAAGGTGGTAATCAGAATTTTTCTCTGAGCAATCTTGCACTTGCTGTTTGGAATCATCTGGATGATGCTCCGGGATATGTTGAATCAGTGACTTTGCCTACAATAGGAATATCATCTTATGCGGAGATTATCCCGAATTACGGTGTTGAAGTAAAAAAGGCGGACAGGACTAAGGTAAAAGCATTTGTGACCCGTATTTATGAACTTGCACTGGGACGAGAGCCGGAAGAAGAGGGACTGATTTACTGGACGGATGAACTTTGCAGTGGGAACGCAACAGGCGCACAGGTTGCCGGAGGTTTCTTTTTTAGTCAGGAAATGAAAAATAAAGAAATTTCAGATCGGGAATTTGTGGAAAGATGTTACAGGGTCATGATGGATAGACCTTCGGATCAGGGGGGAATGGATTACTGGCTGAACTGCAGACAAAATGCCTTCGGTCTTGAGGGAATCTTTAATAATTTCTGTCAGTCTGCGGAATTCCATACTATCTGTGATGCTTATGGAATAACAGCAGGCAGCTATGAGGTTAGTGGATGCAGCAGAAACATCGGACTGTCTGCATTTATGTCAAGATTGTATACAAAAGCAATGGGCCGTCCTTATGATCAGGGAGGCTTGGATTATTGGTGCGAAGAAATCAGCAAGGGAACTTATTCCCTGATGCAGGTTTCCACAGATCAGTTTTTTCATTCGAGAGAATTTACGGCAAAGGGATTAAATGATGAGGAATATGTTAAGGTATTGTACCGTACATTCTTTGATCGTGAATATGACCGGAGCGGTCTGGATTACTGGTTGAACCAGTTGCGTTCCGGAAAAGACAGAGATTTTATACTGGAAGAGTTTGCCAGATCCAAAGAATTTGCGCAGGTAAAGGCCAGTTATGGATTGAATTAATAAAAATACTCCATCTCAAATGAGATGGGGTATTTTTCAATTTTGTTCAGATTGCATAAAGCATGAAAAAATGGTAAACTCTACTTAATTATGTACAACTTTTATATACTGAAACAGAATGGATTTTATCATGATAGATCAGATGGTTACCGTGATTATACCGGTGTATAATGCAGAAAAATATTTGGAGCGTACCATTCGGAGTATTCTTTTGCAGACATATTTGCAGTGGGAGCTTATATTGGTTGATGACTGTTCAACAGATCAAAGCAGATTACTGATGCAGAAATATGAAAAACAGTATGACAATATTCATTGTTATTACTGCGAAGAGAATAAGGGACCTTCGCAGGCGCGAAATTTAGGAATTGACAAGGCACAGGGCAGATATATTTCATTTGTTGATGCAGATGATTTGTGGGTTCCCGAAAAGTTGGAAAAGCAAATACGTTTTATGAAGGAAAATCAATATGCTTTTACATTTACTTCCTATGAGTTTGCCGATGAGACTGCCGCAAAGACGGGAATTATATCGCATGCACCCCAATGTGTCGGATATAAAGACCTGTTGAAGAGCTCGACAATTGCTCCGAGTACAACCATGTTTGACAGAAAAAAAATACCGGATGAGCTTATCAGGATGCCGATTGGTGTTGCCAGAGAGGATGCCGCAACATGGATGAAAATTACTAAAAACGGATATTACGCATATGGACTGGATGAAGTACTGACGATTTATTGTCGTCATAAGGGTGCCTATTCCGGGAATAAGCTTAAAGCCATTATCGGAAAATGGGAACTGTATCATGATGTTGAGCATATGTCATTTTGGAAAAGTGCTTATTATGTTGTAGTAAATACTTGGGCAGCCGTGAAACGGCGCATCTGATCAATGGTATATGAGTTTAAAATCAACACAAAGGATGTAATGATATGAAAGAACAATATAAGCATCTGCTTAATTTTTTTGCTAATTTTATTATGCTGGCAGTGCAGACCGCCCTGTTTGCATATGTCTGGTATAATCATTACTCAGGTGATATGTACCTGTTTTACAGAAGAGGACATTGGGCGGTAATTGGCTTTTATACTTTAATCGTTTTCTTTTTTACCCAAACCTTTAATGGCTATAAAATCGGTTATCTTCGTATTATGGATATATGTCTTTCCCATATTCTTGCGATTTTATTGGGAGGAATTGCCGGTTATATAGAGGTCTGCATGATTAAACGTGACTATGTGGATCCGTTTTATATTATTGTGATCAGTCTGATAGAAATTGCATTTGCCGTAATCTGGGTTTATATTGTCCGTAGGATTTATACTACAATTTATCCTCCGCGGGATGTCATTTTTATATATGGAAATTATCAGCCGGAGGATCTGATCCACAAGTTAGGGAGCCGGCAGGATAAATATCATATATGTGATACCGTAAGTTACCAGACCAACAAAGAAGAATTATACAAAAAGATAGACAAATATCAGGCGGTCATGTTGTGTGACCTGCCGGCCTTGGAAAGAAATCAGATTCTGAAGTATTGTTATCGGAATGATATCAGGGTATATGTAACTCCTAAAATATCCGATATTATCATGGACGGGGCGGATAATATTTTTTTGTTTGATGTACCGCTTTTATTGTGTAGGAATCGCGGATTATCCATTGAAGAGCGCATGGTAAAAAGAATAATGGATATTGTTATCTCGCTTATCGGGATTGTCGTTGCATCCCCTTTTATGCTGCTGATCGCCATTGCAATCAAGCTGTATGATGGTGGACCGGTATTTTATAAGCAGGAACGGCTGACCAGAGGCGGCAGGCCTTTCATGATCTTGAAGTTTAGGAGTATGAGTACCGACTCGGAAGCTAAGGGAGCCCGTCTGGCCTCCAAAAATGATACGCGAGTTACACCTGTTGGAAAAGTAATACGCAATATTCATTTTGATGAACTTCCACAGCTGTTCAATATACTGAAGGGTGATATGTCTGTAGTCGGACCAAGGCCTGAAAGACAGGTCATCATGGAGGAGTATCGTAAAGAACTGCCTGAATTTGATTTCCGTTTAAAGGTCAAAGCCGGACTTACGGGATATGCACAGGTATTTGGAAAATATAACACAACACCCTATGATAAATTGAAATTTGATATGCAGTATATTGAAAATTATTCTTTTGGTTTAGACATTAAAATTATGATTTTGACCTTTAAGATTCTGTTTCAAAAGGAAAATACAGAGGGCATTGATGAAAGTCAGACAACGGCGTTAAAGAAGACAGATAAATGATAATGGACAGATTGGTATGAAGATTGCAGTAGATGTTAGGACAATGGGGAGCCGCCCAAGCGGAATAGGAATGTATATATTTAACTTCCTGTGCGAGCTTTCCGGATATCCGGATCTGGAGCTTATACTTATTTCAGATGTGGATACCAGTGAACAGATGAAGGAAATGAAGAAAAGGAATATACCTGTTTACCTATATGGAAAAAAGGTTTTCAGAAGCGTGGGGGTATTTGGCTATTTTTCCTTTGTGCAACGGACGCTTTTAGAGATAAGGCCGGATTTCTTTTGGGAACCCAATAACCTTCTTCCAAAGAAATTAAAAGACTTTGGCGGCAAAACAATATTGACTGTTCATGATATATTTCCTATTTCCGCCCCACAATATTTCGGAAGGCTTTATCGGATTTACTTCCGGGTTATGTTTGGAAGATCTCTCAAAGAGGCAGATGCGGTACTTTATGATTCGGAGTTTTCCAGACAAGAGGTTGAACATATCTATCCATATGCCAAAAATAAAAATACATTTCTCTCCTATGTTATTATCCGGCAGCATGATAATAAACCGGAGGATTTATCCAAACTCACAACGGACACACCCTATTTTTTTTATGTGGGCAATATTGAACAGAGAAAAGGCTCTGATCTGCTTTTAAAAGCATATGAGAAATATTATGAGGAAGGCGGAAGAAACCGTCTTATCATGGGTGGAGGAATTAAGGATGATAACCTGAAGACCATGATCGAGGCTGCTCGGAAACGGACGGGGAATGTAGAGTATGCCGGCTATTTGTCAGATGAACAGAAGGCTGCATATATCTGCGGCTGCTGTGCATTTATTTTTCCGACCAAAGCGGAAGGCTTTGGTATGCCGATTATTGAGGTTATGGAATATAACAGACCGATCATAGCAAGGAGACTTCCTATTTTTGGAGAACTCATTGGGGATTGTATCGGTTATTTTGATATAGATGCAGATGAAAATAAAGAAATAGAGTCGTTATCACAGCTTATGCATCAGGCTGAAGCAGGTAAGGCAGAGGTTGATGTCGGTGCATATCAGAAAACTCTGGACCGGTATGGAGCCGGAGTGTTAGGGACAAAATTGGCAGATTATCTGAGAGAGTTATGATATTTCAAATTGTAGAGAAAATCAGACCGTTCCTGCTCAAAATATTTCCGCAGGCGTTTTTGAAAAAAATAAAAAATAAAATAGTTGAAGACAAAGAAAAAAGAATGCTTTTGTCAGAAATACCCGCATTTGATGCGAATTATTATTTAAAAGGTGTTAATGTGATCGGTCCGTTAAAATCGCAAAACGGACTGGGGCAAAGCTGCAGGCTGATTGCGGAAATAATCAAAGAAACCGGACTTGGTTATGCGTTGTATGATTACTGTATGACGAAGAATATTGCAAGAAACGATCATACCTTTGATGAAGAACTCACACAAAAGCTTTCATATGGAATCAATCTTATTCACCTCAATCCGTTTGAACTGCGCATGGCATATCTGGACCTTGGTAAGGAACTGCCGGCTCACAGATACAATATCGGCTACTGGCTTTATGAGCTGGAGGATATACCGGCAGACTGGCTGCCGGCTTTAGCGCTTGTTGATGAGATATGGACGCCATCTGAGTATATCAGCAGCAATTTTAGGAAAATTACGGACAAACCTGTGTATACACAATCTTATTGCGTGACAGCTCCTGTTATGGAGCAATGCGGCCGAAAGTATTTTTCATTGCCGGAAGATCAGTTTTTATATCTGGTCATGTATGATTCGAAAAGTACGCAGGCACGCAAGAATCCAATGGGAGCCATAAAGGCGTATAAACAGGCATTCCCACAGGAAAACAAAGATGCCGGTTTGATCATCAAGATTAATAATGCTGCCGGTGAAGATATGGATCTGCTAAAAAAAGAACTTGCTGATTATCAGAATGTATTTTTTATAACGGATACGCTGCCGAAAACAGAGGTCAACAGCCTGATCAAAGCGGCGGATGTCTTTATATCACTTCATAGAGCGGAAGGATATGGTCTTGTCATGGCAGAGGCTATGATAAATGGAACTGTATGTGTGGCAACCAATTACTCGTCCAATACCGAATTTATGAATGATGATGTTGCCTGCATGATAGGATATGATCTGGTCCCGCTGGAAGGAGACACGGGTTTTTATCTCAAAAACAGCAAGTGGGCCGAGCCACATCTTGATGAAGCGGCAGCCGGAATACGGAGATTGTATGAGGATCCGGATTATTATAGCGGGCTGCAAACCCGGGCCCGGACTTATATAAATAAAAAAATGGACAGAGAAACTATCGTTTCCTGTCTGAGAAACAGGCTGGAGCAGATATATCAGAATGCGGATAAATGAAGAAATTATGTAGATACGGACAGGAGGAAATGAGTCATGAAGAAATTTAGGGTGTCAGCTGTCTTAATAGCTGCAGTTATTCTGTTTGAATACGCGCTGCTTCCGGTAGATGCAGCTACGATCAGTGACAATACGGTTATCGATTCTTCTATAGAAAGTGAATTGCCGGAAAATGCCGGCATGACAACAGAAACGGTGTCTGACAATGATTTTACACCGGTGCGGGATGCACTGTCGGATATATTGAAGGAAAAGCCGATTTATGCACTTATTTACAATGCCGATTTTTATACTCTTTATGATGAACCGGGGAATAAAGGAAATGCGGTAGGACGTGCGCCAAGCGGAACGCAGGTCTTTATACAGGATGTGGAGCTTTCGGAAAGTAAAGAAATATATTATCTCGTGACATGCGGAATTAAAGGAACAACTGTAACCGGATATGTAGAGAACGGATTTCTGGTTTCGGAAGATAAGGATTTTTGTGAGTGGAAGGAAACTACTCTTAAGCCTGTTGTCGGTGAAAGAATGCTGGCCGAAGCATCCAATGTGGATTCTGTTTATGCAAACTTTCCGAGCGGATATCACCAGAAACTGCTGGCTTTGGCAGCAGCACATCCCAACTGGACATTTGTAGCCCATAATACCGGAGTGGACTGGTATGATGCGGTAACCGCAGAGCGTGTTGGTAACCGTAGTCTGGTATATAAAACCGTGATTGATTCATGGAAATCCAAAGATGCGGGTGACTATGACTACTCTACCGGAAGTTATATTCCCAAAAGCGGTCCCAACTGGTTGCGGGCATCTCAGGAAGCAGTTGATTTTTGTATGAATCCACTCAATTATCTGGATGAAACACATATTTTCGCATTTGAGCAGCTGACATATGATGCCAATGTTCACAATGCATCAGGAGTTAATGCCATTATCCGCAATTCATGGATGTATAACAGGGCATTAGAAGATAGCTCCAGTGGATATTACTGTGATGTATTTGTTTTGGTTGGTGCACTAACGGGCGTGAGTCCGTATCATCTGGCGAGCCGTGTGCTTCAGGAACAGGGTACAAGCGGTAATGCCACCCTGATCTCAGGCTATGGAGGTGTCTATAACTATTTTAATGTGCAGGCAAGCGGTTCTACCGCGGCAGAAATTTTACAAAACGGTACGGCTTATGCACAGAGTCAGGGGTGGACAACGAGATATGCATCTATTTACGGAGGTGCGGAACGTTTAGGAGCAAACTACATTACCAAGGGGCAGGACACCCTTTACTTGCAGAAATTTGATGTAGACAATTCTTATTATGGTATGTACAACCATCAGTATATGCAAAACATACAGGCACCCACAACAGAAAGCAATTCTGTATACAGAGCTTATTCGGATGCAGGAGCCCTGAGTAATAATTTTGTGTTTAAGATCCCGGTGTATAACAATATGCCGTCAAATGGCGAATACAATCCGGGTGTTGTTGAAAATCCGACATCAGAGGAGTTTATCCGTCAGATATATTCCGTTATTTTGGAAAGAGAACCTGATGAGGAAGGTTTAAAGTACTGGATGAATCAGTTAAAAGCCGGTGAAACGGCAGCTGATGTTGTCGGAGATTTTTTTAACAGTCGGGAAATGAAAAATAAAAACCTGAGCAATAAGGATTATTTGAAATATGCATATCGGGCAATCCTCGGAAGAGAGCCGGATGCAGATGGAGAAAAATACTGGCTGTCAGAGCTTGATCAGGGAGCTACCGAGAGATGGCTGATTAGTGAATTTGTCGTATCCACTGAATTTACACAGTTGTGTGCGAGGTTTGGAATTGTAAGAGGTAATCTTACAGGATTGCAGCATGCCGATAAATCAGCGGGTGTCACTAAGTTTGTGACCTTTATTTACAAAAATGTCCTCAAACGGAGCCCTGATAGTGATGGATTGAACTATTGGGCCGGTGAGATGGTTGAACACAACATGACAGCTTCAAAGCTGGTTGAGCAATTCGCTTCAAGTCCCGAGTTTGCAAGTGCTAATATTAGTAATGAAGAGTATGTGGAACGATTATATGAAACTGTTTTGGGCAGAAAGTCAGATGAAAGTGGAAAGGGATACTGGGTATCGCGCATGAATACAGCGGGCTACAGCAGACATGATGTATTACGAGAGTTTACACGTTCAGCCGAGTTTTCTAAAATATGTTCTTCTTATGGAGTTACTGTAGGAGAAATCTGATATGAAGAGATGGTATGGGAATATAAAAGGTTGTATAGCTGTTTTTGTGGGTATATGTCTGGAAATTTCCTCAACAGGCGTTTATGCAGCCCCCTCAAACACGGTTCCCGGTTCCGGTGACAGCCTGTCAGCCAATGATAGTCCGGATATGATCTTAAGCGAAACCGAATCGCAGATCGATGATGCGAGGGCATATTCTGATGAGCGTATAGTTGTCGTGATGCAGCGGGATGGAATCAATGTGCTGCAGGAGGAAGGTGAAAAAGAAGCTGCACAGAGGGGAAATAATGAATTATCACTGATATGTGAAGAACTAGAGGAATCGATAGAAGGATCCGGAGAATTTCAATTTTCCACCATAGAGCTTTCTGACGGGATGACGGTAGAGGAAGCAGTTGATTATTATGGAAGTCTTCCGGGTGTGGCTTTTGCCCAGCCTGATTACGTATTGGAGCCGGAAGAAGGTACAGATGCTTCGACGGCATTGGAAATTAAGACAGAGGGAAATTTAATGGTTAACGATCCCTATGCTGATGCACAATGGTATCTGGAGCAGATGCATATGGATTCTATCTGGGAATATACACAGGATATTCCATATACAAAGATCAGGGTTGCCGTTGTGGATACGGGACTTGACGTATCGCATCCGGATCTGCAGAGAGCAGTCAATAAGGAGCTGTGCGTTAGTTCCGTCAATTCTGATTTTAATCAGATTACTACGGATCTGGGAAGAAGTGGTCATGGTACACATATAGCGGGAATTATTGGCGCCACATCCAATAATGGAATTGGGATTGCTGGTCTTGCATCGGATCGCGTGGAATTGATGGGAATCTGTTGTCAGACCGAAAATAGTATATATTCCTCTTATGCAGCAAGGGGAGTCGAATACGCTGTAGCGCATGGGGCCAGGATAATCAATATGAGTCTTGGAACGACATCCTCTGACAATCTGTTGAAAGCGGCGATGGAATATGCATACAGTCAAAATGTACTGGTGGTATGTTCGGCCGGGAATACAGGAAGTGCCGGTTCACATTATCCAAGTGGCTATGCTGAGACCATTGGTGTTATCTCCGTTGACAAAAATAATCAGAAGATGACGACCTCCAACTATGGAAGCGACAATTATCTGAGCGCTCCGGGCAGCAGCATCTACAGCACTCTGCCGGGGGGACGATATGGATACCTGAGCGGCACTTCCATGGCGGCCGGCGTGGTTAGTGGTATAGCGGCATATGTTTTGTCATTAGATCCTTCCATGACGGTGGAGCAGTTAAAGAGTGTATTGTCAGAGACAGCGACGGATACTTATGATGAAGGATTTGATGCGTACTCGGGTTGGGGTGTTATCAATCCATATCAGGCAATAGCCAGAATGACAGACAGTGTAAATACCGTGGGAGGTTTTGTTAATCGCCTGTATCAATTAGTCATGGAAAGAGTACCTGATGCAGAAGGGCTTGAGTACTGGATCAATATGCTGAAGCAGAAAAGCGTTTCAGGAGCAGAGGCGGTCCGGCAATTTATTGAAAGTCCGGAGTTTACAAGCCGGTCATTGTCAGACGAACAATATATTACAACCCTATACCGGGTATTTATGGGTCGGGATCCGGATTCGGATGGATATTATTACTGGATGAACCTGCTTAAAAACGGTGTTTCCAGATCTTATGTGGCAAATCAATTTTGTACATCTGCAGAATTTGGCCGGATATGCAGCAACTGTGGGATAACAGCCGGCAGGATGGTGCTGCATGAGAACAGGGATGTGAATATTGGACTGACAGCGTTTATGGCAAGGCAGTATACCAAAGCCCTGGGAAGAAATTATGATGTTGACGGAATTAATTATTGGACCGGAGAAATTCTGGCGGGAAGATATCAGGTTGTGGAGGTATGCACAGACGGATTTTTTCACTCAAAAGAATTTTACCAAAAAAATCTGACAGATGAAGCGTATATAAAAGTGTTATATCAGACATTTTTTGACAGGGAATATGATCAGGAGGGATTGCAATACTGGCTTGGACAATTGGCTTCCGGTGCAATGACCAGAGATCATATTCTGAATGATTTTTCTTTATCGGCGGAATTTGAAAATATAAGAGCTGATTATGGTTTTTAATTACAAAATTATAATAATATAGAAACAAAACGTAATGGAGGAAAGTGTTATGAAGGGAAAGAAAGTAATTTCCATGCTGTCATTGACAATGGCAGTGATTTTTGCAGCGCAGACTTGCGTGACTGATGTCCATGCGGCATCATTGGCAGATCTTGTAAGTGCAGAGGGAGCAGAATTCGGTGAAGCGATAGCGGATGGTGTATCAGAGGCAGAATGTGATGATGCAATGGAGGAAACAGATCATGAAACTGCTGAGGAAGAAAGCATCTCCACAAATGATGTTGAAGATGTTTTACAGCCGGAAGCAACCTATACGGATAGTGGTTCGCCATCTATTGCGAAGCTGTCCAAATCCACAATTGCAAATTATTTGAATAGCATCTACAGTGCAAAATTCGGTATATATATGTTTACCCCGAATGTAACAGTCCCGTATAGTTCGGGAGCTGCATCGGCAGAACATTATAAATATGCTCTGGCAAGTGTGAATCTGATGCGCCAGATGGGAGGTCTTCCCAATGTAACATTCAAGGATGATTATAATACTTACGCACAGTATGGGGCGGTTCTGCTTGCTGCAAGTGGACAATTTTCGCACACTCCCTCCTGTCCGGCAGGGATGGATTCGGAGTTTTACCTCAAGGGAGTGACAGGTACCAGCCGTGGCAATATCAGTATGGGATCCTATCCAAGCTATACGATGCCAAAATTTACAACCGGATATATGCAGGATAATTCCGGAAGTAATGTATCAACAGTAGGTCATAGAAGATGGATATTGAACCCTGCAATGGGATATACCGGATTTGGATATGCAGACAACAAAAAGGGAATGGCATATTCTGTTATGTTTGCATTTGATAATTCCAAATCGGGAGTTGATTATGATTTTATCGCATGGCCTTCTTCCGGAAACTTCCCAAATACAATCATGAGTGCAAGGGAACCATGGTCTGTTACCTTAAATCCGGCAAAATTTAAAACAGATGCATCAAACCTGAATCCATCTAAAATTTCAGTGACAATTACCGCTCCTAATGGAGTAACCAAGACATTTACGAATGCCGATCACAATGGCAGTATATTAAACAACACGAAGAAATCATATTATAATATCGATACAGCCGGCTATGGTGTTAATAACTGTATTATTTTCCGTCCCGGAACAGATTTATTTGGCAGTAATGCATTGTCAGGTACATATACTGTAGTTGTTTCCGGGCTGAAAGAAACAATGGGAACCCCGGCTACATTGTGCTATACGGTTGATTTCTTTAATCCACAGAGCTATATTACCAATAAGAATCAGGATGTAAGCGATATCAACAATCAGATGAATGAAGCGGAAGTTGAGGCATTTATTAACCGCCTGTACAATAAGTGTCTTGGCAGAGCAAATGATACTGACGGTATGCTTTATTGGAAAGATTTACTGATGAGCAAACAAATTACCGGAGCTAAGATGGCTCAAAGCTTTTTCTTCAGTCCGGAGATGGCAAACAAAAATTTAAGTGATAGTCAGTTTATAGATGTTTTGTATACGGTCATGATGGATCGTAGTGCGGATGCAAGTGGTAAAAATTATTGGTTATCACTTATGGAAAGTGGTGTTGGAAGAGAAGGAATATATTCCCAGTTTTCAGAGTCACAGGAATTTACGGCTATTTGTAAGAAATATGGTATTACACGAGGTAATGCAACTGTAACAGAAGGAAGAGATAAAAATATCGGAGCAACCCGGTTTATTTCCAGACTGTATACAAAAGCATTGGGAAGAACATATGATGTAGATGGCCTGAATTATTGGTGTAACGGACTGGTGGGCAAGCAATACACGGCTGCACAGATTGCAACAACACAGTTTTTCCATTCGAAGGAGTTTAAGCAGAAAAATCTGGGAGACAGTGATTATGTAAAAGTACTGTACCGGACATTCTTAGACAGAGAATATGATCAGGATGGATTAAATTACTGGCTGTTCCAGATGAGAGTGTATGGTATGAGCAGAGATACTGTATTGAACCAGTTTGCGGCATCGCCTGAGTTTAAAAAGCTTATGGCACAGTATGGATTATAGGGAAATGATTAAAAATTAATTTAGAATGGAATATTCTATATTTAAATTACATATTATAATGATAGGTAGTGAAATATGCTCATATTGCGAGAAACTTGCAATATGAGCATATTTTTGTTGACTGATTAAAACAAACCATATAAAATATTGGTATAATTGCAGAAAATCTGCAAAATGGAGGTGGTTTAATGCTTTTGGAATTTAAAACAAAAAATTATAAATCATTTGCGGATGAAATGATTTTTTCAATGATGCCGGCACCGAAACAAAAAGGACTTGACTATAGCATTCAGACAGAAAAAATAGGAAGCAAGTTATATAAAGGATTAAGTTCTGCGGTAATATATGGACCTAATGCATCAGGTAAAACAAATATTATCGGAGCTATGGACACAATGAAAGCTATTGTTCAAAGAGGAAATATCCGCAACTCGGATATGTTTTTTTCGCCCAATGCAGCATCTTCCTCTCTGGAATTGATTCCCAATTGTAATGGCGGTACCAATGTCCCAACTGTATTTTCTGTTAAATTTATTGAAGCTTCTTTCCTGATAGAATATAGTCTGGAAATTGAATTGGGAGAATTTATGGATAAAGATTTTCCGAGAAAGATTATAGAAGAAAAATTAGTTATAAATGGAAAAGAAATTTATGTGAGGAATGATCGGTTATCCATTAACATACCAAGTCTTATAAAGCCATATTTAAACAAAGGTATTAAGAACAATACCTCTAAACTGAAAGATATCGCTGAAAGCAGTCTGAATCCAACGGAGTTATTTCTCAATAATGGATTTAAATCTATTTATACGGGAAGACTGTTTGAAATTATTTCAGAATGGTTTGAAAATAAATTTGTTGTAATTTATCGTTCTGATGCTATTCGTACTATGAGAAATTTCGCTGATCCAAAAGAAGATACTATTTATGTAGAAAAGATTTTGACAGAGGCAGCAAGAATGTTTGGAGTGACTTCCAACACATTGGGGTATAAACCTACAAATAAAGAAGATGAAGTTGTGCTATGCTCCATTTTTAAAAACAAAAATGTAGCGATAGCAGCTGAGGCTTTTGAATCCTATGGAACTATTCGGTTTATAAATGAATTTCCGCTCGTTATTAATGTCATGTTAAATGGTGGAACGCTCATAATGGATGAATTTGATGCATCTATTCATCCTATGGCACTTATGAATCTGATAAACATTTTTCATAATGATGATATTAATATAAATCATGCCCAGTTGATCTTTAACACACATAATCCAATTTTCCTAAATGCATCTTTATTTAGAAGAGATGAGATAAAGTTTGTTGAGAGAGACGATATGACAGGGAACAGCAGCCATTATGCATTATCTGATTTTAAAACAGCAGATGGAGTGCGAAAGGGTGAGGATTATATGAATAATTATTTTGTAAATAGATATGGAGCCATAAAAGATATAGATTTTTCTGATCTTTTTGAAAAGATAATTTCAAATAAAGAGGAGTGCTGATATGGATAAACGACTCGAGACACTAAAGTATACATTTACTGTAGAAGGTGAAACAGAAAAACGATGTTTTATCTGAATGTGTTATATTGTTTATGAAATTTGAACAACTACATAAAATGTGATAAAATAATAACCGATTTATGCAATTCAATCATTTAGACAGACTGGAGCAAACATATGCAGGGAATAGATGTTGATGAGATCATGAGAGAAGTTCGGGCAGACATAGATAAAAGGAATATAAAAGAAAATCCTATTCGCTTTCGTGAAACTTATGAAGATGAGTTGCCATTTGTATGGCCGCAAAACTTTGATCAGAAAATATTACATGATGAGACGATAAATGCAATGGCTTTGTGGGATACTTCGGTGGAGCCATTAGACAATGCAGTTGGTTTAAAAGGGAAAGTAAAAAAACTGCTGAACCGGATGGCAATTTATTCTATGAAAACACATATGGTGAGCCAAAATGCTTTCAACACTTCCGTAATCAATGCCTTAATGCAGGTTAATAAACTTGCAGAAGAAAATAAAAATATGCAGGGCGAAATTAAGCAATTAAAAAGTGAAATTGAAGAATTGAGGAAGCGGGAATGAAAATAGTTACTTTGCTATCTGTATTTGCTCGTGGTGACGCCGTCAGTAATGATGCATTGGCAATACACCGGTTTCTGACAGAAAGAGGATATCCGACTTTGATGGCGGCTGAAAAAGCATATTATCAGCCAGAAGGAATACAGATCGTATCAGCAAAGTCACTTTCGTTTATTGAACCGGATGATGTTGTAATTTATCATTTATCTACAGGAACAGAGTTGAATTATTTATTTGGAAGAACTGACTGTAAGAAAATTATCCGATATCATAATGTGACTCCGCCGGAATATTTTTATGGATATAGTAATTTTAAAGTGGCAACGGCGCAGGAAGGACTTCGTGGAGCTGCATTTCTGGCTGATAAGGCTGATTTGTGCGTATGTGTATCTGAATTTAACCGGGATAATCTCGTGGAAATGGGGTATCATTGCCCTATGGTCGTTGTGCCGATATTGATACCCTTTGCCGATTATAAACATGAGCCAGATTTGAATTTGATGCGGCAATTGGAAGATGGTAATAAAAATATCATTTTTACAGGAAGAATTGTCCCAAACAAAAGGCAGGAAGAGCTTATAAAGATATTTTACTATTATCAAAGGTATTATGATGCAAATGCAAAACTTCATCTGGTTGGAAATTATACCGGATTTGAGAGCTATTATCAAAAATTGATAGATTATGTAGATAAATTACAGGTTAAAAATATTAATTTTACTGGTCATGTATCGTTTGCTCAGATTTTGTCTTATTATAATGCGGCAGACTTGTTTCTTTGTATGAGTGATCATGAAGGATTTTGTGTCCCACTGGTCGAGGCCATGCAATTTGGAGTGCCGATTATAGCGAAAGATACGACGGCTATCTCCAGCACTCTGGGAAAATCAGGATTCTTAATAAAAGAATCACCGCCTCAGGTTGTCGCTGGAATAATGTATAAAATTCTGAATGATAAGAAGCTAAGCAAACAGATTGTTATGGGTGAAAGAGAACGTCTGACGGATTTTGATCATGAAAAAATTGGTCAAAGGTGGTTGGAGACATTAAAAGAATATTTTATAATTGAGTGAATATAAGAAATATGAAAAAAATTGGATTTGTTACGCCCTGGTATGGTGAAAATATAAAAGGAGGGGCGGAAGCGGATTTAAGAAATCTTGTGGCACAAATGAGGCGACGGAATATTGATGTTGAAGTTTTAACAACGTGTGTTGCCGGTCCAAATTCTGATTGGTCAAAAAATGTATTGCCTTCAGGATTTAAATTAGAACAAGGAATACCGGTCAGAAGATTTCTTGCGGATCCACGGAATGCATTTGAGTTTGCTTATGTAAATTCAAAGCTAACAGGCGGTCAATATATATTGTCAGATGAGGATGAAAGACGGTTTGTCGAACATTCGATCAATAGCAGAGAAATGTACCGGTATATAAGAGATCATGCAAATGAATACGAGGCATTTGGATATATTCCATATCTGTTTGGAACAACATATTATGGAGTTATGCAATGCCCTCAAAAGGCATTTTTAATTCCATGCTTTCATGATGAGCCATATGCATATCTTCGGAACTTTCGAAGGGTATATTCTACGGCGGCGGGGATGGCATTTCATTCAGAACCGGAAGCTTCGATAGCAGAGAAGCTATATCATACAAAGAATATGGAACTTAAAATTGTAGGAAGCGGTATGGATATGGATTTTAACTATGATCCGCAGGACTTCTGTAATAAATATAATATAAAAGAGCCGTTTATATTATATGCAGGAAGAAAGGATCATGGGAAAAATGTTGATACGTTGATACTTTTTTTTGAAAAATATATAGAGAAGAATGTTGCTGATCTTAAGTTGTTGCTGATTGGAGGAGGAGACGTAGATATCCCCTCCAAACTGAAAAAACAGATAATTGATTTGGGATATATTGATAAACAGGATAAGTATAATGCATATGCAGCAGCCAACTTTTTGTGTCAGCCAAGCAAAAACGAGAGTTTTTCGTTGGTTATTATGGAAAGCTGGTTGTGTAAAAGACCGGTATTGGTTTGTGAGGAATGTAAGGTAACTACTAATTTTGTCAGACAGGCACAAGGTGGATTATACTTTAGTGATTATACAGAGTTTGAAAAAACAGTATCCTATTTATTGAAACATAAAGATATTGCACAAAAAATGGGAGAAAATGGAAAGCGTTATGTAGAAAGTCATTTTACGTGGGATAAGGTTATAAGCGATTATTGTGAACTGATTAAAGGAATTACAGAAAAGAATGAAGAAAATAGCATTTGTTAATCAACGGTATGGACTGCAAGTCAATGGTGGCTCTGAAACATATACAAGACAGATTGCTGAAAAATTAAGTCATAGTTTTGAAATTGAAATTTTAACTACAAAAGCACTTTCTTATGATAAATGGGAAAATTATTATTTAAATGATGAAGAAATTGTTGATGGAATAAAAGTTCGTCGTTTTGGGGTTAAGCAGAAACGTAATTCATTTGGACAAAATATTGTTGGAAGAGTGCTGCAGAGGAAATTTCCATATAGTATGTTATTAGGGAAAATGTGGATTAGATATCAGGGTCCATATGCTCCTGATTTGATTCATTTTATAAGAACTCATGCTGAGGAGTACGATTTATTCGTATTTGTGACATATTTGTATTATACAACCGTTGTTGGAATGCCTGAGGTTTATGAAAAGTCAGTATTTATTCCTACAGCACACGATGAGAGCTATGTTTATTTTCCGTGTTATAAAAATATCTTTACAAAACCTCAAGGTATTATTTATTTGACCGATGAAGAAAAAAAACTGGTTGAAAAGATATTTCACAATGAATCAGTTCCGAATATTGTGGCAGGTGTAGGGGTTGACTTGCCAAAAGATATCAACAATGGTCGTTTTAGGGATAAATATGGGATAGATGGAGACTATATTATATATACAGGTCGAGTAGATCAAAATAAAAATTGTCAGGAAATGTTTGATTTCTTCATAAAACTACAGAGTGAAACAGTATGGAAAAATAAAAAAATTATTCTGGTCGTTATTGGAAAAGAGCATATGGATATTCCGATGGATAAACATATTCAATATTTGGGATTTGTGTCTGAACAAGATAAATATGATGCTATAAGCGGTGCTATGGCATTATGGTTACCAAGCAAAAATGAAAGTTTGTCCATCTCTGTTTTAGAATCGATGTCATTGGGTGTCCCTGTCATTGTGAACGGAAATTGTGAAGTGCTAAAAGGACATTGTATTAAAAGTCACGCAGGATATTATTATACAGAATATGAAGGGTTCAAAACTAATTTGACAATTCTATTGGAAAGTAATAGAAATGAAATCTCTGAAAATGCTATCGCATACATTGATAAAAATTATAACTGGAAAATAATTACAAATAAAATTACATCATTTTTTGAATATATTATTGGAAAACGGTAGGATAAGAATAATGAAAATTGTTTCACTATTACCAATATTGGCATATGGAGATGCTGTTGGGAATGATGCATTGGCTATTTATCATGGATTGAAAGATGCCGGATATGAAAGTGTAATTGCAGCAGAAAGCATTGATAGTAGAATTGAAGATAAAGAAAATGTTATTCACGCACATGATTTGAAATTTATTTCCGATGAAGATGTTGTGATTTATCATTTTTCAACAGGACACAAATTAAATCAGAAATTCGGGGAATTGCAATGCAAGAAAATCTTACGTTATCATAATATTACACCACCACATTTTTTTTGTGGGTATAATAAAAATTTACTTCTAAATTGTATGCAGGGATATCGGGAATTGCTTCAATTAAGAAACCGGATTGATTTTTGTATTGCTGCTTCTGATTACAATAAAAAAGAATTAATGCGTATGGGATTTGATTGTGAAATTTATGTTGTTCCTATTTTAATTCCATTCGAAGATTATCAAAAGGAACCGAATCAAGATATTTTAGAAAAATATCTTGATGATGGATATACGAAGTTTTTATTTACAGGACGCATATCGCCAAATAAAAGGCAGGAAGATGTGATTGCTGTATTTCATTTATATCAAAAATTATATAATCCCAAGAGTCGGTTATTTCTGGTGGGAAAGTATGATGGTATGGAGAAGTATTATAAAAAATTAGTTCAGTATACCGAGGATTTGGGAGTTCAAAATGTTACGTTTACTGGACAGGTGGGGTTTGATGAAATTTTAGCATATTATCGTCTTGCGGACTTATTTTTATGTATGAGTGACCATGAGGGATTTTGCGTTCCATTAGTTGAAGCAATGAACTTTGAAATACCGATTGTTGCAAGAGATGCAGCTGCTGTTCCTGAAACGATGGAGAAAGGTGGTATTGTGGTTGCGCGTGAGACTTCGTTGGAAGAGATTGCAGGGGTGTGTCATAAAGTTATTCTAAGTAAGACATTGCATGATATAATCATTAAGTCTCAAAAAGATGTATTGAAAAAATTTGATTATAAAAAAGTAGCAAATATTATATCCCAAGTTATAAGCTTGTACTTGACAGATAGTAGCAACTGCCAGACAAAATCGGAAACATGAACATAATAACAATACAGTTTCATGAGATAATCATGAATTTGTGTAAATTTGATTAAAAAAATAAACTTATAAGAAGAGGTGGCTTAAATGAGAGTTGTAGCATTAGTTCCAATAAAAATGAATAATGAGAGAACACCAGGTAAGAATACAAAGAGGTTAAAGGATGGAACCCCACTGATTCAGTGCATTTTAAAAACTCTTGTTAATTGCACGGAAATAGATGACATTTATGTATATTGTAGCAATGAAGCAATAAAGGAATATTTGATTGATGGAGTACATTACTTAAAGAGAGATGTTAGATTTGATACAGCAGAAGCAGATGTTAATGAGATGTTTAGAACATTTTCTGTACAGATACCGGCTGATATTTATGTTTTGGCACATGCGACTGCTCCATTTCAGAAGGAAGAAAGTATAGATAGGGGGATTAAACAAGTAAAATCCGGAAAATATGATTCTGCCGTAGCTGTAACTAAAATGTTGGAATTTATTTGGCAGGATGGACAACCGTTAAACTACAATACCAAAAAAATACCGCGAACACAAGATTTGAAACCGTATTACGTTGAAACTACGGGATTATACATATTTACCCAAAACGTAATTCAAGAGAAGAAAAGCAGGATTGGAGATAGTCCTTATCTTTTAGAGGTGTCAAAGATAGAAAGTACTGATATTAATGATCCGATTGATTTTGAAATAGCAGATGCTATTTATACAAACGGTCTTACTAAGTTTTAAAATCATGATATGAGTGGTTAATACTTTTACAATACTCATTAAAAACAAAAGAGAATACTAAGCAATCAAATTCGGATGGGTATATGGTTAAAAGTTTATGCACCATAATTGAAAATAAAGTGATAAATGAAAGGAAATTATTGCGTGAAATCAATAGATATATTAGATTGTACCTTGCGTGATGGGGGCTATTGCAACCAGTGGAAGTTTGGGTATGATAATATAAAACGGATAATATCTGGACTTCAAAGTGCGGGAATAGATATTATTGAATGTGGATTTATAACTACACAGGTAAAATATGTTTCCGGTGTAACAAAGTTTACATCTATAGATCAGATAGCAGAGTTTCTGCCTCAAAAAAGAGAGGGAAAATTATACGTTGCCATGATGAATTACGGTGATTATGATTCTGCATGTATTCCAGAGTATGATGGAACATCAATTGATGGAATTAGAATTGCTTTTCATAAGAAAGATTGGAAAGATGCTTTACATCTGTGTAAAAAGATTAAAGAAAAAGGTTATTTGGTTTTTATTCAGCCTATGGTGTCTCTTTCATATATGGATGAAGAGTTTCTTGAGATGATTGAAGCAGTAAATGATATTAATCCATACGCATTTTATATTGTGGATAGTTTTGGTGAAATGAAGCAAAATGACTTGATGAGACTTTATTATCTGGTGGATCATAATCTAAAGGATGAAATCAGAATCGGATTCCATTCTCATAATAACTTGCAACTTTCATATTCTAATGCTGTAGCGCTTGTAAACATGCACAGTAAAAGAAAAATTATCATTGATGCTTCTGTTTATGGAATGGGACGGGGGGCAGGAAATCTTAATACAGAATTATTTGTTGAGCATTTAAATAATGATGGATTAGGAGATTATTGTCTGTCTCCGCTTCTTAGTATTATAGATGGAATTCTAAATCATTTTCATGAAATGAATTTTTGGGGCTATTCATTGCCAAATTATATTTCTGCTAAGCATCATACCCATCCCAATTATGCGTTTTACTTAGATGAGAAAAAAACCCTTACCGTCGAAAGTATGAACAGAATCTTTGATATGCTTGATCCTGAAAAAAGAGTGAATTATGATCAGGAGTATATAGAGAAGGTATATCTTGAGTATATGTCTCAAAATTCTGATGGCACCGAGGGTAAGACGAGACTAACTGAGATCGTAAAGGGAAAGAAAATTCTGTTGATAGCACCGGGGAAGAGTTCTTTAGAAGAGAAAAATAAGATTATTGCCTTTGCAAAAAATCATGATGTTTTGTCTGTGAGTATAAATTATGATTATCCATATTCTGAAGTGGATTTTGTTTTTGTAAGTAATATGCGAAGATATCGTGAACTTTCTCAGAATGCACTGAAAAAATCAATTGTAACGTCCAATCTTAAAGAAGAAAATGCTTATTTGAAAGTCGGTTATAGGGAGTTGCTTTCAGATGTGGAAAATGTAAAGGATAATGCAGGTATGATGGCTATCAGACTCTTTATGAATTGTGGAGTGAAAGAAATTTATTTAGCTGGACTGGATGGATATAGTCAGGGCAATGAAAACAATTATTGTGATACAGAATTAGCTTTGTCTATGAATCCTAAAGTGATTAATTCGATCAATAAAGGAATATCTCAGGTTATAACAGAGTACGCAAATAAGGTACAGATACATTTTTTGACGACACCAAAGCATATTGTGATTGGTTAAGTATTCTAATTAGATTTTCTGTTTGTCAAATTTGTGATCATACATATATATATGTATACTTTATAATATGTAGACACAAATAACGAGAAAATGTATAATAATATTGCAATATTAAAGAAAAGTAGGTTTGATCATGAATACTATAAAAGAAATTTGGAATTATCGTTCTATGATATCTAGTCTTGTGAAACGAGATTTGAGAGGCAGATACAAGGGATCTGTATTAGGTTTTTTCTGGACCTTTTTAAACCCTCTCTTACAGTTAATTGTATATACATTTGTTTTTTCCATTGTTATGCGTGCAGGAATTGAAGATTATTATCTGTTTTTATTTGTTGCACTAGTTCCCTGGGTGTTTTTTAGCTCGTCTGTTGATGGTGGTGCAGGATGTGTGAGAAATCAAGTGAATCTTGTTAATAAAATATATTTTCCCAGAGAGGTATTGCCAATTGCTCATGTTCTGAGCCAATTGGTTAATATGTTACTTTCGTTTCTTGTTGTCATAGCGGTTCTGATTGTATCAGGTAAAGGAATTAATTTGGCGGTATGGTGGTATCTGCCAATTGTTATTTTACAGGAAACACTTCTGGCATTTGGTTTTGCGTTATTTTTTTCGGCTGTTACGGTATTTTTTAGGGATTTACAATATTTTTTAACTATTTTTTTAATGGCATGGCAATTTTTGTCTCCGGTCATGTATTCTGTTGACATGGTTCCTGATAAATTAAAATTTGTGTTTAATTTAAATCCTATGTCTCCGGTTATTAGTGCATATAGATCAATTTTTTATTATAAAACGGCACCAGAGCTGGACAACTTTTTGGCAGGAACTATCATGGGGGTTATTGTTTTAGTTGTAGGATGGTTTACATTTGGTAAATTAAAAAGACGTTTTGCGGAGGTCTTGTAATGGATGTGGAAAATGCAATAGTTGTAGATAATATTACAAAAAGTTTTAAGGTTTATCTTGATCGTAGTGACGATGCGAAATCTTTTTTCTTACATCAAGGTAGAAGAAAATATGAAAACAGAAATGTGATCAGAGGAATAAGCTTTACTGTAAAAAAGGGCGAAGCGGTTGGTTTAATAGGTAGAAATGGATGTGGTAAGAGCACAACGTTAAAGATGTTGACTCGCATTATGTATCCGGATACAGGAAAAATCAGTATTAAGGGAAGGGTATCGAGTTTAATTGAACTTGGTGCAGGATTTCATCCGGATATGAGTGGACGAGAGAATATTTATATTAATGCTTCTATATTTGGATTATCAAAAAAGGAAATTGATTCCAGAATTGACAGTATTATTGAGTTTTCCGAATTGGGGGATTATATTGATAATCCGGTTCGTACTTATTCTTCAGGTATGTATATGAGATTGGCATTTTCGGTTGCTATCAATGTTAATGCAGAAGTGCTGTTAATTGATGAAATTCTGGCAGTTGGAGATGCCAACTTTCAAGATAAATGCTTCCGCAAGATGAAGGAAATAAAGGAAAAAGGAACAACCATAGTTTTGGTATCTCATTCAATGGGACAAATTGAATCAATCTGTGATAGATCTATATGGATTGAAAAAGGTGTTATCAGAGCAGAGGGAGAACCAAGAACGGTTCATCGCGAATATATGAAATATATGAGTGAGGAACGCAATTGTAAAGATGGTTCAAAGACTTTGGCAGAAATTGAAAAGTCAGAAGAATCTGCTGATGATAAGGTTCACAAAACATCCAAGGATAAAGAAATAGCAGAGACTAAATTGAATACTGATGCAGCAAATGGACGTGAAGGAAATCACAAAGTGGTATTTGATAAAATACGAGTGCTTAACAGTGATATGCAGGAGGTACATCAATTTAATACTGGAGAAGATATAATTATTGAGGCAAGCTACAAAGTCAGAACGCCTATAAAGGATGGTTATTTTGCACTTGATGTTATCAGGGAATTCGATTTGATATACTGTTTTGCCACGAACACCAATTTTGAACCGGGAACACCGGTTAATCTTGAGAAAGACGGAAAAGTATTTGTTAGATTGAATAATATTCAGTTGGCTGAGCATCCGTATTTTATTGATTTTATTTTGAAAGAAAAGAATACAGAGCCTATTGATATCGTCAGACACGCAGCTACCTTTGACGTGATACCGGGAATTCGTTTTGGTGGTATTACTCATATTGATCATGAATGGCAATGGGATATAGAATAATGATTTAGGAACGGAAAGAGAGTGTATATGGAAAAAAAGGAAATTAATGTTGTCAAAATTATGGATGAGATAAGAAGAGGTGGAGTTTCATTTTTTGATGATGAAACGGATATCAGCAGCATTATCCAAAATATAGAAAAAGAAACTCAAAAAAATAATCTTATCTGTGATGTTCCTGATATAGCTACAGCACTTAAGGAGTTCGAGATAAAGAGTGTTTCTGCTCGAATTGATTATGCAAAACCTAAATGCGCCATGGTATATTACAGACCGATCGAAAACAATATAATTATCAAATTTGTTAAAAGAGTAATGAGAAAGCTTATGGCTTTTTGCATTATTCCAATAGCAACGGTTCAGACAGAGTACAATATGACACTCCTGTCGATAGTTGAAACACAACATATGCAAATTAAAGATTTACAGGATAAGATATGTGAATTAGAGGAAAAAGTTAAAAAGGGAGAGTGTGAATGAAAATTGTACAGGTAATTGTAAATTTAGAGCGTGGAGATGCCATAGGTAATTTTACAATTTTATTGGATAATATGCTAAAGCGTGCTGGATTTAAAACTGAGATAGTCGCTTGTCGTGCCGGAAAGGGAATTCCAGAGGGATTGACAAAAAAGAAAGAAGAAATAAAAAAATTAGATCCGGATGATGTATTAATATATCAGATGTGTGAAAGCAACCCTGTTAACCGTTTGATTGAATGTGCCGTGTGTAGAAAAATTGCGATATATCATAATGTGACGCCACCGCATTTTTTTAATAAATGGGGATCCTTTATGACTGAACTGCAAAAAACAGCATTAGAAGATTTGGCATCAATGAGAAATGTGTTTGATCATGTGATTGCAGTCTCTGAATACAACAAAAGAGATTTAATCGGTATGGGATATGACGAATCGATTATTGATGTAATACCGATATTGATTGACTTTGATGATTATCAGCAAAGTCCGGATATGGATACAATCAATAAATATGATGATGGTTATACCAATATTTTATTTGTTGGACGGATTGTTCCAAATAAAAAACAGGAAGATATTATTCAGACTTATGCATATTATAAAAAGCATATTAATTCTAAATCACGTCTGATATTAGCAGGATCTCCTTTTTCTGATGATTATTTCAATGACTTAAAAAAGTATATTGAGGCGATTGGCGTAGCAGATGTAGTAATGCCGGGACACGTATCATTTAAAGAGATTTTAGCATATTATAATATTGCGGATATTCTTCTTTGCATGAGTGAGCATGAAGGATTTTGTGTGCCTATGCTGGAAGCGATGATGTTTGATGTGCCGATTGTTACATATGCAGGAGCTGCAATTCCGGAGACAATTGGAGATTCAGGGGCTATGTTTTATGAGAAAAATCCTGTTGTTGTGAGTTATTTAATAGACCGGGTGGTAAGAGATGCTCATTTACGAGATAATATTATTGAGAAGCAGCGTGTCCAACTTGAAAAATATAGTAAAGAAAAGATAGAAACAATTTATTTAAATAAGATCAAAGATTTTATCGGAGAATAGCATGAAAAAAATAGGAATAATAATACATCAATATGGCGATGACATTGTGGGAGGAGCAGAGAGTTATTCTAAAGATCTGGCAGAACATTTAAGCCGGGATTACGATGTTACCGTATTTACTACCACAAGCATCGATTATAATACATGGGCGCCTTTTTACAAAGCTGGTGAAGAAATTATCAATGGTGTTCATGTGAAAAGATATGATGTGGGGCATGAACGGAATATGCAAAAATTTAGTGGTATTTGTAACCGACTTGTTGGTAAGTTACAGTGTGGAGAGACCACTACAAAAGCAGAAGATGAAGAATGGATTTGTGAAGAAGGACCATTTTGTCCGGATATGATAGAAGATATTAAAAAATCAAAAGATGAATATGTTCTCTTTATAGTTGTGACATACATTTATTATCTTGCGGTTAAAGCTTTGCCGGAGATTGCTGAAAAAGCATTGTTTATTTCAACAGCACACGATGAACCATGGATTAATATGAGTATGTATAAGGAACTGTTTCATTTGCCGAGATACTTTGGATTTCTGACAGATGCAGAAAAGGAATTAGTGCGTCAGAAATTCAATAACGCTTATATTCCACATAAGGTTTTGGGAACCGGGATTCAAGTTCCGAAGGAAATTAACGCCAATAGAGCTAAAGATAAATTCCAACTGGGAAATAATTATATTGTGTATGTTGGAAGACTGGATGAGACAAAAGGATGTCTTGAGTTATGTAATTATTTCCTTGAATATAAAAAACAAAGTACAAAGAATTTAAAACTTGTGCTTGTTGGAAAAGGAGATATGGATGTTCCGGAGGATGATTCTATAATTGCGACCGGATTTGTGACTGATGAAGAGAAATATGATATTATTTCAGGAGCCTTTGCCATGGTAACTCCATCAAAATATGAAAGTCTTTGTATTGCTTTATTGGAAGGAATGGCGCTTGGAATTCCTGTTATTGCAAACGAAAAATGCATGGTTTTAAAGCAGCATTGCCTAAAGAGTAATGCCGGGCTGTTTTATGATAATTGCGATGATTTTTGCAAAATTCTCGACTATTTATATTCACATTCAGATGAATATGCTGTTATGCAAAAAAATGGTAAAGAATATGTCGAAAATAATTATACATGGGATATTGTTCAAAAAAAGATAACAGAAATAGTCGATGATATATCATGCACATTTCGAGATGCAGTTGATGTAGATAAGCATAAAGTTATATTGGATAAAGATGTTTGCGTTGAACCGGTATTTGATAAAGATGCGATAGTTGTGGTAACAGCAGCGGACAATAGTTATGCAAATTATGCCGGAATTACGATTAACTCAATTGTTCAGAATATGTCAATAAAGGATAATTACGATATTCTGGTTTTCACAAACAATATGAGTGATGATAAAATTAATCAGATATGTTCAATGACAGAGATGTACTCTAATGTAAGCGTGAGATTTGTTTATGTTGATGGTGTTATGAATTCATTAAATATAAATGTTAGCAATAATTACAAAATTGTCACATATTATCGTCTGTTATTGCAAAAAACAATGAGCCGCTATGATAAAGTTATTTATATGGATTCGGATATTATCATTAACTATGATTTAAATGATTTGTGGAGTATAAAAATGGAAACAAATCTTATTGCTGGAACATATGATTCGCTTGTTGCGGCATGGCAGAATTATGATAGTGGAATGCAGGCTTACTTTAAGGCTATTGGAGTATGTGCCCCTGGAAAATATATTCAAGCGGGTATTATTTTATTAAATATCAGAGAGTTAAATGCTACTTATGATCAGATGTATTTATTAGAAAAAGCCTGTGAAGAGCATTATATTTTTGCAGATCAGGATTTATTGAACATTGCCTGTAAAGACAGGATTCAATATATTGATCAAGCATGGGATGTTTTAAATTTATCTGATGAAGGACGAGCTTTAACGTTAAAGTATCTTCCTAAAAAATTACGGACAGAATTTATTAAGGCAGAGGAAGCACCTAAGGCAATTCATTATGTTGAACAGTCATTTCCTTTTAAGAAGGAGATGAGAAAATTCAGCCGGATATATTGGGAATATACATATGGAACTCCGTTCTATATGGAATTAAAGAATTTATATCTGAAATCGGAAAAAGGAAAAAATAAAGTCGTTGAAAAAACAAAGAATGTTGGTCTGTGGAGAAGAATTATTCGTTACTTAAGCAGAAATGGTGTAATCACAACCAAAGAGCCTTCAACAATTTATGATAATGCTAAAATCAACGGTGCTCCGGTAGATAATAAAGGACAATTAAAATTGAAGTATATGGATATATTGTCTGGACCCGGAATTATGCTTGGAGCAGGCAATCATAAAGTTGAGATTGTATTTGAAAATGGATATTCAAAAAATGTTAAAGTTACTGTTACGGCAGGAGCCAGACATATCGTTTTATGCGAAAAGGATATTTCCGATAAGTGTAATGAAATTCCCTTTAAAACAAACTGTAATCAGATTGATGTAGAAGTAATAATTCAAAATGATAAAAAAGAAGATTTAATTATTAATGGAATTAGACTTATTTAATTAGGAGAGAATGTGAAGATTTTAATTTTAGGTGGAAATGGTTTCTTAGGTTCAAATTTAGCGCAATTTTTGAAGAATAAAGGATATTCGGTGACATGTTTTGATATAGTTTATCCGCAAAAAAGGGTACCGGGCATTCAATATGTTAAGGGAAATTTCTTTGATGAAACAGATTTGATCCCCTACTTACAGGATGCAGAGGTTGTTTTTCACGCGATAAGTACCATTAATCCGGGAAATTCAAATGTGAAGTATATGTTTGCCTATTCCAATGATTTTCTACAATCCGTAAAATTAGCTCAATTTTCAAAGGAATATGAGTTTAAGCTAATTTATTTTTCATCCGGAGGAACAGTATATGGAAATCAGGATGTGCAGCCAATAAAAGAAACTGCGACTTCGATTCCTATAAATCATTATGGAAATATAAAATTATGTATTGAGAACACATATCGAACCTTTAATCGTCAAATTGGCACTAATATTATTATTGCGCGGATTGCAAATCCATATGGTCCAGGGCAAGACTATACAAAAGGGGTTGGTTTTATAGATGCAACTTTAAAAAAAGCAATTCATCATGAAACATTACAGGTATATGGAGATGGATCGGTAATACGGGATTATATATATATAGATGATGTGTGTAAGATGTTGGAACAATTAATTAACTACTCTGGATCTTGCGAAGTGTTTAATCTGGGAACAGGTGTGGGGGTGTCTCAAAAAGAGATCATCGAAATTGTCAGGGAAATTACCGGAGCGTTATCTGTTCAATATGTTCCGTCAAGATCCATTGATGTGCCAAAGATTGTATTGGACAATTCAAGAATGAAAGGTCTTATTACATTTGACTGCATAGCAGTAAAAGATGGAATCGAAATGTATTATCGTGATATAAAAGAATTATAAAGGAAAAACTAAGCATGATATATGGATATACAATCTCTATTATAATAATGGTGTTATTTTGGTCATATGTTCTGATGTCCTTTTACGTTTCTGGTAATAATTCCATTATAAGATCGCTAAAGAAAAATGAAATAGTATCAACTATAATAATATTGTTTTTTTCCACAATAGCGGTCTGTTATATTATTAAAAAAAATAATTTTATTTATTATTGGGATTATGGCAGGGAGTGGACAACTGCAATACGTGTTTCCAATTCACTGTTGGAAAATCCTGTCAGGGCAATGAAGGATGTTTATGATTCAATAAATACTACTGATTATAATCAGTTTATGCCATTGTTGATTGTGTTTCCATTAAATATATTGGGGAAATCTTTTGCACGTTATGTAGTGATTAATCAGATTCTGTATATGTGTCCGGCCATTTTTCTGATGGGAGTTCTGGCTAAAAAAATTCTGCAAAAGTGTAATTTAAAAGTATATTCATTGGGAATATATATTGCTTTTTTTGCAACAACACCAATTTTATATTATGTACTTTTAGATGGCTTTATGGATCCACCGATTTTAATATTAATCACAATAATATTATTACTGTCTGTTGATTGGGAGTTTCAATCTTTTGATATCAGGAGATGTATTTGTATATCAATTGGATTATTACTACTGGTTCTATTTAGACGCCATTTTGCCTATTGGGTTGTTGGCTATATTTGTTCTTGCTTAGTTGTTGCGATATTTAAAATAACAGATGATAAAAAAAATATACGACTAACCATACGAAATTATTTATTGTCCATGATTTTTATTGGTTTCGTTTGTCTTGCTGTCTTGGGTGGATTTTTTGGGAAGTTTTTATATAGATCAGTATTTAATAATTTTTCGTATGCATATGATGCATATGATGTAGCTTGGTCAGATAAGTTTTCTCGAGTTGTCATTGTTTTTGGGATCATTAATTTATTAATGATTCTGGCTTCCTTAGTAATTTCGATTGCAAAGAAAAACGATAGAAAGATTGTGTTGAGCTATTTCTGTAATATTGTTATTGCAACTTTTTTGTTGTGGCGTGTGTTGCAAATGAATTGGCACCAATATTATATAATTGTTATTCAGATGATGATTCTGGCAATTATAGGGTTTAGTTATTTAATACAATTGCTTCCAAAGAAATATGATAATTTAATGCTATGGGGGTATATCATTTGTGGCGTATTTGGGTTAGCTAATTGTTTTTGTGGTACACTTCATGATGTCAAAGCCTTGTATTTATTTCCAACGTGCAAGTATGAACCGAAAGTGAGATATGATATGAATGAAATATCAGATATGGTTGATTACTTGAATGAAATATCGGGCCCGGATAAGTGGGTTTATGTTTTGGCTGGAACAAATGATTTTAACTCAGAGACGATTGAAAAATCGAGATTGCCATATGAAATAAAAGCTGTTCCGTATCAATATATGACAAAAACAATAGATTTAAGAGATGGCTTTCCGATAGAGATGTTCAACGCAGGTATTGTGGTTGTTGGAGATCCGATACAAGCAAATGAAGAGTCCAATGCTGAAAATGTTGTATCATATTTTGCAAAAGAAATGCTGGATGAAAACTCATATATTAGCAGACATTATGAATTGACAAAGTCTTTTGAACTTCAAAATGGTATAACAGCTAAGGTTTATGTGAAAACGTCAAACTATACAAAAGAAGATTATGTCAAACTACAGAAATATTTTGATCAACTATATCCGGATTATCCAGAGCTGTTTCATGATTTGATTGTTTACCCGGATGCATATTTTCCGGATGAATTAAATGAGAAGCTGGTTATAAAAGATAAAGATCGGATTTTTTCAACACAAACCTCCAATAGTACGGAAAAGCTGGTATCAGAAAAGGAGGGATATTTGATATACGGTCCATACAAAAGAATTGAAAAGGGCAAATATCGAATTCAGATAGATTACGAATATAAAGATTCTGCTGATTTTTCAGAGGGAGAGGCATTAGGGGTTGTATCATTTTGCCTTGATATGAGGGTAATTGCATCATCAGATTATTATGTTGGTAATGATAGCGTGATAATAGATAATATTGTTGTAGATGATTCAAGTGACAATTGTGAAATCCAGATGTACTGTAATACTTCAGGGGTTCAATTTAAAAAATTTGAAATCATAAAGGTGGGTACGGTTGAGTAGGACTTATATTCAATATGTAGATTCCGAAAGTTATACTTTATTGGTATATAGAAATTAATGCACGAGGAAAAATCAAAGTGAAAGAAAAAGTAAAACTTTGCTTTGTAATAAGATGTTTCGTTTAGACTAAATATAAAGATGGTGATAAAAAATGAGAAAAATCTTTTTTTACTGTGATTCAACAATGAATATTTTGACGGCTTATTTTATATCCCGGATATATTATTCGGATGATTATAAAATATTGCTGATATCAAACAATTCATCAAATTCTCGGCTGTGTGTGTCAAGAGCACAGGGCTTAAATATTTGGAATGAAGTAAGCTGTGTTTATGAATTCGGAAAAAATAGGGAAGAATTAATTGCATTAGGAAATAATATTGCAATTGAAAAGGATTCAATTGTTCATTTGTTTGCCTTAAATAATAGGTTTGCACAAATATTGTTAAATAAGACTATCAATTTAGGGGCCAAGTTTATTCTTACGGATGAAGGATACTGGACTTTTAATAATTTTTTGCAATGTATAGAAAAAAATAGTGAATTTAGCTGGCTCGATTTTGATATTTCGGAGTTAAAGATCGAGGCATGGGCTTATGAGCCCCAAATATGTAAGGTCCCTGATTATATTAGTCCTAAAAGGATAGAATTGAGTGACGCGTTAAAGAATACTTCATTATGTTTGTCAATGCAGGAAGAGGTTAAAAAGCTTTTCGGTATACAAGATTGTCATGTGCCTGATATCATTTATTTTGATGACTATTTATCTCTTAGAGGATCAACTGCACCCCAAATAGAAAAATATATGCTTAAATTAATAAATTGTATCTGCAGTGACTATGATTGTTATTTTAAAAAACATCCGATGGAAAGAGGATGGCGGTCAAAATATGAGGATATGGAATTGAAGTTTCTGCCATATGAAAATGCACCGTGGGAAGCTATATTTTTTGCATGTATGTATAATAAAATGCAAAATAAAGACCTTATTTTACTTACGCAAAGTTCAACTGCTGTGGTAAATGTGATTTTAATGTTTAAGGTATATAATTTTAAGATCATTTTATTACATCCATTATTTGAAAAACTTAAAAAATCAAATTGGTGGTCGGGAAAAGAATATTTCGATAGTTTTATTAATATTAGTGAAAAAAATAAAGATTCTATCATTATACCCAGAGATTTGTATGATTTGGTTTTGAAGATTTCGGATATACTTCATCATTCTGTTGATAAAATAGATATATTGGAAAAGATGCAGAATATCCGAGAGACGGCCTTGGAAGATGCGGCAGAAGAATTAAACAATCTGGAACATGTTCTTGTGCAGCCATTGGAGTTAGTGGCAGTAGATGAAACTCATCAGATTTATTATAATGAACATGTGTTATTTGCAAAAGAGGAACAGTTTGAGATTGAATATGTGTTGAATGATGAGGATTATGCTGCGACAAATAGATTTGAATGGAAACCAAATGAAAAAGGTCGGATTTATTTTAAAACATTAAAAATAGTAGGATACACAATTGATGAAAATGAAGAGATTGATTTATCTGATACTATTCAAAATAAAAACAGGGAAGATGGTGTTTTTTTAAATGAATATCTGTACAGACCCAATATTACTTTTGATGGATTGAATAGAGTGTATAAAAAAATAAAAATCACAGGCGAAATAATATGGGACATGTCTTTAGAGGGCGTACGAACCTCATATGAGGAAATATACAATCGTGCAGTTGATTATTGGATCAGAAAAGATAAGGAAAATTCTCAGCAGATAGAAAATTTGAATGCATCCATAACACAGCTTGAAAAGAATATAAAGTTGTATGAAGAAAAATTAAGGGGACAAGAGGAACTGATACAACAGATGAAAGTCTCCGCAGAAAAAGATGCGGAGAAATTGAAATGTATTTATGATAGTCTGTCTTGGAGGATAACCAAACCTGTTCGCAGTTTAAGAAAAAAGTTCACAAAGATAAAATCAGAACCTGAAAAAAAATAAACAGATAATGAATGTAGAGTTTAAAAGAGTTTTTTGTTAATTATTATTATCTATTTATTTTCTTTGTATAATTGGTTTTGTAAAACAGATTGGTATTGAGATGATACCAATCTTGTTGTAGTTAGCCATGAAGATGTATATGGGGTAAAACGTGAGAATGTAATTTCAGTGGCGGGTGTACTGACAGATATAATAGAATAAATCAGATGTTTACGTACTTAAGATGTTTAGGGAGAAAGAAGGAGTGGAATCGTGAAAAAAATAGTATCAATCATAGCGCCAATGTATAACGAAGAGGGGCTGGTACATCAATATTGCGAAGAAACAATTGCTGTAATGAAAGGTATAGAAACTAAAATTGATTATGAAATCATACTCGTAAATGATGGATCAAAAGACACAACATATGAAAAAATTTTATCTGAGAAACAATTACATCCGGAAAACATTTCGGTTGTATGTTTAAGTCGAAATTTTGGACTGGAAGGTGCTGTAAGTGCAGGATTAAGGAAGGCAAAAGGTGATGCAGTAATTGTGATGGACGCTGATTTACAGGATCCACCATCTCTAATACCGGAGATGATTGAAAAATGGGAAAATGGAGCGGATGTAGTAGTATGCAGTCGTATAAAAAGAAGTAATGATAATTTTTTGAAGAAATTCACTGCTAATTGTTATTATAAGATTTTAGATAGTTTGTCCGGTAAGTTGAAATTAGAAAAAAGTGCTGCCAATTTCCGGTTGTTATCCAGAAAGGCATTGAATGAATTGTTATCGTTGCCGGAGTGCAATAGTGTTTTTCGGGTTACTGTGCCATACATAGGAATGCATACGGAGACCCTTGAATATGACAGAGATAAGCGTTTTGCGGGAAAAACAAAATACAATTTAAAAAATATGATCCCATATGCATTGGCAAGTATTACGGGGATTTCGGTCGAACCGTTACGGAAAATATTTTGGTTACTGCCAATTGATTTTATTTTATTTGTGGGTTCGATTATTGGAATTATCGGCGGAATAGGGTATTGGAAGGCAGTTTTCACAGTGATTCTGGCAATGTCATTTTTAACCGCAATGCTTTTGGTATCGGTTGTTGTTATTGCAGAATATATAGCTCAGATTATGATCGAGGTAAAGGGAAGACCGATATCTGTCATTTATGAATATTTACCGGCTGAAATAGTGGAGCGTTAAAAATATTATTTAGGAAAGTAGGAATTGACATGAATTATGTTAGAATGGGAAATTCGGGATTAAAGATAACAGAAATCACATTTGGTTCGGCTTTGACAATAGGAACGGAATGTATGGATATTTCTTTTGCCAAAAATTTAATTCAAACGGCATGGGATTTGGGAATACGTTCGTTTGATGTATCTAATAACTATGGAATGGGAAATGCTGAAAGGATTGTTGGAAAAGTATTAAAAGATTATCCAAGAGAGGAATATGTAGTCTCCACAAAAGGTTCATGGCCGATAGGTGATACCCCTTATCATCGGGGATTATCAAGAAAACATATTTTATGGGCTTTTGATGAATCTATGAAAAGAATGGAATTGGATTATGTGGATATTTATTATGCACATCGATATGATCCGGAAACACCAATGGAAGAAATAGTAAGAACGTTCAATTATTTAATTAATTCCGGAAGGGTTCGTTACTGGGCTACATCAGAATGGCCCAGGGAAGCATTGGAAGAATGTCATGCAGTATGTGAGCGCTTGGGATTGGAGAAGCCGGTTCTGGAGCAATGCATATATTCGTTTGCAGTAAGAAAGACAGAGACAAATGGAGTAAAAGAGTTTTGTAATGATAATAAAATTGGTATGCTTGGTTTTTCACCATTATGTCAGGGATTATTAACCGGGAAATATAGAAATGGTATACCGGAAGGCTCAAGAGTTGCTAAGAGTAAAGAGTTAAATTATGATAAAACAATGAATTTTTATCATCAGAATAAAGAACGCATAGATGGTTATCTGAAATTATGTGATGAATATAATATGTGTCCGACAGATGTTGCAATTCAATGGGGAATTAGAAAAAAAATTTATCCGGTTTTGGGAGCCAGCAAACCGGAACAGCTAATTCAAACCGTAAATGGATTGAACACTGTGGTACCAGAGGCGTTATGGGAAAAATTGGAAATATTATAAGAGGGAGGACAAAAGATGAGATTATCTGTTTCCAATATTGCGTGGGATAAGTTATATGATGAAGATATGTATGCCTTTTTGTCCCAAAATGAATTCGAGGGACTTGAAATAGCACCAACACGTATATGGGTTGAAAATCCCTATGATCAGTTAAGTGGTGCGAGAGAATTTTCAAAAAAAATAAAGAATGATTATGGATTAATAATTTCATCGATGCAGTCTATCTGGTATGGTAAATCAGAGAAAATTTTTGGAGAGGAAAAAGAGCGCATTTCGTTGATAGAATATACCAAAAAAGCTTTTGAGTTTGCTAATGTATTAGGATGCAGAAATTTGGTCTTTGGTTGTCCGAAGAATAGATTGATTCCGGAAGGCATGGAACAGAAAACCGTAAATCTGATTGCAGATGATTTTTTTGGAAGATTGGCCGAACTTGCTGCACAAAATAATACTGTGTTAGCAATAGAGGCTAATCCAACCATTTATAATACTAATTACATCAATTATACAAGTGAAGCATATGAACTGATTAAGAGAATTGATAATAAAGGCTTTGGGTTGAATTATGATTTTGGTACAGTAATTTATAACAAAGAGAGTGTGACGGACATTAAAGAGTATATGTCGGTTACAAACCATGTTCATATTAGTGAACCAAAGCTGGCAGAAATCAAATTCAGTCATTTGCATTATATGTTAAAATCTGTTTTGCAACAGGAAGGTTATGATAAATTTGTTTCAATCGAAATGGGTAATTGCAATGATGTGGAAATAGTTAAAAAAGTTTGTGTAGATTTGAAAGAATTATTTGCTGAATAATTTTTAATTGTCAGATCATGTTATTTGGAGGTTGAAATGAAATTTGATAAAATAATTATAGGTGCCGGTTTATATGGGTTATATTCAGCTCTGTTGTGTGGGAAAAACGGACAGAATGTGATTGTACTTGAACATGATGATGTCCCATTTAAAAGGGCCACATATATTAATCAGGCGAGAGTACATCAGGGATACCATTATCCGAGATCTTTTTCAACCGCAATAAAATCTGCTTATTATTTTGATAGATTTAATGAAGATTATGGTGATTGTATTCTGTCAGATTTTGATAAGGTATATGCTACATCTGCAGATTTTTCATGGACGAACGCGGAGCAGTTTAAGAAGTTCTGTTCGGCTGCAAACATAAGATGTGATGAAATTCCGGTTGAACAATATTTTAAACCCGGAAAATGCGATGGCGCTTTTTTGACAAAAGAATATACATACGATGCGAAAATGCTCTGTGCAAAATTGTTGAGAGAAATTGAACAATATTCCCATAATATTAAAATAGTATACAATGCTCGGATTGATAATATCATAAATACCGGAGAGATGTATAAAGTTATTTTGAAAGATACTTCTGAATATGAGAGTGAATTTGTATTAAATGCAACATATGCATCTGTAAACCAGATAAATCAATTGCTTGGTTTTGAACCTTTTAAGATAAAATATGAATTATGTGAAATAATTTTATGTAAAGTAAATAGCAAACTGAAAAATGTTGGAATAACGGTTATGGATGGACCGTTTTTTAGTATTATGCCCTTTGGAAAAACAGGCTATCATTCTTTAACTTCCGTAACTTTTACTCCTCATGTCACATGCCATAAGGATTTCCCGGAATTTGAGTGCCAAAAAAAATGTTCCGGAGGAGCTGAGTTTTGCTCCAAAATTCAATTGGGGAATTGCAATGATTGTACGGCAAAACCGCATACAGCATGGGATTATATGTCAAGTTTGGCTCGAAAATATCTAAAAGATGAACTGGAATTTGAATATGTAAGTTCATTATTTTCTATGAAACCAATTCTCCGAGCATCGGAAATAGATGATTCAAGGCCGACAGTTATTAAGCAGTTTTCCACTGCTCCAAAGTTTATAAGTGTTTTATCAGGAAAAATTAATACAGTATATGATTTAGATGAGGTGTTGTTAAATGATAACGAATAAAGAAAGCAATTTTGTATCAGCTGTGGTTTATTTGCATAAAAATGAAAAAAATGCAGTCCCTTTTCTTAGAATGATTGCAAAAGAGTTGACAGATAACTTTAAAAAAAGTGAAGTTATCTGCGTAAATGATGGCATTTCTGATACATGTCTGGAGGAACTTAAAGCTGTCAAAATAGAATATCCTGATTTAAATATTTCGATAATCAATATGGGATTTTCTCATGGTTTGGAAGCTGCAATGAATGCGGGAATAGATTTATCAATAGGTGATTTTGTATATGAATTTGATTCTTGTTGCATGGATTATAATCCGGAAGTGATCATGGAAGTATATAAAAAGTCTTTACAGGGGTATGATATTGTAAATGCAATTCCACCCAGAAAAAACAGTAGAGTTGCTTCAAAATTGTTTTATAGAGTTTATAATCATTTTTCTGAAAGTGAATATGAATTATGTACGGAACGTTTTTCTATTATTTCCAGAAGGGCTGTGAACAGAGTTACAACATACAGCAAAGTGATTCCATATAGGAAAGCTGTTTATACTTCAAGTGGACTTCGTTGTTGTAATATAGAATATAGTCCGGTTCAAAATTATAAAGGACAGGTATATTCAGATATCGATAATAGTAATAAGGCAACGGATGCTTTGATTTTATTTACGAATGTTGCATACAAGGTTTCTCTGACTTTTTCAATAATTATGTTGATTTTTATGTTTGCCGCGGCACTATATACGGTTGTAGCATACTTCGGTTTTAATAAACCGGTAGAAGGATGGGCTCCTCTGATGGGGTTGATTTCTGTGGGTTTTTTTGCAACGTTCCTTCTGATCACGATGGTGATGAAGTATTTGGATGTTTTGTTACGTTTGGTATTTAAGAATCAGAAATATCTGGTTGCTTCTATTGAGAAATTATAAGCACCGGTATTTTCATAATGAGATAAATTTGTTTAGAAACAGTTTAAAAAGAGATTATCACTACAATAAAACGAGAGGTCAATATATGGAATTAAAAACATTAGAATTGTTTGTTCCCGGTAGGCTTTGTTTGATAGGAGAACACAGTGACTGGGCGGGTCTGCACCGGGTAATTAATTCGGCTATCATACCCGGAGAAGCAATTGTCACAGGTATCGAACAAGGAATTTATGCTTTCGTAACACCGGCTGATAAATTTATGATTGATAGTGATATTCCTGCTTTCAAGGGGGAGTGTTATGAATGTGAAATGGATACAGAATTGCTTCGCCAAACAGCTAATGAGGGTGGATTTTTCTCATATGTAGCAGGTGTCGCATCTTATGTCAATGAGTGTTACAACGTTGGTGGACTTCATATTACGATCACCAAGATGGATTTGCCGATAAAGAGTGGATTGTCCAGTAGTGCAGCGATTTGTGTTCTTGTGGCACGTGCATTCAATCAGTTATATAATTTGCATCTTAATACAATGGGTGAGATGACAATCGCATATATAGGAGAACAGAGGACCCCGTCTCGTTGCGGACGTTTAGATCAGGCCTGTGCATATGGAGTGAATCCGGTGCATATGATTTTTGATGGTAATGAGATATCAGTAAAACCATTAAAGATAAAACGTCCTTTATATTGGGTGGTGGCAGATCTTAATTCACACAAAGATACAGTTAAGATTTTGGCAGATCTGAATAAATGTTTTCCGTTTGCACAAAACGAGATGGAGGAAAATGTGCAGGAGGCTTTGGGAAAAGATAACAAAGCTTTTATTAATAGAGCGATTGCATATATTGAAGCCGGTGAAAACGAGAAATTGGGAGAATTAATGACCTGTTATCAGGAAAATTTTGATAAAAAGGTTGCTCCTGCATGTATACAGGAACTTGCTTCGCCAATCTTACATTCAGTTTTAAATGATGAGAATATCCGTCCCTGGATATATGGTGCAAAGGGAGTCGGTTCTCAGGGGGATGGAACAGTACAGTTTCTGGCAAAAGATGAAGTATGTCAAAAAAAATTAATCTCCTATTTGAAGAAAGCTTGCAATATGGATGGCTTTCCGCTTACATTGAATCCTCAGCAGGCGGTAAGAAAGGCTATTATACCGGTTGCCGGTTTTGGAACGAGATTATTTCCGGCAACCAAAGTCTTAAAAAAAGATTTCTTTCCGGTGCTGGATCGTGATGGAATTTTAAAACCGGTTTTATTGATTCTTTTAGAACAACTGGTTGAAGCAGGAATTGAAGAAATTTGTCTTGTGATCGGAGCCGGAGAAAAACAAATTTACAATGAATTCTTTGGTGCATTATCACAAGAACATTATGATAAACTTCCGGAAGAAAAAAAAGCATATGAAGATTTGCTGCAGAAGGTTGGCGAAAAAGTGACCTATGTGTATCAGAAGGAGCGGAAAGGATTTGGACATGCGGTATATCAGTGCCGAGAATTTGTGAAAGATGAGCCGGTGCTGTTATTACTCGGAGATATGATTTATCATTCCAACCGTTCGGAAAACTGTATGCAACAGATGATTGACGCATTTGAGAAGACCGGTCTTCCCATCGTTTCTATGCACAATGTTGACAAGCAGGATGTTGTGCATTATGGCGTTATGCATGGTCAGTGGGAAGATAAAGAGCAGACTATTTTGAAACTGGACCAGATTGTGGAAAAACCGTCGGTTGAATATGCAGAGGATTATTTAAAAGTAAAGAATAAGGCTTGTAAGGAAAATTATTATGCTGTGTTTGGCCAGTATATTTTAACCAAGGAAGTTTTTGAAGTGCTAGAAAAAAATATAGCTGATAATAAACTGCAAAGCGGTGAGATACAGTTGACGGATGCATTGGAGCAGACAAGAAAGCGTATAGGTATGGCTGGATACGTTGTAGATGGTCAATCCTATGATGTGGGATTGCCGCAGATGTACATCAATACCATATCAGAGTATTATAAATGATGGGTTTTGCTTGCACTTATTGATGTTTCATAATAAAATAAGGTTTAGACTGAGAAAATATATTTCGATGATTTAGAAGTTGTTAATATATATGGAAAGGATATCAAAAATGAAAAAGGCATTAATTACAGGTATTACCGGACAGGATGGCAGTTATTTAGCAGAGTTTTTATTAGAAAAAGGATATGAGGTACATGGTGTGACCCGTCGGGCATCCATTTCAAATACAGCACGTATAGATCATCTGATTGCCCAAAATCAAATTGTATTACATGACGGTGATTTATCGGATTCAACTTCATTAATTCATATTATAGGAGAAGTTCAGCCGGACGAAATTTATAATCTGGCAGCACAGTCTCATGTACAAGTTTCCTTTGATGTGCCGGAGTATTCTGGTGATGTTGACGCGATAGGGGTACTTCGTATTTTGGAGGCAGTCAAGATTTTGGGACTTGCCAATAAAACAAAAATTTATCAGGCATCTACATCTGAATTATATGGTAAAGTTGAAGAAGTACCTCAGTCTGAAACTACACCGTTTCATCCGTATAGTCCCTATGCTATTGCAAAGCAGTATGGATTTTGGATGATTAAAGAGTATCGCGAAGCATATGGTATGTTTGCGGTCAATGGTATTTTATTTAATCACGAATCCGAAAGACGTGGTGAAAATTTTGTTACTCGAAAGATTACGTTGGCCACCGGTCGTATTGCAGAAGGATTACAGGATCATTTGGAACTTGGCAATTTAGATTCTCTCCGCGATTGGGGATACGCCAAGGATTATGTGGAATGTATGTGGCTGATTATGCAACAGGATACACCGGATGATTTTGTTATTGCCACAGGAGAGCAGCATACAGTGCGAGACTTTACAGAAAAGTCATTTGCAATCAATGGTATTAAGATCCGTTGGGAAGGCAGTGGTATGGATGAAAAGGGCTATGATGCTGAGACCGGAAAAATGCTAGTATGTGTAAATCCTCAGTGGTATCGCCCGACTGATGTGGATAATTTATGGGGAAATCCCACCAAGGCCAAAACTGTTCTTGGCTGGAATCCTCAAAAGACAAGTTATGAAGAATTAATTCGCATCATGACAGAACATGACAGAGAGCTTGCACGCAAGGAAGCACAGAACTTATAAAAATTATAATTTTAAGAGGGGCACCCCAAATGATTCATTTGGGGTGTGCTTTTGTAATTATGAAACACTCAGAAAGATTAAAATATGAGGTCGAATATGGAGAATAAAAAGTTCTTGATTACCGGTTTTTCCGGATTTGTTGGAAGGCATTTTTTACAGTACTTATATGAAAAAGAAGAGTGTGCCGATGTTTATGGAATCGATATTCGTAAACCGGCTTTTGATATGTCAATGTATACATCCCGGTTAAATATAAGGTTTCAGGAAGTCAATTTGTTGGATGGTGAGGCTTTGAAAGCGGTATTAAAGGAGTTCAGACCGAATTATATCCTGCATTTGGCATCTTTTAGCAGTGTTGCATTTAGCTGGCAGCATCCTGAAGAAAGTTTTGTAAACAATACCAATATTTTTCTGAATTTAACCAGTGCTTTAAAGGAATTAGAGATAGCTTGTCGTGTCTTGTCAATTGGTTCATCTGAAGAATATGGGAATGTTTTACCGGAGCATTTACCGCTGAGAGAAGATATGCAGTTGAGACCTGTTAGTCCGTATGCAGTAGCACGTGTTTCTCAGGAAATGCTGTCCAAGGTATTTGTGGACAGTTATCATCTTGATATTATACTGACCAGATCCTTTAATCATATTGGTCCGTGGCAGGACGAACGTTTTGTGGTGCCAAGCTTTATTCGGCGCATATTAAATATCAAGGATAGTGGTGCAACAGAGGGGACTATTGAAACCGGGGATACTACAATTATTCGAGATTTTGTAGATGTCAGGGATGTGGTAAATGCGTACTATATGCTTTTAATGAATGGTACTCCGGGAGAAATTTATAATATCTGCTCCGGAAAGCAAATTGCACTTTCGGATATTATTGACCAGATTGCGGATATTGTTAAGGTAGAAATTTCTACAAAAGTTAATCCGGAGTTTGTCAGACCAAGCGATAACCGTGTTGTTGTCGGTTCTCACGACAAACTGACGAAAGAGCTTGGCTGGAAACCACAAATAGCATGGGAAACGACATTGCGTGATATGGTTAAGGAAATGGATAAATCCTGAATATAGTCAGGTTATTAGTTAATTGAAAATGATATGAAAATATAAGGAGATCCTGATTATGAAAGTATTTGTGACAGGTGTAAACGGACAATTAGGTCACGATGTGATGAATGAGTTATCAAAAAGAGGCTATGAGAGTATCGGAAGTGATATTACAGATATGTATAGCGGTGTGGATGATGGAACTGCAGTAACTAAAATGCCCTATACGAAATTGGATATCACAGATCGAAATGCTGTTGAGAAGGTAATTACCGATATTTGTCCGGATACTGTAATACATTGCGCGGCATGGACTGCGGTGGATTTGGCAGAGGATCCTGACAAAGTTGATAAAGTAAGAGCCATCAATGCTACCGGAACTCAATATATTGCAGATGTCTGCAAAAAACTGGATTGCAAAATGACCTATATCAGTACCGATTATGTATTTAACGGTCAGGGAACAACACCGTGGGATCCGGATTGCAAAGAATATAATCCGTTGAATGTGTATGGGCAGACTAAATTAGAAGGAGAGTTAGCTGTTGCTAATACTCTGGATAAATATTTTATTGTTCGTATTGCATGGGTATTTGGGTTAAATGGCAAGAATTTTATTAAAACGATGTTAAATATTGGAAAGACGCATGATGAGGTGAGAGTGGTCAATGACCAGATCGGAACCCCTACGTATACGTATGATTTAGCCCGTCTTTTAGTTGATATGAATGAAACGGATAAATATGGCTATTATCATGCCACCAATGAGGGCGGATATATCAGCTGGTATGATTTTACGGTTGAAATTTACAGACAGGCGGGAATTAACACAAAGGTTATTCCGGTTACGACAAAAGAATATGGCCTTTCAAAAGCTGCCAGACCTTTTAATAGCCGGCTGGATAAATCCAAACTGGTACAGAACGGATTTACACCGCTTCCGACATGGCAGGATGCATTGAGCCGCTTTCTGATTGAAATTGGGGAAAAGTAATATTGCGTAATGATAAAGGATGATTTTTGGCATGATGCAGGTAATGACAATAGTCTTTGCAATTTTTCTGTTTTTCTCTTTGATGGAGATGCTGGGGTATGTGGGTGAATGTTGGATCAAGGATCCCCATAAGCATCACAGCAGGATGTTGATGGGTTTTTTCCTTTATTTCTGTATGTTCCAGCTCATTTATTTACCTCTGTTGTTTTTGAAAATGCCATTACATGTGTTGCAGGTGGTCTGGAGCATTGTATGTGTATTGATTATATTTCTTTTTTTGGCAACTCTGGCTAAGAAGTATCATAATCTGTCGGATCAATCAGGCGCGAAAACAATCAGCAGTCTGATACAGAAACGGATAAAGGATATAAAACAGGATAACAGACTTAATTTTACTTTCTGCCTTGGTGTTATCATGTGTTTATTACTGGCATTACAGATATATCTATCGGTAATTTCCGGATTTAACGGTTGGGATACCGCGTATTATATTAGTACGGTTGTACAGGCTGTGGATACGGACACAATGTATATTTTTGATGGATATTCCGGAGTACGGGATACGGTGATCAATATTCGATACGCAATGAGTTCCTTCTATATGCATTCAGCGCTGGTTGCAGATATTTTTCAGGTACATGGTGCAATTGTATGCCGGTTCTTTAATGCGGTGGTATGTCATTTGCTTTCAGCCTGTGTGATATACAGGATCGGAAAGGAAATCTGGCAGGAAAAAAAGCATGCCTGTGCTTTGGTTATTTTCTGGATACTTGCCAATTTAGGTATTTCAACCATGTATTTGCCAAGCTGCTTTCTGTATATCAGATCTTATGAGGCAAAAACATATTGTGCCAATATTGTGCTTCCGGTAGTTATATTAGTTATGCTGCAAATTTGTAAAAACGCAGATAATAAAAAGAAGTGGCTGGAGCTGATGATAATTAATATTGCATCTGTTGCAATATCTTCATCATGTCTGCTTCTGGTTCCTTTTTTAGAAGGAATATGGATGATTGTATATCTCGTGACAACAAAACGCTTTGCTGAGATATGGAAAATGGTGTTATGTCTGCTTCCAAGTATCTTTTATCTGGGATTGTATATGATTGACCGCTTTGATATTTGGAAAATTGTGATTTCATAGAGGCAATTTTTATGTTAGAAAGAATATCAGATTATTTTGGAAATACACCTTATGTATTAGTATTGCTGTTTTTTATGGCAGGTCTGATGATCAATAGAAAAAAAGAAAACTGCAGGCAGGTATTATTGGCATGCGTTTTGTTTACAGTGTTATATCCGATAATGTATATAGTTTGTAAACAGATTGGACTGCAGGAAGAATCATATCGCTTTCTGTGGCTGCTTCCCCTTAGTCTGATATGGGCTCTGGGAATGGTCCTGATCTGGCAGAAATATCGGTTTAGGCTTGTGACAGGGATTTTATTGATTATTATGTCGATTGCTGTGTTGGGCAGTATTCTGACAGATTCATCAACCTGGAAAAGGGTATCGAATCTTTATTCTCTGGAAGATGAAGTGATTGAAATTGCCGGGATGCTGGAGGATGAAGCCGGTGACCGGTATGTCTGTGTATTGGCAGAGCCATCTGTAATGATGCAGATCAGACAGTACAGTTCTAAGATACAATGGGCATATTCCGGCAGAGATGTGATGATACAGGCACAAAACCGGGAAATAAATGAAGATCTTAAAACCAATCCGCAGTATCGACTTGCAATGGCTGTTCAACAGGATATTTATGTGGATGAAGCTGCGCTGCTTAATGATATTTGTGAACTGCAGGTCGACTATCTGGTTTTGTCCGGAGATAATTCCTTTATAGAGCATCTTCCGGAATATGTATATGAGAAATATGATATATCCGGGGCAGGGACAGACAGAAAATACAATTTATATCGGATTGACAGGTCGCTGGCTTCTCTTGAAGGGTTTTCCGTTGATAAAAAGGCTATATCGGTTCCCGGTTTGAAAGCGTCCTATCGTCTGGTATTTGTAAATGATATGCATATTGTGAGCGATCAGGATGTTATCAATCCGGATAATGATACGGAAATGCTGCAGCAGAGATATGATTTTTTCTCATTGAATGGAACCCCCAGTTATGGGACCTGGCAGCATTTGTATCCACAGCTGGATCAAATTGGTTGTGATGGAATTGTATTTAATGGAGACATGTTGGACTTCTATTCGGATGGCAATTTTTCAATTCTGAGGAAGGGAATGGATCAGATACAGACACCGCATATTTACCTACGGGCAGATCATGACGTTTCCCCATATTGGTGCAGAGAAATGGATGCTGCCTACATTGATAATGCAGAGGCTTCACTTGATGGCAATCCGGAAGTGGCAGTTTTGGATTATGGGGAATTGCTTGTGGTTGGTATTAATATGAATACCGATCAGATTTCCCATGATGCGGTTGAAAGGATTGCAGAATTATTTGAGCAAAATATACCTGTCGTTATTGTGGCACATGTTCCGTTTGAATCTGTTGTTGATGATAGTTTGGCAGATGCTTCAAAGGCTGCGTGGAATGACAGAGTGTTATTGTGGGGCAATGAGGAAGCGGACTGTTACAAGCCGGATACAAATACGGCCCGGTTTCTGGAGCTTTTATATGCTGAGGATAGTCCTGTGATTGCTGTGGTCGGTGCCCATCTGCATTTTGCGCATGAGTCAATGTTGACAGAGCAAATCCCTGAATATATTTTTGATGCATCATACAAGGGGAGTATCGGATTGCTTGAAATTAAAGGTGAGGAATAGGGGATATGGATCGCAAAAAGATAAATAAGCTGATACAGAAAATTTTATATGCTGTGTTAACATGTATGATGATCTTTAAACTGACGATTTCCTTTATGCAAAGCAGTCAGATGATTCCGAGCCTGCTGCCATTCAAGTTAGCCGGTGCTTATGTCATAATTCTGATTGTAATTACGGTTTCCTGGTATGGTTTTATAAAAAAGAAGAGTTGTAAGCTGATATCGGTTGTATCTCTTAAAATCTCCGATCATGCATTTGAATATATGCGCTTGTTTTTGAGACTTATGATATATAATGTGCTGATATACAGCTTTACAAAAAACAGTGATGTGGTACAGGGGATGGCGCTTGTAAATATTGTAAAGAGGACCGGGATATCCATAAATAATATGGACGTAATGCTTGCATATTATGGAGACGGACTGACCGGGATCGGGGCAGCTGAACTGCTGGCATATATTTTACCGTTGCTGCAATTAATGGTGATAATAGGATTTCTGTATCTGATTGCATGTCAAATGGCTGTCCTGGTATGTGAAGAGGAAGGATTTGTGAGCGCAGTGCTTTTATCGGAGACTGTACTTACATTAATATTCATTGCTACGGCTTCCTATGATAAAATATGGATCTGTCTTTTGGCAGCCGGTCTGCTTTACTTGTTCGATTGCAGGGACAGGTATGCCGGGATTCTTACCGGATATTGTGTCATTATGTGGTTTGTCTCTGTTTTTTTCGGGCTGGATGCGGTTCTGATATTGCCAATTGCGCCGGTAATCGGTTTTGTTCTGGTTAAAATATATATGTCCGGATGCAGGACCGGGAAAGGATATATTCACAAGCTGTTTTGCCCACTGCTGTGTGTCTTAATATTAGTAGGAGCTTATATTAATTTTGGCATCATACGGAATTCGGATATAGAGGAGATGATGCCGGAAGAATATAAGCAGATATTGGATTATCTTCCGGACATAGAAACGACAAAAATACTGGCACCGGATGATCTGCTTTGGTATATTCGTGCAAAAAGTAAGGATATAGGGATGTTGTACGAAGTGTCCTGCATAAATTCTTCTTTGGCTGATCGCTATTATGATGCTGCCGTCTGTGCTGTACACCGGGATATGCGGGAGCCGGAGGGAAAGCTTGGAAATATAGTGCAAACAATGAGGGGTAATGGGTGCAACTATTTGATTTTACCTGTAAAAGCGGATGAGCGCTGGGCAATGGAACAAAATGGTTATAGGGTAAAATATGAAAACAGAGATTATGTTTTATATGAGGACATGGATTTTTTGCAAGAGGAGATGTAAATGAACCATAATACAGAAAAAATCGGTGGAGTCACACTGGATTATGATGATTATATCGGAAAAGATTTATATGTTGACGGCTCGGAAGAATTGCTTTTGGAGCTGGTCCAAAAGCATGATCCTTCAGAGTATAACAGACTGATCAAGGAAAATGGTACCTGGGCTGTCTTATATCATTTATCCCATATCAGAGGCAATATCGTAGACTTTCTTCCGATTACCAAAGAGGATAAAGTCCTGGAAATCGGTTCCGGCTGTGGGGCGATTACAGGGACGCTTGCAGGAAAAGCGGGAAGGGTTGATTGTATTGAGCTCTCCAGGGCACGCAGTCTGGTTAATGCAAACCGGAATAAGGCATGTGACAATATAACCATCAAGGTTGGAAATTTCCAGACAGTTGAAGAAAAACTGACAGAAAAATACGATTATATTACCTTAATAGGTGTTTTTGAATATGCAAAGAGTTATATTCAGGATAAGACACCGTTTGATACTTTTTTACAGATGATCAAAAATCATTTAGCTCCCGGTGGGAAAATTGTTATTGCAATTGAGAATAAGTTTGGACTCAAGTATTTTGCAGGCTGCAGGGAAGATCATGTCGGGCTGTATTATACCGGACTGGAAGGGTATCCGTCATCAGATTCCGTAGAAACATTTTCCCGGGATGAGCTTAAGCGGATTGCAGAAAGAAACGGACTGGATGATATTACATTTTATTATCCTTACCCGGATTATAAGCTGCCGCAGACAATCTACAGCGATGAGTATTTACCGCAGGTTGGTGAACTGACAAATAATTACCGGAATTTTGACGGAGATCGAATGATCAATTTTAATGAGAGCAAAGTATTTGATGAGATTATAAAAGATGGAAAATTTCCATTTTTCTCCAATTCCTATCTGGTACTTCTGGGTGAAAGGAAGCAATAAATGAAGCGTGTAATATTTAGCAAATACAGCAATGAACGTTCTGCTGCATTTCAGATCCGGACCGATATTTTAAAGGATGATCAGGGAAAATTGTCCGTGACAAAATCTGCAATGACAGAAAAAGCAAAGGCACATATTGCGCATAATGAATTGTGCGCAAAACAACTGGCTGATAGTTTTGCCGGAACATGTTTCGTGGTATGTCCCTGCGAGCGTATAAATGAGGAGACACTGGAATTTTCTTTTTTAACCGGGATGCAGCTGGATGAAATGCTGGATGAGGCGCTGGAAAGACAGGATGAGGATGCTTTTTTTGCATTACTTACAGTCTATAAAAAAGAAATGCAGAAATTGGCGACTGCTAATTCTGAGAAAACATCGGAAATGACGGTGCAGGTTGCAAATGTGGATCAGATTTTCCAGAATATCAAGGTACAGGACGACAAATGGTATGTTTATGATTATGAATGGACATTTGAAAGACCGGTACCGTTAGGCTTTATATTTTATCGTGCAGCATTGTTTTACAGTCAGTTTGAACGCAGATCTTATTTAGAAAGAAAAGGGATTGATCTGTTTGATTTCTTTGGAATTGATGAAGCGCAAAAGGACAGATACCGTGAGATGGAAGAACAGCTTCAGCATTATATTTTAGGTGAATATACCAGACTGTGGGAGTTGTATGAGATTATCCATCCGGAAAATTATGATACGATTGAACTGGTAAATGAAGAAAAGAAGAGAAGGCACATCGGTCAGGTTACGGTTCGAAAAACTTATGCAGATCGGCCGGCAACCGAAGAAAAAGTTGAAGCATTCGTTAAAACAGATGACAACGGAGAATGTGTCCGGATATTGAATGTTCCGGTTTCATCGGATATTGAAACGCTTAATATGACACTTGGTAATAGTACCGGGATGGTTCATTTTATCAGTATTGATTTATGGGATAAGGATAACAGGGTGCTGTTAAATAATAAGCCTTTTTTGTGTAATGGCACATTGTCCGGAGAAGATTACTATGAATTTTCTGATGATCTTCCCAATCTGTATTTTAATGAACTGCCGGATGAGGCAATTCTGCATATTGAATATCAGATAGGATTTGGAAAAGATGATTTACTTGGTATGACCGGAAAACGGCTGCGTGATACGGAAGACAGAATGCAAAGACGCATCCGGGAGCTTGAACAGGAATTACAAAAAACCAAAGAGCTGAACGGTATATTGGAAGCAGATTACAACACTGTTGTACAATCGGCTGCATGGAAGTCTACAAAGCCTATCCGGAAACTGGCAGATATAATGAAAGGTAAAAGTAAATGAAAATAAAAGATAACAATAACAACCGATTAATTGTATATTTTATTTATGACAGAGATGGATTGGTTGACCGCTATATTCTTTACATGCTTGGAGATCTGCGAAAAAATGCAAAGGAATTGTGTGTGGTAGTAAACGGCAGACTGCAGGATGGACAGAAAGAGAAATTGTCTCCCTTTGCTGATAAAGTATTGGAGCGCGATAATACCGGGATGGATGTCTGGGCATATAAAGAGGCCATGGAGAGCTATGGTTGGGATATTCTGTCATCCTATGATGAAATCGTACTAATGAACTATACGATGATGGGACCGGTGTATCCTTTTAAAGAAATGTTTGATGCTATGTCCGGAAGAGATCTTGATTTCTGGGGAATTACAAAATTTCACAAAACCGATTTTGATCCCTTTGGTACACTGCAGGATGGATACATTCCCGAACATATTCAGTCTCACTTTATTGGAATCAGACAGGATATGGTTAAGAGTGAAGGCTTTCAAAGGTATTGGAATGAGATGCCTTTTATAAAGGATTATCTGTCTTCTGTTGGATATCATGAATCGATGTTTACAAAGCGATTTGCAGATCAGGGCTTTAAATGGGATGTGTATTGCAATTCCGATGATCTGGAAGGATATACGTATAATCCAATCATGGGTGCGGCTGTTAAGATGATCCGAGATAAGAGATGCCCGATTTTCAAAAGGCGCTCATTTATGCAGGATTACACGGTTGTATTGAGTGAAGACTGTGGTCAGAGCGCCTATGAACTATATCGTTATCTGGATCGGGAGACAGATTTTGATATGGATATGTTTTGGGAAAATCTGCTGCGTCTGGAAAATATGGCAGATTTAAAGAAAAATCTGCAGTTAAATTATTTTCTTCCGCAGGATCAGTCCGATTATCCGGATGAAACGGTGTCTGAAAAGAAGCTTGCGCTTGTGATGCATATGTACTTTCCCGATTTGATTGATGAGTGCTTTGAATATGCACAAAATATGCCGGCCAATACGGATGTGTATATCACAACCAATACAGAAGAAAAGAAACAGAAAATATATGAGCGTTTCAAGGATTTGCCGTGTCATAAGCTGGAGATCACACTTGTAGGAAATAAGGGGCGTGATGTTGCACCGTTTCTGGTTGAGATGCAGGACAAATATATGAATTATGATTATATTTGTAAATTGCATGATAAAAAGGTGGGGCAGCTGAAGCCGGGAACCGTAGGAGCAGCATTTGCATACCGGTGCAATAAAAACATGCTTGCATCCCGCAATTTTGTGAAAAACGTTATTAAGACATTTGATGAAAATCCTCATTTGGGAATGCTGATGCCGCCACCGCCGAATCATGCACAGTATTATATAGCACTCGGTCTTGAATGGGGCATGAACTTTGATGTGACTAAGGAGCTTGCGGACAAACTGGGACTTCATGTTAACATGAATAAAAAGAAAGAACCGGTTTCTCCGTTAGGCGGAGTATTCTGGTTCCGGCCACAGGCGTTAAAGATATTGTTTGATAAGGGATGGAGTTATGATGAGTTTGCGCCTGAGCCAATCGGAGAGGATGGACAGCTGGTACATGGCATCGAACGCGTTTACGGTTTTTGTGTACAGAATGAAGGCTATTATCCGGCGTGGCTCATGAATACGGCAGCTGCAGGCATGGAAGTGACCAATCTGCATTATATGCTTCGTGAGTTGAATAATGTGATCTTTTATAAGGGAAATGGAGCAGGCAGTCACAATAAGGTGGTACTGGATTTAGGATACAATCTGGATGAATTAAAAGGATATCGCAGCTTGATAGATATCACGGGAGAACCGGTAAACAATGAGGGCAAGCTGTATGTTGCTCCGTCGGGCCGGGGATACAGTGAGGATGCATCTGTTTCCGTGGTCAACGAGGAAAGGGCAGAAAAATTCACCTATGTTTTTGAAGATTTAGAGGAATTTGGAGCATTGGATGCACTGCGATTTGATCCAAGCCGCGCCCCCGGTATTGTGCTTAAAGATATGCAGGTGGAATTGCAGGGGACGGACGGAAGGATTGTTTCATATGGTCTTTTTGATCCGCAGGTAAATTATGCGGGAAGTGGCTTCCGCCTGCATGATAAAGTGCTTTTTATGGCGGATGATCCGCAGATTTATCTTTCGCTGGAAGGCATACAGAATCTATCTAAAGTAAGTATTAAGACAGATGTTGATTATCATGTAAAACAGGAGGATGTTTTTGAGATTGCCAGACTTCTTGGAAGAGGAGAAAAAGTGTCCAGAATAAAATTTTGGGAAAATTAATGCTGATATGGCGGAAACGGCTATAAAATTTGAAATTTTAGTGCCGGAATGCTATACTAGCATGTATGTGTTCTTAAAACCTGATTGTTTTAAATGGAAATGATCCGTGAAATGGAGTATAAATATGCAAAAATTGAAAATTTTGATTACAGGCGTAAATGGATATATCGGAAGACATGTGGCTGAGTTTCTGCTGAATGAAGGTCATGAAGTGCTGGGAGCGGATCTGAGATTTGATGATCTGGATTCCAGGATCATTCGTATCAATGAACCGATTTTTAGCGGAGCGGAAGATATTTATGAAAAAATGCAAAAGCCCGATGTATGTATTCATCTGGCATGGAGAGACGGATTTGCCCATGGCGCGGATTCACATATTTTAGATTTGCCGTCACATTATATTTTTATAAAAAATATGTTAAAAGGCGGACTGCCCAGAATTGCGGTTATGGGAAGCATGCATGAAATTGGATATTGGGAGGGAGAAATTGGCCCAGATACTCCGGCCAATCCGAAATCCAATTATGGAATTGCAAAAAATGCACTCAGAAATCTGACATGTCAGCTTTGTGAGGAAAATAATGCTGAGTTTTTATGGCTTCGCGGTTATTATATTTTAGGAGACGATACCAGAAATCATTCGATCTTTACACGGATTGTGGAATGGGAAGCAGAAGGGAAGGAGACGTTTCCCTTTACAACCGGAAAAAATCAGTTTGATTTTATTCATATAGACGAGCTTGCCAGATATATTGCAATCTGTTCAATACAAAATGAAGTAACCGGTATTATTGAGTGTGCAACCGGAAAGCCTATGTCACTGGCAGATAAGGTTCAGGAATTTTTATCTTCTCATGGATACAGGATCCGGCCTGAATTTGGTGCATTTCCGGACCGACCTTATGATTCACCCATTACGTATGGCAATACGGAAAAAATCAGCAGGATTTTATCTAATTATGAGAATAATAAATAAGATGCTAATTAAAGCCGGAAAGAGAGAACATGATGTCTAAAAAGAGATTGTTTGCTATCATATGTGTGATCCTGTTTGGAATTCTGATCAATGCTTTTATTGTGACAAGACCGGATGGATATGCTCCTATTGATGTTGATATGCAATTGGAAATTACTTCCGATCAGGATGGGGTCGTACAGGTTTTTTATGGAAATAATGGACAGTTTGATGAGGCCTCTTCTTTGGTTTTCGAATATACAAAAAAAAATAAAACCGAGCTGTTTACGGGGAAAGTTCCGAGTGATGTGACCAGTATCCGTCTGGATTTTCCGGATGACAGCAGTGTGGCATGGGTATCCCTGCTTCGATTTGACAGATATGGCAATGAAATTTCATTAACGGAAGATATGCTTTCCAATATCTCAACAGTCCGTTTAAACCAGGTTTCATGGAATAATGGCAAAATGGATGTTTCGATTGCGGGAGCAGATTCCTGCGTGATTTTTGATGAAGGGGTTTTTCCGATCCATGAAATCACGGACGAGCATGAATTGAAGATTAATCGGTTAAAAAAGCTTGCTGCGTGTATTTTTGTTGATATTGCTTTATTGGGAGTTATCATTTTCTTCAGAAAATTTGTATCGCTTCCGGTTGAGCTTTATCAAAACAGAAAGCTGATATGGAAATTATCGAAGAATGATTTCAAGACACGCTTTGCCGGGTCCTATCTTGGAATATTCTGGGCCTTTGTACAGCCGGTTGTAACGATTGTGGTCTACTGGCTTGTGTTTGATAAAGGACTGAATGTGGGGTCTACATTGAGCAGATCCGGAATTTCCGTTCCGTTTGTGCTCTGGCTGACTGCGGGACTGGTGCCATGGTTTTATTTCCAGGAGTCTCTGATTAATGGTACAAATGCCTTGATTGAGTACAATTATCTGGTCAAAAAGGTAGTGTTCAAAATTAGTATTTTGCCAATCATTAAGATTATGTCTGCATTGTTTGTGCATATTTTCTTTGTGGCATTTGTGATTGTTTTATTTGCCTGCTATGGCTATTATCCGGATTTATACACGCTGCAGGTGATTTATTATTCGTTCTGTATGTTTATTCTTGTTCTGGCAATCTGTTATACGACTTGCGCGGTTGTTGTCTTTTTTAGAGACCTGTCCCAGATTATCAGTATTGCATTGCAGATCGGTACCTGGGCGACGCCGATCATGTGGCAGATTTCCATCATTCATAATCGCTGGCTGTTACTCTTTTTCCAGTTAAATCCAATGTATTATGTGGTGAATGGCTATAGAGAAGCTTTGATCGAAAAAGAATGGTTTTTCAACAATCTTTATATGACGTTATATTTCTGGGGATTTGTTGCGGTTGTATTTGCGATAGGTGCGGTGATTTTCAAACGCCTGAAGGTGCATTTTGCAGATGTACTTTAAAATATTAGATTTTAGAGGTAATTATGGCAGAAGATTATGCTATTAAAGTTGAAAATGTAACAAAAATATATAAACTGTATGATAAGCCGATGGACCGGTTAAAGGAATCGCTTGGATTGTCTAAAAAAGTACAGTGCCGGGAGCATTATGCATTAAATGATGTATCCTTTGATGTGAAACGTGGTGAGACGGTCGGAATTATCGGAACCAACGGATCCGGTAAATCGACAATTTTAAAGATTATTACAGGTGTGCTGAATCCAACGGCAGGTAATGTAATGGTAAATGGCAGAATTTCCGCCCTGCTTGAGCTGGGAGCCGGATTCAATCAGGAATTTACGGGAATTGAAAATGTATATCTGAATGGTACGATGAACGGTTTTACAACAGAGGAAATTGATGCAAGGCTTGATTCGATTCTGCAGTTTGCAGACATTGGTGATTTTGTCAAACAGCCTGTTAAAACATATTCCAGTGGTATGTTTGTACGTCTGGCATTTGCGGTGGCAATTAATATTGACCCCGAAATTCTGATAGTGGATGAGGCGTTGTCGGTTGGAGATGTCTTTTTTCAATCCAAGTGTTATCACAAGTTTGAAGAGTTCAAGAAGATGGGGAAGACAATCCTGATCGTAAGTCATGATTTGAGCAGTATTGCCAAATATTGTGATAAGGTTGTATTTCTTAATCAGGGTGTCAAAATGGATGAGGGTGATCCCAAATACATTATTGATCAATATAAAAAGGCTCTGGTAAAACAGCTTGGCGGAGTATCGGTGGATGATTTTGATGCAGATGCTTCAGAGGATGAGACTGACGGTATAAGGCAGGCGTCCTTGTCTTTTGATCAGACGATGGATCATAATTTATGGAAATCCAGTCTGAGACTCAATCCCAAGGTTAATGAATATGGAAACGGAGCCGGTGAAATCGTAGATTTTGCTATTCTGGATGATGCCGGAAAAATCACGGATATCATCAATAAAGGATCTGAATTTACAATACGGATGAAGTTACGTTATCATACACACCTGGAACATCCGATAGCGGCATTTACAATCAAGGATCTCAAAGGTACTGATCTTTGCGGTACCAATACAATGTATGAAAAAAATGATATTCGCAATGTAGAGGATGGAGATGAAGTCGTTGTTACCTTTACACAGCGGATGGACTTACAGGGTGGGGAGTATCTTTTGTCACTTGGTACAACCGGCTATGTGGATGGAGAATACACCGTGTATCAAAGATTGTACGATGTCTGTAATATGACTGTCTTTTCGGACAAAAATACGGTTGGATTTTATGATATGAATTCGGTTGTAAAAATCGAATACACATAGAGCAATACACAATAAACTAATACTAACTATTATGCAGGAGGTTTTTAAAATGGGAAAGATTACTGTTGAGACATGCGAAATAGAAGGATTAAAGGTTATTACTCCTACTGTTTTTGGTGATGAAAGAGGATATTTCATGGAGACCTACAATTACAATGATTTTAAGGAGGCAGGTATTGATGTACAGTTTGTACAGGACAACCAGTCAGCATCTAAAAAAGGTGTATTAAGAGGCCTTCATTTTCAGATTAATTTTCCTCAGGATAAATTGGTAAGAGTAGTCAGTGGTGAAGTATTTGATGTTGCTGTAGACTTGAGAGAAGGATCTGAGACATTTGGTAAATGGTATGGAGTAAGATTATCTGCGGAAAACAAAAAGCAGTTTTTTATTCCTAAAAATTTTGCACATGGTTTTATTGTATTATCCGACTATGCAGAGTTTGCGTATAAATGTACTGATTTTTATCATCCCAATGATGAGGGTGGATTGTTGTGGTCTGATCCGGCAATCGGCGTTGACTGGCCTATGCCTGAGGGAATGACCGCCAAAGACCTGATTATTTCCGATAAAGATCATAAATGGGGCGGACTTGACAGCTATAAAAAAGCGTGAATGATTTAGGACTAGGTATACGATAATGGTTTTTTCGTCAGAAATTTTTCTTTTCGGCTTTTTGCCGGTTACCATATTGGGCTATTATCTGATCAATCCCGGATATCGCAATATATTTCTTCTGATTATGTCCCTTGCTTTTTATGCATGGGGGGAACCAAAGTTTTTTCCGATTCTGGTTATTTCCATTCTGATCAATTATGTTTTTGGTTTGTTGGTAGATAAGCATAGACAAAAGGGATGTGTCAAAGGAATACTGACATTAATGGTAATATTTAATCTATCCATTATGTTTGTATTCAAATATCTTGATTTTACAATTGCAAATATTAACCGTATTGCCGGCTCAGAACTTTTGGCGTTGCGCAATATTGCACTTCCAATCGGCATTTCCTTTTTTACTTTTCAGGCAATGTCCTATGTTGTGGATGTGTATCGGGGAGAGCCGGTGCAGAAAAATCCGCTGAATGTCGGATTATATATTACATTTTTTCCGCAGCTGATAGCAGGCCCGATTGTGCGGTATGAAACGGTAGCAAAGGAAATTTCATCAAGAAAAGAAAGTCTGTCTGATTTTTCAACGGGGCTTCAGAGATTTTGCTGCGGACTTGCCAAAAAGGTAATTATATCCAACAATCTTGCAGTAATTGCGGATAAGGTTTTTGATGCTGCTGACCTGTCAGGATATAGTGTGAGCATATTTTGGCTGGGCTCCATAGCATATACGCTACAGATTTATTTTGATTTTTCCGGTTATTCGGATATGGCGATTGGTCTTGGAAAGATGTTTGGTTTCCATTTCAACGAAAACTTTAACTATCCATATACGGCTGCCAGCATTACGGATTTCTGGCGTAAATGGCATATATCCCTGAGTACGTGGTTTCGTGACTATGTGTATATTCCGTTAGGTGGTTCCAAATGCTCTAAGTGGAAAAGTTACCGAAATCTGGCCTGTGTGTGGATTTTGACCGGTATATGGCATGGGGCTAACTGGACATTTATTCTTTGGGGTATTTTATATCTGATTTTATTGGTAATGGAAAAATCCACTCCCATATTGTCCTGGATAAAGAAATCCGGTGTTTTTGCAGTTTGCTATCGCATTTTTACATTGTTTTGTGTCAATATTGCATGGGTGTTGTTCCGTGCAGATTCATTATCCGGAGCCGGAACGTATCTGGCATCAATGTTTGGGATTAACCGGATATCATGGAATAATGTGCTGGGAACTTATATGTGGAGGGATGCGGCAGTGCTTCTTGCCGTAGCTGCAGTTTTATCCTGCCCGGTTAAACGCCTGTTGGAACGTGCTATAGGAAGAATGCCAATGATGACACGCATTATACAGGTATTTGGCAGCATGTTTTTATTGATTCTAAGTATTGCTTACATGGTAAGAACATCTTACGATCCGTTTATTTATTTTAATTTTTAAAAGGATTAATATTATTTGTATACATAAGACCTGACCGGTGTAAATGGATTGTAATAGATACAGGGGATATTATGTTGGATAAAAGAAAAAAATATCATGTGATCCAAATTACGGAAATTATTCTTTTTATGGGTATTCTTATATTTTTTATGGTAAGTACCGGACCGATTGTGCTGCGTAGGGCGTTGGACGATCATGCTTCGGAAGATTTTTCCGGATGGTCGGATGAATTGCCCGCATTGCAATCCTGTTTTAAGGAAAATTTAGTGTTAAAAGACAATTTAACGGATCTGGCAAGTATTTCCGATGTCACATTTTCAAGGATCTATACGGATAATTATACTTATCTTAAGGATGTTAACGGGATGGTTTATCATCTCAAAAATGACACTTCACAACCTGAATTGATACATGATATGGTCAGCCTGCAGCAATATGTGAATGAGCAGGGACTGGATACGCGGATTTTATATGTGCAAAATCCATTGCGTATTGATACTGCTGTGAAATATCATCCCAATGATTTTACCAATGTGGATGAATATGCACAGCGTGCAAAAGAGATTCTGGATGCGGGAAATGTTGATATTCTTGATATAAAGGAAACATCAAATGCTTATTTTGCTACAGATATGCATGCAACAACTCAGAGTCAGGTTGATGCAATGTATCAGATTGCAGAGTATATTGAAAAAAATAGTGAAATTGATTTTCAATATAAAAACTTGCTGGATATTAACAATTCTGATTTATATGACAAGAAAGCATATCATTTTGTCGGCGGTTATTGCAGAAGCATTGGTGGTTTCTACACACATAAGGATATTTTCCGGCTGTATATACCTCGTTTTGATACAGATTATGTGATTGATTTCCTCAATACGGGGGAACAGGTTACAGGAAATTTTTCAGATGTGCTTGTTAAGATCCCCGAAAAATATGATTCGCGTACATACTGGATTACCAATATGGCATATTATGGACAAAGTCTGTACAGTATCAAAAACAGGGCAATGGATGGGGAGCCCAGAGTATTGTTTATTATGGATTCGGCGCCTATGTCCGGAATCTGTTATTTATCTACGGTCTGTAGCGAGCTTTGCGTCTATGATCCGAGGTTTTCGGAAGGAGATGCAGACAGAAAGTGGCTTAAAGAGCATATCGGGGATTACGATTTTGTGGTATGTGATACGTTGGAAAACAGCATGGATTATATGGATATTTTTGATTGATCATTAAAAATAAAAATTATGAAAAGGAGGAAATGTGTATGAAAGGGAAAAGAATTATTAAAAGCATGATAATAGCATCGTTTTCGGCCGTTATGGTGCTGATGTCTGCCAAATCGTTAAATGCCGGTGCTTTACCCGGAGCCGGAGTTGTGAGTGATAATGATATAGCCATGGAGGCTTCGGAAGATGCGGAATTGATCGAGGAAGGAGCCGCGTTACAGACATACAATGGGATACCGGCTGCCGGGGCACCGGGTTCGGATGCCAATTGCAGTTATGATTATATGAATGGCTCATGGATGCCGGCGGTTGGACGCACACCGGTGGATACAGGTTACAATACCGTTGATGCATTTAAAAAAACTACCACCAAAAAAGGGGTACAAAGTCTGGGAGATGTTGATGCTACAAACTGGAACGGATCGCAGCATACCTTATATAATGTTCTGATCACAGATTATTTCTGGTCTCCCGATTCGGGACAGGGAAAGATGAGATGGGATTATAACGGCAATGCCTATTATTACAATGTGAGTACTTTGTTTGCATTGGTTCAGTTTGTTCAGACGGCAAATCAGAATGGGGTAACAGTCAGTCTGCAGATGGAGGTTCCTTATAAAGATGGAATGGAGATTTTAATTGATCCAACGGCGCTTGCCAACAGAGGAGCCTCCCAATCAGAATATTATGCTCCAAACACAGGAGATGGAGCGCGATATTTTGAAGCATTTTTTGATATGATGACGGATATCTTTTCGCGTACAAATTGTCATGTGGATAACTGGATTTTGGGAAATGAGGTAAATGCTCCCAACGCATGGCATTTTTCAGGAAGCGTGGATACATCGTACAATGTAAATTTATACACAAAGACTTATCTGCAATTATATAATGCCGTTCGCAGACATTCATCCGTTGCACGTGTCAGTGTATGCCTGGATCATAGCTGGCAGCATGATGATGTTGGAAGGGCGATTACGACCAAGGATTATTTAAATACATTCAATCTGGCATTGGTTGGGACACCGGCAGCTTCTGATTGGTGTCTGGCTTATCATATGTATCCGTCGATATTGGCTGAACCTGATATCTGGACTGTAAATGCCCATGTAACGGCGGTTGATCTGAATCCGAAGAGTACGGATGCCAGACTGGTAGACGGTTATAATTATCATATTATGACGGAATATATTAAAAATACATTTGGTACCCGGCACCGTATTATGTGTACGGAAGAAGGATTTTCAGATGTTTTTGGAGATAATGTCCAGGCAGCATCTATGGCATTGTCTTACTACGCTGCAAAATATGACAGCATGACAGATTGTTTTATCCTGGCATGTAAAAATGCCGGAGCAAACGTTAATTTTGATATCCGTGGAAAACTGGCAGAAGCTGTTTATTTACATCTGGATGATAATCAGCAGTATGTTGAATCCGTGACATTGCCGACAATTGGGATCAGTTCATACGCACAGGTTGTTCCCGGATACGGCAGAGTTGTGGACGAAACCAAGATAAGGGCTTTTGTTACCAGAATTTACAAGCTTGCATTGGGAAGGGAGCCTGAAGCGGGAGGACTTGATTATTGGACCAATGAACTGGCGACCGGTGCGCAGACAGGTGCAGAGGTTGCAGGAGGCTTCTTCTTTAGTGAGGAGATGAAACAGAAAAATCTGACACAACAGCAGTTCTTAAATATTTGTTATACTGTCATGATGGACCGTACAGCCGATGCTGCCGGATCTGCCTACTGGATAAATACCATGGAAAACGGATTTGGTAAAGAGGGAGTGTTTAACAACTTCTGTATGTCTGCTGAGTTTAATCAGATTTGTAATACATATGGAATTACACCGGGCAGTTACGCAAAGGCAACCGGAAGAAGCCGCAACATCGGACTTTCCGGCTTTATGTCAAGATTATATACAAAGGCTCTCGGAAGAAATTATGATGAAGGTGGAATGGACTATTGGTGTGAAGAAATCACGCAGGGAAATTATACTTTGATGCAGGTTTCAACAGAACAGTTTTTCCATTCCAAAGAATTTCTGGCAAAGAATCTGAATAATACGGAATATGTAAAGGTACTTTACCGTACTTTTTTTGACAGAGAATATGATCAGGCGGGACTGAATTACTGGCTGTCCCAGCTGGCTTCGGGAAAGGACAGGGACTTTGTTCTGGAGGAGTTTGCGAGATCTAAAGAATTTGCACAGGTTAAAGCATCTTATGGTTTATAAAGATTGATCATAAGGGAAAGAATAATGTAATAATAACGAGCCTGTCTGTGTGTTGAGGGCATAGACAGGCTTTTAATGTCAGAGGTGTATTTTGTCAAATCCAATTAAAAAAAAGATTTTGGAATATCAGCTAAATAAATGTCATAAAAAGTACAAAAAAAAGCTTGCCATGTTGAGTGATCCTTATGGTATGTGGATAAGCACGATGGAAGACCGGACTGCCGGAAATGCACGTGTTACAGCAATAAAGGCTTGCGATTTTATCAGTTTACTGGTAAATGGCGGAGATTGCGGCCCGGATGTAGATACGGAAGCATGGATTGCAGTGCCCCTGACTGATGGTAAGTACGAGATGCCATCCGGGTCATATGATGTGATTTTTTCGTCACAATCAGAGTATGGTATGGCTTATTCGGATGAAGATATGATAGATTTCGGGCAGAATAAAAGATATGGGGCATGGATGAAGCCATCGGAGAGTCCGGATACATTGCTCTCTTTTTTCTATTATGGAAGTCTGTTATTTATTTCCGGTATGCATTTGCTGAAATATTTAGGAACGGATCATGCAAATCATAACATAGCGCAATGGCTTGCCGACCTGAAGATGTCTATGACAACAGATAAAAAACAGGATGACATGGATAACCGGGAGATTGACAGAATCTGTGAAAGGAACGTGATCTATGATTTTACATTGCGTTATTCTGAATATCTTTCAGAGAATAGCTTAAAGATTAAACATATTCCGCAGGTTCTTTTTCATGGATATGGCACGAAATGGGAACCGGAAAACCCTAAAAAGCCGGAAGTGGTTAATGAAAACGCTTATTGGGGATATGAACCGATTTATGACGGAATAAAGCTGGATGCCATGAAGCGCCGGAAAATCAGAGGAAAGATGGAAGAACATGATTTTGCCGGAAGAATCTATTCCTGTCCTGTATACATGTCACAAAAGGAAGATGGCACTTTCCCGTTGGTTTCCATTGTTATTCCATCCAAGGATAATGTGCGGGTTTTAAAAAAATGCCTGTACAGTTTAAAAGAGAAAACATTATATCCGAAATATGAGATTATTCTGGTTGATAATGGAAGCTGCGAGGAAAACAGACTGGAAATACTGCGGCTTCAAAGAGAGCTGGGGTTTGAATATATCTATGAAAAAATGGATTTCAATTTTTCTAAAATGTGCAATATAGGAGCCGGGAAGGCATCAGGCGATTATATTTTACTTTTAAATGATGATATGGAAATTGTCCAGCCGGACTGGCTTGATATCATGGTTGGACAGGCTTCTATTTCTTATATCGGAGCTGTCGGAGCTAAATTGTTGTACCCGGATTCAGATGTTATTCAGCATGTAGGAATTACAAATCTCCGGGTTGGTCCGGCACATAAGCTTTTAAAAGAGCATGATTCTGTGGATTATTATTATGGGAGAAATGTTTTGCCATATGATATGATCGGGGTGACAGCGGCATGTCTGCTGGTCGGCAGGAAAAAATACTGGCAGGTCGGTGGCTTTTGCGAGGATATAGCGGTCGCGTACAATGATGTTGATTTTTGTTTTTCTTTGTATGATAATGGCTATTATAATGTGATTCGGAATGATGTGGTGTTGTATCATCATGAATCCATAAGCCGTGGCGATGATGCATTAGATGAAGAAAAGTGGGACAGGCTGTTAAAGGAAAAGGACTTCTGTTATAGCAGGCATTTGTCGCTAAAGGGAAAGGATCCCTTTTACAATCCCAATCTGGCTGGATTTAAGCATAAATATTTTTGCGGTTATTTATATCCGTACGAGCAGCGGCTGTCTTTCAGTTCGGTTGAAATATTTTCAAAGGATATCATTCCTGAATGGCATAACAATTGCCTGATGGTCACACTTGAACATGTGCGGTTGGAAAGAAAGCTGGATTTGGAAGATGAAAGAGATGTATATTGGCTGGAGGGATGGGCTTATGTGCTTGGCATGGATTCTGCCCGGTACAAAAAGAAAATTATCCTGATAAATGCAGATGAAACAAAAAAGAAATTTGTCATTCAGCCATTTGACCGGTATCGTCAGGATGTTGTGGATATATTGCCGGATCAGGTAAATGTAGCTTTGTCCGGATTTTCCTGTAGAATAAAAAGGGAAGATTTACAAGCAGGAAAATACAAAATTGCCGTTTTATTTGAAGATACCTGTTCGCGGCAGAAGCTTTATAAAGAATGCGGAACCGGTCTGACAGTTGAGAGAAGAGCCTGAGAAATTCCTGCGCGTGCTGCAGACTGTTGTTATTTTATATATGATTGGAGAATGTAGAAATGAAACTGGAAGATGTGGTATTGTCGATCATTATTCCCTGTTATAATGAACGGGAGAATATTATCAATATCTTGGATAAGATCGATCAGGTGGAAGAAATCCGGAAGGAAATTATTGTGGTAGATGATTGTTCTACAGACGGAACAAGAGAGATTCTGGAAAACAAAGTCAGAGACCGTGTTGCCCAGCTTATTTATCATGAAAAAAATGGTGGAAAGGGAGCTGCTCTTAAAACGGGATTTGCTCATGCGACCGGTGATATTGTTATTGTTCAGGATGCCGATCTGGAATATGATCCAATGGAATATAAAGATGTGATTCTTCCGATTGTCGAAGAAAAGGCAAAAGTTGTATATGGCTCACGTTTTAAAAATTCTCCTGCTAAGGGCTATCTGGCAAATCGTCTGGCTAATAAATTTCTGACGGTTTTATCCAATTTGTTTACACACCAGCGGTTGACGGATATGGAGACCTGTTATAAGGCTTTCCGCCGGGAAGTTATTCAGTCTGTGGATATAGAGGAAAAACGTTTCGGATTTGAGCCTGAGATCACGGCAAAGATTTCAGATATGCGTATCCGGATTCGGGAAGTGCCGATCTCATATTATCCGCGGACCAATGAGGAAGGTAAAAAAATCGGTTTTAAGGATGGGTTAAGAGCGATTTACTGTATTGTAAAGTATCATTAAAATGAAATGATGGAAGAAAGTATATAGCTAAGAAGGATGTTCAAATGAGTGAGTTGGAAGTTTCAATCGTAATTCCATGTCTGAATGAAGCGGAAACATTGGAGATCGTGATAAAAAAGGCACTGGACTGCATGAAGAAAAATGATATATCCGGTGAGGTTTTAGTGGCTGACAATGGAAGTACAGATGGTTCTCAGGATATTGCACGTTGTTGTGGTGCAAGAGTAGTTGATGTGCCGGTAAGGGGATATGGAGCAGCGCTGATTGGAGGAACCAAGGCCGCTTTGGGAAAATATTGCATTATGGGAGATGCCGATGACAGCTATGACTTTAGCGATTTAATGCCCTATATTTTAAAGCTTAGAGAAGGGTACGACCTGGTTATGGGCAACCGGTTTAAAGGTGGAATCGAAAAAGGTGCAATGCCGTTTTTGCACAGATATCTTGGGACGCCGGTAATTTCTTTTTTGGGAAGGTTATTTTATCACAATCGTATCGGTGATTTTAATTGTGGTATGCGCGGATATAATTGTGAAAGGATAAAAGAACTTGATCTGCGGGCGACAGGAATGGAATATGCAAGCGAAATGATTATTCAGGCAGCGCTTCATGATTATAGGATTGCCGAAGTGCCAACAACGCTTTCGGTGGATGGAAGGAGTCGGAAACCGTATTTAAGTACATGGAGTGACGGATGGAGACATTTAAAAGTTCTTTTACTGCATTCCCCCAACTGGCTGTTTCTTTACCCGGGGTGTCTGCTTTCTCTGATCGGCTTTATTTTGATGATATTGCTGGTTGGAGGGCCTGTGCATATCAACAGCATTTCATTGGATATCAACACCATGCTTTTTGCAGGCGCTTTCCTGATTATAGGTGTTAATACGATTTTGTTTTCGGTATACACTAAGGTTTATGTGGCTAAGACATCCTATATACCCATGAATAAATCAATTAAGAAAATCAGTTGTTTTTCGGCTGATAAGGGAATTTTAATAGGGGTTATTTTATTTTTGGCAGGATTGATTACGGCAGTTGTTGCCTGTGTTATCTGGGGAAGTACTTCTTTTGGCGATTTAAATCCGGAAAAGGTCATGCATATTACCATTCCTGCCGTGACTTTGTGTTCAATTGGAATAGAACTGATTTTTGGCGGTTTCTTTATTGGAATTTTAAATATCAAGTATGAGTAGAGCTGATAAAGCACATGAATGAACATAATATTAAACGATATAATTTGAATGAGCAGAAAAAGTTGACAAGCCGTCAGATGCTGTATGTGATCGCACACTCCAAAATCTGGCTTTTATTTGCCTGTCTGCTTTCAATATGGCGTATCCTGCTGACGTACAATCTGCCTATCAGTGCATTGAGTACATCTATTCATGATGATGCACTTATGGCTGATATGGCTGTAAAGTTATTGTCGGGAAACTGGCTTGGAGAATATAGTCAGTTTACAATGCCCAAAGGAATTGTCTATCCGTTGTATTTGGTTTTTGTTCATAAAAGCGGCATTTCTTATTTGCTGATAACACAGCTTTTGTATATGCTGGGGGCATTTCTGTCTGTTTTGGCAATTCACAAAAAAGAAAATGGTTTTGTTTTGGATTTTCTGATCTATGGTATTCTTATTTTTAACCCATTGATGAGTTCTTTGAATGTATATACACGTATCTATCGTAATGTATTGGTTCCGATAGAAGTGCTTTTTGTTTTTGCCGGTATACTTGGCATGTTTATGCGATTGGAACAGAAAAATTCAAAGCTGATTTTCTGGGATTTTTTGAGCGGAGCAGGAGTATTGACCCTCAATATGACAAGGGAAGATTCGATTTGGATTATGCCTTTTCTGATCGTGGCATCCATAGTCTTTCTTGTTATGGTTATTATTAAGAGGCCGAAGGGTTATCCGGTAAAGGTTTGTCTGATAGCATTGCCTTTTTTGATGCTGATATTGGGAAATCAGACTGTTAAGACAATCAATCATAATTATTATGGTATCTTAGCATGTACAGATACAAATGCAACGCATTTTACAGATGCGATCAAGGCAATGTATTCTGTTGAGGATGCTGAAGATATACCTATGGTTTCTGTTTCGCGACGGAAAATGGAAAAACTGTATGCGAATTCCCCAACATTGGCAAGTGTCCGGGAAAATGTGGATGCATCTTTGGATGCATGGGCAGATGCCGAAGATAATAATGTGACGGATGCTCACTTTTTCTGGGCTGTGAGAGACGGACTGGCGATGGCGGGACTTTACCGTGATGCTGTTGAAACGGATGAGTTTTATCATAAAATTGCAAATGAACTGAATACTGCCATGGATGAGGGGCGTTTGGAAAAGAGAACTGTGATGCCGTCTGCATTGATGTCACCATGGAGAAAAGGATATTTTGGCAGGCTTATGGATGCATATGGACTGAGTTATCGTTTTGTCAGCAGCTTCTATTCATGTGAAACGGTTGTGACAGAAAGTGTTGATAATGGAAAGGGCGGAATACGCCTGTTTGAAGATCTGACAAATGATAAGGCGGTTTATCCGGGACAGACAGCCGATGTGGATGAAAAAATTATTAAGAAACAGGATTTTTTAAATAATGTGTATGGTCTTTACAGCAGGGTAAACCAGATTGTATTGGCGTGTTCACTCATTTTATTTGCGGGTTTTACGCTTGCTCTTATTTTCAGAAAAAGCTTTCGTGATGCAAACTGGAAACTGTGGTTATCCGCCCTGAGTGCTCTTTTATCGGCATTTGTGCTTGTCAGCGGAGTGGCATATACTCATATATCCGCATATCCCGCAATTTCAGCATCATATCTTGCAGGTGTATATCCATTGATGCTGCTGTTTGAAGGAATGATACTGTATATGCTGCATGGTGTGATTTGCGACAATGTTTTTCGCTGGAAAACAAATGTGGATAATGCATTATCTGTAATTGACATGGACATTAAAAGAGAATAAATACGTGCATTTTTTCTCATTATGGAGTACAATAAAAAAGAGTATGCTCAGAAGCAATGCTTTTTCCTTGTATTTATTCGGACAAGAATGCGTATGAGCATATATGAAATGATATTGAAAGTCAAATTAGAAACAAAAATCATAAGTGAATTTCAGGAGGATTTTTACAATGAGAACCTATTTAGTAACAGGCGGTGCCGGATTCATCGGCTCTAATTACATCCATTACATGTTCAAAAAATACGACAACGAGATCCGTATCATCAATGTGGATGTTCTGACCTATGCCGGCAATCTGGAAAACTTAAAGGATATCGAAAATAGAGATAACTACACATTTGTCAAAGCAGACATCTGCGACAAGGAAGCAATCTCTAAGATCTTTGCGGAAAATGATATCGATCGCGTTGTACATTTCGCAGCAGAAAGCCACGTTGACCGCAGCATCAAAAATCCCGAAGTCTTTGTCAAGACCAATGTACTCGGTACAGCTGTTATGTTAAACTGCGCAAAGGCTGCATGGGAGTTGCCGGACGGTACCTTCAAGGAAGGCAAGAAATTTTTGCATGTATCTACAGATGAAGTATATGGTTCCTTACCGGATGATGAAAATGCATTTTTCTATGAGACAAGCCCTTACGAGCCTCACAGCCCGTATTCAGCATCCAAGGCAAGCTCAGATATGCTGGTAAAGGCTTATATGGATACCTACAAGTTCCCGGCCAATATCACCAACTGCTCCAACAACTACGGACCTTACCAGTTCCCCGAAAAGCTGATCCCGCTTATCATCAACAATGCACTGCAGGGCAAAAAGCTTCCGGTATACGGCGATGGCAAAAATGTCCGTGACTGGTTATTCGTAGAAGACCATGCCAAGGCTATTGATATGGTACAGGAAAAAGGACGCCTGTTTGAGACCTACAATGTCGGCGGCCACAACGAAAAACAGAACATTGAGATCATCAATATTATTATCGAGACCTTACAGGAAATGCTTCCCGAAGGAGATCCCCGCAAGGCCCTTGTATCCAAGGATCTGATCACCTATGTAGAAGACCGTAAAGGACATGACCGCCGTTATGCGATCGCACCCGACAAGATCAAGGCTGAGATCGGCTGGTATCCGGAGACTATGTTCAAAGAAGGCATCAAAAAGACAATCGCATGGTTCTTCGAACACGAAGACTGGATGAAAAACGTGACCAGCGGTGACTACCAGAAATACTACGAAGACATGTACAAAAACAAATAACAAGAATATAAAACAAAACACTTGATGCATTCAATACATTCGATGCAGCAAAATATACTGTTTGCAGTGACATTTCACGAAGTTTTCGTTATTTCATGCATGCGTCAGACGCAGCGTGCGCATGTCTGAGCCCGCAGGGCGAGTTTTGCGCGAAAGCTGCAGACTGACACATGCAATGAAATAGAAAACGCAGTGTGTCACAAAAACAGTATATTTTGCTACAGAGTAAAACAAACAAGTAGCGAAATAAATAACAAGGAGAAACTATGAAAGGTATTATTTTAGCAGGCGGCAGCGGCACCAGATTATACCCGCTGACAAAAGCCGTTTCCAAACAGATTATGCCGGTATATGACAAGCCGATGATTTATTATCCGCTTTCGACCCTGATGCTTGCAGGCATCAATGAGGTCATGATCATTTCCACCCCCAGAGATCTGCCTGTATTTGAAGAACTCTTAGGCACGGGCGAACAGCTTGGCATGAAATTTACCTATGCCGTTCAGGAACAGCCCCGCGGACTTGCCGATGCTTTTATTATCGGAGCTGATTTTATCGGTGATGACAGTGTGGCACTGGTACTTGGAGACAATATCTTCTATGGTCAGAGCTTTAGCAAAGTGCTTCGTCAGACCAGAGAACGGATCGAGACAGAAGGCGGAGCTACCATCTTCGGCTATTATGTAAGAGACCCCAGAGAATATGGCGTCGTAGAGTTTGATAAAAACGGTAAGGCCCTTTCCATCGAGGAAAAACCGGAGCATCCCAAGAGCAATTATGCGGTTCCGGGTCTGTATTTTTATGACAATTCCGTCGTGGATATCGCAGCCAATGTAAAGCCTTCCGCAAGAGGAGAAATCGAGATCACATCCATCAACAATGAATATCTCGACAGAGGTATTTTACAGGTCGAGACAATGGGAAGAGGCTTTGCGTGGTTAGACACAGGCAACCACGATGCACTTTTAGATGCATCTGACTTTGTCGCCGCATTCCAGAAAAGACAGGGATTGTATATTTCCTGCATCGAAGAAATCGCATATAAGCGTGGATTTATTGATAAAGAGCAGCTTTTAAAGCTTGCCGAACCTTTGATGAAAACCAATTACGGTAAATATCTTGTAGAGGTTGCTAATGGACTCTAAGCTGAAAGGAAAAGTCGTCGCAGTCGCAATAGTCATGGTGCTATTGGTGGTTGCGACGGTTTTTGGCGCTGATTATTATAAAAAACAACAGAGCCGCACGGCGCGTGAGCAGACTGTGGCTGAGCTGACAGACAGTACAAATGCCGGAGCTGCCGATGTAGCGGCAAATGGCACAGCCACGGCCAAAACCTCAGCAATTACTGCAGCAGACAATGCTGCAGGCGGCAATGATCTTTACAGCAGATACAAGCTTGATCCGACAAAGGATCCCTATGCGTATCTTAAAGATGATGATTTTTTTGATCCGGTCAATGAGGAAAATGATCCGGCAACAGAGCTGACTCTGCTTGTAAGCTCTGTAGAAAAGGACCTGCGTGTCAATGTTATTGATGGTCTGGGACGACTGGTTTCCGGACAGGATTTTAGTATCAGTGTCAAGGACAGCAACGGCCGTACCCACAATTACAAGGATGGTGACAAGGACGGAAGCGTCTATATTGCACCGGTTGAGCCGGGCGATTATCAGGTGTCCTTAAAGGGTGCCGACCAGTATGTGTTGACCGATGCTTCCGATGTGGCGATTTCGGTCAAGGAACAGCTCGACTATACCGTGATCGATGATATTTCTTTTATGATCAAGTCAGAAGCACAGGTTGATGCTTCCAAGGAAGATACAGCGATCAATGAAGCTGAGCTTGATTCGGACGGTACAGAGAGCAACGAGCGCCTTGATGACGAAGATGCGCTGTTCGGTATTGATGTATCCAAATGGAATAAGGAAATTGACTGGGAAAAGGTTGCTGCCTCCGGTGTGGAATTTGCGGTTATCCGCTGCGGATACCGGGGAGCCTCCACAGGAGCTTTGGTAGAGGATCCTTATTTTAAGAAAAATATAGAAGGGGCACAGGCTGCCGGTATTAAAGTGGGAATTTACTTTTTCACACAGGCGGTCAATCCGGTTGAGGCAGTCGAGGAAGCCAGTATGGTGCTCGCACTTTCCGGTGAATACAAGCTTGCGCTCCCTATTTTTATAGATACGGAAGGAGCCGGTGGAAACGGAAGAGCGGATGGTCTGGATGTCGAGACACGTACAGCTGTCTGTGAAGCTTTTTGCCGGACAATTGACAATGCCGGTTTTAACAGTGGTATTTACGCAAGTAAAAACTGGCTGGAGCACAATCTCTCGATGAGCAGTCTGTCGGACTATACGATCTGGCTGGCACAGTACTCAAAGAGTGCGACCTATAAAGGCGATTATGCACTGTGGCAGTATACCTCAGCCGGTACGGTTGACGGTATCGGGACACGGGTTGATTTAAATATGTGTTATATGGATTATTAGAAAGGCACTAAGGTATGGATGATATAAAACAGGAAGAGCTGGTCGATTATTATAAGCAGGCATATGAGCGTGAAAAACAGCGCAATGCCGAACTGACCGACGAGTTAGCAGATGCTATCGCACGTGCAACAGATGCGGAATGGCATTTAAACCACATAAAGAGCAATCCGTTGTGGAAGCTTTCCAAACCATTTCGTATGATCATGCACTTTTTTATCCGCAATTACCAGAGGATGATGGCATATGGTAATCCCAGAGGAATTGCACACAAATTAAAGTCCAAGATGATTGAAAAAAAGGCGATGAAACAGCACGGTAAAAAGAGCTTTCCCAATGCTGCACGCAGGAAAGAAGAGACCTCCACGGTATTTGATAAGGATATCACGATCAGTATTCTGGTTCCGCTTTACAATACCCCCAAAAAGTTCCTGACAGAAATGATCGAATCGGTGACAGACCAGACCTACCGGAAATGGGAGCTCTGTCTGGCAGACGGATCGGACGATCAGCATGATTATGTCGGCCGCATATGTCAGGAATATGCCGCGGATGATGCGCGGATAAAATATCAGAAACTGGAAAAAAATGAAGGTATATCCGGCAATACCAATGAGTGCTACAAAATGGCGACAGGCCAGTATATCGGATTGTTTGATCATGATGATATCCTGCATCCCTCTGTTTTGTATGAATATATGAAGGTGATCTGTGAACAGGATGCAGATTATATCTATTGCGATGAGGCTACATTTAAAAATGGCAATATCGACAATATGATCACCCTGCATTTCAAGCCGGATTATGCGATCGACAATCTGAGAGCCAACAATTATATCTGTCATTTCAGTGTGTTCTCCAGAGAGCTTTTGGAGGGAACGGAGCTTTTCCGTTCGCAGTTTGACGGAAGTCAGGACCATGACATGATACTCAGACTGACATCCGAGGCGAAAAAGGTTGTTCATGTGCCGAAGCTTTTATATTACTGGCGTTCACACAAGGGAAGCGTTGCTTCCGATATCAGTGCAAAGACCTATGCCATTGAAGCGGCGAGAGGCGCGATCGCGGACCATCTGACCCGATTCGGCTTCCGTGATTTCAAGATTGAAAGCACCAGAGCCTTTGAGACGATCTTCCGGATCCGCTACAAGCTGACGAGACAGCCGTGGGTGACCATCATCATTCCCAACAAGGATCATTTGTCGGACTTAAAGCGCTGTATCGATTCGGTCATTGAAAAGTCAACATATGAGAATTATGATATTATCGTCGTGGAAAATAATTCTGCTTCAAAAGAGATCTTTGATTATTACGAAGAAATCAAGACACATCCCCGGATACGGGTTGTGACCTATGATGAGGGTGGAGAATTTAACTACTCACGGATCAACAATTTCGGTGCGCGTTTTGCCAAGGGCGAATACCTGATCCTGTTAAACAACGATACCGAGGTGATCACGGTCAACTGGATCGAAGAGATGCTGATGTACGGACTGCGTGACGATGTTGGTGCCGTTGGTGCCAAGTTATACTACGAAAATAAGACCATCCAGCATGCCGGTATTGTATTAGGGCTTGGAGCCCATCGCACGGCCGGTCATTCCCATCACAAGGTGGCAATGGAAAATGTCGGTTATATGGGAAGGCTTTGCTATGCACAGGATGTTTCGGCAGTTACCGGAGCCTGTATGATGGTCAAAAAATCCCTGTATGATGAGCTGGGCGGATTATCCGAGGAGTTTGCGGTAGCATTAAATGATGTGGACTTCTGTCTGCGTATCCGCGAGAAAGGATATCTGATCGTATTCACGCCGTTTGCAGAGCTGTATCATTATGAATCGTTATCCAGAGGCTCCGACCTGAAGCTGTCCAGACGTGAAAAAGCCAAAATGCAGAAGGAAGCTGCAAAGCAGGGCGGGACCGCAGAGTTATCGGATGCTAACAGTTTGCGGTACAATAAAGAGGCCGCACTGTTTAAAAATAAGTGGAAAGAGGTATTGCAAAAGGGTGACCCTTATTACAATGTCAATTTCTCACTGGACCGCAGTGATTTTTCCCTAAAGCTGTGGGGCAAAGAAAAACAATAAATTCAAGAAGTATAAAGGAGATCAACATGAGCTACAGAGACACTTTTCAATTTTGGTTAGAGGATGATTATTTCGATGCCGCTACAAAGGAAGAATTGTTAGCCATCCGCAACAATGAGGCTGAAGTAGAGGATCGCTTTTTCAAGGATCTGGAGTTTGGCACCGGTGGTTTACGTGGTGTGATCGGAGCCGGCACAAACCGTATGAACTTCTATACAGTCCGCAAGGCAACACAGGGACTTGCCAATTATATCGTAAAACAGAACGGAGCAGAAAAAGGATGTGCGATCGCCTATGATTCCCGTCGTTTTTCTCCGGAGTTTGCCAAGGAAGCCGCATTATGTCTGGCTGCCAATGGCGTACATGCATATTTATTTGATGCGCTCCGTCCGACACCGGAACTGTCATTTGCTGTCCGTAAGCTCGGCTGTACAGCAGGTATTGTGATCACCGCAAGCCACAATCCTCCGGAATACAACGGCTACAAGGTATACTGGGAGGATGGCGCACAGATTACCGCACCCAAGGATAAAGAGATCATCACAGAAGTGAGAAATGTCACGGATTTTCATACCGTAAAGACCATGGATGAAGCAGAAGCAGTGAAAGCAGGGCTTCTCACCATGATCGGATCTGAGATTGATGATGCCTATATTGCAGAGCTCAAAAAACAGATCATCCATCCGGAGCTGATCGAGCAGGTTTCCGATGACATTACGATTGTATACACACCCTTTAACGGAACCGGTCTTGTACCTGTTACCCGTGTATTAAAGGAGCTTGGATTTAAAAAGGTATATGTTGTACCGGAACAGGCTGATCCTGATCCGAACTTTACAACTTTGGAATATCCCAACCCGGAGGATCCCAAGGCATTTACACTTGCTGTCAAGCTTGCAAAGGAAGTAAATGCGGATATCATTCTGGCAACCGACCCCGATGCAGACCGTCTCGGTGTATATGCGCTTGATAAAGCCACCGGCGAGTATGTATCCTTCACCGGCAATATGTCCGGTATGCTGATCGCATGGTATTTACTGAGTGAAAAACGTGCGACCGGTACCATGCCTGCCAATCCGGCACTGGTTAAGACCATTGTTACAACCAATATGGCAGATGCCCTGACTTCTGCTTTTGATGTTAAGCTTATCGAAGTACTGACCGGATTTAAGTATATCGGAGAGCAGATCAAGTTCTTTGAGCAGAATCATACCTACAATTATGTATTCGGTCTTGAAGAAAGCTATGGCTGCCTTGCAGGTACACATGCAAGAGACAAGGATGCACCGGTAGCTGTTATGTGCCTGTGCGAGGTCGCTGCATACTGCAAGTCCAAAAACATGACATTGTGGGATCTGATGTTAAAGCTTTACGAAGAGTACGGCTATTACAAAGAAGGCCTTCACACCGTGACATTAAAAGGTGTGACCGGTTCTGAAAAGATCAAGGCGATTATGGAATCCTTCCGAAGCAACCCGCCTAAAGAATTTGGTGAGTTTAAGGTAGTTGCATTCCGTGATTATGACAAAAATGTGATCGTTAAGGCAGACGGAACCACCGGTGAAACCGGACTTCCCAAGTCAAATGTCCTGTATTTTGAACTGGATCGGGATGCATGGTGCTGCTTACGTCCTTCCGGAACAGAGCCCAAGATCAAATTCTATATGGGCGTCAAAGGTGAGAGCTTAGAGGATGCAGATGCATTATTAAAGAATCTGACAGACGCCATGCTTGCACATGTGGATGCTGAGTAAAAATATGAATAAAAGCTGTACTGTTTGGATATCCGTCCCGGCTGCAGGCTGTTAAGGCAGGCCTGTCGTCTTGCAGCAGTGAAAGAAAAATCAACCGGCAAAATGGGATGAGTAACAGAGGCAGCAGGACATAAAGGATAGTAAGATGAAAAAATTAATAGAACAGATTTTAAAATTTGGAGTTGTGGGAGTTTTGTGTTTCGGAATTGATTTCCTGATCACGCTTGTGGTTGCGGCAATCTGCAGAAATCTGGGCATGGGAACCTCGTCGGCGGCCTTGTTTGGTGCCTTCTGGGGATTTACGATTTCTGTTATTGTCAATTATATTCTGAGTATGAAGTTTGTATTTGTCCGCAGGGAGGACATGGACAGACGCAGGGAATTTGTGATCTTTGTTGTCTTAAGCTTATTTGGCCTGGCATTAAATGAGCTGATCATCTGGGTATGTGTGGACGTGCTCTATCCGATGGTGGCATCCGTATTTGCATGGCTTACGGCAGGATTGAGCACGTCCACACATA
>OIYP01000053.1_pt1 | contig 85598 bp, 78 predicted proteins | sample 1588261 | NCBI WGS metagenome assembly OIYP01 (sample SAMN03283293) | human gut metagenome | biome: human-associated habitat; material: feces | host: Homo sapiens | place: Peru | collected 2012 | reverse complement strand
AAAATTCTTTTTCGTCAATATGCATAAATGCAATATACTTTTTCAACAGCCTGAAGCGGTTCGCTCAAGCTCCGAACCGCTTATTTTGTCTTTTTTACAGACGGAACGACCGCTTTCACGATCTGAATGAGTACCATTGAACCGAAGCTTAATCCATAGACCGCACCGATCAATACGCCCGACATTCCGTTTTCAATGCGGAACAGTTCATGCAGCCCGGGGATCCACAGCACGGCATTTATCAGCACCATACCCGCCAGAAATGCTATGACCGCATATTTATTGTCCCACATACGCTTTGTGAAGAGTATCGGCTTCTCTGACTTACAGCTGAATCCGTGGAACAGACGGGACATACACAGCGTGGCAAATGCCATTGTCATGGCAGCACCTGCATTGTGTGCGCCCTGATAGAAATATCCCAGCAGAAATGCACTTATTGTTGCGATGCTGATGATAATGCCCGAATATCCCACCTTTGCCAAAAAATCCTTTGTCAGGATCGATTCATTCGACGGACGTGGGCTTTTTTTCATCACATCATCGGAATACGGTTCAAGTCCAAGAGCGATCGCAGGGAGCGAGTCCGTCAGCAGATTGATAAACAGCAGGTGGATCGGTGCAAACGGAACAGGAAGTCCTGCCAGAGAGCAGAACAGAACAGCGATGATACCTGCCAGATTGCCTGACAGCAGGAACAGGATAGCTTTTTTGATATTCTCATAGATGTTTCTTCCGTAATTCACCGCCTTGACGATAGTGGCAAAGTTATCATCGGTCAGCACCATGTCTGCTGCGTCCTTTGCAACCTCCGTACCGGAAATGCCCATGGCAACGCCAACATCTGCCTGCTTGAGCGCAGGTGCATCATTTACTCCGTCACCGGTCATGGCAACGATATTGCCCCGCTTCTGCCATGCACGGACAATACGGATCTTATGTTCAGGCGTAACACGGGCATAAACGGATCTGTCCTTCACAAACTCCACCAGCTGATCGTCGGTATATGCGTCCAGAACAGCGCCCTCAACAGCTTCTTCCCTGCGTTCCAGAATGCCGATCTCCTTTGCGATCGCAGAAGCTGTGACAATATGATCGCCGGTTATCATTATCGGTTTGATGCCGGCTGCCTTACACTCTGCAACCGCCTGTCCCGACTCTTTTCGGGGCGGATCCATTTCAGCGATCAATCCCAGATAAGTCAGATCGTTTTCATCTGTTGCATCAAGTGCTTCTCCGCAAAATGTCTTTTCGGCAAAGCACAGCACACGAAGTCCCTGTTCTGACAGCTCCTCCGAACGTTCCCTGATCGCCTTTTTCTCCTCATCGGAGATCAGCATACGCTCCAGCAGTACATCTGTTGCACCCTTGGTATACATCTTCCGCATATCGCCGCACCGATTCAGCGTTGACATCAGCTTTCGCTCGGAGTCAAAGGGGATCTCCCCGACACGTTGGTGATCCGTGCGCATTTCCTTATCCGACAGTCCGCAGTCCTGCGCAAACCTCACCAGAGCCGTTTCGGTAGGGTCGCCGATCTCTGTTCCGTCCTGACAGGAAGCGTCACTGCACAGCACCGATGCCGTGATCAGCTCACAAACCTTCGGATCTTCCGTGCTTACACTGTCCGCATCGATGATCTGCTCCCGTACCGCGATCTTCCGAACGGTCATCTTATTTTGGGTCAGTGTGCCTGTCTTATCCGAGCAAATCACCGACACAGAACCAAGTCCCTCGACCGCCCGTAGTTTTCGCATAATTGCGTTTTCCCGTGACATTCTTTGCGTGCCGAAAGACAGCACGATAGTAACAATGGAGCTGAGTGCCTCGGGGATCGCCGCAACTGCCAGTGCAATGGCAAACATAAGTGAATCCATAACTGTATCAACGCTGATGATCTCCACCCTTAGCATACTCAGTACAAATACCAGTACGGAAACGAGCAGGATCGCAATTGAAAGCCGTTTTCCGAATTGATCCAGTGTGATCTGAAGCGGTGTTTTCCGTGCCTCTGCGTTATGGATAAGTGATGCTATCTTTCCCACCTCGGTCTGCATTCCCACATTGGTGACAATATATGCACCTCTGCCATAAGAAACAAATCCGCCCGAATACACCATATTTTTCCGCTCTGCCAAAGGCACATCTCCGCCAATAGGGTCTATGGATTTTTCAACATCGGTACTCTCTCCCGTCAGCGCACTTTCGTTTGTGCGGAGCGAAGCACATTCGATCAACCTGCCGTCCGCAGGGATACGGTCGCCTGCTTCCAGCAGAACCACATCTCCCACGGTGATATCTTCCGATGCAAGAACTGTCGTCTTGCCGTCACGGAGCACCTTTGCCGTGGGCGAAGAAAGCTTTTTCAGATCGGACAGCGATCGTTCCGCTTTAACCGTCTGCACAGTTCCAAGTATCGCATTCATAGTGATAACCGCAATAATAACGATAAAGCTTTCAGGGTCGCCGGTAAACGCCGAGATCAGCGCCGCAATTATCAGAATTATCACCAGAAGATCCTTGAACTGCTCCAGAAAGATCAGCCAGACGGGCTTTTTTCGTGCTTCGGCAATGGCGTTTTTGCCGTATTTCTCCAGATGCTTTGCCGCTGCTTCGGAAGAAAGCCCCTCCGAACACGTTTCCAGTTCCTTGCACAGTTCCTCCTGCGTCTGATGATACCATTCTTTCATACACTGCATTTCCTTTCTTTTTAACAAAAAACGGCGGGGCCTTACGGAACAGACAGTTATCCCGTCTGTGTGCTCCGTAAAGTCTCGCCGTTTAGATATGAAGCGGGTTATTCGCACAATAACCGTACTGACGCCGCATAAACAGGGATCTACCCTGCCAGCTACTCTCTTTTTTTATCATTATAGCGAACACAAACTGCCTTGTCAAGAAATGCACAAATATTTAATATAAAGTTCACAAACGCATTTGCCTCAAAGGTTCACTATTTATTTACCCATTGATATACCTTGCACATAAGACAGATATTTATTGAAATATGCACATTTATATGTTATAATAAAGAAAAAACAAAGGGGCAAAAATATGAAACCTTTATTTTCTGCGATACTTGAAACGATAGTGCTTGTTGTTTCGATATTTCTTGTAATGCTCTGCGTCAGGCTTTTCAAATACGAAAGCCCGTATGCAAATTTTAAGGAAACTCACCCGAACAGCGTTATTACCCTTGGCGAAGCTATCGGATATCTCTCCGACGGAACGACCTCGCCCGAAGCGGCGGCTGCAGAAGCGGCAGCGCATATCTTCGGCACAGCAACCGAAAAGAAGCTCCCTTTGCCGATAGCAAAAATTCTGTGCATTGAAGTCGGCGAACGCACGGCAAGGGTGCTTGAATTCTACCCGTTCATAGTTTTTCTCGCAAGCATTCTGTGCCTTATTTTCGGAATAACTCTCCCCTGCTCGCTTTACCGTCACCTTGACCCTGCAAAAGCTATCAATGATTCGGTGATCGATAAAAACCGTGTTTATGTTGATGAACACGGCAGGACTTACGGCAATGTCGGTGAGACCCGTGCAGGTATCCTTAAAATTCTTCTGCTTCTGCTGATGCTTTTCGCAGCAAATATCTGGTGTTTCTTCCTGCCTGTATTTATTATAGTGAATTTTACTGTCGGTATAATTATGGCTGTGCTTCGCCTTGTTGGAATAAACGCATCGAACTCCGCCGCAAAAGCCAAGATCGACCAAACGGCAGGCAAAGACGGCAAGGACACATACAGAATAATCGTTGAAAACGGACTTTTTGCCGTATCGGGAGATGTTCACCCGAACCGCAGGATCTACTTTAAACAATACTGGAATGCAGTTATCGCAAAGCGGCTCTTTGAGCTTGACAGAGATGGTCTGCCGTTCACAAACGATGATGCAAAGGAAATGATCGTCTACGGCGATGAAGATCTTCACAAGCGTTTTGAAACAAGCCTCAAAATGGACAGAGCGAAGCTGATGACCTCGCCGACCGCCAAAGAAGCCGCCAAAAAGCTTGAGGACGAGATCAAAAGCACCGATTATGTGTACACCTTTGTTGCAAGGGGCGCAGTAAAAGGCGAGTATATGATAATGTCAAAATTCAGCGGCAGGTATATGCTTTTCCGCCGTGCGCTCAACTGCTCGCTTATGCTGGCAGTGATGAAGAGCGATGCCGCAGGCGAAGATTTTGATATGATAGCCTACGGAAGGTGGGAGCGCCTCGGCGAGGACGGACAGCATCAGCTTCTGCAATACTTTGACGGCAGAACTGAACCTCCGCAGGGCGAGGAAAAGCCTGTCAGGGTTCAGCAGGCTTGAATTTCTGCGGCATAGGAATGGTGATCTCCGACCTGAATACTTTATCATTGACCTCTGCTTTGAATATGCCGTCATACTTATCCACAGATGCCCGAATACTGGACAGACCTATACCCTCGTGATGCTCTTTTGTCGTCAGAAATGTTCTTCCCTTTGTTTTGCAGACCCCGTTGAAGCTGTTTTCCAGATTGATAAGGAGAAAGCCGTTGAACTTGCTGACATTGAATATGATAAACTTATTCTGTTCCGATTTTCTGCATGCCTCGATCGCATTGTCCCAAAGGTTTGCAAGAATGGCTGTGATATCAATATCGTTTATAAAATCCATATTTATTTCATCAACGGACACGTCTACCCTTATGCCCTCTGATTTTGCCTTGGACATTTTCTGACTTATGATTATACCCATTATTCTGTTTGAACAATGAAAGCCGCAGAAGATCCTATCCATCTGCATATTTATGTGATCACGGTATTCCTCCGCTTTCCCGCTGTTTTCCTTTTCAAGATCATTCAGCACGTTCAGATGCTTTTTTATATCGTGAATGATCGCTCTGGATTCTTTGTATTTCTGCTCGGTCTCTTTGTAATTTTCAAGCTGCATTTTCTGCAGCTGTTTGATCATACAAAGCTCGTGTTCATATTGATATGATCTTGAAACGATATTGAGAACATAGGTAAGGAACAGATTTATCAGCAAAAATCCCAAAAGTATTATCAGTACCTGAACGCCTCCCACTCTGTCCGAGATCTGAGAGGAATAGGATACTATTATCCATGTTTCAAAAAAAGTCACCGATATCATAAACAGGGCGATCTTTAGCTGCACCGATCTGAAATCAAACTTTTTTATGAATAAAAGAAATACTCTGTACGCCGTAAACATAAAGATCATATTCAGCAGATTGCTTCCAAGCATGAGCTGAACGTTGGACAGCGTGCCTTCAAGAGTGTTCCCCTCGACAACCGACCAGATCAGCACCGTGACCGCATCACAGAACACATAAATAAACCATAGCAGCAAATTATTCAGCCAGACCTTTTTCCAGCTCGATTCATAAAATATCAGGCATATCACATTCACCGAAACATACGAGTAGATCATATTTATATACGGATCGCCGATCTCACTCACCATTACCATTATCAGCACGGCTGCGGCATAAAATATTATGTAGTATTTTTTTTGATATTTTTCACCGTACTGTTTATGGAAAAACAAAAAAGTAAACAGATTTATTGCAGCCGAAACAAGGCATCGTCCCAATAATAATGTAAGTTCAGTGTTCATACGATTCACTCCGCAAGCTGTTTCTTCTCGCAAATTTATGGAGCTTATCCATAAATTCTTCTTTCCGCTTTTGTGACAGCGGTATTTCGTATCCACCCGTCATCTGTATTGTATAAAGGTTCTCCAACGTTCTGACGTGTTCAAGATTAATGATAAATGAAGCATGAGGCATAAAGAACTGACCGCTGTCCAGCGAGGTGATGATCTCCGATATCGTGCCGTTTATCAGAATTTCTTTTTTGGTCGTGTGCATCACTAATTTCCGTCGTATGGATTTATCCTTTTCAAAATAAATGATCTCGGATCTGTCCTGCATTATCAGCGCTCCGCTGTCCGTAAATACTTCAAGGAACGTCGGCTCCGGAATGACTTTGTTTGACCGCCTAAGGTCGTTGAGAACACGTTCCAGATCCTCATATTTAAAAGGTTTGATAATAAAATCAAATGAATGTACCGAATGTGCGGGCATACTGTAATACGCAAAGCTTGTAATAAAAACGATCGGGATATCCATATTCTTTTCCCGAATCATCGATGCTGTTTCTATCCCGTCCATTCCTATCATATGACCGTCCAGAAAAATAATATCAAATTTTATTTCGGAGCTTACAAGCATCTCTCCCTCATAAAATTTATATGTCTGCACACCGACATTGTGCATTTTCCCATACATCAGAATATGAGCTTCGATCTCATCGACCACTGTACGCTCATCATCGCATATTGCGACCCTGACCATAATAACCGCCCCTCCCGAGGTTAATACTTAACACCAATAAAATACAGGAAAAATCTGTGCCGAAATCACATATAAAGCTGTTTAAACAGCTACAAGATTGTCGGCTTGATTTTTTTCTAATTTTAAATGGTGTTTAGTATAAAGCATTTAAGCTTACCAAAATGAGAAAATACAACTTTTTTTGAATATATATTGCGGACGGAGCTTTTTCCGCCGCAGAACGGAGATAACGATGAACTGTATCCTTGATTTTTTCGAGAATTTCGATATGCCCTGCACCGCTGCCGAGCTTTCGGGCGGCAGGACTGTTTATATGAACAAAACAGCACGGAAAACTTTGAGCAATGATTATAAAATAAGCCTTGACGAGGACGAAAAAGCACTTCTTCGCCACGGTGAATTCCTCCGCAGAACCATAAAAGGCAAAGCACCCGAAGCCACCGCCGAGGTTCAGACTACGCTGATCGAATCGGACGGCAAAACGCTTGTTTTTGAGATCAGAACCGCTTTGGCAAACCCTGCAGACGGCAGTGCGAACTGGGCAAGCTGTGCATTCTGCTGTGCGATGCAGGCGGAGAACCCCGATGATTCACCTCGCATAATGCTGAAAAAAGCGTGTGAAGCGCTCAATGCCGAGCGGATATTCCTCTATGAAAAAAACGGCGAAAGCGGCTATGTTCTTTCGTACGGATACTCTGCGGACGGCAGTTCGGTAGGCGAGCTTTCGCAGGAGATATGTGCGCAGACAGCGGCGGTGCTTTCTTCGGAAAAACGGCTTGTTATCGTGAACAGCGGATTTGCGGAGCAGTACGGACAGCCTCTTTCCGACATTCTTTCGGTGCGGAAAATACACTCTTTCGCCGCCGTTCCCGTTTATGACGGCGAGGATATCTGCGGCTTCTGCTGTGCGGAGAATTTTCCCGTTTGCGTCTGCGGAAAAATGTCCGATGCACTCGAAGCATTTTGCAGTGCAGGAGTTTTCATCGGCTCGTGCATAAAATGGGGAAAGCTTTTTGACGGGCTGAAAAAAATGGGACTGACCGACAATCTGACGGGCATCGGCAACCGTCATGCAATGAATATGCTCGAAGCCGAGCTGAAAGAGCCTGCGCCGCTCGGTCTTATCTTCTGCGATATTTCGGGTCTGAAGCACATCAACGACACGCTCGGACACTGCGCAGGCGACGAGTACATTCAGAATGCCTGCAAAATTATGAAGCGGCTTTTCCCGAGCGAGAAGCTTTTCCGCATCGGCGGAGATGAGCTTCTTGCAGTTCTGACCGATGCGGGTGAAGCCGAGGTCGGTGAAAAAACTGCGGCACTGAAATCGGAGCTGGAGCGTTCATCGATAGCAATGGCGGTCGGTTCGGCGTTCGGCGTAACGGACGGGAGCGGTATGGGCAGGCTTTTGCTCGAAGCCGAAACGAAGATGTACCGTGACAAGACGGATTATTACAGAAAAAGCGGGAGGGAAAGGAGGAGGTATTGAGAAAACAAAAAGAGCTTCCTTTTTGGAAGCGTCTTTAAGCATAAAAAAATCCGAACACTTTTCAGTGTTCGGATTTTGGTGACCCGTACGAGAATTGAACTCATGATTACGCCGTGAAAGGGCGTCGTCTTAACCTCTTGACCAACGGGCCGTATTATGGTGGCGGCAGTAAGACTTGAACTTACGACCTACCGGGTATGAACCGGTTGCTCTAGCCAACTGAGCCATGCCGCCATTTACATTCGCCGCAAAGCTTCAGCAGATTTTTGTTATTCTCTCTGTGCGACTTAATCATTATAGCACTATAGGCGCAATATGTCAAGAGCTTATTTAAATTATTTTTGAAAAATATCAAATTTTGACTTTTTGTACAATTTAAATTTGATTTATTGCGCCTTTATACTTAATTATGCACATATTTGAACATTTTATTCGTCTAAAAACCCATTAAGGACAATGACAGTTGTCGGTGAACCTGCGCCTCTGAACGAAACAAGAGAAAAAATATCTCCGTTTTTCAGCATTTCTTCCGCATTGTTGATATGGAATCCAAACCTCACCAGAAAAGCTCCGCCATCGGGTGCTGACGCATTTTTCCAGTCGCCTCCCGTATTATAGTAATATTCCCTCAATTTCAGGTCATTTATACTCTGCACAGCCACCGCAAACGTACTTCCGTCCGCATTCCAGTCGCTGCCCGACATATTTTTTCCCGAAACGCTGACATAAAGCATATTTTCTGCGCTGTCTATCACACATTCACTGACTGCGATCTCTATCCCGCCCGTTATCGTTGGTTCGGAACCGTCCGAAATGATCGGTGTTGTATTTGAATCCTTGAATATGCCGAGATCCAGCTGACAGATGCCGTTTTTGCCGTTCACCAAAAGGCACAGTGATGCAAAGCATACCAGCACAGCCAGAATACACATCCCACTGTTATGGATAATATGATTGAAATATTTTTTTTCAAAAATCGGTTCTTTTAACTCTTCATTTTTCATTTTATCACCCTTTTTATGTTGTGCTGTGACCGAGCATCTCCGCCACTTTTTCCGCATCACACAGCTGCATTCCCCTTACAACGTGTTTCACCGCACGTTCACCGCGCGTATAAAGAACAAAACTGCAGGAGCCGTTGAATTTTTGCAGGAAATTCTGACTTATGCGTATCTCCGATATTTTTTCTATCGGTGCGGAAACGTTGTGAAATCCGAACGCCCTGCAGTAATGCACGACTATGTTCCCGTCACAAAGCTCTATCCCGTTTGAAAGAAACGCCGCAAGGTTGACTATCAGCAGATGCACCGCAACGATCTCGCCCATTCCTGCCGTAAAAAGAGCAACACTGTACCATTCGGGCAGGAATATTACTGCGCCTGCAAACGCCGCTATTATCACAAAGATCAATGCCGTCGGCGGTCCGAGAAATTTCATTATATAGCCGTTTATGACATCGAACCTCTCCCCTTCTTCCGACGAAAACTCAGGCAAAAATTCTTTCATAATATCCGCAGCATTGCCTTTGCCCGTTACGGGGACAAAGACAGGGATCTCATTTTTCTGCTTTCCGTATCCCGAACAGTTTATGTTCATTGACATCACGCCGAAAAGCTTCATCATCATATTCTGACGCAGATCAGCATAATTGATCTTTTCTGCATTTATAATGTATTTCCAGCGTGAAAAAAAGCCGTTTCGGATCTTTATAACTTTTCCGTTCCTTTGTATCTCAAAATTAATATGCCGCAGATAATTTGAGATGAACGAATAGAGCCACGCCGCACCAATGATAATTATGATCCCGACCGTTGCCGGAGTAATGCCATAGATGACTTTTTCTGCTACCCTGGTCACATTATCGACCGCACCGAAAAACCTTTTTTCAAGCTCATCTCCGACAAGCTTTCCTCCCTGGATAAGAAAAGTTCCGAAGTAGATAAGTCCCGAGAGAGCCGATGAAAATGCCAGTGAAAAGAACAGCATCCGTCTTTTGTTTGGCTTATATCGGCGCTCACTTTTTCCCCCGTCCGAAGTATTTGTCGGCTCAATATATTTTAATAATTTTTGAACATCTTTTTCTCTTATAACAAGTTTGATATCGGGGTCTTCGGGCTTGTTAACTGTCGAGCTGCTGTCGGTATCGATATACAAAGTGACCGCCCTCAGCGGACGCATTATGAATGGCTTTTTCAGTACAAATGTTGTCACGGACGAAAAAGGTATCCTCATCATCTCACGAACGAACAGCCCCGAGCTTACATATATTGCCTTTTTTGTCATTTTAAAATTAATATTCCACCACCGAAAAAAAGCCGCTCCGAAGATCGCAAGCACTATCAGTATATCGAGATACGCTCCCGACAGCCAGTTGTAGAAATCGAATTTCAGTGCGAGCAGACCTCTTATCAAAGGTATAAGAAGCAGCCAGAAATTCTTTGAAACATATCTCAGAACAGCTATAGGGTGCTGCCTTTTCATTCCGCTTCTTCCTTCCCGAGTGAGCTTACGCTGTCGTTTTCAGTCTTGACTGATCCTCTTTTTTCAATGTTCATACGAACAAATTTTGTTATTTCGTCAGCATCTGATTGTGACAGAAATATGAACATCATTCGTCCTCCGTAGCCATTGAACACTATGAAATTGAACCCCGAATGTCGGGCAAACGGAGCAGATATCTTTGTCGTGTACTGCACCGCCGAAAGCTTCATATACTGCACATTTTTGACGAGGACACCTGTTCTTGCTATTATGTCCTTCTCCGTCACAAAATACCGTGCATTATTATACCATAAGGGTAAAAACATTAAAATATACACAACGTATATTATCGCAAACAACGCCATGACAGACCATATTATTATCTCTGCAACAGTGTTCTTTTCGATCGCAAAGTATTCGGGATAACGCTCCTGCAGTATATACAGAACGTATTTTAACACAATTCCTATTACAATAAGTAATATGAGTGATAACACTCTGAGTATATTCAAGCTTTTTCTATCCGCATAGTATTTTTTCATTCGCTGCATGACCTCATTTTCAGAAGCTTTATATTGTTTCTTTTTTCATATTATGCCTGATGTTTACATACTATTATTATATCATATTTTTCAGCGTTTGAAAACCGTTTTTCTGATTTTGTAATCATTTTATATGGATCAAAGGAGATCGTTGTTTATATGGGTTCTACGATCTGTAATTTTTTATCAAACATCAACAAACTGTTGTGGGGAGATTTTACTCTTATTCTTGTTCTTTTTTCCGCTGTTTTTCTCTCAATACGGTGTAGATTCATATACATTCTTCACCCAATCAAAGTTCTAAAATATACACTATTTAACAGAAAAGTAGACAATTATTCCACTCGCTGCGCAATGACAAATTTCCAAACCTTGACCACAGCACTTGCCGCCTCAATGGGCACAGGAAATATAATCGGCGTTGCAGCCGCTATCTCTGTCGGAGGTGCAGGCGCAGTTTTCTGGATGATTGTTTCCGCATTTTTTGTAATGTCATTTGCCTTTACAGAAAACGTCCTCGCCACAGCATATAAGAACCGTACCTCCGATTCTGACGGGTCAGGTCCACTTCCCTATCTTCGTTCCGTTTTCGGTTCGGACAAAGCTGCTTTGATTTTTTCGGCAGTTTGTATGTGTGCTTCCTTTTTTATCGGCAACATCACACAAGTCAGCTCAGCGGCAGATTCTCTCGATAATTTCCACATTTCAAAGCCAATGTGCGGAATAATATTTGCTGCTCTTACCGCTGTAACTGTCCTTCACTCACGGACAAATATTGCTGTCATTACCGAAAGACTGGTGCCGATTGCTGCCTGCTTTTACATAGTCGGTTCTTTGATCATCATACTATTATATGGTAATAATATTATGAATGTTTTAACAGATATTATTACATCTGCGTTTGGAATAAAGCAGATCTCCGGAGGGATCTTCGGCTGTTCTCTTGCTAAAACCATCTCTGTCGGAGTACGCAGAGGACTGTTTTCAAACGAAGCAGGAATGGGAACTTCGACTTTTGCACATACATCATCAAGATGCAGAGAACCCGTTGTAATGGGCTTCTGGGCGTCACTTGAGGTTTTCATAGATACTGTACTTTTATGCACATTGACAGCTTTTGTCATACTCTGTACAGGGGCAGATAAACTCGATTTTTCAGCCGCAGATACAGTCATTTCAGCCTTCACTTCCGGCTTTGAAAGGGCTGCTTTTAAACTGCCGGTATTATCGGAAATCAGTTCTTCTTTTGCTCATTTCGGCGCAATTTTTCTTGCAATATCAAACTCGGTTTTTGCATTTGCAAGTGTTATCGGCTGGTACTTTTACGGTAAAAGAAGCTGTTGTGCTCTCCAAAAAAGCACTTCAAAAAGTCTTCTCCCCTATTACAAATTCCTTTACATTGCCGCCGCTTACTTTGGCGCTGTTATCAACACCGACATCGTATGGGAGCTTGCCGATCTATTCACTTTTTTAATGCTTATTCCAAATTTATCGGCAATCTTACTCTTATCTGATCAAATCAAACCGTTTTTGATCCTTAATTCTTCCAATTTCGACACTTAACATTATCCACTGTGTAAAGCCTTGTCACTTTACATATATTAAATTTACATCTTTTACCATTGTAATCTGTATAAAAATAAAGGCATCAAATCATTTTAATTTGATGCCTTTATTTTTTCGTATTGTTTAGAATTTATAAATTGTTTTCTTCCAACAAAGTAAGTTTTTCGGCTATCGCTGACAAGTCGTCCATTCCAATATAGTCTATCGTGATCTTTCCACTGCTTCCATCGCCTATTGGGGAAATCTTGACCTTTCTTCCGAGCTTTTCTCTGAGTGCGATCTCCATTTCAGTGCAGTAGTTTCGTGCCTTTTTTGTGTTTTCATCAGGCACTTCAACTTGTTCTTCAGCGTTTTCCTCTTCAGCAAGCTTTGCAATAAGCTTTTCTATTCCTCTTACTGTGAGCTTTCCGTCCGAAGCCTGACGGGCGATCTGTTCCATTGTTTCTTCATCTTTTGCTGCTGCAATTGCCTTTGCCTGTCCAATGCTCAGTTTACCTTTTATAAGATAGTCCTGTATCAATTCCGGCATATCAAGCATTCTCACAGAGTTTGCTATACTCGAACGTGACTTTCCCACTACCTTTGAAAGCTGTTCCTGTGTCATTTCGTATTTTTCCATAAGATCCTTGTATGCTGCAGCTTCTTCAATCGGATTGAGGTCTTCACGCTGAATATTTTCAATAAGTGCTGCCTTTGCGACCTGTTCATCGTCAAATTCTTTTACAACAGCAGTTATTTCATTCATGCCAAGCATCCTGCAGGCTCTCCAACGACGCTCACCTGCTATTATCTGGTAGCCCATTGCAGTCTTACGAACAACTATCGGCTGGATAAGACCGTTTTCACGAATACTCTCGGCGAGATTTGCAATTGAATCTTCATCAAATGTATGTCGGGGCTGATTTTTATTTGGTTCAACTTCTGATATTCTAAGCGTCAGTACACCGCCGCTGCTCTCGCTGTTATTATCCTCAAAAAGAGCGTCCAAGCCTTTTCCAAGTCCTGATTTTTTGGGCATTTACTTTGCCTCCTTCTGATTTTTCTTTACCTTATCCTCTGCCTTGTGACGTGAAAGCATCTCAGCTGCCAGCAATTCATAAGCCTCTGCACCCCTTGATGAACCGTCAAAGTATATTACAGGCTTTCCAAAGCTTGGAGCTTCAGAAATTCTTACATTTCTCGGAATTACAGTATTGAAAACCTTGTCTGCAAAGTGTTTTTTTACTTCACGAACAACTTGCTGTGTAAGATTCAATCTTCCGTCAAACATTGTAAAGAGGATTCCTTCAATATCAATGTTCGGATTATAGCGTTTCTTCACAAGTCGTATTGATTCTACGAGCTGTGAAAGTCCCTCCAGTGAATAAAATTCGCACTGTAACGGTACGAGCACCGTATCACAAGCACATAAAGCATTTACTGTAAGAAGTGAGAGTGAAGGAGGACAATCGATAAAAATGTAATCAAAATCATTTTTTATCGTCAAAAGCTGCATTTTAAGCCTGTTTGAACGATTTTCAAGATCTACAAGCTCAATATCAGCACCCGCAAGCTGTGATGTAGATGAAACCACAGATACATTTTTGAACTCTGTCTTTATTATTGCATCACTTATTCTTCTCTGACCGAGCAGAACATCATAAACTGTTATTTCTGCAGAACGCTTATTTATACCGAAGCCACTCGTTGTATTTCCCTGCGCATCTATATCAACGCAAAGGACTTTCTTTCCTTTTTTACCAAGGCAAGCTGCAAGATTTACAACTGTTGTTGATTTGCCAACTCCGCCTTTTTGATTTGCCACCGCAATTATTCGCGACATTATGTATTATCTCCTTTTGAGGTCATTTTTTCCGTTCAATACGGTTCTCTATATAAATTATAGCACATTTACTGTCATATATCAATAGTTTCAGCATCATTTCGTAAATTTTATTGTTTAATAACTGTTTTATTTACACTAAGTCTTACTTGTTCCACGTGGAACATCATATTTTTGTCTTTTACATATCGCACTTAATACATAAAATGCTCCACATGGAACATTTTATAAAAATAGATACACTTTGTTCCACGTGGAACAAAAAGCGGTTCAACAGCCTATGCCATTGAACCGCAAGATCAATTATTCTCTGTCGGAATACGAACTATATATTCTATATAACCATTCTCCTTTATTTTCTGTGAATCTGCATTGATTCCTGCCGCTTTCATCATTTCTACAGCTTTATTGATTGTATTCACAAACAAACGTATATCTTTAAAGGCTCCACTTCTGCGCCGTATGCTTTCACGTTCGTTCTCTCTGTCAATAATTGCAGTAACAAGCCGCTCTGTTTGTTCAACATTTAACCTTTTTGAACATATATTATCAATAACTTCAAGTTGTAGTTCTTCTTTCTGTAACTTCAACAATGCTCTTGCATGACGTTCCGTTAATCCACAGCATCGGATTTTATTTCGGATATCATCTGACAGTTTTAACAAACGAAGTTTGTTTGCTATTGTAGACTGTGTTTTTCCAAGTCTTGTCGCCGCATCTTCCTGCGTCATTCCATAAAAATCAAGCAGTTTTGACAATGCCTCTGCCTCATCAAAGAAATGCAGATCCTTGCGCTGAATATTCTCCACAAGTGCAAGTACAGCGGAATTCCTGTCGGTAACATCAAGTATTATGCACGGTGCAGCCGTATATCCAAGTGATCTTAATGCTCTCAAACGTCTTTCGCCTGCTATAAGAACATATCTGTCATTATCAGCCTTTACTGTTAAAGGCTGAAGCAAACCATTTAATTTTATACTTTCCGCAAGTTCATTTATGTCATCTCCGAATACTGTTCTCGGTTGGTATGGGTTTGCTTCGATCTTCTCTATATCTATTTCAACAACTTTATTAACAACTTTCTCTTTCACAAGGAACGGAAAATTCATTGTACATCCTCCTCAAAACAAATTGCATTAACTTCTTTAATAAGATTATAGCACAACATATTAATATATTATGTCGAAATGGATATAATTACCATTAATTTCTTAATAAAATAGCCAATAGAAATTATCTATCGGCTTGATTTTTTTCAAATTTAAAATGGTGTTTAGAATAAGATTATAAAGGCTTTTTATCGATCTGTGAAGGATTTCTCGGATACTTCTTAGGAGTTTCCTTAATTTTATTATACACAATGATCTGGCGTTTATCTCCACATGGAAGTTCATATTCCTTCACATCGGAAATTTCCGCACCAAGCGTGCGATATGCTGTAAATGAATCCTTTGCGTCTTCATTCGGACCTTTAAGCGCAATAAACTTTCCACCTATTTTAACATAAGGCAGGCAATACTCACATAAAACAGGCAGCGGAGCAACCGCTCTCGCAGTCGCAATGTCAAACTGTTCACGCAAATCAGCTTTTTTTGCACCGTCCTCTGCTCTGGAGTGAATACAATTCATACCAAGAGATAACTTATTGGAAACCTCCGTGAGAAAATTGATTCGCTTATTTAAACTGTCAAGCAGAGTAATCTTCAAATCGTTGCGATAAATTTTCATAGGGATTCCGGGAAAACCTGCACCCGTTCCAACGTCAATCACGCTCGAATTTTGCGGAATTATATCATCTTTGAACACCGCAAGGCTGTCAAGAAAATGCTTTTCGGTTATTCCAAGTGGGTCAGTTATCGCTGTAAGATTGATTTTCTCGTTCCAACTGACCAAAAGCTCTGCATAAACACTAAAATTTCTATACATTTCTTCATCTAAAGTCAAACCAAAGCTTTTGAACATTTCTTCGGTTTCATTATATGGTAGTATCAAATTTATACCTCCCTAAAATGTTCCACGTGGAACATATCAATCTGACTTACGCTGACTTGAAAGCCAGATAATAAGAACGCTCACATCAGCAGGAGAAACCCCCGAAATTCGGCTTGCCTGACCAATATTTGCAGGCTGGATTCGATTAAGCTTTTCTGTCGCTTCAAGGCTAAGTCCCGTTATAGTCTTATAATCAAAATCAGTAGGCAAAAGCTTTGCTTCAAGCTTCTGTATATGTTCAACATCGAGAAGCTGACGGGCAATGTAACCCTCATATTCTATCTTCAAACCGACCTGTTCCCTTACCTCATAAGAAAGCTTGGGACGATTTTCATCAAACGGTGCAAGATCATCATAGGAGATCTGCGGACGCTTAATAAGCTCGGAAAGTCGAATTCCCGTTGAAACTGTTGCTGTTCCACGTTCTTCAAGCAATTTATTGAGTTCATCAGTTGGCGGTATTGAAGTTCTCTTTACACGATGAATTTCGTGATCTATCTGTTCCATTTTTTCAAGGAATTTATTATATCTCTCATCGGAAATAAGTCCGATCTCATGTCCAAGCGGAGTTAAACGCTCGTCAGCATTATCCTGGCGAAGCAAAAGCCGATACTCACTTCGTGAAGTCATCATTCTGTAAGGATCGGAACAGCCTTTTATAACAAGATCGTCGATAAGCGTTCCGATATAAGATGAAGAACGGGGAAGTTCTACGGCAGGAAGTCCCTTTACAGCTCTTGCCGCATTGATCCCTGCAACAAGACCCTGTGCGGCAGCTTCTTCATAGCCCGAAGTACCGTTGAACTGACCTGCGCCGTAAAGTCCGCCGACCTTTTTAAATTCAAGACTATGCTTTAAGTCGAGAGGATTACAGCAGTCATACTCTATCGCATACGCATTTCGCATTATCTCAACGTGTTCAAGTCCTTTTATCGTGCGCAAAAACTTTATCTGAACGTCCTCGGGGAGCGATGACGACATTCCCTGCAGATAATATTCGTCCGTATCAAGTCCCATTGGTTCAATGAAAAGCTGGTGACGGGGTTTTTCGGAGAAACGCATTATCTTATCTTCAATAGACGGGCAGTAGCGTGGACCGATTGCATGAATTCGCCCCGAATAGATAGGCGAACGTCCGATATTCTCACGGATAACATTATGAGTATCCTCATTCGTATAAGCAATGTAGCAGGAAACAATGTTCTCCATGTTGTCACGATTCGTTTCAAATGAAAAAGGCTGAATGTCCTCATCTCCGTCCTGACGTTCAAGCTTATCAAAATCGATTGAGCGTTTGTGAACACGGGACGGCGTTCCCGTTTTGAATCGGCGAATCTCAATACCAAGATTTCGTAAGCTGTCCGTCAGAAACTTCGCAGGAAGCGTAGCGTCGGGGCCGCTCTCGTAGGAAACCTCACCAACGTGAATAACGCCGCCAAGATATGTACCCGTCGCTATAACAGCCGCCTTGACCGAATATTCAGCACCAAGACGGGTTCTTACACCTGTAACATGACCGTTTTCAGTAAGAATTTCAGCCACTTCCGCCTGCTTGATATCAAGATTCTGCGTGTCTTCGCAGGTCTTTTTCATTCGGTTGTGATATTTTACTCTGTCAGCCTGAACACGCAGACTGTGAACAGCAGGGCCTTTTCCTCGGTTCAGCATACGGCTCTGAATGAAACACTCGTCAGCAGCCTTGCCCATTTCTCCGCCGAGAGCATCGATCTCACGAACAAGATGTCCCTTTGCAGTGCCGCCGATAGACGGATTGCACGGCATATTTGCGATGCTGTCGAGCGAAATAGTGAAAAGAACCGTCTTTGCACCAAGACGGGCAGATGCGAGCGCAGCTTCAACACCTGCATGACCTGCGCCGATAACGGCAACATCATAATTATCTAAATAATAATTCTCCATTTTCGGTATTCCAATCTAAAAATTACTTTCCAACACAGAAGTGTGAAAAAACTTCATTTACAACCGCTTCACTCGCACGTTCGCCCGTGAGTTCAAGCAGAAAATTCTCGCTTTCATCTATAAGAATGGTCACAGCATCAAGCGTTGAACCGAATTTTATAGCAGAAATGCTCTCATCAAGGCAGTTCAGCGCATTTCTTACACAGTCACGCTGACGTTCATTCGCAATAATACCCGAATCATAATTTATACTGTTAGTTTTAAACATATTCGTAAGTACAGACTGTAATTTATCAAGTCCGTCAGCCGACTTCGCCGATATCTCTATAACAGAAGCAAACTTTGTGCGTATAAGATCAGCATCTATCAAAGCTTCAAGATCGGTCTTGTTTATTATAGCAACAGCATTCTTCCCTGCGCATTTGTCGCAAATTTCAATGTCCTCTGACGAAAGCTCCTGCGAATTATCAAAAACCGCAAGCACAAGGTCAGCCGAATCGATCTTCTCCTGCGCCTTTTTAACGCCGAAACCCTCAACAATATCCTCTGTTTCACGAATTCCCGCCGTGTCGGAAAGCCGCAGAACGATATCTCCGAGCCGAACGGATTCCTCTACAATATCGCGCGTAGTTCCGGCAATGTCGGTAACGATGCTCCTCTCACAGCCGCTCAAAAGGTTCATCAACGTACTTTTGCCAACGTTAGGCTTGCCGATGATAGCCGTGTCGATGCCGCTTCGCAGAATTCTTCCGTAATCATAAGTCGAAAGTATATCATTAAGCGAAGCTTTTGCACTCTCCAATGTCCCGAGCATCGTATCTTCATCTACCTCGGGAATATCCTCCTCGGGATAATCATTCCATGCCGCAAGCTCGCCGAGCAGATGCAGGAGCGACTTTGATACAGCATCTATCCTGCCGAAAAGCGCACCCTTTTTAAGTGCCGCCGCCGAACGCAGGCTTGCACTGCCCTCCGCCGAAATTATATCCATGACAGATTCGGCTTCGATAAGATTCATTTTGCCGTTGAGGAACGCCCTCTTGGTGAACTCCCCTGCCTCAGCAGGTCTTGCACCGAGCGAGAAAACAAGCTTTAAAATATTCTCCGTTACGAAAATACCGCCGTGGCAGGAAATTTCAGCGACGTTTTCCCCCGTGTATGACCTCGGAGTGTGGAAAACTGTCAGCACACATTCGTCAAAGAATTCGCCGTCATATTCTATCCTGCCAAAGGCGCAGGTGTAACCGTCCATTTCAGACGGCTTTCTGCGGCTCGATATAGGCGTAAAAATCTTATCGCAAATTGAAAAAGCATCATCACCGCTTATTCGTATGACCGCAATGCCGCCTGCACCTCTCGGCGTGGAAACGGCGGCTATCGTATTTGACCTTGCCATAAATTCCTCCGAATATTAGAATACCGCACAAGAGATACTAAACACTCATTATATTGTCGGTTTTGTCAAACAAAAAGGGTGTTCAGTATAAATTTGTGCGGTAAAAATTGATAAAATAGCTTATCAGATATCTATCTTGCCGTAAAGGTCGCCTGAAATAAGGTCGTCCTCCGGCTTCGGCTTCTTATATTCCTTTTCAAAGGAGGTCTTCATCATATCGAGCGAACGGGGTGTGTATTCACCGTTTTTCTTGCCGCCCTTTTTGTAGCCGGTCTTGCCGTCACGTCTTGGACGGGGATTTGTTGAAGAAATAGAAACCTTTCTGTAAGGCTCTTCGCCGATGCTCTTGGAGGTAACGCCCTCAATGTTTGCAACTGCGGAATGAATGATTCTTCTCTCGTAAGGATTCATCGGTTCAAGAGTTGTAGTCCTGCCCGTTCTGATAACGGTCTTGGAAATTTTAACTGCGAGGTCTTCAAGTATAGCCTTTCTCTTCTCACGGTAGCCGCAGGAGTCAACATTGATGCGGTAGTATTCCTTGTCACCCTTGTTTGCGGTCATAGATGCAAGGTACTGGATAGCGTCAAGAGTTTCGCCTCTTCTGCCGATGATAGCACCGCTTGTATCACCGAGTATATCGATAACAGCACCGTCCTCTGTTTCAGTTACATTGAGTGAGGAGTCAATTCCCATATTGTCAAGGATACCCTTTATATAATCAGCCGCTATCTGTGCCTTTGACGGCTCATACTCAGCCTCAACCTTTGCTTCGCCCTTTACGATACCGAAAAGACCTTTTTTCGGTTCTTCAAGAACTGTGAACGTGATCTTGCTTTCTTCAACGCCGAATTCTGCTGCTGCCATAGCCTTAGCTTCATCTATGGACTTGGCTGTAAAAACCTGTTTCATAAAAATGCTCCTCCCGTAAAATATGTTATAAAAGTGACTTTTGCCACCTCAAAGCTTAGTTATCATTGCTGTCATCGTCTTCGATGTATTCATCGCCGTATTTTTCAGCCTGTCTTTTTCTTGCCTCATTGATAAGTCTGCGCTCATATTCCCTCTGCTGCGACTTGGAAAGCTTGATTTCGCCCTCTTCATCATCATCGGAAACCTTTGAAACAACAGTCTTTCCGCCGTTCTGCGCAGCCATCTGCTCCTGCATAAGCTGCTGATAACGTTCCATCATGCCCTTTTTCTTCTTGTTTTTCTTTTTCTTCTTGTCTTTTTCAACAAGCTCCGCAACGTATTCGGGCGTGTATATCTTGTTTATGATTATCATCGAGATAAAGGAGAAGAATGCCGAAGCTGCCCAGTAGAAACCGATAGCAGCAGGATACTTGTAAGCGATCCAGACAGCGAAGATAGGCATACCGAATGTGAGCATCATCATCGAGCCTGCCTGAGGACCCTGCATAGCCGAGGGGTTCATCTTCTTCTGGCGCATCTGGCTGTAAACGGAAGAAGCCATCTGGAATACACCCGATAAAATAGGTATAAGAAGAAGAATTATCGCTGCGCTGTTCCAGACTTCGGGGTGGAATGTAGGCGTAAGGTCAAGATCGACACCAAACAATTTATTGTCAAAATCACCAACCTTTGACTTGAGTTCATCAAACATAGGGTCGGAGAAAAGACCGACATAGTTTTGATCTTTTATCGCCTGTGTAATATATATCTCGGGACGGACGGAGAAATACCTGTTTCCCTCAACCAAAGCTGTACCCTGAAGCACTTCCTTGGCTGCATCGATAACGTCTGACGAGATTCGGAGAATGTGCGTGATAGGACGGTAAACGACATCGAATATACCGTAAAGTATCGGGAACTGAATGAGCATCGGAAGACACGAACTCATAGGGTTGCAGTCCTCTTCCGCATAAAGCTTCATAACTTCCTCGTTGTATTTTTCCTGATTCTTGCCGTACTGCTTTTTGAGCTTGTCAAGCTTTGGCTGGAGCGCCTGCATTGCGACAGTGGATTTCTGCGTCTTTATCTGCGTAGGTATCATTATAAGCTTTGTAACTATCGTGAAAAGAACGATCGCAAGCGCATAATTGTTACAGATATGATAGAAAAACCACATTACCCAGCCGAGCGGATAACCGATGATTCTGCTGATTATGCCCATTTTTACCTCCAAAATTCCAAGAAAAGATTTCTATATATAAAATACATAAAGTAATTATATTCAAATTTATACAAATAGTTATTGTTTGTTATTCTCCCTTTCCTCACGCTTTGCACGGCTTTTGAGTGTGTAAAGGAAGAATTTGTCGGGAACTTTGTCCACACCGCCGTTGCTGTAAGGATTGCAGCGCAAAAGCCTCCACACGGCAAGTACAGTTCCCTTAGCCGCACCGTGCTTCTGTAAGGCTTCAAGCGCATACGTTGAGCAAGTCGGGTAATACTTGCAGCATGGCGGCTTTAAAGGAGATATTATTTTACGATAAAATTTTACCAACAGTGATAAAATATATTTCATATAGCAAATAGTAATATACAAGCAGTAATAAATTATTTATTTTTGTCTGTCTGTTTATTATTTTTAGAGTTTTTATTGCGTTTCTTCGGGTTTGGGTCATTCATCGCAGGAATGAGCCTTGTCCTGAAAAACCTGCTTATATCGGTCGATTTGCAGTCACCGCAGCCCTCTCTTGAAACGACAACGATGTTGTATCCCCTCGGGATAAGCTGTTCGTTCTCACGGTAAGCCTGACGGATTATCCTGCGGCAGCGGCTTCTTACAACGGCGTTTCCCGTTTTCTTTCCCGTTGAAATGCCGAGCTTATTCTGCGAAGTGCCGTTCTTGCGAAAATAAACAACGCAGGCTCTTCCGCAGACATAGTTTCCCCTCTTGAAAAGATTCAGAAACTCCTTATTCTCTTTCATTTTAATAGTATAGATCATAAAAACCGCCGATACTTTGATTTAAAAGAAAAAAGACCACAAAAGGGGCATACCCGATTGCGGTCCGTTTAAGCTCAGACTCATACAAAGGGGCAGAAAGAATCCTCTTGCCCCCTTTATATTCATTGATGATTAGTAAGAGAGTCTTTTTCTGCCCTTAGCACGTCTTCTTGCCAATACTTTACGACCGTTTCTTGTTGCCATTCTCTTCATGAAGCCGTGTTCTTTTTTTCTGTGAAGCTTCTTAGGCTGGTATGTTCTTTTCATTGTTTAACTCCTCCTTTTATTTCGATAATTAGGCAGCCCTTCTCCGATGCAGAAAAAACGCCGAAGCAGCTCTGCCGAAAGGACATTTTTACAAAGGTATCTAACAGAGTTAGGAAAAAGCCGATCAAAGCGAAGCGTTCATTTCGTCGTTTTGAGAAATGAACGAGCTGCCGTCTTTGAGTGCATTTTGAAAAACGACAGAAATGTATTGATTGGCGTTTCCTTAGATACCCTATCAATTTATTATTATATTTCATTTCATACCGTGATGTCAAGTGTTTTTTTCAATTTTTACGAAAAATTTGATTTTCCGCTTATTTTCATAAAAAACCACCGTACAAAACTTCCGTATTTATATCTTTTCACGAAAAGAACCTTTGCCGCAAAGCATATTCTCATAAAAATTGCAGAGTTCAGCAGCTGCCTCCATATTTTTGCTCTCCGCATGAAGCATTATACCCTTTCCCGAGCGTATTGGCGTGACCGATATCTTCCCAAGGCCGTCACTTATAGTCACCCCACCGCTGAAATCTTTATCCAAATCGTAGTTTTTACCATTTTTATACTCACTGCAAAGTGACTTTATCCTCTCCTCGCAGCTTTCCTTTTCAATTGGAACATAACGGTCAAGCTCCGCATATTCGGGCAAAGAACTGCATAAAGCCCCCAGTTTCTGCCCCGTTTTCTGTATTATTTTTAAAATTTCTATAATTAGGATAATTTTATCATTGTAAAAATCGAGTTCAGCAGTGTCCGAACGCTCAATCTTTACCCCATATTCTGCCGCTATCTTCTCCGCAAAGCTTGGAAACTTGGCAGGTATCCTGAAAATTTTCACGTCCGAATTTTTTAAATCTTCAAAATGATATTTCAAAGCAAGCATAAGAAGCTTTCCGCACTGAATGTACCCCGTTGATTCTGTAAAGGCAGTAACTTTTACACCATCTTCGTTCAGATGAAAAGCCAGCGTTTCACCGCCCTCAAACCTCGGTAAAACCTCACTGCAAAGCGTTCTTATACGCTCAGACGGACTGTTTATGACGACCGAATAAGGAGATCCGCCGACACAATAATTTGTAAGACCTTTCATATGTGAAACATAAAGACAGCAAAGTGATGAAATATCCGAGAACTTCCCAATACGCTCTCTTTTTGCATCATTTTTGAAAAGATTCTCTTCAAGCATCTTTTCTTCGGCAGGAGAAAGCTCCCCTCCCCCTCTGCGGAAGAATCGGAACGACGGATAAAAAACCGAACTGATGTAAACAACAGCGCAGTCCCCGACAGCCTGCTTAGATACAAAGAAAAGCTCGGGCAAAGAAATATCCCCCGCAAAGAAAATATCCGCACCGCTTTCAAGTGCCGCCGCACAGAACGACATCGTCAGCATCTCCGAATAAGGCGAAGCCTTTATCCCGACAACAATGCCGCCCGATAAAGATGAAGCCGCTCTGCCGAGCCGAGCCGCATCTTCCGCCGTGATTTTTCCGCCCGATGACAATATTCCCTCGTCCGAAAAATAAAGCCTGCTGTTATCCATAAATTTCCGTCCTTTCATTCAAATGCATTTTATCTGATAATTGACGGAAATTCGGGTTTTATTCAAAGACAAAGAGTAATTTATATATTAAATTTTACTAAGGGTAAAAAACAAACTTATTTACCCAAGTATCTATTTTTACCGGAACAAGAGCAGAACAAAATTCAAACTTCCAACATCTATATTCAGCACACCCCTCTGAAGATCAAAAATCCAAGCGGAAAAGCAAAGCTTATGGTCTGTATAGCTGTGCCGGGGGTAAGAGGAATAAAGGAAAGGGAGTGCAGAGGGAAAACCATTAAGGGGGAGAGGGAACGGTCCCGCGTCCATAGGTTGCAGAGTGCCCCTCTCCCTCTTGTTGGTTTGCCCTTTGCTCAGAACTCCACGAAACTATGGGTTATTGGTTGTATGATAAAATATTTTGTATGGTTTTGGGTTTAAATGTACGACCTCTTTATGTGGGCTAACATTCATATCCCACCGCCGCTCAAACGTTGTCGGCTCGAAATGCTTATCGCTTCGCTCTGCGCATTTACTTGCCGAGGATAGTTTTTTGTTAGGAAAATATGAATTTGCGCAATTCACTTTTTGTGGTTTACGAAATTGATTTCTCATTTTCTGTTTTACCTTTTTTTGTGTGAATTGCGCCTTTTTAGCTGTTACTGATTACGCTATTGCGACAATGCATTTTACTGTTAGTTTAAAGAATTTCGCTCTCTGCGGAGAGCGACGAGGGACGCTGTCCCCTCGACCCCTGCCACCCTTTGAAAAGCGTGGACGTAAACTTTACTTTTTTTCATTTTCTTACTATACTATTATATATGGTGTTTTATTTTGTGAAAACCCTTGCATTTAACTTCAAAATATGCTATAATTATTTAGATTTATCTTATATAATTTTTTATCGCAAGGAGTAGGTTTACTATGAATTCCTTTGTCGAAGTTTTTGACAAGGTACTCGACTATTTTCAGTCAAAGGTCAATAACGGAGAATTGACGGACGTTGCTTTCAATCTCTGGATAAAGACCCTCAAACCCCTTAATCTTGATGAAAATGTCGCTTATTTTAACGTTCAGTCCGAATTTCAGAAAGGTATTATATTAAAGAATTACAGCACTATGCTCTCGGACGCTTTTATAAATGTGCTCGGTTTTCCCGTTGATATCGAAATTATCCCCCTCGAAGATACTCAGCAGGACGATGAAGAGGAAGAATCCCCTATCGTAAAGCGCCGTGAGCTTGAACAGTCATTCTCCAATGCAGAGTATGACTATACTTTTGATACTTTTATAGTCGGTCATTCAAATGAGTTTGCCTATGCCGCAAGCACCACCGTTGCAAAGAATCCCGGCAGTGCTTACAACCCTCTTTTTATCCACGGTCCGTCCGGTCTTGGCAAGACCCACCTTATGACTGCTATCAGCAATGAAATAAAAAAGAACAAGCCCGATACAAACATCATCTATGTAACGGGCGAAACCTTTGCCAACGAGCTTATCACTGCCATTCAGCAGAAAAAGGATACTTCTCAGTTCCACCAGAAATACCGCAGTGCCGATGTTCTCCTCGTCGATGACGTTCAGTTCATAGCAGGCAAGGAATCCACTCAGGAAGAATTCTTCCATACGTTCAATGAGCTTCACAAGATAGGCAAGCAGATAGTTCTTACCTCCGACCGTCCTCCAAAGGATATAAAAACTCTCGAGGACAGAATACGCACCCGTTTTGAATGGGGACTTATTGCGGATATCTCCGCACCTGATTTTGAAACGAGAGTTGCTATCGTAAGAAGAAAAGCCGAGCTTCTCGACCTCAAGCTTTCGGACGATGTTGCAAATTATATTGCGGACAAGCTCAAATCGAATATCCGTCAGCTCGAAGGCTGCGTAAAGAAAATGAAAGCCTCAATGCACCTTGTAGGAACTCCTCCGACGATAGCACAGGCACAAAGCACCGTCAGAGAAATTCTCTCGGACGATACTCCGTCGCCTATAACTATTGACAGAGTTCTTTCCCACGTTGCCGAAGTCTATGGAGTTACCTCTGAGGATATCCTTTCCAACAAGAGGACCTCGAAGATATCCCTTGCCCGAAAGGTCAGTGCTTACATAATTAAGGAAACGACCTCACTCAGCTACAAGTCCATAGGTCTTGACATCGGCGGAAGAGATCACTCCACAATTATGTATTATTACGAAGAGATAACCAACTCAATGAACAAAGACCCTCACCTCAAAGAAACCATTGAGGACATTATAAACAATCTCAAAAACTGACTTTTTTATCTTTACAGAGTGTTTAATTTAAAAGTTTTCAACATAGTGTGGAAAGTTAGGTGGAAAACTTTCAGATACGCTTTTATGGGCGTTTGAAGTACATTACAAAGCGTATAAAAATAGTTTTTAACATAGTTTTTTCCTCCAAAAAATTATTTTCACCTTATTTTACACCTTTTTTCCTCTTTCCACTCACATTTTTCCCCACTTTTTATCCTCATTTTGACTTTCCACAAAAAGGCGAAATTATCAACATCGGATACGTTAAAAAAATTTATGTGGATATTCCTTGATAAAAAACATCAAAAAGACCCTTTCCATATTTTCCACACCCCCTACTGCTATTACTGTTTAATATTTATATATATTATATTATTTTATAATAAAACACCGAAAGTTTCTCTTTTTGATCGTCAGTTTTCCCCAACCCTTAATTATTAAGAAAAACTCATTAAAGAAACAAGAAAGGAGAATTTACAGCTCTGTCTATATTCAGACTGTATTATACATTATTATGAAATTTACCTGCGTTCAGAGTGAGCTTAACGAGGCTCTCAATAATGTAGTCCGTGCCGTTCCTCAGAAATCAACTATAACAGCCCTCACGGGAATAAAGGTTTCCGTCAACAGAAACGTCCTCGAACTCACCGGCTATGATCTTGAAATGGGTATCCAGACAAAGATCAATATAGTTTCCGAAGATATGGGCGAATTTGTCTTTGATGCAAGACTTCTCTGCGAGATAGTAAGAAAAATGCCCTCGGAGGAAATTTCCTTTGAGATCAGCGACAATCTTTCTACTACTATAAAGAGTGCCAACGCCGAGTACAAGATCCTCGCAATGTCGGCTGATGAATATCCTACGCTCCCCTCTTATGATACGGGAGATGACTTCACACTCTCTCAGCCGCTTCTCAAAAATATGATAAACCAGACGATCTTTGCCGTTGCCGTTACCGATAATAAGCCTATCCTCACGGGTGAGCTTTTCGATATCTCCGACCATAACTTCAACCTCGCCGCAATCGACGGCTTCCGTCTTGCGGTAAGAACGGAAAAGATCGAGACCGACAACCACTATCACTTCGTTGTAAAGGCACGTTCCCTCTCCGAGGTTTCAAAGCTTCTCAAAGACGATGACGATGAAAAGGTCATTCTTCACGTTTCAAGAAAGCATATCATCTTTGAGATAAACGGATATATGGTGATCTCCCGTCTGCTTGAGGGTGAGTTCCATAACTATAAGGCTTCTATCCCTCAGTCACATACGACAGAGATAATAGTCAATACGAAAGACCTTATCCAGAGTCTTGAAAGATGCCTGCTTCTTCTCAATGATAAGAACAAAGCTCCCGTAAGATGCATTTTTAATGACGGAATGGTCAAAATTACCTGTAGTACGGGTATGGGCAAGTTCAACGATGAATTTCCTATCGACCTCACGGGTTCAATGGTTGAGATCGGCTTCAACTGCCGTTATCTCCTCGATGCGCTCAAAGCTACCGAAGCCGACAAGATAAGAATGCAGCTTTCGGGAGGTATCTCCCCTATGAAGCTTCTCCCAATGGAGGGCGATGCATTCACATTCCTTGTTCTCCCACAGAGATTGAGATCGGAATCTTAAATTATGGGAACCTCTAAAAACCTCCCTCACGGCAAATTTTCTATGACTTTGTGCATCTTCCGCGTTAGCGAAACTTGAAATACATTCGGAATGTATTTCCGTAGTATTGCACTGCGTTTCGCTGCCTTGAAGCTGCACAAAGTCCCAACGAAAATTTGCGAATAATACGAAGTATTATTTTGTTTCGGTTTTTAGAGAACCCCTTATATTACAAAAAGTATTTTTATACTGATCTTATACAAAATATTCTAAAAAAGGAGTTTTATAAATGGATAAAGATGTAAATATCACTACCGAATATATAAAGCTCGACCAGCTTCTTAAATTTGCGGGTGCAGTCGCTATCGGCTCGGACGCAAAGCAGCTTATCCTTGAAGGAAAGGTTTCGGTAAACGGTCAGCCCTGCCTTGTAAGAGGAAAAAAGCTTCACTCGGGCGATGTTGTCACCGTTAACGGAGCAGAGATAACTATTCACTGATAATACAGAAAGCTCTTTGGGAAAGGAGTTAATTTAAAGCATACATTCCATAAATGTCATAAAGCTTTAAATAGATATTTGCCTTGATAATAGATCAGATATGTGCGGACGGATACAAAAACCTGTCCGAAGTGAATATTTTACCCGATAAAAGAATGAATATCTTCTGCGGAGATAACGCTCAGGGAAAAACAAACCTCATCGAAGCCGTATGGCTCTGCTCGGGCTGCCGTTCGTTCAGGGGTTCAAGGGAAAAGGAATTCATCGGATTCGATAAAGAGTTCGCCGATGTAAGGCTTACCTTTACCGATGAAACACGAAAGCAGGAAATTCGTTTCGCCGCAAAAAAAGGAGAACTGAAAGAAAAACTCGTTACCCTTAACGGCGTGAAGCTACCTCTTATGTCGAAGCTGTTCGGCAGCTTTCAGTGCGTTGTGTTCACTCCCGATGACCTCAACCTCGCAAAAGGCTCTCCCGAAAACAGAAGAAGCTTCATCGACCTTTCGATATCGCAGATAAAAGGCTCTTACGTCAGCGCGCTCAATACCTATAATAATGTGCTTGCGCAAAGGAACGCCCTGCTGAAAAGCTTCTCAAAGAGCGGCGGTGATATCGACTCGATAAGCGTATGGGACGAGCAGCTTGCAAAGGCAGGTGCTTATATATCCGTTATAAGAAATACCTACTGTAATATGCTTGATAATTATACAAACAGTTTATATAATAAGCTTGCCTCGGGCAAAGAAAACTTCCGATCGTACTATCAGTCGACAATATTCCCCGACCTTAATGGCAAAACGGAATATGAGGGCGAGCTTACGGAGCTTTATATGGATAAGCTCAAAAAAAACGTGAATGAAGATATCCGTGCAGGGTTCACAACAACGGGAGTTCACCGTGACGATATCATAACTCTCATTGACGGTCAGCCTGCCCGATACCTCGGTTCGCAGGGACAGTCAAGATCGATAGCAATAGTTTTCAAGCTGGCTCAGGCGGAAATACTGAAGTCGGAAAAGGGAGAATATCCCGTTATGCTCCTCGATGATGTAATGTCCGAGCTGGACGGCGGAAGACAGCGCTTTATTCTTAATTCGATAGAAAATATGCAGGTACTTGTGACCTGCTGCGATGACAGATTTCTTTCCGATATGACGGGAGGAAAGGTCTTTCGTGTAAATAAAGGCAGGATAAGCTGAAAGGAATGATATATGTATCTGCATCTCGGCGAAGATACGGTCGTGTGCGATAAGGATATAATCGGCATCTTCGATATTGAAAATACTTCCGTCAGCAAGCATACAAAAGAATTTCTCAACGCCGCAGGAAAGGGCAGCAAGACCTTTAACGTTTCCTACGAAATGCCGAAATCCTTTGTTATATGCTGCGATAAAACGGGAAAAGAAACTGTTTATATATCACAGATCTCCGCCTCTACTTTGAGAAAGAGGTCGGAAAGCGGCAATGCCGCTAATGAAAGGTGGTCAAATAATGGCTGAAAATCAGAAAGCCGCAGTAAACAATGAATATGATGAAAATCAAATTCAGGTCTTGGAGGGACTTGAAGCGGTAAGAGTAAGACCGGGTATGTACATCGGTTCGACCGGTCCGAAGGGACTTCATCATCTTGTATATGAAATAGTCGATAACGCTATCGATGAAGCGCTCGCAGGCTACTGCTCCGAGATCAATGTAAAAATTCTCCCCGGCGATGTTATCGAAGTTTCCGATAACGGACGAGGAATCCCGACGGGTATCCACCCGAAAGAGGGCATCTCCGCCGCAACGGTAGTTTATACTATACTCCACGCAGGCGGTAAGTTCGGCGGCGGTGGATATAAGGTCGCAGGCGGTCTTCACGGCGTTGGCGCATCTGTAGTAAATGCACTTTCCGAATGGCTCGAACTGACCGTAAAGGACGGCAAGCATATCCATTTCCAGCGCTTTGAGCGGGGAAAGTACAGCGAAGAACTTAAAATTATCGGCGATACGACCGAAACGGGTACGACCGTAAAATTCAAAGCCGACCCTCTTATATTTGAAGAAACAACAGTTTATGACTATGAAGTTCTCTTGAAAAGACTTCGTGAGCAGGCATTCCTCAATGCAGGAGTAAGAATAGTATTCTCCGACCTGCGTGACGAAGCCGAACCAAAGACCGAGATACTCCATTATGAGGGCGGTATCAGAGAATTCGTTGAGCATATCCATAAAACAAGAGGTCTTGAACCTTTGACGCAGAAGGTCATCTACGTCAGCGGTATGCAGGGCGATTCCTCCGCTGAGGTCGCACTCCAGTACAACGATTCCTATAACGAAGTTATACTCTCATTCGCAAACAATATCCATACAATAGACGGCGGCTCGCACGAAACGGGCTTCAAGAACGCCTTGACAAAGGTACTCAATGACTACGGCAAGAAGTTCAACCTCCTCAAGGACGGAGAAAAGCTTATAGGCGAGGACGTTCGTGAGGGTCTTACGGCTATCGTTTCCGTAAAGCTCACAAACTGCGAATTCGAGGGTCAGACAAAGGGACGACTCGGCAACCCCGAAGTCCGTCCGTTCGTGGAAAATATGGTCTACGAAAAGCTGATGTGCTATCTTGAAGAAAATCCTGCCGAAGCAAGGGATATCTTTGAAAAGTCAATGGCTGCACAGCGAGCAAGAGAAGCCGCAAAGAAAGCAAGAGATACCGCAAGAAGAAAATCTGCAATGAACTCCGCTTCACTCCCCGGCAAGCTTGCCGACTGCTCCGAAAAGGATATAGAATTTACCGAAATTTATATCGTCGAGGGAGATTCTGCGGGCGGTTCCGCAAAGCAGGGACGTGACAGACGCTATCAGGCTATACTCCCCCTCTGGGGCAAGATGCTCAACGTTGAAAAGGCTCGTATCGACAAGGTCTACGGCAACGAAAAGCTTATGCCTGTCGTAACGGCTCTCGGAACTTCCATCGGCGAGGACTTCGATATTTCAAAGCTTCGCTACGGCAAGATAATCATTATGGCGGATGCCGATGTCGACGGTTCGCATATCAGAACCCTGCTTCTGACATTCTTCTTCCGCTTTATGCGTCAGCTCATCACGAACGGCAACGTCTATATCGCACAGCCGCCGCTTTTCAAGGTATGGCGGGGCAAGCAGGTGCGCTACGCTTTCTCCGATGAGGAAAGAGATACCTATATCAAGGAGCTTTCGGGCGAAAACAACGCCAAGGTCGATGTCCAGCGTTATAAAGGTCTTGGTGAAATGGACCCTGACCAGCTTTGGGAAACAACAATGGACCCCGAGAGAAGAACTATCATCAAGGTCGAAATGGAAGACGCTGTAAAGGCAGACGAGATATTCACTATCCTTATGGGTGACAAGGTCGCTCCCCGTAAGGAATTTATCGAGAAGAACGCAAAATTCGTTGAAAATCTTGATATATAATTGATATTGAAAAAATATCTGCAGCTGTTATTGGATAGCTGAAGATCACTCACCAAAATATGTTGTTCGGAGTAGAGCCAAATGGGAATGTTAAAAGAAATGTTCAGCGAGGGTCAGGACGATAGCTTTCAGAAAAGAGAACCCGTTCCCCTTGCAAAAGCAAAATATAAAAACAGTGCGGAAATGATACTTTCGGGCTATAAGACCTTTCAGAAAAAGTATGTCTATAAGAAAGTTTTTCTGAAAATGCTGCTTGTTGTCATTGCGATGGTTTCTTCGGTGCTTATGCTGATAACTTCCGAATCGGGAGATGTAAGACCGATAGTGATGATAGCATTATGCGTTGTTATCGGAGTATACTTCATTTCTCAGCCGATAAAAAACCGTAATGAAGTAAAAAAATCGGCTGAAAAGCTTGATGGCTCGGAATATGATATCGAAATAACGGATCAGACGATAAAAATTACAATGGCTGATGCCGAAAATGCCGCAGTTTATGACGAGAACGGCGAAAAAGCCGAACCGTCCGAGGTCACGGAAGAAGCCTCTTCCGAAAACAATGACAGCAATGCTCCCGAAGAGGAAAAAAGCGAAGAGGATGAGGACAAAGCTCCACCTGCAACGCTCATTCACCTTGACGGCGCAGTCGATATCATCGACCGAGGCGATATGTTCGTTTTGATCGTCGGAAAAAAGTATGTTTTCATCGTTCCGCAGGACGTTTTTTCCGAAGAGGAGCTTGAAAAGACAAGACATAAGCTCGCTGCGGTAATGGGAATCCGATATAAAGTAGCTGACTGAGCAGTTAAAGAACAGGAGATGTTTTAATTTGTATAATGACGAGAACGCAAAGGTCATTCACAGAGATATCGAATCGGAAATGAAAAAATCCTTCCTCGAATACTCTATGTCTGTAATCGTTGCAAGAGCGCTCCCCGATGTCCGTGACGGACTTAAACCCGTTCACAGACGAATTATCTACACAATGAATGACGCAGGAAATACCTCCGATAAGCCCTACCGTAAGTGCGCATACACTGTCGGTGAGGTTCTCGGTAAATATCACCCTCACGGTGACGCATCTGTTTATGATGCCCTCGTAAGACTTGCGCAGGACTTTTCTCTCCGCTACCCTCTCGTTGACGGTCACGGAAACTTCGGTTCTATCGACGGCGACCCCCCTGCCGCTTACCGTTATACCGAAGCGAGAATGGCGAAGATCGCAGGCGAAATGCTTGCCGATATCAACAAGAACACTATCCCCTATATCTCAAACTATGACGATACCTTGAAAGAACCCGAAGTTCTTCCGTCAAGATATCCGAATATCCTTGTAAACGGCGCAACGGGTATCGCAGTTGGTATGGCTACGAATATCCCGCCGCATAACCTCACCGAAACCATAAACGCTATCCAGCACCTTGTCAAGAACCCCGATGCGGAGCTTGACGAGCTTATGGAATATATCAAAGGCCCTGACTTCCCAACGGGCGGTATCATCATGGGCAGAGCGGGAATCCGTGCCGCTTATGCAACGGGACGCGGTAAGATAACACTTCGCTCCGTTACAAATATCGAAGAAATAAAGGGAAGAAACTGCATCATCGTTACAGAACTCCCCTATATGGTCAATAAAGCAAGACTTATCGAAAATATCGCAAATCTTGCAAAGGATAAGCGCATCGAGGGTATCCACAATATCCGTGATGAATCCGATAAGGATCACGCAGTAAGAATCGTTATCGAGCTCAACAAGGACGCTATCCCACAGCTTGTTCTCAATAAGCTTTTCGCAAATACACAGCTTCAGGACACAGTCGGAATAATTATGCTTGCCCTTGTAAGAGGCGAGCCGAAAGTCCTCACCCTTAAACAGATACTCACAGAATATATCGACTTCCAGGTCGATGTTATCCGCAGAAGAACCGAGTTTGACCTCCGCAAAGCCGAGGAAAGAGCGCATATTTTGGAGGGCTTGGTTATTGCTTCCGACAATATCGATGAAGTAGTAAATATCTGCCGCTCGTCCAAAGACCCGAACGAAGCTAAGTCAAGACTTATGGAACGCTTCGGCATATCCGAAGTCCAGGCGAATGCTATCGCTCAGATGAGAATTATCCAGCTCACAGGTCTCGAAAGACAGAAGATAGAGGACGAACTTGCTGAACTCGATGCAAAGATCGCAGAGTATAAGGAAATTCTCGCAAGCCACGAAAAAGTCCTCGAAATTATGTCCGAAGAGCTTGAAACCGTCAAGAATAAGTACGGTGACGACAGAAGAACTTCTATCGAAAGCGTAACGGGAGAAGTAGATATCGAAGACCTTATCCCCGTTGAGGAGTGCGTTGTTACTTATACAAACATCGGCTATATCAAGCGCCAGCCCGTCAGCGACTATAAGGCTCAGAAGAGAGGCGGCAAGGGCGTAACGGGTATGAAACAGCGTGATGAGGATTTCGTTGAGGAAATGTTCATCTCGTCCTCGCATGATAACGTCCTCTTTATCTCGAATAAGGGCATAATGTATAAGCTCAAATGCTTCGAGATACCCGAGGGTTCAAAGCAGTCAAGAGGAACGAACGCCGTAAACCTCCTCCCTCTCTCCGAGGGCGAGAAGATAGCCGCAATGATAAAAACAACCGACTTCGACAGCGGCAAGAATATCATTATGGTAACAAAGAACGGCAAGATAAAGCGTACTCCGCTCGATGCTTATAAGAACGTAAGAAAGAACGGACTTATCGCAATAGGTCTTGACGAGGGCGATGAGATCGCAGGCGTAAGAATGACTGACGGAAACGCTCAGGTCATGGTCGCAACAAAGAACGGCTACGCTATCCGTATCGATGAGAACACTATCCGTAAGATGTCACGTTCCGCACACGGCGTAAAGGCAATAAAGCTCCGTGACGGCGACGAGGTAGTTTCAATGGCAAGAGTCCGTGACGGCGCAACAGTCCTCACCGTTACCGATAAGGGCAACGGCAGAAGATGTACCCTTGATTCGTACAGGATACAGAACAGAGGCGGCTACGGTATGCTCAACTATAAGGTATCGGACGAAAAGGGATATGTCTGCGGAATCAAGGTCGTAGACGATACCGATGATATCATTATGATAGCAGACGACGGCGTTATCATCAGGATCCGTGCGAACGATATAAGAGTAATGGGAAGATACGCAACGGGCGTTCGCCTTATGAGAGTATCGGACGGCGTAAAGGTAGTATCGTTCACCAGAGCCGAGCATGACGACAGCGCAGAAACCGCAAAGGTAGAAGAGCCGAGCGAAGCAGAGCTTGAAGCCGAGATGAAAGCAGCCGAAGCCGAAGAAAACAGCGAAGTTATCATAGAGGAAGAAGTTCCCGACGATGATAACGGAGAAGAATAATTTTAATGCGTAATTCGTAATTCGTAATGCGTAATTAGTTTTGTTCCGTAAATTTACGGTGAAGATGCTATTTTCCGTAGGGGCGGATTCTATATCCGCCCTTTTCCAATTGCTGTTTTATCTATAAATATTGTATGGGACGGGTTTCCCGTACCAATGTATGAATTTTCTCATTATATAAAATGAAAGGGCGGATTTATATTATCTGCCCTTTTTCATTTACTGCTGAAACAAAATACTTGACAAGAAAAAATGATATGATATAATTCTTATTGAGATAAGATTAAAATATCCACGGAAAAATTTCTACAGAGATGTGATGCTCTGTAGGAATTTTTTTATTATAAAATAAAAAATCACAGTCCACAAAATTAAACGTGAACTGTGATTTCTTTAGCTATTTAAGAATTACGAATTAAGAATTACGCATTAATCAAATGTCCTTTTGTGAAGAACAGTCGTATTTCACAAAAGGACAAAATTTATTACCCGATTTTTGGTTCAAATATCAATTGAAATCTTGATTTAGATTAGATATAATAGTATTATTGCGTTTTGTAAATGAAACTATACTTTATATATTTAAGGAGATTTGCTGTTATGAACAACATCAAGGTCGTAAAGTTCGGCGGAAGCTCACTCGCCGATTCCGCACAGTTCAGAAAGGTTGCCGCTATCATCAGGGGAGATGCGGACAGAAAGTTCGTTGTCGCTTCCGCACCGGGAAAGCGCTTCAAGGAAGACATCAAGATCACGGATATGCTCTATGCCTGCTATGAAAAGGCTGCAAAGGGCGAAAAGTTCGACAAGGAATTCGATGCTATCGAGCAGAGATACAACTCTATCATCAAGGATCTCGGCATAAACATCGACCTTTCGGGCGAATACAACGAGATCAAGGACGCTTTCGCTCACAGAGCAGGACGTGACTTTGCAGCAAGCCGAGGCGAATACCTCAACAGCAAGGTTCTTGCAGCTTACATCGGCTACAACTTCGTTGACCCTGCAGGCTACATAAAGTTCAGCGAGGACGGCGCATTCGACCTCGATACAACTCAGGAGCTTCTTTCCGCAAAGCTTGCAGAGCTTGACAATGCCGTTGTTCCGGGTTTCTACGGCTCAATGCCTAACGATACTATCAAGACCTTCTCCAGAGGCGGTTCGGATATCACGGGTTCTATCGTTGCAAGAGCAGTGAACGCTGACCTTTACGAGAACTGGACTGACGTTTCGGGCTTCCTTATCTGCGACCCGAGGATCGTTGACAGTCCCAAGACTATCAGAACTATCACATACAAGGAACTCCGTGAGCTTGCATATATGGGCGCAACAGTTCTCCACGAGGACGCTATCTTCCCCGTAAGAGCAGCAGGTATCCCTATCAATATCCGCAACACCAACGCTCCCGAGGACAGAGGAACAATGATCGTTTCCGAATCCGCTGAGATCAGCAAGTACGTTATCACGGGCATCGCAGGCAAGAAGGGCTTCACCGCTATCAACATCGAAAAGGATATGATGAACAGCGAGATCGGCTTCGGCAGAAACGTTCTCCGTGCGCTTGAAAAGAACGGCATCAGCTTTGAAAATATGCCCTGCGGAATCGACACAATGTCCGTACTTGTAAGCACAGACAGCATTCTCGGCAAGGAAAAGAATATCATCGATGAGATCAACTATCGTGTACACCCCGATATCATCGAGATCGAAAGCAACCTCGCACTCATTGCAGTTGTTGGACGTGGAATGAAGAAGGCAAGAGGTACGGCAGGCAAGATCTTCTCCGCACTCGCAGATGCAAGAGTAAACGTAAAGATGATAGATCAGGGTTCTTCCGAGCTCAACATCATCGTCGGCGTAAATGAAGAGGACTTTGAAGCAGCAGTAAAGGCTCTCTACGGTGCTTTTGTTACAGAATAATTTATCAGTATAAACGAATGACCCTGTTTTCAACGGTTTTATCCGATGAAAACAGGGTCTTTTTGTTTGTGAAAAAATTTATAATTCGTGACGGGAAAACCCGTCCCCTACAGAAAATTTATCTAAAATATAGGGTTTGCAACGGTCGGATATGTAATCTATCCCTACGGAATTTGGTGCTTCGCGGTAAATAAGCGGAACTAATACTAAACACCAATAAATTACAGGAAAAAATCTGCGCCAAAATCACATATATCCAAGATTGTCGGCTTGATTTTTTCTAAATTTTAAATGGTGTTTAGTATAAAACATAGACTACGACCACAAAACGTACCATCTGTCAGATATTCTATCGCTGTTCATACGGCGTTTTACCATTCATACAGCGTTGAAGCTTCAAATTCACTCACTTCGTTCGTAAATTTTTTCTTCAAGGATAGATTTTTTGAGAAAAACAGAATGGCGCAATTCACATTTTTAAGGTTTACAAACTAATTTCTCATAGCTTATTTTACCTTTTTTGTGTGAATTGCGCCTTTACGTTTGATAATGATTTCGTTTATCGCAACAATGCATTAGCTAAAGTTTAGGGAGTTTCGCTCTCTGCGGAGAGCGACAAGGTGGCTCTGCCCCCTTGTCCCCTGCCACCCTTTAAACAAAGCGAAATTCTTTCAGAATTAACGTAAACTTTAGTTGGCTTCGCATCGCCCAAACAAATTTAAGCTATGCAAATAATTATCCATTGTCAATTATCAATTATCAACTAGCTTAAATCTGTGCCGAGTAGTTCGGAGCTTCCTTGGTGATATAAATATCGTGTGGGTGAGATTCACGAAGACCTGCGCCCGTGATACGAACGAACTGTGCCTTTTCGTGAAGCTTTTCAATGGTTTCGCAGCCTGTGTAGCCCATACCCGAACGGATACCGCCGATAAGCTGGAAGATAGTATCGGAAACAGGTCCCTTGTAAGGTACACGTCCTTCAACGCCCTCAGGAACAAGCTTTCTTGCGTTCTCCTGGAAGTATCTGTCCTTTGAGCCGCAAGCCATTGCGCCGAGTGAACCCATTCCACGGTAAACCTTGAACTGTCTGCCCTGATAAATTTCTGTTTCTCCGGGAGATTCCTCACAGCCTGCAAGGAGTGAGCCGAGCATTACGACATTTGCACCTGCTGCGAGAGCCTTTACGATATCGCCCGAATACTTGATACCGCCGTCTGCGATAACGGGGATATTGTGCTTAGCAGCTGCGCAGGCTGCATCATAGATAGCTGTGATCTGCGGAACGCCGATACCTGCGACAACTCGTGTTGTACAGATAGATCCCGGTCCGATACCGACCTTTACGCAGTCAGCGCCTGCTTCGATAAGAGCTTCTGCTGCTTCTGCCGTTGCAATGTTGCCTGCGATAACCGGAGTGTTCGGGAATGCTTTCTTAACTTCACGGACAGCATTGACGATGTTGATATTATGACCGTGAGCGGAGTCGAGAACGAGTACATCGACCTGAGCGTCAACGAGAGCCTCTGCTCTTTCCATCATATTTGCCGCAACGCCGATAGCAGCGCCGCAGAGGAGTCTGCCTGCCTTATCTCTTGCGGAGTTCGGGTACTGGACAGCCTTTTCAATATCCTTGATAGTGATAAGTCCCTTTAAGATGCCGTTTTCATCAACGATAGGAAGCTTTTCGATCTTATGCTGCATAAGGATCTTCTGTGCGCCCTTGAGGTCTGTTCCTACGGGAGCGGTAACAAGGTTTTCCTTTGTCATAACTTCCTTGATAGGTGTTGAATAATCGGAGAGGAAGCGGAGATCTCTGTTTGTAAGGATTCCGACAAGCTTTCCCTTTTCATCAACTATAGGAACGCCCGAAATTCTGTATTTGCCCATAAGTTCATCGGCTTCGGAAACGAGCTTGTCCGCTGTGAGCGAGAACGGATTAACGATAACGCCGTTTTCGGAACGCTTTACCTTATCGACTTCATCTGCCTGCTTTTCGATAGACATATTCTTATGGATAACGCCGATGCCGCCTTCACGGGCAATAGCGATAGCCATATTCGCTTCGGTTACGGTATCCATAGCGGAAGTGATGATAGGAGTGTTAAGATAGATGTCACCTGCAAGACGTGTTTTAAGGCTTACCATATTTGGTGTGCAGTTTGATTCGGCAGGAATAAGAAGTACGTCGTCAAAGGTCAGTCCTTCTTTGACAAACTTTTTGGACATATCGGTTTCAAGCATGAAAAGATCCTCCTTTTAAATTAGAGCGTATCTGAAAACTCAAAAGAGTTGTATCATTTAGACAAAAGCCAAATGGAAGCAACGTGTACGAAAGCAAGAAAAGACGAAGCAAGCTTATCATAACGAGTAGCAACTCTGCGAAAAGCTTTGATTTTATTGAAAAAACACTCGACCAGATGACGTTCCTTATATAACCAATAATCACAATACCACGGGTCAGTATTGTTTTCCCTTGGCGGAATGGTGTATTTTGCATTTTGCTCGGTAATGTAAGTTCTGATTTTTTCGGTACCATAGGCTTTATCACCGAGAATATTACTGCCGGATATGTCAATTTCCGATAAAACATCTACTGCCGCTTTGGAATCGTGAACCTGACCTCCTGTAAGCATAAAGCAAACAGGATTGCCCAATCCATCTACAACAGCGTGGATCTTGGTTGTTTTACCTCCTCGGCTTACACCGATAAACTGGTTGTTTTCAGCATTTACCGCCCCTTTTTTGCACCCGCACTTTGTGGGTGTGCTTTAATTGACGTGCTGTCTATGCTGAGATTTTCAAAATCCGCATCTTCGTTTAATTCTTCAAAAATATGAAGAAGTGTACCTTCATCTCTCCATTTGCAAAAACGACTGTATACTGTTTTGTATGAACCATAGCGTTCAGGAATATCTGCCCACGCAGCTCCGCTGCGTGCAAGCCATAGAATTGCATTCATCATTATCCTGTTGTCTTTTGGCGGTCTTCCCGTTTTTGCTCTAGGAAACATTTCTTTGATCTGTTCCCACTGTTCATCACTTAATTCATATCGTTTTGCACCCATTTGCACTTCTCCTTTGGTTTTTCTTTTATTATACCATTCGAGTGCTTTTTGTGCAACTTTTTGTTTTCAGACACGCTCTAGAATAAAAAAGCATAAGGAATTTAATAAACCTTATGCTTTTTTAGTTGTTTTGAAATATCCCCAGCAATCGAATATTCTATTTATTCATATATGGTTATTGCAATTTTGGATATGGAAAGTTAAAAACTTGAAATGATTTTTTATTTTTTAAATAGAATCCTATAATTATAATTGAATATAAAATCATAAAGTAGGTATATGTTCCTTTAAACATACATTTCGTTATTTTTTTACCATTATAATTAATTGTAATAATATCAGCGGTTTTTATGCTTGTTGTGTTTGTTTTAAATTTCCATCCATCGTCTCCATTGACTAATGTTGTATTATTTACCAAATCATACTTTGGTATTCTCATAACTTCACATTCAGGTATTTCAATTGGCATAATTAGAAATAGTGCAACAATGTTATACGCAGCAAATAGTAAAATTAATGTTGCTTTTAATTTTTTAAAGTTTATTGATTTATATATGGCTATTAGTGCTGCAATAAAAAAAGATGTTGAAATTATAGACATAATTATTTTGTTATTTTTGTATAGACATCTGCTTGCCGCTAAATCATTATAATAATTGTCATCTCGATGGTCTTTTATTACTTCTTCATAATTGTCATCAATTAGTTCAACTTCTGATTCAGGTTCATTATCAAATTCAGTTAACTCATCTGTCGTTATATTTACATTTATATCGGATACTTCATTAATGATCATAGATATACCACATACAAAAGCAATGGCAATAATTACAACGACAAAAGGTTTTCTATATTTAAAATTTTTAGGAATCATGTCTATTAATTCCTTAATAGCTATTAAGGCAAGAAGCTGTACAATTATCTGTGTAAAAGTATACATGAACTTCATAATTTCATCTCCTATTGTCTTTAAGATTGTGAAAATATTATACAACATTTTGGAAAAAAATCTATATACCTTATCTCTAAGTTTTACGCTATTTAATTGTATATTTTGACACAAAATTACATTTTTGTTTTCTATGTTATTGAAAATGTGATTTTAATATAAAGATTCACTCATCAAAGCATACAAGTTCAGTGAAAACAAATAATAGAAAAACAACCCTCCTATGATATAATAGAACCCCAAAGGATAGTATTACTATTCTAAAGGCATCAACATACAAGGATGAAACAATTAAGATAAAAGAATAAAGACATATGCAAAAGAAAATAGGAAATTTGGTCTGACTAAGAAGCAAATAAAAACATTTTCAGCAAATATCGCTATAAATAATGTATGTGATTTGCACACATAAATATAATGAGATTTTTTAATGCATATCCAAAGGAAAATAACTGTAACAGAACAAAAGGGAGCGTAAACAAAAGTCTACGCTCCACAAAATTGAAATTGTTCATTTATTCATACTGATGCTTTATACTTTTTGAAAATATTCTTTTAATAGTTCCTTATGTTTAAAATAACATTCTAACACATAACACAAAAATTGTTCATCTTGAAATGGTAAATCATTTCCATTTTGATCTTTTCTCCAAACTTCACATCTGTAGTCAAAAGGTATTCTGGAATTATCAATTTTAAATGATTTTATTCTTGCTTTTGCTGTCCCTTTCTGTGTTTCATTACTCATTCTTTTTTTATATTCATCAATTGTATAAAAAATATATTCATGATCTAAGTGTGTAATGTAAGCACGTTCTGCTTCCTTATTGTACTGCAGATGTATTACTTGGGTCACAATCATATCATTATAAATATCAAAATCCTTACATAATTCTTCAAAAGTAATATTTTGTGGATCAATTACAACCCACATACAATTTTCATACTCTGTAGAATAAAGTCTGCTCACGGAATAATTTCCAAGATTAGTAAAATTAAAAATTTTTCCTCGCTCCAATTCTTCCGTTACATATTCACTATTTATCTTTCCGTTATAGCCAGGCTCATCACGAAGTCTTACTGCAAAGTCTTTTATAAGTCCACAAGATATCATATTAGTAATTATCTTTAGTAGGCTTAAAGGTACATTCTTTGTGAAAAGGGTTCTGTCAATTGTTTTATCATATATGCGAGGTGGATTAATAGGTAATAATTCCCTTGTATCATCTATTGATACTATACCATATTTAAAGAATGAGCTTTGTTTATCCAGGACATTCTTATATACTTTTTCTAATTCACATATTTCGCCGCAAAACATACAGTCTTTTTGATTTTTGTAATTATCAAATGAATAGTAAAGGTATAACAAAACTCTTACCTCAGAATGAGGTATCTCAATTATAAAATTATGTATCCATGCACCGTATTTGTCAATCCAATTATCAATAAAATTACAAGATAATTCATTTAGTTCTTCTTTGTACATATCCAGTTGTTCCTTGTGAATATGATCAATCTGGTCTTGTTCCTCAATCTCTTTTATTTTATATTCCAAGAATATTTTGATTTCATTAAATAAAGCTTGGTCAGTTACACCTCTTTTAAGAATTTCTAAGGTTTCAGTATCACCTTCACGAAATTTTCCAAGGACTACTCCATTTATATAATCAGCTATTCGACTTGCATCCCAAGTTTCTTCATTTAGTGGCAATAAAAACTGATACACATATTCTCGCTGTGTATATATGTATTTTTCAAACAATCCTAACAATTCATTTTTTTCATTGATCATTTCATATCGCTCCTTTTCGATTTATCAAGTCAGTAATCTCATAAATTTATTCTACTTTATTTAAAGTCAAAAATAGTCAATAATAAACAAATGAAAAGCAGAAAACGCTTTTATCTTGATTTGGACAAAGACAAGTTAAAAGAGCTAATTAGGAAAGGCGAATGTATAATAACTTTTCCACACTCCTTTAGCTTTAGCGTGAAATATTCGTGGAATATTGAAAATGAAGATTTTTCAATGATAAAGAAAGAATAACCTTTACCACTTATACTTGCAGTTGTCGCACTCGTAACTCTTGCCTAAATCACTACTGAATAATACGCCTTTTTAGCTGTGGATATCGGGTGGACGTTTGTACTACCACAAGTAGGACATCTGGGTACATTAACCTTTTGAGCCAATTGTTTCTCCATGTACAGTCGGTTTGATGTTGCTTCTTCCTGTCTTTTCTCTAATGCAATTCTTTTGTTATAGAGTTCTTCATCGGAGAGTGGGTTGGGCTTTACATATTCTTCGAGGATTATTTTGCACATATTTTTATCGTCATCGTCTAAACTCCATTTGTAATCGGTAGTTACATAGGGTTCGTTACAAAAACGACAATTCGTTATACTATTAATAAAATTGATTTCTCCACATTTAGGACAATATCTATAAAAATCCCATAAAATCACCTCTGTTAAATTATAACATAAATTAAATGCTACGTCAATATAGTTTGTAAAACTACATTAGTTATCAAAATACATAAAATTATGTTGACTTTTGGCAATAAGCGTTGTATAATATAAAAAGAGAATATATCCATTCCTCTTTCGTTTCCCCTTTTTTCAACTAATTGATTATGTTATATTTTTAATATATAAAATAATCAGTGAGGTGATTTGTTTGAAACAATTTGCAAAGAGGAGGAAGAAAAATATGGCTACAATAATGCTGAATAGAATTGAAATGCAGGAATATGAAACTCAAATGAATGAATTTAATGATTTTTTAAAGAATAATATGGATTTTATAAAGCAAATTGTACCTACAAATCCCTCAATTTCAAAGGATGACGAATGGAGAACGGATGATTATTCTAAATATGACGAAATTAGAAAGAACGTAAAATGAGGAGATGTTTTTGTGCATAATATTCATCAATGGGATATATGGTTGACTGATTTTCCATATGAAGAAGATCATAATCAATTTTCATCAAGACCAGTGATTGTTCTTAGTGTTGAACCATTATGGTTGTTATCAGTAAAAGTAACAAAGCACGATTTAAGGGATTTTGACCCCTTTGATGTAAAAATTGAAAAATGGAAGGAATCAGGATTAGAATATCCTTCTACAGCTCGTGTATCTAAAACTGTTGGACTATCTGTATCTAATTTTACTGAGAAACTGGGGGTGCTTCACCCTGATGAAAGATTAAAAATTGTTCAAATGTTTTATGATTTTATGCAAGCAAGAAACGAAAAAGCCGTAAATGAATAAATATAATTACATAAAAGACCTACTCTTAAATTTGGAGTAGGTCTTTATTATTGTTTTTACCACTTGTATCCACAGTTCTTACAATGCATTGTTTTGCCAAGGTTACTACTGAATAAGCCTACCATAGCAAAACCAAAAGCTTTCTTAGCAGTTGAAATCTTTTCTACGTTTGTACTTCCACAAGTGGGGCATTTGGGTATGTTTTGGTTTTGCATATTTTTTTGTTCCCGTCTACTTTGTTCTATATTTTGTTGTCTTTCCTTTTCTTGTTCTGTGAAAGCATCAACTAAATGGTCTCGTGAGACAAGTGGTGTATCACAATAATGAGATTTTGGTGGGGCTTTAGGTATAATTATACCTAAATCTTTTTTCCAATATAAAGCTTTGTCTGTTTGTTGGTCAGTTAAATATATCTGAATATCATTATCCGAAAATATTCTGGTGATCTCTAATGCCTGATCTATTGTTAGATTAATAACTACGATACAGGAAAAATCTGTTTTTGTAAAATATTCTATCTCCTCGTGTGTATATCCCAATACTTCTTTAAATAACCTTTGTGCAGTAGGTAGTCTATTATCATCCCACATTGACGGCATATATAATTTGTACATTGTCATCACTCCTTAAAATATATTATATCATATTTTTCATATTATGTCCACAGTAATATGAAATTTTTAGTACGAATATTAAATCTTGGATTACTAACTTGCAACAAGTACAATTAGCAATCAATAATATTTCATCGTTAAGCACCACATTTAATGGGGGAACAAATCTCTTTGCCGATAATGCAGTTCTTACACAGTATGTAAATCAATTACGAGGATTGACAGCACAGCAAGTACAGCTTGCTCTTTCCACCAAACTACTTACTGCCGAACAAAAGCAACAGATAACGTCAGAATTGGGATTAGTTGCTACCGAGAATACTATTCAGTCTGAATTACTTCAAACAGCTTTAGCTCAAGCTGGTTTAAATGCTGCAAAACAGGAGGCTATTTTAAAAAGTTTAGGTTTACAAGAAAAAGAGACTGGAGAAATTCTCACCAAAAAATCCTGCACTCGAGCAGCATTAGAACAAAAACTTGCTTTACACGGCGTTACTGGTGCGCAAGCCGAAAATATATTATCTGCACTTGGACTATCAGAAGCCAATACCGCAACATCTGTTTCCTTTGATGTTTTGACGGCTTCTATATGGGCAAATGTAAAAGCTATGGCTGCTTGGCTTGTAACCAACCCTGTTGGCATAGCAGCATTGACCATTGGTGCAATAGCAGGAACAGTAGCTATAATTAATTCATTTGTAACATCTCTTGAAGAATCACAGGAAGAATTGTCTAATCTTAAAAGTGAATGTCAAGATATTAAATCTGATTTGAGTTCTATGAACGATGAATTACAAACAACCGCTGATAGAATAAATGAATTAGAAAAAAAGGACAAGCTTACATTTACTGAAAAAGAAGAATATGATAATCTTGTAAAACAGAACAATGAATTACAAAGAGAAATTGATCTTCTTGAACAAAAGCAAAAAATAGAGAATAAGAATAAAAATAAAGCTTTTGTTCAAACAATGAACTTAGATGCTAACAGAAATACTGTTGCAATGGGACAATCGATAGGGATTTCCGAAGGTCAGATGCTCAAAGGTTATATAGCTCAGTATAATAGTGTAGTAGGAAAAGTAGACGAAAAATCAAAAAAATTAGCAGACACCTTAGAACCAATTATTCAAGAAATACTTGACAGATGGTCAGAAGCAGCACAGGATATTGAATATATACGAAATCCAAATACAGAAGATGAAAAAGCAGTTAATGAATGGCTTGATTATATTAACGATTTCCAAGATCAATGGGCAATCTCAATGGGCGAGAAAAACGCCAAAACAAATGCTTTTAATCGACTTGTTAACAACTGGCAATTTGATAGTGTCGTTCAAGGACTACAAGATTTAGGCAAACAAGGCGAAGTTACCGCCGAAATGCTTGATGACCCTAAATATGATGAGTTTATCGAAAAATTGGTTGCTTTAAAAGTTATTGACAGTGCTGATAATTTAGATGATGTAGCACTTGCATTTAATAATTTTGGCAATTCAACTGAAAATGCCAATGATAATGTAGAGGAAACTACAAATTCAATTTATGATTTTATAGCTGCTAACGAAGAATTACAGGAGGCTATTGACAATGCCTTTGGTAATCAATCTACAATTCAGTCTGCATTTGATAAAATTCAAAAGGGTTCTTCCCTCTCTGTTGATGAAGTTAGAAAACTTGTTGAATTATGTCCGAATTTAGCTTCTGAATTTATCAAAACCTCTGATGGTTACACTATTGGTGCTGATAAATTAATACAAGCCAATGATGATATGCTTAAAAGCACAAAGAAATCTTTACAAGAACGTGCTGACTATTTAAAGAAGTTCCTTAACACTGATTATGATACAAGTAAAATAAACGGTAGCTATGAGGCTCAAAAATACAGCGAGTGGAAGCAATCTATAACCGAAGCTGAATCAGAACTTGAAGGTCTGAATTTAATTCTCACTCTGTTTGGATTAACGACCGAAGATAGCACAGATAAAATAGAAGACCTTTCAAAATCAACATCGAATCTTGTCAGCAAAGCAAAAACTCTTTCATCTGCATTTAAAGAGCAGAATGAGAATGGTAAGCTTTCTGAAGACACTGTTCTGTCGCTTATTGAAAACGGATACGCAGCTGCGTTGATGTATGATAATAAGACAGGTGCAATTCGATTAAACACACAAGCATATCTTGACTTAGCCAATGCCGAGATTCAGCAGCAGATAACTGAGATAGAAATAGCAAAAAATGATGCTATGCAAGACAAACTTAATGCTGAACATGAAATGGTTGCAAATTTGGGCTGGTCTTATCTGGATACGGCTGAAGCTGCATTAAGATATCAATCCACAATCGACAGAATATCAAATGCTGAAGCTGATATATCTGCTTATGAAGCTCAAATCAATACGTTGGAAAGCCTTAAAAACGCACTTGGTCAAGTTACAGGTGGCACTTATGGTGGAAGTGGAACCAGTAATTCTAAACCTCAATCCGTCCTTGATTTTGAAAAAGAACTTGCCGAAAAAGAACACGAAATCGCAATGGGTCAGAGAGAAGAAAACGAGGACTATTACTCTTGGCTTTTGTCTGCTGCTCATACGGCTTATGACGGACTTGCGGATTATCAAGACGACCTTTGGAAATATGAAGAAAAGGTCTATGAATGGCGCAAGAAAAATGAGCAAGACCTATTTGACCAAAAGATAGAGAACGCAAAGACACTTGCAGATAAAATTCTTGATGACAAGGTTGAAGTTCCTGAAGAGGCTAAAAAGCTTGCAGAGTTCAACAAGAAAATGCAGAAAGAGTATGGTCTTGGCAATGTTGACCTTACTAAACGTCCTAAAGTCAGTGCAGATGCAATGCGTAAAGCTGGATATGATGCTGAAGACGGTGAAACCGCTACTGTTTATACAAGTTCTACTTTTATGTGGCAGGGCAATGATAAGAATGGTAAAAATGTTGTAGTACATTACACACCTATTCTCCCTGACGGCACGGTTCTTGATGAAAAGTCTTTAGATGAATATCTTGACTCGATAAATGAATCGGAAGATTTGTTAAAAGCTGACACTAAAGGCATAATTCTTAAAGTGGATACTGATTTTGATATTTCTGATGAAGATTTAAAGAGTCTTGAAACTGATAAACCAACTGAAAATATTCAGAATATCACCAAAGCTTGCGATGATTGGGATATTGCACTTCACGAAGTACAGGCTGAATGGTTAGACTTATCTGATGCTGCTGAAAAGGCTGGAACTACTGCGGCAAACAAGTGGGATTATGCCCGTGAAGTAATTAATGGCAATATCACTGCTATACAAAATCGTATTAAAGAACTTGAAAATTCTGGTGGCAAGGATAACAAGGACAAAATCAAATCTCTTAAAAAAGATCTTGAAAGCTATAATGATGACCTTGACGAAATAGACGAAAAGGAAATCAAGTTCAATGTTGAACAGACTAAAAAAGACTTAAAGAAGATCGACAAAGAGATTGAAAAGATTGAAAATGATTCCATGACATCGGATGGTACAAAACTATTCGGCAAAGAAAAATGGGATACCATTGAATCTATGTATGTCAGTGCTGCTCAAAAAGTACAAGATCAAATAGATGCGATCGTCAAATCAGGTGTAAAGGGCAATGAAGATTTACTTGAAGAACTTGGTGAAACACTTGATGATTACGGTGACAAAATCGCAGAATTGCCTAAGTCTGCTGCTAAAGAAGAACAGGCGTATCTGAAAAATCAGAAAGAAAAGGCAAGCAAGCAGATAGATGAAGAGATAAATGCTGTTCAGAAAAAGATTGACGCTCTTAAAAAGGTCAATGAAAAGGAACAGGAAGCTCTTGATATCGAAAAGGCAAGGCAAGAACTTGAAAAAGCAAGTCAAAGCACAAGGCAGGTTTATGGTGCTGACGGTAGTATTTCCTTTAAAGTTGATAACGAAAAGGTCAAGGAAGCACAGGAAAATCTTGATAAGCTGATGCAAGAAAAGCAAACAAGTATTCTTGAAGATCAGAAAGAATTGCTTGAAACAGAGAAAGATAACAGCGAAAAACGCTTTGACATTTTGTTAGACGTTTTGGACAAATATCTCAATCCTGATCAGGGTGAATCAAATTCTGATGTGTGGAAAATGCTTGCTCATCTTGAGGGTGCTACCTATAAGAACGGCGTTTGGACTGATAAAGACGGAAAAGCAATTGATATTGATAAATTGTTAGAGACGTCTGGCACTGCTAAAAAGGACGATAAGCAAAACGGCTTTGCTGAAGGTAAAAAGCCAACAAATTCAAAAGACCTTTTGAAAGGTTCATCTCCAAAAGCTAAAGATACAATTATAATTGGTAATCTTGAAAGAAAGGATATTGGCGATGAAACTTCTAAAATATCTGAAACTGAAGGCAAGAAACCCGAAGAAAAAGCTGGTTCGGTTGTTGAAGCTTTCTTTTCAAACTTGGAGAAAAAGTTAGGATTGAAAGATGGTTCTTTGTCTCTTGACAAGGTTTCAGATGTTCTGAATGGTTCTAACAAAATGGGATATAATCCATATGCAAATATGACTGAAAGGGTTGGAACTGTTGGCAGTGAATATGCAAATGCTAATAATGTCAACAACAATAATGTAACTAATATTACTATTGGAGATATTGTTATCAATAACCCTGTTGGAAACAGTGATGATTTGGCAAAAGAACTCAGAGCTAATCTTCATAATGCCGCCGACAAAATTATATACAGTAATTTAAGGTAAGTTTGTAACATCCTCACCACCTAAGAAGTGGGAGTATTCTTGCTGGATGAGGATAAAATACGCCCTGCTGATTAGTGGGGCGTATAATTTTTTTGAAAAAACTCTTGACAAGTCGATCAAAATAAAGTATAATAGTATTAGAACATATGTTCTGTATTTTAGCAAAATGTACTATTAATATGTATGTTTTTGTCCAAAAATACAATTTTACTTACAAAATATTGAAATTTACTCTTTTATGTAGTATTATGGAATAAAATACTATTTAAGGAGATATCAATATGGCAAAAGTTTCACTTGCATATTATACTTTCAGAATATCAGATAGCACAAAGATAGATAAAAAAACTAAAAAACCTACATATATTCCTTTAGGAGATATTTTAGGAAAAAGTTTAGAAAAACACCTTTATAACTATTTTTATTCAACTGCTAAAAATTATGTTAATGATAAACAAAATGAACGTCTGTTTCGCACAATAAGACTTAACGTAAACGAACATTCGGTAGATAACGAATTATATTATAAATCTGTTACAGCTATTGTAAAAACAGGTGAATATGGTGTAGAAGCAGAAATAGTTGATTCAGAGGATACGTCTAATACCACTAAAATGTCACAGTCTCAAGCTCCTGTACTGCCTTTTGGGTTTGCATTATTTTTTAATCCTGAAAAAGACACAGCAATTTTAATAACTCAGTCTTTAGGTAGAAATGGCATTTCCAGCGTTATAAAAAAACATTTATCTACCATGGTTAAATCAATTGATCAGCTGTTGTGTTCAGAAGTAAAAAATGTTATTCCTCACAATCTATTAAAAAAGCTTTTGGAAAGGGATGAAATCAAAAGTTTAAGTATCGAAACTTATAAGGAAAGTAATTATGATTTATTAGATGAATACGGAGAAAAAGCTACTTTACAAACTTCTCGTAAAGTTAGTACGTTTAAAAAGCCATTGTTCTCAAACAAGAATTTTTTGTATGACATTTTTGTTAAGCAACGAAAAATTAGTAAAGTTGATGGACTTACAAGCGATGATGAAACAATAGACAATCTTATTGTAAACTTTTCCAGCAAGACCTTAAATTATAATGCCTATTACAGCACTCGTATAACAGAAGATATAAGTAAGGTTTTTAAAGATGAGGATGGAGTACCACCGTTAAAACTTTTTGAAACAATGGACGAAAATGTGAGAGAATATTTGTATGCTACTAAAATTATTATTCCAATAAATAATTGCGTAATTAAACAGAACAATACTGCATGTTTTTATGTAGATTCAGAAAAGGATGATGTTATTGAAAAGATTCTTATTGAATGTAATAAGTAGTCCCTATTTATATATTGTTTTAACAATTATAGTCTTTAGTATAAGTTCTTCTTCGCTTTCTTATATAAATGTTGGAAGAATCCTTAAATCTTATTTTAAAGAAATTGTTTTTGAACATAGATTGATAAATCTTTTTATTGTAATTCCTATTTTATTAGCACAAACATTAAATCTTGTAAGTATGGTTGATGCAAGTATAATTGATAATATATCTGTATCCATATCAATACTTATTTCTATGTTTTTTGCTTATATGGCTTTTTATGATGAATACAAGTCTGTAAAAAAATCAGAAGCTTCAAAAACCCAAATTACCAAAAGCGTTATAAAAGAGTCTCAAATTATAGTGAGTTACGAAATATTTTTATGTGTCATTTTATTGGTGTTGAGTATGTTTTATCAGTTATTTAACGATAATAATTGGATTATTTACCAAATTAATTACCGATGTCAAATAAGTTCCTTTAGTATATATAGTTTGATAATCTATGCGTTGTTTATACATTTAATATTAAATCTATTAGTGCTTCTAAAAAGATATAATTTTTTAAAAGATAAAAATTCTATTTAATAAGATTACAATCCAAATTTCATAGCAAAAACAAGTCCGTGAATAACGTAAATACGTCATTCACGGACTTGTTTTTATTGTTGTAAGAACATCAAATCAGTAAAGCGAGTGATAAAATGAATAGAGATATTTCTGAATTAATACTATATGAAGCTTCCCGTATTGCTGAAGATTGTGTTAAATCTGCCCCCTACGACAAAACCTACTCGGGTATTATCTCGGATGTATTGTTTGAACCTACTACAGATATTAAAGATGAGAATTTTGGCAAATATAAAATTAGGTATGGTACGGGTACAGAAAAAACAATTAAGCTCAATGACGGTTTAGTTCACGAAATAGGTGAACGTGTTAAAGTTCACGTTCCCGAAAATGACAGGAACAGAATGTATATTGAGCCTATCGTTAAAAGAGTTATACCTAGTAAAATTGTTTATGATAATGAAAAAACATCGTTTATTGAACACAGAAAAATAGAGACTAATGGCAAGGTCTATGAAATAGAAAGCGAATACAAGCTTACAGTTGAGAATAAAGGGACTGAGCAAGAAGAAGTTAAAAAAATGACTTTTCCCGATGGATCGGTTGTTGAGTTTGAAGGTTGGGATATATAGTGACTTTTAAAAGTTTAAGTGCGCTATTCATAACCTCGAAATCAATTATTAAAAAGCACTTGACAAAAATTCATCTATCGTGTACAATTAATAAAAAACATAGGAGTGTTTAAATATGATATACGATAAATATGGAAATATAACTAATCCAACACCTGCAACAGAAAGCACAAATATAGACATAGAACATTTTAAAAACTATGCTATAGTGTCCAATAATGTTGAAGAAAGACCAACACCCAAGACGCCTTTACCACCTACACCGCCTCCACAAAATAACAATAATGATCAAAAACAATAAGGGGAAATAACTATTGTCAGAATTTTTTGATATTTTACCAGATATTATAATTTATATAGTATTAGGTTGCACTTGTCTTTATACATTTAGAATTAGACGAATACTAAAAAAGCCAGATGACTATAAACACATTTTGACAGAATCATTAGTTGTAGGATTTATTATAAAAAGTATTATGGCTTTAATACCATTTTCATTTGGTGAATATATTGATATTATTGGAATGATAATATCAAGTGCTTTAATAGGTTACGGAGTAGCTGCATTACTTGAAATTAATTGGGTAAATAAGCTTATAGATGCTCTAAAAATAAGACATACGAAGTTTAAGTATATGTGGCAAAACATTGATGACCCTAATCATACTATATTTATTGATGCAACCAATCCAGAAACTCACATTAGATATTTTGGACAGGTTGTGATGTATGAAGAATTTGAACGATTTCCAATAATCCAAATTTGCAAATATATGGCTTGGAAAGATAATGACTTATTATTTGACTATTCAGATAACCCAACTCAAACAGTATTAATAGATACGTCCAAATACACAGAAATAGATATTGTATATCAAAAGAATAGTCAAGTGATTAAACGTTGGGATAAAACCAATAAATAATTATTAAATATCTAAAATTAAGTGAAAATTAAAATTTAAAAGTAGTAGTTATTTTTGAATAGAATAGCTGCTACTTTTTATTTATGAAAACACAAAGAAAGTGAGTGAGGAAAAAGTAATGGAAGATACTGATACAAAGAAGTTTTACGGTGTAAAGCTTACTGATGCGACAGGCAAAGTGTATTACACAGAAGTAAATGTAAAACAGGGGTTGACCCATAATATAAATATTCAAACGCACAAGCCAATAAGCAGCAAGTTCCCCTACTCTACTATCATTGGTAAGAACTTTTACTGGTCTGGAACACTTTCTGGTGCTTTTGAGAACAATGAAGACGGTGAATGTATTCACGATTACGTTTTGGGTGATGCTGACTTTAGAATCGGGTTTGTAGAATGGTTACACAATGGACTTACTAAGACAATGTATCTTAGTGAGTCTTTTATTTTGCCCGTAACTATACTCGGTGAAATTAATGTTGAAGTTGATCATACGATTGATGACCCTACTGCCGATGCATCATTCTCTTGGCATCAATGCGGCGAGCGGATTTATGAAGCCAAGCAGCTTGTATGCCCTAATTGCAACCAAACAATTGTACCAAGTACAAAGTACTGTCCTAACTGCGGCAAGCCTGTAAATGAGGTGGTAAGCAATGGCTGAAATACTTTGGGATAAAAAGGTCGGCACATATGACAGAATAAACAGTGATTATCTTACTCCTGAACCACATGCTCATAATATACAGATAGACTTGGAGATTGAGGTTTATTCCATTATGTATGATTGGGGAAATCAAGGAATGTCCCACGAAGATGTTAATAGCAATGTAATGGAATTTGCCAAGCCTTATTATATAGGAAATCTTGAAGGACAGATCACCTCTGCTAATTTTTCATTAGACAGTACAGGCAATATGAGGACTTCGGGTTCTTTTTCTATTATACTCGATGAAAACAGTAAGTTTATTGTTAATGCAAACAACAGTATTTTTTGGCAACACGTTTGGTTCAAGGTTATAAAGAAATATAATTATCCAAATGATATTGATATGTATCCAATGTTTAACTGGGGAGATCATATTGGTCTTTGGAATAATAATGGACTATATCGCTCTGACCCGTCACAATCAATTATTGGCTGGTTCGTACCGAATAGTGGATCATTTACTTACAATGTTGAAACAAAAGAATTCAGCATATCTTGTACGGATATGCTTTCTTTTTATACCGATTCTCGTGGTGGTCACTTATCAAACTGGTGGGAAAGCATAAGCAGTCCTAAATATCATTTTTATGACACTGTTGATAAAGATACCACTCCTGAAGAATATCAGAAATTTCTTTTAGACAAAGCTGATGTTGCTACTTATTCTAATGGTATTTTAATTGAAGGTCAGAAAAATAATCAGATGATCGACCTTAATTATAATAATTATTTTACGAAATTACTTGCTGATAATACCAACATCGATGATAAAGATAAAGTTGCGGAAATATGGAAAAAGGCTTATGAAGAATATGTAAAAACTTACAAAGGAATAGTTCTTGACAATCAGAAGAATTTCAACTCTTCTGGGCGTAAGCCTGATTTCACAGACACAGCATCACTTATTAAAAACATAGTTGCTGATTATGGACAATTGATTCCTATCAAACAAGTATGGGTCACATTACAAAATGATTATAATATGATACCCTATGATATGGAATTTAACGGTGACAGTACTTTATATGATGTATTAAAAAAGATAGTCGACTTATATCCTCGGCAGACGGTTTACTTTGACAGTAATAGGACGCTTTGTCTTGAACAAAGGGCATTGACTTGGAACGAATCGTCAGATAACGATACAAGATTTAGAGCGAGAGAATTTTATGATTTAGTTCTTGAAGAATCTTGGAGCGTAAATCTTGATAATATAAAGAATTTTACTGTTGTTTGGGGAAGAGATAATACCACTTATGGTTTTTATTATATGACGAGTTTACAGGCTATTTGTAGTCAATGCGGAAAACTTCACGAGTTTGGCTCTCTTTCAAATAGTTCACAAGCACACACCTGTACAGCGTGTGGTGGAAGACTTAATAGGCTTCATATTACTAATGAAACCTATTCTGTACAGCAGATCGGTACTCATAAACAAGTAATTTATGATGATAACATAACCAAAGAAGAAGAGGCTTTTAATGAGGCAAAATGGAAGACCGTTGCAAGTTGCCGAGCAGCTAAAACATTAACAGTAACTCTTATAGACAGATATCTTTCTATGTATCAGTATTCGGACAAAGCTATTGGAAAGAGAATTGAATACAGGTCACATTTGACCAATGAAACCGATGTTTACACCTTATTGAAATGGACTAACAACTTTACGGATGGCACGGTTACAATAGAACTTGAACCATATTATGCTTGTGCTGATGAATGGATGATATTTAAAGGTGATAATGCTAAAAGATATTCCTGTAAGGTTCTCCCTGCTCCGAATTTCGATATTACTGTAGACGAAAATGGTTTGATGACGATGATAATTCATAACGGCTGGCAAACAGCTTACAGCTTATTTAAGGTATATTACAGACCGACAAATGACCCTGTTGGTGTACAAGAATACTGGAACGCAGAAATGAGTATGGATTTTCTCGGCGAAACTTGTGAAGTTTATGAAGAAGAAACTAAAAGCAAGCATCAGACTAAAGTATTCCGTCATCAATTTGATAAATCGGGCAGATACGCTATTACCTGTCAGGCTTGGTCTCCAAATATTCACCCTTCGGGTTGTGTCACTATAAAAGTAATCGAAGTTGACTTGGGTGCAAGATATGCTTCGGAAAATAACGAAATCTATGTTGACGAAAATAATAAAGAATATATTTCATAAAGGACGGTGAAACAATGGCTAATACTATACGATTAGGTGACATCGAAGAAGTTGTCACTATGAACAATGCTGACAAATTCATTATTATCATAAACGGACAGGAATGGCTTATTTCTAAAGCCAATTTGCAAAAGGTTTTTACTGGTTTGTCGAGTGATGATTATGCAAAGTTAAATAAGCTTGTAATCAGTGGCAGTGGTGGAAAATTTTTTACCGACAATGGTGAATATATCGATGCCATTACCTTGTTCAACCAAGAGCAATTTGAAAAAGATGCGAGTGGTTTGATTAATATAAATGGATATCATACTCATGATAATCAAACCGATATTCTTGATAAATTCACAATTGACGAGAACGGAACTCTCTGCTTCAATGGTGAAGCTATCAGTTCTTATTCATTACCTACTGCAAGTGTTGATATTTTGGGCGGTGTAAAGGTTGACGGGTCAACTATTACTATTGATGAGGACGGCACTATTCACGGGGCAAATACATACGAATTACCAACTGCGTCTGAAAATGTTCTTGGCGGTGTAAAAATTGACAATGATACTATTAAAACAAATGACGGTGTTATATCCGCAGATGTAATTGGAAATTGGTCGACAGGAACAAGCTACCCTGTCGGCTATTTTGTTGTGTATAATAGCAAGTTGTATGAATGTATAAGTGCAAACAGTGACTCCGAATGGAACGAGGGACATTGGGATTTAATAGGCGGTAATACAACTGGCACTACTATTAACAACTGGACGGCATCTACTGATTATGCTGTTAATGATTTAGTTATTAATGGAACTACTCTATATCAATGCAAAGTTGGACATACTTCGGGAGAAAGCTTTGATGAAACCGAAGCTGCAAACTGGTCTGCTTTAAGTGGTGAAAAAGGAAATGATGGGTTCTCCCCTACTGTTTCTGTAGAACAGACTGAAAATGGAGCTGTTATTTCTGTTACAGACGCTACAGGAACTACAACGGCTAATTTGATTAATGGTATTACTCCACATATTGACGAAAGCACAAATCATTGGTTTATTGAAGAAAATGATACTGGAGTAAGTGCTGTTTCTCACATAGATGACACAAGTGCAGACGGAACTGATGTTACTTGGTCTGTAGCTAAGATTAGTTCTATTCTTGGTGATATTAATTCTATTCTCGCAAATGTTGTCGGAGGTGTCAATTGATGATTACAACCGCTGAATATTTAAACAAACTTATTGAGCAAAAAAACACACTTGCTGATAATCTTGCGGAAAAAGGTGTTGATGCTACTCATAATGAAACATTTGAGACGCTTATACCAAAGGTTCTTGATATAAGTAGCGGTTCATCCACACAGTTGGGTATTTATCCTATAGGTGAAGACAGCAGACCCACAGGCAGTGTTACGGTCATTGAAGGCACAACGAGCTTATATCAATATATATTTTCAAATGATGCAAATGTTGTTTCTGTTAAACTTCCGCAGACATTGACAACTTTAAGTGCTTATTCATTTCAAAATTGCTCTAATCTCCAGAAAATTAATTTACCAAGCACTATAAAAGAAATTCCCAATTATTGCTTTGACGGGTGTGTTTCTTTAAGTGAAGTCGATTTTTCAGATAATACTTCCATTATTGGAAATTATGCTTTTCAGAATACTGATATAACAATTTTAAAACTTAATGAGCATCTTGCTAATATTGGTTCTTACGCCTTTTCAGGATGTATGAATTTAACACAGGTTAGCGGAACAGCGAACAAAGTTACAATAGGAACTTATGCGTTCAGTAAAAGCGGTGTTACAAATGAATTCGTAAATTCGTTATTTAATAATATAACAGATTTGGTTTATAGTGGTTTTTGGTTTTCTTCCTGTGATTTATTAACGGATGTAGAAGTCGGTTGTTTTTATGCTGGTATGTTTTTAAATTGTAAAAACTTAAAGACAGCTAAAGCTAAAAGCGTTATTGCAAGTGGAGAAACAGGCAACTCTGTTTTTGCTGGTTGCACATCATTGATTTCGGCTACTTTACCTGAAGGAACAACAAAATTAGGTTCGAGCATATTTAATAATTGTTTCTCTTTAAAAACAGTATATATTCCTTTATCTATAACATCTACAGTTAATTCCTGTTTAACGTCAACGTCAACAAGCAGTTACATTTTTAATGGTTGCACAGCATTAGAGAACGTACAATTTGGAACAGAAGAAGATTGGAATGATGAAAACGGAAGACATTGGAATTTTTCTATACGATTAAATATATCAGATAATCTCACAGTTGAGTGCATATTAAATATATTTAAAGCATTAAAAGATTTAACTGGCGAAACAGCTAAAACGCTTACTCTTGGAAGTGTAAATCTTGCAAAGCTTACGAACGAGCAAAAGTTGATTGCAATGAATAAGAACTGGACTTTGGCATAAGGAGTGATTTAATGGTTATTGACAGCAAAAACAATATGATTATTCTTACGTCTGAAGACGGAATGGTTTTTAGAAGCAAGCTTGATGGGACGGTATTAACCAAGCAATTGTTTCTTGGCTGTAAGGATAAATACGAGAACTATGAGGAAATAAGCGAGGAAGAAGCTTGTGAAACAGAAAGCGATGCATTACAAGATGAAGAAGAAAAGACGTAAAATGGAATTTAGCAAGAAATGGTTGATATGGTGCGTAATCATATCAATCATTTTTAGTTTACTCTCTTACATACTTGCGTTCTTTGATAAGAATACGGTTGAAAATTTATCGGCTACAATCATTGAAACTTTATGGGGAACATCTGGAATAAGTTTTGTTGGTTATGTTCTGCAAAATTCGGTGAGGGCTTATACTTCAAGTAAATTTGGACTTCCGCAGAATAATTCAGAGGATGGTGATATTTCTGACAATTAAACAATTAAAAAGAAGAGTTATTCAAGGGTTGGTTGAGCCTGAATTGTTTTATATACCGTGGGAGAAGAAAGAAGAACAAAATTGTTTCATTCGTTTTTTGATGCACAATGTATATGATTTAGCTAATAATATTTGGGATGAAAGTATAAGTTCCAGTGCTAATGTGTCATTCGTAATTATTAATTCGAGTGGTAATATCGTTTATAATACCAAACAATATAATACAACTTCAATTAGAATTAATTTGCCAATAGGAAAATACAAAATAAAGTTTATAGCAAGTAAAAACTGCAAAATTTCTAATAATTGGCAGGAATTCATTGTAAAAAAAAGTTCAGAAGGAAAACAGCTAAATATCTCTTTTTATTTACAGTGTCAAGACTTCTACAAAGTTAAAGTTAGAATAAATGAAGATGAATTAATTCCTGCGATTGTTTTAGAAAACAAATATGAAAACAAACGAAAAAGTAAAATAATCAATGCTTACGGAAAAGGCGTAATTTATAATGATTATTATAATTATTTTACCAATGAAAATGTTTTTTCTTCTTGCGGCTATTATAGTACAAGATTTAACCCTTCAATATCAAGAAATGATATACCGTGGAGATATGCTTGTACATATACCTATGTGGATGATAATTATAATAATTCTATTAATACGGATGCTATATTGATTGGCTGCGCTTATAATCAATTGTATCTAAAAATAGAATATAAAAATGCTACCAATAAATCTATTCAGGTTTCTGAAATCACAGAAAATCGATGCGATCCTATTACTTATCATAGTATAGCGGCTGTATCAAAAGGTTTAGCCAACCCAATTGAACGGATTAACGCTGACGGAAGCATTGAGCGTTCCTCTATTGTTATGCAATTTAAATATTCCATTAATAATCGTTATCAGACAAATTCAAAAATCCATGTCAAATCAACTTGGGATTATGATGAAGAAAATTATATTGATGAAGTAACAGGTTTTGGAATTGGCACTGATTTTTTTATTACTCCTTATAAAGTTAATCCACTACATTATTATTTAAAGCAAGCTTATGAAAGTGATTTTGATAATCAAGAATATAATGGATATTATAGTGCAATATATTTACCTTATGATGAACAAGGAAATTGTAAAACACAGAATTCATTCGTGGTAAATAGCTTATCAGATTTTGAGCAATTAAAACAAAAATATGGTACTGATTATGATGCATCTCGATTGTATATTAATAAAAATATTGAAATACCTGAAAAAATAATTTATTCCAAAGAATTTGATAAAGTTAAACGTTATGGGAAAAGCAATGACTTTATAAGCGGTAGTTATACAAAATTAAAGCTTGAAGATGGGACGTATTATGATTTTGCTACAGGTTATAGCAATACAGTATTAAAGGATGAAATCACTGGTGAAGAATACTATTATGATAATACAGTGTTTCCACAATATTCGGATGATTATGAATATTGGATAAATCAATCATAAAAGGACGGTGAAAACAAATGAATATTAAACCTTATTATAGTATAACTTCTTTAACTTATGCGCCGAATAGGTTTATAGAATACATAGCATTACATTATACAGCAGGAACAACAAGTAAAGCTGGAACGGCTCTTGGTGTCGCAAAATGGTTTGCAAGTGGTGGTAATCCTTCCAATCCTGCTTCAAGTGATTTTATTGTTGATGACAGAGATATCGTTCAATATAACAATGACATTGAAAATCGTTATGCTTGGTGTGTCGGTGGTACTAAATATTCACCCACAACGTCACTTGGTGCAAGTTTATATGGTAAAGCAACAAATAAAAATACTATAAATATTGAAATATGTAGCAACAAAGTCAATAAAAAATCATTGCTCGCAAGTGACACAGACTGGTATTTTACTAAGGCTGAGTTAGATAACACAAGGGAGCTTGTTAAGTATCTTATGAAGAAATACAATATTCCTATTGAACGGGTCATAATGCACCATTCTGTAACGGGGAAACCATGTCCCGCAATGTGGACGCATAATGAGTCTGAATTGAAGGGTTATTATGATTTTCTTCAGTCTATTGATAAGAATTATAAGCCTGCTACCGCTTCAAAGCCTACGATTTCAACTTCTACTCTCCCCTACAAGATCAAAGTAAAAGATGAATCTTTGAATGTACGTTCCGATGCAGGACTTAACAATAAGGTCGTATGTATAATCAAAAGGAACGAAGTATACACGATTGTTTCTGAAAAGAAGGTAAAAAATAGTGATGGTTCTGTTGCTACTTGGGGCAAATTGAAGTCTGGAATAGGATATATTAATGTTTCGGATAAATATGTTACCAAAATAAAGTAATTGACGGAAAGGAAGTTTATTATGACAAATAATACAGTAGATTTAACACCTGTTCTTGAGGGCGTGATTTCGCTTGTTGTTGCAATATTTTCAATTATTGTAATACCCAAGTTCAGGGCTTGGCTTAATGCAAAGCTTACTGCTTCACAGATTGAAGTAGTAAAGACGATTATAAAGGCTCTTGTAGATGCTGCTGAACAGATTTACACGAATACTAACAAGTCGGGAGTATCTAAAAAGAAGTATGTTATGGAACTGGCAAAAACCAAGCTTGCTGAACTGGGATATAGTATTAACGATAAGGAAATCGAAGCTTATCTTGAACAGGCTGTAAGAGATATGAATAAGGATAAAGATGCTGATGTGAAAGCCGAGATGTGAGGTGGGTTATGTCTGTAGAATTCAATGAAAATTATCTCACAGCTCTTACTCAGGTTGATGAGAGAAGTAAGAGTAATTCTCATCGCCTTGACGAAGCGGAGGCAGACATTCGAGACCTTAAAGAAAAGAATACTGCCTTGATAGAGATGTCTGCGAGTATAAAAAATCTCTCAGAAGGCATTGTCGATATCAAAACAGACGTTAAAGATATCAAGGCAGAACAAGGTGCATTGAAAGATGATGTATCTGATTTGAAAAATGCTCCTGATAAGGCTCGTGCTATGTGGTTTAAAGATATTAGCAAACTTATAATCACTGCAATAGTGACTGGGGTTATAGCTTTTGTTCTTGGAAGCTGTTTTCCTATTATTTTCAAGTAAAATAATAAGAGACTACTGTGATGGTAATACAGCAGTCTCTTACACAATTATTTGCCTTTTTTATCTTTGAGCAATTTGCTTACATAAGAAGGCGACATTCCTAATTCATGAGCAATATCCTTTTGAGATTTGCCATCTTTGAGCATATCTTCAATAAACGGAAGATTGTTTTTCTTCTCATTTTGAACTGGATTTTCAGTTTGTGTTATTTCATACCCCCCATTTGAACGGGAAGAATAATTAAGAGTAAGAACACTGTCTTCCGTAACTTTACGCATGCTAACAGAATTATTGCGAATAATTATTTCATTATCACAGTTGTCTTGCAATAATTCTCCTATTGTTTTCTGCGCAAGTATGTCTGGTATTGGAGACTTTATATAATTAGTTATCTCCTGATTAGTTTTGTGTTTTGAATCACTCATATAAACTATCTCCTTATAATAAAATTAAATAGTTGAATCGGAATTTACTAATTCACTATTCAACTATAGTATATCAATTATTGAGACAAAAGTCAATAGTTTTTGTTCCAAAAATAATTTTCAGCATTTTGCACAAATTTTTATAGAAAGGATTGATAATATGGCTGGTATAAAAAGTAAATATGGCAACGATTATAACACGCCGCTTTCAGAATATATCTTAACTGATAAATCCGAAATTGCCGACCTTCCGACAACAGATAAAGATGCATCTGGTAAGTTTGCTGATGATGTAAATTTTCAGCATCGTCCCGCAATTGGTTCAACAGCGCAGGTTATTGACAGTAACGGATTAACTGTTTACCTACTTTCAGATGTTGGCTGGGTAGAGATATAAAAAATAAATAAAGAAAGGAAGGTGACACTATGGACGCTATTGCTGTTTATGCTCTTTTGAATAAAAAAATTAAAGGTCTTATATCTGGTATTCAGGGTGTTTCCATATCAGGAACAACAATAACTTTCACTATGGTTGATGGCACTAAGGAAACAATGACATTTCCTACTCCTGCTGACGGTGTTTCAATTATAGATGTTGATGTTGATACTGATAAGCATTTAATTGTTACGCTCTCGGACGGCAATACAATTGACGCTGGTGAAATACCTACCGTTAAGGGCGACAAAGGTGATAAGGGCGAAAAAGGCGACACAGGTTTCTCCCCTACTATCACAGAAAATCCCGACAACACAAATGAAATATATAAGCTTGACATAACAAATGAAGATGGTATGTTCACTACGCCAAATCTTAAAGGAACTGGTGGTGGACTTGACCCTGATAAGTATTACGACAAGACACAAATCAATACGCTTATTGAACCTCTTGATGAAGCAAAGCATACTCACGACAACAAGGACACAGTTCTCGATAAGCTTACTACCAATGATGCAGGAGATACTCTCCTGTTTAATGGCAACGCAATCAAGGGTTCTGTTGAAATAGATGATACTACTACGGAAGCAACAGACAAGGTTTGGTCTGCAAAGAAAACCAATGATGCGTTTGAGGAAGCCAAGCAGTCTGTTGTTAATGTCGATGCTAAGTTTGCCGACTATGATACTTCTGCCGAAGTTGATGACAAAATAACAACTGCTCTTACAGATTACACAAAGACCGAAGACGTAGATAATAAGCTTGCTGATTACTATAAGAAAATTGAAACTTACAGCAATGCAGAAGTTGATGATAAATTCACCGAATTTGAAACAACTTTCACAAACGATATAAAGACTTGGGTTGATAGTGAAGAAAGTCTTGCACTCAAGACTACACTTTTCAAGAATAATACATTGACATTCTACAAGAAGCCTAATGCTACCGTTGATGATACGGCAGATTTCAGTATCAATCTTCCCGAAGAACAGTTTCTTGACCAGACTAAGACTACATTTGTCAATGACTTTGCTTGGAGTGAGGAATTATATCCTAATTCCACAAATCCAAACCTTGATACTATGCCTGTTCTTGTACTTGCCGTGAAAGGTGATACAGACGTTGCTTACAGCTTCGTATCAATGAATGAGCTTGTCAAGATATACAAGGCATCAACTGTTGCAAGTACAGTTACACTTGCCATTGACGATGCTACAAACACAATCTCAGGTGAAGTCAATATCTCTGCTGACGAAGGCAATCTGCTTGAAGTTGGTACAGATGGTGGTCTTTATGCAAAGGCTACTGATATTACTGGTAAGGCAGACAAGCTGACTGATACTGACATTAAAGAGAACCAAATACTTCTTGATGATGGCACTGGAAATATCAAAGCAAGTGGCAAGGATATTTCTGAATATATACCCGCTTGGAGTGGTACAAAGGCTCAATGGGACACACTTGACAAGAGTACTCTTGCTGACGGAGCAGTCGTTAATATAACCGATGACTTTGTAGAGAACCCTGTACAGGTCAAGGCTATGCCTGATACTGCTACTGAGGGAGATGTTGTTCAGTATATAGGATTTACAGATACAAGCTATACGCACGGTTATTTCTATGAATACGCAGTTAATGAAACTGGAATTTTATCGTGGAAATACCTCCCTGTTGATGCGGTTTACAAGCCCTCAAATGAGGAAGTTCTTGATAAATTTTCTGAAAATGACGAGGGCAAGGTTCTGTATGATAATAAACCTTTGGCAAGTGATAATCTCTGGCACGGTACTCATGCAGAATATGACGCTCTTGGAGAATATGATGAGAATAAGACTTATGTTATTACTGATAGCGGCGAAGATGTTGATTTAAGTGACGTGGTGATTGACGATACATCGACTACATCTGAAACAAAGTCTTGGTCTGTGAAGAAGATAAATGATACTGTTGTTTTGAAAAATACTAAAAAATTAACTAAAAACGCCCCGACATCTTCAGGAATTACAACCTTTACATTAGATATATCCTCTTTAGGACTGACCCACGGCATATATCATTTTAAATGTTGTATAGTAGGTAATGGCAATATCGCTTATTGTGCCGAAGGCAGTATTGGACAATATACTGGTAGTTATAAAATATCTATTGATTATAAGTCATCTCAAATCTCCAGTATCGTTATAAATGGAACAACAATTACAGTCACAACTTCTGCGGCTTATTATAATTTTTGTTTTTCTATTCAATCAATATATGATTGGATAGAATCGTAAGAAAGGAGCGTGAAACAATATGTCACGAGATAAGTCTTTGTATTGTTGTTTCTCTGTTCCGCAACAAAAATTTTTAACAAGTAAAAATATCAACTATGAGGTTGTGGCACTAAACCCAAATACAAAATGTACAATGTGGATTTATATGAGAAATGAAAAATTAGATAAAGCATTAAACGAATGGAGACTTGGCTCAAAGAGCTGAGTCTCTTTTTGTATATAAACGTATTTGAAAGAATGTGAAGATTGATTAGTGAAAGGTTAGGAAGTTATGTTATTGACAGAAGAAGTTGACGTTGGATTAATTCCTAAAAATATACCATATTATGAAAATCTCGGTTATAACATTCCGAGGTCTATGGGTACAAAAAAGAAAATTGTAGTAAGACGTGGTACAAGAATAAAAGTAAAAACAACTGATTTACCGAAATATAGTAGTTTTCAAGTTGAAGTTAGTTGTGATAATTGTGGGAAAGTCAATATGACATATTATTGCAATTATAATAGAAGTAGAGATTTATATAATGGTAAATATTATTGTCACCATTGCATACAAAAACTATTTTATTCAGGAGAAAATCATCCTAATTGGAATGAAGATATTACATCAGAAGAAAGATTATTACAAAGACGTTATCCAGAATATTTAATTTTTGTTAAAGCCTGTCTTGCTCGTGATAATTATATTTGTCAATGTTGCGGTCAAAAGCACGGAGACTTAAAAGTTCATCATCTTGACGGATATAATTGGTGTAAAGAAAAACGCACAGATGTGACTAATGGGATAACCTTGTGTGAAACTTGCCATAGAAATTTCCATATGCAATATGGTTCAGGAAATAATACTAAAGAACAATTTGAAGAATGGTTAGGGAAATCTATTAAAGACTTAGAAACATATAATGGTGAGTTGCCAACCGCAAGAAAAGTATATTGTTTTGAAGATGATTTAATCATAAATAATGTAAGAAAATACTGTAAAAAAGGGGAATCGCAAATCTATTCATGTTGTAATAGAAAGATTTGTAATAAAGGAACAGATGACGAATATAGAGTTTTGTCATATAAAGGAAAACATTATTTTTGGTTAGATGAATATGAAAGCCTGTCGAAAGAAGAGGTGCAAGAAATAGTACAATCAATGATTGATTGTAGCCCTAAAGAAAAAGTAGTATGCGTAACTACGGGTAAAGTGTTCGATAGTATGACGGATGGAGCTACATATTATAACAGAGGAAGAAATGGTAAAAATGGAATAAGTGCGTGTTGCAGAAGAAAACAAAAATATTCTGGCAAACTCCCTGATGGCACTCCATTATTGTGGATGTATTTATCTGATTATAAAAAAATGTCAGAAGAAGATGTTGCAAAATGGCGTGAAGAAACAATGGCTAATATAAAAGTAAATAAGAATAAAAACGCATTACATAGCTGTAAAAAAGTTATTTGCATTACAACAAATGAAATTTTTGATTCTGTTGCCAAAGCAGGAGAATACTATCACGCCACAAAAGTTGGAGATTGTTGTAATGGCAAACGAAAAGCATCTGGGAAATTAAATAATGTACATCTTCAATGGATGTTTTATGAGGACTTTTTACAATTATCACGAGAAGAACAACAAATAATATTAAGTAAAAGCCAAAAATTATTAAATAAGAAAGGAGAAAATAATTATGAGTATTTATCAAGGAAATACGCCTGTGGCTTGTAATTATAACATCATTTCTGGAGCAGAAATTGATGATACTGCTACTGATGTAACAGATAAGACTTGGAGTGCTAAAAAGATAGGAAGTTCTACTATTCCATACGTCTTAATTGATACCACAAAGGATATTGATTTTAATGAATATACAGAAACAGGTTATTACACACCTAATAAATCTTTCTCAACAGGTTGGTTTACTCACAGCATTTTAAATGCACCTACTGACGGTTGGCTTCCTGCTGGGGGATTTGGTCTTGAAGTCAAAACATTTGATAACACTTCAACTTCAAAATGGTTCACACAGATACTTTATTCATATGTTGGTACAGATAATGACTCTGCTCCTATATATTCAAGAACATTTTTCTATGATGGTACAAAAACTAAGTTCTCACCTTGGAAGAGAATTGCCGATATAGATGATACCAAGGTATCAGAAAATGAGGTTTGGTCGTCTAAAAAAGTAAATGACAAGTTTGTAATGCTTCCTTTTAAGTGGAAGTTAATAGGAACTTCTACCCCAGAAACAGGAGCAACATCAAGTAATACTTTTAATCAAACAATGTCTGGCGGCAATCCTTTCTGTGTATATCATAGCTCTGGAATATTCTGCTTTGGCAACGGTATTCCTGCTAACAGAGGTAAACTTTATGGAATGACTTCTGGGCAAGTTGCTTCTGTTACATATACTACGGCTGGACTACTTACTGTTGAAGTTGGGTCTGGTACAGCATACATTTATGAAATGGAAGGAATAGGTTAAAGGGGTGATTAAATGTCTGTAAATATTTTTCAGAAATCAACAGGTGAATTAAAACAAATTGCTGGCAATGCCCCTGTTGGCGGTAGTGGGAGTACATCTGGTGGAGCGAACATCGTGTGGAGAGATAGAGCTAATTTTCCCGTGCAGGGTGAAAGTTCTGTCCTCTATATCGCAACAGATGAAAATGCAATGTACCGTTGGAATGGTACGCTGAATGCTTATGTTCAGCTTGATGATACCGCAAGTATCAAAACAATTGTCGGAAATATATAAATGAAAGGTTGGGTAAATAATTATGGCTAATGTAACTATGAATGTAAAGGTTGTAAACGTTGTTAAAACTACAGCTGAATGGGGTCAGATTACCGATACCATCACTAAGGGCGTTCTCTGTGTAGAGGATGTTGGTTCGGGTGTGTACAGGGCTAAGATTGGTGATGGTGTAAACACATTTGCTGACCTGAAGTATCTTGAAGGCGATGAACTTACTTCTGCTAAAGTGATCGCCGCACTTGGTTATACTCCTATTGATGAAGCTAAGAAGGGCGTAGCAGAAGGTGTGGCTACACTTGATGCTTCTGGCAAGATTCCTGTTGCGCAGTTACCGAGCTATGTAAGCGATGTTATTGAGGTTGCAGATATTGCTTCTGCTCCCGAAACTGGTGAGAGTTCTAAGATTTATGTGGCTCTTGATACAGGCAAGGTTTATCGTTGGAGTGGCACTCAGTATGTAGAGATTTCTACAAGTGATGTAGTAACTGCTTCTGATAACAACGGCTATATCAAGGTTAATGGCACTGATGTTAAGGTGTATACTCCTACTCAGGCAGACTGGAACGAGGAAAGTGAAGACTCTCCTGCCTTTATTAAGAATAAGCCTACAATTCCTGCTGGCGTTGTAGTTGATGATACTCTTTCTGCTGATAGTGAGAACCCTGTGCAGAACAAGATTGTTAAAACGGCTCTTGATGATAAGGTCTCCACAACTGATACACTTATTCTCAACTGCACTCTGTAATATAAAAGAAAGGTGATTTTTATGAGTGAACAAATTTTTAACAATGTAAAAATCACCAGTAGTTTTAATGTGCCTGAGACCAGAGAAAATCTGGTTTCAGGCGAAACTATTGGAAAACATTTTGGAAAAATTACCAAAGTGATTGATGATTTGGAGAACGGAGATATTAGTTGTCCTGCAAATGGTGGAAGTGCTGATACTGCAAATAAACTTGTATCATCTTCTTATAGAACTTTAACTATTGATACATCAGATTGGGCAGATAATTCAAGTGGCGGATATATAAGTAACATAACTTTTGAGCCAGCTCTTCCTTATCGTAATTTTATTTTTGATGTAGTTTTATCTTCAGATCAATCGGCTGCAAAGTTACAGCTTGAATCTTGGAATTATATAATGACAGATGGAAGAATAGAACAAACAATGGTAAATAATTATACAAGCAATACGTTAGGATTTACATTTTATGCTTTTACTACAAAGCCAACCGTTGCATTAAAAATAGCAATTCAAGGGGTGAGCTAATTGGTTTTCTTAAATAGAAGAAGAACTATTATATCTACGGATAAACCTATCGTAAAAGACCCAAGTAAATATTGGTATATTGAAAAGTATGTTTACGGAGAACTAAAGGAAACTGTTGAAGTTCCTTTAGGTACAGGTATTAAATTCACTGGTATTGAATCAGGCTATGAAGATGACTGGTTTGAAGGATGGAGCAAAAGTTCTACAAGCACAATAAGAACCTTTAACACTACGACAACATATAAAAACACAACAACTGCGGTTAAAAATTTGCTCGATTCCGATAAAACAATTAAAATATATGCTGTTTATAAATACTCTACTAAAACAACAAAATCAGTAAGCGTATCTAATCCAGTTCCCAGTATGGCAAATAATGGGACACATTATGAAAGCGGAACTTTATTGATAAAGGATTCTGGCACTATAACTGTTTCAGGATATGAAACAATGCAGAAAGCATATATGAGTAGTGGTCAAACTGGTAGTTTTACAACTACTTATAACGATATAGATTTACAAATAAAAGATAAGTATGGTAATAAAAAAAGTTCTATAACAGTTGGTCATAACAATAGTTCCAGTAAAAAGGTAGAAATAGGAGATAAACTTTATTACAGTATTCAAGCGAGTTATACTACACCGAGTGCTTCATCAGGATCGGGTGGATCATATATTCCAAGCGGAGATGTAATAAAAATTAGTTCTAAAATATCTATTAGTAGCACGGGATATATGTATAATTTAATGACATCGCCGAAATATAGAGTTGTTAGTCACACATAAGTAAAGAAGGTGAAAATATGTATTTATTTTTTGATGAAAGCACAGAAAAGAAACAATTGACCGATTTTAAATCAACGCAGAAATATATTTGTTTTGCATTTCAGAATGAAGTGTCGGTTGATGATTTTGCGAGTGTTTCTACATTCAGAATGTATTCAGATGATAATATGTTTCTTAGAGAATATACGTTAGAAGATTACAGGCTTGAATGTAACAGAAACGAACTTTATTTTAAGGATAAAAATGAAGTCGTTGACCTTGACGCTATTAAGGTTGATAAAATCGAAAATAGTAAAACCTTGCTTGCAGAATGGCTTGACACGCATCCAATGACTTATACTGACGGTAAGATGTATTCGGTTACGTCTGAAAAGCAGGCTCTCTTAAATGGTAACTTAGCATCTTATGAGAGAGCAAAGGCTGTGGGTATTGAATATCCGTTAAAGTGGAATAGCACAGGAAGTGAGTGCGAATCGTGGGACTATACTGATTTGCTTACTTTGTCTCTTACGATTGCTGGTTATGTCGCACCAAAGGTTTCTAAACAGCAGGAACTTGAATTGCAGATAAAGGCTTGTACAACGGTTGATGAAGTCAATGACATAGAGATTAATTATGATTAAAAAAGGCTTTAAACTGATTTGTAAATATCTTGTATTATTTCTAATAGGTGGAATATTTTATGTATGTCTTGAACTGCTGTGGAGAGGACGAAGTGATATTACCTCATTCTTTATGGGGGGCATAGCTCTACTTGTAGTGGGACAACTTAATGAAGGATATGATTATAATATGCCCATATGGTATCAAATGATTATATCTGGAACTTTTATTACATCAATGGAGTATATAGTCGGAAAAATTTTTAATTCTGATTATCATATTTGGGATTACCGTGATATGTGGCTTAATATTGACGGACAAGTATGTTTGGTATATTTTTTACTTTGGTGTTTACTTTCATTGATGGGAATAATGCTTGATGACTTAATAAGATGGAAGTTCTTCGGTGAAGATAAGCCTAAATATAGGTGGATATAATTATAGGGAATAACAGACTTTGGTTAGTTTGTTATTCCCTATTTTTTACGATTTTAATTCAAAATAAAAATAAGTAATGAAAACTCATTGCTTTTATACACATGTTATATAATCAACTTTGCCCACTCTTAAATTTTTTGGTGGGCAAACGGTGGGCGGTGGGCAAAAATTCACCATAAAAGCATACAAAAAGCTCCCCTTGAAATTGACCAAGAGGAGCAATTTTATTTGTTAAACAACGTAGATACGTTATTTTCTTAACGTTTCCACGATTCCTCAACAGCAACAGCGCAAGCTACAGTAGCACCAACCATAGGGTTGTTGCCCATGCCGATAAGACCCATCATCTCAACGTGAGCAGGAACGGAAGAAGAACCTGCGAACTGAGCGTCGGAGTGCATACGTCCCATTGTATCTGTCATACCATAGGAAGCAGGGCCTGCAGCCATGTTGTCAGGGTGAAGTGTACGTCCTGTGCCGCCGCCGGAAGCAACGGAGAAGTACTTCTTGCCCTTTTCAACACATTCCTTCTTGTATGTGCCTGCAACAGGGTGCTGGAAACGTGTTGGGTTGGTGGAGTTACCTGTGATGGAAACGTCAACGCCTTCCTTCCACATGATTGCAACGCCTTCTGTTACGTCGTTAGCACCGTAGCAGTTAACCTTTGCACGGAGTCCGTCGGAGTAAGCCTTGCGGAATACTTCCTTAACTTCGCCTGTATAGTAGTCCATTTCTGTTTCAATGTATGTAAAGCCATTGATACGGGCAATGATCTGTGCAGCGTCCTTGCCAAGACCGTTAAGGATAACTCTAAGAGGCTTTTTACGAACCTTGTTAGCCTTCTCAGCGATACCGATAGCACCTTCAGCAGCAGCGAAGGATTCGTGACCTGCGAGGAATGCGAAACATTCTGTGTCTTCTTCAAGAAGCATCTTGCCGAGGTTGCCGTGACCAAGACCAACCTTACGCTGGTCAGCAACAGAACCGGGGATACAGAAAGACTGGAGGCCTTCGCCGATTGCAGCAGCAGCGTCAGCAGCTCTTGTGCAGCCCTTCTTGATTGCGATAGCGCAACCTACTGTGTAAGCCCACTTTGCATTTTCAAAGCAGATAGGCTGAATGCCTTCTGTGATCTTATATGGATCGAAGCCCTTTGCCTTGCAGATATCTGCACACTCTTCGATAGAGTTGATACCGTATTTTTTGAGAACGTCAAGAATCTGCTTTTCTCTTCTCTCGTATGATTCAAATAAAGCCATCGTTGTAATCCTCCTTATTCTTTTCTGGGGTCGATGATCTTAACAGCGTCAGCAACTCTGCCGTACTGGCCCTGAGCCTTTTCGTAAGCTGTCTGAACGTCATCACCCTTCTTGATGAAGTCCATCATCTTACCGAAGTTGATGAACTTGTAGCCGATGATCTCGTCATCTGCATCAAGAGCAATGCCTGTAACATAACCGTCGGTCATTTCGAGGTAACGGGGACCCTTCTTAAGAGTACCGTACATTGTGCCGACCTGTGAACGAAGTCCCTTACCGAGGTCTTCAAGTCCTGCGCCGATTGCAAGTCCGTCTTCGGAGAAAGCAGACTGTGAACGGCCGTAAACGATCTGGAGGAAGAGTTCTCTCATAGCGGTGTTGATAGCATCGCAAACGAGGTCTGTATTAAGAGCTTCGAGAATTGTTCTGCCCGGGAGGATCTCTGCTGCCATAGCTGCGGAGTGTGTCATACCGGAGCATCCGATAGTTTCAACGAGTGCTTCCTGGATAACGCCTTCCTTGATATTGAGGGAAAGCTTGCAGGTACCCTGCTGAGGAGCGCACCAGCCGATACCGTGAGTAAAGCCGGAAATGTCCTTGACATCCTTAGCCTTGACCCATTTTGCTTCTTCGGGGATAGGTGCACAGCCGTGTGCTACGCCCTGCTTGACGCTGCACATAGTTTCAACTTCATGAGTATAATTCATACTATGACTCCTTTCGTTATTAACGGCAAATAAATGCCATCTGCATACTCGTTAATTATATAACATTTTTCGTCCGAAATCAAGAGTTTTTTTATTTTTTTACAAAATATCGGATTTTGCGCAAAACGGCGGTCAGTCCTGCCCTTTCTCATCGTTTTCATCAGGCTTCTCCCCTGCAAGGCAAGCCTTTTTGTAGCTCAACGGACTTACTCCGACATATTTCTTGAACTTGTTGTGGAAATAGTTGATATTCGTGTAGCCGACCTTCTCTGCGACCTCATAGACCTTGTATTCGTCCTCCGCAAGCAGTCTTTTAGCCTCGGTGATGCGGATTTTATCGAGATAATTGTTGAAGTTGTCGCCCATATACTGGTGAAAGACCTTGCCGAGATATGCGCTGTTGTATCCGAATATATTTGCGAGCATTTCAAGGCGGAGCTCCTGATTGTAGTTTGCATGTATGTACTGAACGACACGTTCCATTGTGCTTTTGGTCGTCCTGCCGTAAACGCTGTCGGAAAATTCGGTGAACTCTTTCTTCATCAGCTCGATTATGTCGTGCAGACTGCCGAGCGATCCTATCTGACTGACGATCAGATCGTCCTTGAACGGTTCCGCTTTCTTCTCACCGACGCTTTTTATTATAAGGCTTTTCGTGTTAAGCACCGTCGTAATGCAGATAACACGTATTTTTTCGGGTGTATAGCTGTTTCTGCAAAGTGCGTCCTGAAAACGTGCAAAGCAGGATTCGAGACGTTCCTTATCATTTATCTCCATAAGCGGAAAAAGCTGCGCAGCTATCGTTTCGGGAGAAACATCTTCGTTTCCGCTCTTTTCATGAAGCTTTTCCGCCGAAACAACACCGTAATGCAGATAAAGAAAACGGTTATTGTATATCTCATCAGCCGAACGGTAGGATGCGGATATTTCCTGCGCAGTACGCACCGATCTTCCTATAGCCGAAAAAACCATTCCCCTGTAATCAAGATTTATCCTGCTCATACATTCCTGTATGCGTTCGTCCGGACTGTCCTTGAAAATGACCGCAAGCATACCGTTGAGGTCGATTGGAACAGCATCAACATTATCCATCTCGGACAACCTGCTCCTTATTTTGTCAAGAACGAACTGACGTGTTTCAAAACTGTTTTTTTCCGATGCGCTTATAAGAACGACATTGAATTTTCGTCCGCTGCTGTAAGCCGTGAGCGCACTGTTGTCCGATGCGTCCGTTCCGCCGATGAGCAGCTCTTTAATAGCATTCTCGTTAAGGAACTCACTGCCCTTCTGGAGTCGTATGCTGCTCTCTCTCTCCGTCTTTATCTCCGCCGCAAGCGCTTTCAGACATTCGATAAGCTCATCCTCATCAACGGGTTTAAGTATAAAGCGCTTAACGCCGAGCGACATTGCTTCCTTTGCGTATGCAAAATCGGAATAGCCGGAGAGTATCACAGCCTTTCCCTTAAAACCGTTCTTTATTGCGGCATCTATCATCTGTATTCCCGTCATTCCCGGCATCTTCACATCGGCAATAACGATATCGGGTTCGTGTATAAATATTTTGTTAAGACCGTCGTCGCCGTCCTCGCCTTCGTCGATCACCTCGAGTCCGAGTTCTTCCCAAGGTATCATCATCTTTACGCCAAGGCGCACGTTCGGTTCATCATCGACAAGCAGAACTTTAAGCAAATCTCCCGACCTCCTTTTTTACGCAGTTCTGACTGCACTTCCATACAATTATAGCTTATTCCGACATATTTATCAATGCTTTTCATAAAATTTTCATATTTTGATGATGTTTATATAAAAATTACAATCATTTTTTGAGCATTTCTTTGAAAAAAGCACAAATTTTTCTCGGGATTGAAAACTATTGATTTTTTACCTCCTTCGGCAGGGTTATCCTTACCCTTGTCCCCTTCCCCATCCGGCTGGTGAAGGAAAGACCGTATTCATCGCCGTGGAACATCTTTATTCGCTTGTTTACGTTCGTAAGACCGATGCTCTTTCCCGAAGATGTGTCATTTTCTTCAAGCTTCCACCTCAGCTCGGACATTTTGTCATCGGGTATGCCCTGACCGTTGTCCTCGACCTCGATAACGACATTTTCGCCCGAATATTTTATTGTAACGGTTATCCTGCCATTGCTCTTGCTGCTTTCGACGCCATGAACGAACGCATTTTCAACTATTGGCTGGATAATAAGCGGAAGTATCGGGTAATTTCCGTCGATCTCGTTGTCGATCGAGTAGGACACTCTGTCGCCGAAACGGGCAGCCTGCAGCTCAAGATAGCTTTTCGTGAATTCAAGCTCCGATTCAAGCGTGACCATACTGTTCTTGACTTCAAGACAGCGACGCATAAACTTTCCGAGCTTTTTTACAAGGTCAGCCGTTTCCTTGTCATTGTTCACATACGCTTTCATTCGGATCGTTTCAAGCGTATTGTAAAGGAAGTGCGGATTTATCTGGCTCGCAAGGGTCTTGAACTCGGCTTCGACCTGATTTAAACGAAACGTTTCCGTCTGAATTTTCGCCTCATAAGCCTCGTTCATAAGATCCTGCATACTCTTTACCATTACCTGCAGGTCGTTGTAAAGCTCGTTTATCTCGTCGTCGCCGTCTATTTTCTCGTTAAGGTCAAAGTCGCCGACCGTGACTCTGTGCATCTGATCACGCAGGAATCCTATCCTTCGCACGAAATAAGACGTAAAAAATATTGCGATAAGGAACGACAGCAGAAAGCATGAGGTTATGTAGAAAATATATCCGAATGACATTTCCTTTGTTGTGCCGGTCACTATCGCATAAGGCTTGACAAGATATATCTGGAAAAAGTTACCCGTATGATTGTAATTGAAGTTCGTCGCAACGGTGTAGCCCTTGTCGGTCAGTGCTGATTTTCCCGTAAGCTCGATCGGTTCTTTTTCAATGCCGTCAAGCTCAAAATCGGGAGTGGTGAACACCTTTCCGAGATCGTATTCAGGCATATTGCTGTAAAAGACCATTCCGTTCTGAACAGCGAATATGACGTTGAATATCTCATCCTCCATGAGCGTTTCTATCCAGTTCTGATTGATATACACGACCATTGCGCCGATAGCTCCGCCGCTCTCGCCCTTTATCTGACGTATGTAGCAAAGATAGCATTTTCCGTCGGACGGGTTCTTCAGTACCCTCCATATCGGCGAATCGGTGGAAAAAGCCTCATTGAACCAGTTTGATGCCCTGATCTGCGGATCTATCCGCTGGAACGAGCGGTTATAAAGGAAGCCGTTCGGCTCTTCGCCCTTGTCAACATAGAAGGTTATATCCGATATCTGTGAATAAGCATTTCTGTAGTTCGATATCACAGGATGAGATGCGTAATATTCAAAACATTCATCGTGGCTCATATCACTGTTGAGAATGAAGTTGATATCCTCATCATTGTAAATGGTATCCGCCGCCGCTGATGTCGTGAAAAGCGTGTCCGTAAGTCTTATCCTGAGGTTTTCCGCATCCTTGTACGCCTCCTTGACCGTGCTTTCCTGAAGAATTCCGATCGTGTTCATTATAAGGTAAACGCCCGCCGCAAAAACAGGAACGATCACCACAATGAACATTGCAATGAGCTTCGTGCGGATATTCGTGTTAAGAAGTTTTTTTATCAGCTTTCCCATACCGTTATTCCGCTCAGTCCTCCTCGGACAGTATCTTCACTGCCGAGCTTGTTCCGATCCTGTCACAGCCCTCATTCAGAAAAGCCTCAAGGTCAGCCTTAGTCTTTACACCGCCCGCCGCTTTCATTCTGACATTTTCGCCGATGTGCTTCCTGAAAAGCCTGATATCCTCAAGCTTTGCGCCGTCCGTGCCGAAGCCTGTCGAAGTCTTTATGTAGTCTGCGCCTGCATTTGTAACGCAGTCACAAAGTGCAATCTTCTCTATCTTTTCAAGGTAGCAGGTCTCGATGATGACTTTGAGTATCTTTTCGCCGCAGACCTTTTTCAAAGCGGCAATTTCCGCCGTCACCCTGTCGAATCTTCCCATCTTTACATCGCCGAGGTTCACGACCATATCAAGCTCATCTGCGCCGTCAGCGACAGCGCACTGAGCCTCGAACACCTTTACGGCAGTTGTATTGTAGCCGAGAGGAAAGCCTATCACCGTGCAGATATTGAGTTTTTCGCCGAATTTTTTTCTCGCATACGAAATAAAGCTCGGCGGTATGCATACAGAAGCCGTGTTGAGGCGGAGTGCTTCTTCACAAAGCCTGTCGATGTCAGCCTCGGTCGAAACGGCTTTGAGCATAGTGTGGTCGATGTGCGGATAAATCTGTTCTTTTTCCATTGTCAGTCTTCCTTTCGTGAGTCGTCCTCTGCCTTCAAAAGCAGTTCATAAACGGGTGCAAGCTTCTCAAATTCGCCGATGAGGAACGGTATGAGTTTGTCGCTGAAAAGCAAGTCATAGTCATGGCTCAGAGCGTTGACGGAAATACTTTTTCGGTTGAGCCAGTTCTGCTTTTCCTCGCTTTCATCGGGGAAACGGTTCTTTTTGTAAATGTCGCCGTCAAGCGAAAATTCGGGCGAGGCTTTCAGCATTTTCACAGCCGCCTTGTAGCTTTTGTCGTCATTCTTTATAAGCTTGCGCAGACTTTCCATTACCGCCGTGGGTGCTTGGTAGTAGCCAACGCCGTATGAAAAACCCGTCTGCTCGATGCAGAAATAAAACGACAGCGCATTTCCGAGCCTTTCACGGGGACGGCTCACGGCTATCCAGATATGGTCACGGAAAAGCGACTTATCCTTTGTGAAGCGTGTGTCACGGCGGACTCTCGAAACGCATTTCGGCGAGCAGACGAGCCGACTGTCGATCTTTTCAAAGGTCGGTGCAAGACCTGCTGCGATCTCCGAAAACGGCTCGGTTATGACCTTTTTGTATATCGGCTTCTGCTCCTCATAATATTCCCTGCTGTCACGCAGTTTTAATTCAAAGAGGATATCGATAGATTTTCTTGAAAAATTCATTTTGTTCCTTTCCTTTTTTGAAAAAGATCATATTCATATTCTGCAGGTTAGATTTTCCCGACCGCCAAAAGGTAAAGCAGAACGTGAAGCCCGTCCTGCAGGATCGATGTGTTTGGATAAAAAAAATCCGTTTCTTTTAACAAGAAACGGATTTCTGCTGGTTGGGGTGCAGGGATTTGAACCCCGGAAATGCCTGAGTCAGAGTCAGGTGCCTTACCGCTTGGCTACACCCCAGTATAAGCCGCCGCAAAGGCGATGCAATAACGGCAACTCACTTTGGTTGGGATAGTTGGATTTGAACCAACGAAATGACGGAGTCAAAGTCCGTTGCCTTAGCCGCTTGGCTATATCCCATTGTGTTTAATGAGGAAATAATCAAGCTCATCGTCAAACGACAGTAGTTATTATAGCACGTCCATTTCTGTTTGGCAATAGTTTTTGCACAACTTTAGCGTTTTATACAAATATTTTTTTCTAATTTGTGCATTATTTACATTTCGTTGCGGTTTTCAAGTGCTTTGAACAGCGTTGTCCTGTCTGCGTACTCGACCATAGCACCAACGGGCAGACCGAAAGCAAGCCTTGTGACCTTTACACCGAGCGGCTTTAAAAGCTTTGAAATGTAAACAGCGGTAGCCTCGCCCTCAACTGTCGGGTTGGTAGCCATAATGACCTCACGTACTCCGCCTGCGTTCACCCTCGCAAGAAGCTCCTTTATCCTCAGCATCTCGGGAGTAATGCCGTCCATAGGCGAAAGAAGTCCGTGCAGAACGTGATAAACGCCCTTGTATTCGTTGGTGCGCTCGAAAGCTTCGATATCCTTAGGCGCTTCGACAACGCACACGGTGCTGTGGTCACGGAAATCATCACTGCATATCGGGCAAAGCTCATTCTCGGTGAAGTTTGCGCAGACCTTGCAGTAGGTGACTTTTTGGTGAGCGTTCATTATTGCATCGGAAAAAGCCTGCGCTTCCTCATCGCTCATCGTCATAACGTAGTAAGCGAGCCTTTGAGCCGACTTCATTCCTATTCCGGGAAGCTTTGCGAACTGCTCCGCAAGTATTACGAGCGGCAGAGCCGTTTTTGACATAAGATCATTCCTTTGAGAAATGGGGTTCTCTAAAAACCGGAACAAAACAATACTTCGTATTATTCGCAAATTTCCGTTGGGACTTTGCGCAGATTCAAGGCAGCGAAACGCAGTATAATACTACGGAATACATTCCGAATGTATTTCAAGTTTCGCTAACGCAGAAGATGTGCAAAGTCGTAGAAAATTTGCCGTGAGGGAGGTTTTTAGAGGTTCCCAAATGTTGTTTGAAATAACGGGAATCCATCAGATGCGGATTCCCGTTCAATGTGTATCTTTAGAAAAGTCCGGGGAATGAAACGCCGCCTGTGATAGCGCCCATCTCATTTTCGGAAGTAGCTTCGATCTGGTGAACAGCATCGTTGAATGCGCTGATAACGAGATCCTGAAGCATCTCGATATCGTCCTTGTCAACAACGTCAGGCTTGATAGTGAGAGACTTGATCTCCTTTTTGCCGCTCATAACGACTTCAACAGCGCCGCCGCCCGAAGTAGCCTTGAACTCTCTGTTTTCAATATCTTCCTGAAGAGCGGTGATCTGTTCCTGCATTTTCTGAGCCTGCTTGAGCATACCCTGCATATTCTGAGCGCCGCCGCCCATTCCCTGTGGCAATCTTGCTTTCATAATTAATACTCCTTTTGGTTGATTTTAAGCACCGCAGAACTTAGCAAGCGGTACTGTAAATTTATAGAAACGGAACATTTATGACTGTTCTGTCGGTATCCCGTTTTCCTGCGCTTTTTTTAAGATAGATTCGACCGACTGCCTTGTATCGGCCTTCTCGGTCTTGCTCGTGCATTTCGCACGGATAGTGTATATCCTGCCCGTTATCTTCTGAATCGAGCGTTTGAGCTTCTCGGCGTTGTCTCCTGCCTTTAAAACGGACATAAAGAACGAATTCTCCGAGAAAATAAGCATCATATCTCCGCTTTCGAGGGCATACGAACCGACAAGTGCTGCCGAACCGGACGGACAAGACGCCTTGTACTCCTCGAGGATATCCGCCCAGCGTTCAACAGGCTTGAACAAAGACGGATCTATTTTGCCCTGCTCCGTTTTTGCGGGAGCGGACTGTGAAGCCTGAGCAGGCTGAGAAACGCTTTCATTCTGTCTTTCATGCTGATACGAACGTTGGGGTTCGCTTCTCACGGGAGCAGTCCTTGCCGTCGGTGACTGAACGGGCGCATCGCCGAGCCTGCGCTCCAACATTTCAATTTTAGCATAAATTTCGGAATTGTCAATAGAATTGTTCGCAGAAGTGCCCGAAGCCGCCGTGCCTGCTCTGCTTGTGCATATCTTTATCATGCACATCTCGATCTCGACACGCTTTGACGGCACTCTGCCGATCTTATCACCCGTCTGCTGCAAAATATCAAGGTCGGCGAAGATATCCTCTATCGGCATTTTCTCCGCAAGAGCCTTGACCTGAGCGGTCTCGCTCGGCAGGCAGTTCAGTATTCCCGTATCATCGGGAACGGTTTTCGCAAGCATAACATTTCGCAGCTGACCTACCAGTTCGGAACATAGCTGCTGCATATCCTTTGACGAATCGTAAAGCTCGCCGACCGCCTTTACAGCCTCGGCAGTGTTATGGTCAGCCGCCGCTTCAAGGATACGGAAAACAGGACCGCTTCCCGCAATTCCCGCCGCACTCGCAGCCACATCTTCCGTGATGTTGTCAGAGTAAGCCGTGCATCGGTCGAGAAGTGAAAGAGCATCACGCATACCGCCGTCCGAAGCCCTTGCGATAAGCAGTGCGGCTTCATTCGTGAGCGTGAATTTCTCCTGCTCTGCGACCCACAACAGCCGCTTTGCGATATCGTCCGATCTTATTCTGTGGAAATCGAAACGCTGACAGCGTGAAAGTATCGTCGGCAGGACTTTGTGTATCTCAGTCGTTGCGAGGATAAACTTAACGTGTTCGGGCGGCTCCTCCATAATTTTGAGCAGCGCATTGAACGCCGCAGCAGAGAGCATATGAACTTCGTCGATGATATAGACCTTGTATTTGCAGCGTTCGGGCATATAAACAGTACCCTCACGCAGGTCACGGATATCATCAACGCCGCTGTTTGAAGCTGCGTCTATCTCGATAATATCACCGAGTGCGCCCTCATCGGCATCACGGCAGATCTCACATTCAAGGCACGGGTTTCCGTCAACGGGGTGCAGGCAGTTCATCGCCTTTGCAAGTATTCTTGCGCAGGTCGTCTTGCCCGTTCCTCTTGAACCCGTGAAAATATATGCATGTGCAGTTCTGCCGGTTCTGAGCTGGTTTAAGAGCGTTTCTGTGACCTGCGGCTGCGAAACAACATCAGCAAAGCTCAAAGGTCTGTATTTTCTGTACAAAGCCTGATACAAAACGCTCACTTCCCTTTATTTTATCTTCATTTCTTCGTCTATTTGGTCATAAACTCCGACACTCTCGGCAATTTTGCAGTAATACTGCTTGAAGCCGACAACATCGAACATATTCGCCGCAAGTGCTTTCGCATAATACTCACGGCTCTTTTCAAGGTCTTTCAGCCCGAGCTGCGCAAGCGCACAGCCTCCGAGCGCAAAAACATAATTTCTGCCTTCCATTATCGACCTTGTAAAGCTTTCAAAAGCCTTTTCGTATTCACCCATTGCAAGGTAACACATTCCGTAATCGGTGTAAAGATACTGAAAAATGCCCTCCCGATCCGCTTTTTCGGCAAGACCGTCATAAATATCGAGCGCCTTTTGATAAGCGCCGTTTTCAACATGACATCTCGCAAGCAAAAAATCGACCATATATTTCTCATCGTTAAGTCCGAGGTCAACAGCGTCCTGAAAATAGTTTGCCGCATTGGTATTATAACCCATAAGGCGGTAGGTATTTCCTATATAAAAGCTTGCGACCGCTTTTTCATGATCGGTGCAGTCACATTCCATAGCTTCTTTAAGATAGTCGATGCCGTCAGCAAGCTCCTCACAGCGGATACAGTCCATACCGTCGCTGAAAAGTCTTGCCTTTTTGGAAAAGCCTTTGAAAGCTCCCCTCATGAGGCGCTTGTCATAGCCTCTGCGGGCGGCACTCTGCGCATCGCTGTAAGCGGTCACTATCGCAGACATAACGAGAGCGAATTCCGCAAGTCCGAAAAAAAGCTTCTGGAACAGGTCGGGCGTATAATCGGGCGAATCAAAAAGCACCTTATAGGCAAGCGCAATAAGAAACATCAGCGGAACTACTATAATAAAGTGCCGCCAAAGCTTTTTTATAAAATACCACTTGTCCATTAAAAAGTTCCTCCGAAAAAGAGAAAAATCCGATACATAGGTGTGCAGGCTTGCTGCGGCACACAGAGCGAACCGCTTAATGCTGCTCGGTTCCCCGCCTGACATGGTTCACGGTGTTCTGTTGCACAGGGCCCGCACACCTATATACCGGATAAATTCCGATCATAGTATGCCGATACGCTCATTTTCGGTTAAATTCCGCTTAAAACAGAGCGCAAACAGGATTTACTTGATTATGATATCATATTTCACAAAAAAAGTCAAGCATTTTGCGAAAATTTAAAGTCTTATATAAGCTGCACAAAGATTTTTCCCATAATCTGTTTACTTTTTAATATAATTTTAGCAAAAGTCAACAGCTAAATCATTCACAATTGCACTATTTGCACAGAAATTTTTTTCTATCTAATTTTACTATTGAAATTTTTTCGATTATGAGTTAAAATAGTTACAGTATGTGTTTCAAACGTTTTAGATTGTCATTTTTAATAAAAATAATGTAACAAATACAGTTTGTTTTATTTAACAAGCTGTACAAAATATTATTAGGGTGGAAAAAATATGGGTTCTAATATCATTCTTTACGGTCCTCCGGGTACAGGTAAAACTTATAATACTATCGCTTATGCGATATCTATTATTTACGGAAGATCTATCCGTGATGTCATGGGTGACGATTACGGCGAGCTTCTCGAGAAGTACAACGCTCTCAAAACTCTCTACGGTCAGATCGAGTTCACTACCTTCCATCAGTCCTTCGGCTATGAAGAATTCGTTGAGGGTATCAAGCCTGTTTTCATTCAGGTAATGAACGAAAAGGGCGAGCGTTCCCGTAAGGAAGAAATGGTTTATAAGGTAAATCAGGGTGTATTCAAGCGTTTCTGCGACGAAGCCGCCAAGAACCCGGGAGAAAAATATGTATTCATCATCGACGAGATCAACCGAGGCAACGTTTCCAAGATCTTTGGTGAAATGATAACCATTATCGAACCTACAAAACGACTTGGACAAGCGGAAGAGGCTACCGTTAAGCTCGCTTATTCGCAGGAAGCGTTCGGCGTCCCCGACAATGTTTACATAATCGGCACGATGAACACCGCCGACCGTTCCATAGCGATGCTCGACTCCGCTTTAAGGCGACGCTTCGACTTCGTTGAAATGATGCCGAACCCCGAGCTTCTGCGCGGAGTAACAGTTGAGGGCATCGATATCTGCGAGCTTATGTATAAGATAAACAAGCGAGTTGAGATACTCCTCGACCGTGACCATACGATAGGTCATGCCTACTTTATGCCGCTTCGCTCCCGTCCGAGCCTTGCAGTCCTTGCGCATATCTTCAAAAATGCGATAGTTCCGCTTCTTCAGGACTATTTCTATGATGATTATGAAAAGATAAGACTTGTCCTCGGCGATGCGAACAAAGAGCCGAACGAGCAGTTCGTAATCAAGACAGACGTTGACTATGCACAGATCTTCGGTGCAAATGCCGAGCTTTACCTTGAAAATGACGATATTTATACTATAAATAATGCGGCTTTCGGAAATGTCAACGCATATCTTAAGATCTAAGGATAATCTCCAATGAGTACAAATAAAAAGTTCGTTATCACAGATGCAGACTCCTTTGTAAGGGGCGGAACATCGGACGATCCGCACATTATCCCTATCCCCGAACATAACTTTGACCGTCTTGCGGACTTCACCGAGAACAACCGCTACCCCGTTATGCACGAGATAACTCTCCCGGACGGACGAAAGACCATTCACCCTGCCCGTTATGCAGGCATCATAACGCTGCGTGACGGTACGCAGATTGAGCTTATGCCGCAGATAGCCGCCGACCCTGCCGAAAATGCAGTTGTATCGAAGATGCTCATTCTGCGAATGCTCGAATCGATGATAGAAGTCCCCGTGAAAAGGGTCAACGAGCGCTACTTCAAGAAAGAACAGCTCAATATTTTCGAGATATGTGTGCGAATGTTTCTCGATGAAGTCGAAAACGTTGTACGAGGCGGATTGAAGCAGACCTACGTTCCCTATCGAGGCAACGAGCCGTTCGTAAAGGGCAAGACTATCTATTCCGAACACGCCAAGAAAAACTATGCCCACAAGGAAAAATTCTTCGTTGAATATGACGTTTTCAGCATAAACCGTGCCGAAAACAAGCTGATAAAAACAACTCTCGCCGCTCTGCTGAAGCTTTCGACAAACGGACTTAACCTGAAACGCCTGAGAACGCTCCTTATGGACTTTGACGGAGTTGATTCTTCAACAAATTTAAAGCGTGACTTCGCCGCTGTTATCGACGACCGAAGCATGGCTCGCTACACAAAGGCAATGGGCTGGTGCAGACTGTTCCTTCTCAACAAGGGTACAACAACGTTCTTCTGCGGAGGAAAGGTAGCTTATGCGATGCTTTTCCCTATCGACAAGCTTTTCTGCGGCTGTATCGCAACAAGCCTGCGCCGTCAGATAGACCGTTCGAGATACAGCTTCCTCACGCCCGAAAAAATGACAAACTCGGTCAACAACGTTTCGCTCGACCTTAATATGGAACCCGTTTCCAACTTCTATGTCAAGGACAAGCAGGACGATTCCTACATAAATATCATCTTCAAATTCTATGATTTCAAGAATTATCACGGCAGGGACACCGATGACACAGCGATAGTTTTCCCCGTTACGGAAGTTCTCAACCGCAATCTTGAAGGTATGCAGCGAAATATGTACCTCGTTGACCTCAAAGACATCGACGGAAGCGTTGCTATCCTCAATGAAACATTTTTCCACTGATATTTTTCAGCCGCTCATATTAGGGCGGCTCAGTCTGTTGAAAAAGTATATTATTGAAAACAGTTGCACAAAATTAAAGTTTACGTCCACGCTTTTTAAAGGGTGGCAGGGGTCAA
>OIYP01000052.1_pt1 | contig 85888 bp, 98 predicted proteins | sample 1588261 | NCBI WGS metagenome assembly OIYP01 (sample SAMN03283293) | human gut metagenome | biome: human-associated habitat; material: feces | host: Homo sapiens | place: Peru | collected 2012 | reverse complement strand
AAAGCTTGCAGGCATTCAGGTTGAGTATGTAAACCCGGCATATACAAGCCAGAGGTGTCCGATATGTGGAAACATCCATCATGCCAATGATCGAAATTACACATGCAAGTGTGGATTCCACACACATCGGGATCTGCTTGGAGCCAGGAACATATGTAACTCAACTGAGTATGTTGGTAACAGACATACTGCATAGGGAGCTATAGGCTCTGCCCTATGATGGGTAATGGCATACCCATATCTTGCACTGCGGCCTAACAGAAATGTACTGGTCAGCCGATAACCTCGGCAGGTAGCAAGAATCCCCTGCCTTTAGGCATGGGGAGTGTCAACACAAAAACGGCAGAGAGGATTCTTATGGTTGGAGAAAATACAGTAGACGATAAAATTCAAAATAAAATATTGCACAATAGTACTAAAGATGGAAATCAAATAAATAATATTGTTCAAGGTGCATATCTTTCAAAATCAAATAAATTTGTTACTGCAAAGTATAAATCAAATATAGCAGAAAATAAAATAATGGCACTTGCTATGACAAGATTACGTGTCGAAAACGAACATGTTGTTGCAACCATTGAAGCTAGAGAAGCTATGGCCATTTTAGGGGTAAAACGAGAAAACCTCTATCGAAAATTAAAGGATACATCGAAAAGGCTGGTTGGACACATGTTCACTATTGAGTCAGCGCCGGGAAAATTTGAAGTGTTCCCTTTGTTGGATAAAGCAACTTATGAAAAAGGGTTTTTAACAATCAAATTCAGTTCGGGAATTACACCTTACATACATAATTTAAAAACAAGCTTCACAACTTATGAATTAGCGGTACTTGTGAAGTTTGAATACAATTATTCATATAGGCTTTATGAATTATTGAAAAAAGAAATATATCGAGTGGATATGAATGAAACGGTGGTAGAAAAGTCCTACGGCTTAAATGAGTTAAAATGTACTATCGGATTAATAAATATGGATGAGAGGGGCGTACAGGATGCCGTTAACAGAGGTAAATCATGGGACGAAGTTTATGAAATAGCAAAAGAAAAGCAGTATCCGACATGGGATGAATTTCAACGGCGGGTATTAAAAGTTGCTCAAAAAGAGCTGGAAGAAAAAGCGGATATAGCATTTGATTATAAAACAGACAGTAAAGGACGGGGATCAAAGATCCAAACAATTACTTTTCTGATTAAAAAAAATAAGCCAAAAACTGACATAGACACTCTTCAAAATGAAATAATAGAATGTAATGAGAAATTTGATCAGATGGTCCTTGATCATAACCTACCGGAGCAGCTTGTTTATTTCATAGGACACAATGGTTTATCTGAACAAGATTTATTAAAATTATATGAATGTTCAGGTCATAATTATGAAAAAGTTACGGATGCCATTACTTTGGCAGATAGACAGGCTTACATCAAAAACTATATGGGATGGCTGATATCATGTATTGAAAATAATTATAAAGACCCTGTGAATGTTCTTGAAGGCAGTCATGAAAAAGCGGAAATCGTAAATGAATTATCCGATTATATGGATACACATAAAAATGATATTGCAGAAAAGTATTGGGAAAAGATAACAGAAAAAGGTGATTTCCTAAAATTTTTAAAGTATATGAATATGACAAGGGATTCAATGGAGATTATTTATGAAGATCCTACCGAAAGAGTGGATATGTATATAAACTGGAAAAAAGGTATTGTTATCTGAATTGATATGTGAAAGCAGTGTTCGAATGAACACTGCTTTTTTTGTACACAATTTTAAAGAACGTGCTTCATTTAGATAAAATGCACACTTATTTCAGAAAAAACACGATAAATATAAAAAGTATAATTTGGGATATATATATATATATAAAGGTAAAAATTAGTAAAATTATAATTGACATAAAGGTTGCAAATGGTATAATAGACAAACAAAGGTATACATATCTTTTGTCAGACAGAACGTATATGTTTCTGTCTAATAACCTAATCGGGAATTGTTAGCCAGTGCGGTATATGTTTTTATCTCAACATAATAAATGACGGTTCCCGCTTGGTTTACTTTAAATTTCATAAAGGAGGACGTATGACACAAAACGAAGAAACAATTAAAAATGATGGTCTGGAAACGGAAATGGATCCACCTGAAAAGAAAAAAGGCAGACCCAAAAAAGTAAATACGGAAGATACAACAGAGAGTACGTTGCCGGAGGATGAAAATCAGACTGACGGAATATCAGAGCAGGCGGAACAGGTAGAAGGTAACCAAAATACCGAAACGGCAGAAGATGAACACATTGTTGGACTGGAAGAAGATATCGAAGATATAAATGACAGCGAAGAAGACTCTGTAGAAGACACTGAAGACGGAGAAATCAATCCAACAGTTGATGAAATTGCAAAAGCAATTGCAACTATCTTCGATAAACGACGCGTTTTTGCAGCCAATAAAAAAGAAAAAAGAAAACTCTATGGAAGAAAAGAAAAAGTGGTTTCTGAGCGTGGTGCAAGCGCGAAAACGGAAAAAGACTATCTGAAAGAGGAATATGAAATATTAAAGGCTGCGGTCCGGTCATATCCGAAAAAATTGGTCTTAAAAGGTGTGATTACTGGTGTTGTTGAAGATTCGACAACAGGACAGATGAGTGCACAGGTAAAAGCTGACAACACACGCGGCTTATTTAAAATCTTAATTCCGGTACAGGAGTTGTTTCCGATCAGACTGGAGGACTACAGAGGTGAACGCGGTGTAGAATATCTGAAAAATGAAATGATTTCCAGGATTAACGGTGAAATTGAATTTACCGTATACGATCTGCATGAAGCGGAAAGGTATGCAAAGGGGTCCAGAGTGGAGGCCTTGGCAATTAAGACAAGCAGGTATTATTTTAATTTACAAAATGACGGCAAACCGGAAATGGTAGAAGGAGTAAAAGCTTTGGCGAAGGTTGTGAGTGTTAGAAAGGACCGCGTCAAAGTTGAAGTTTGCGGAGCAGAAACAACAATTATTTCAAAAGAATTATCCTGGCTTGCTCTTGATGTGATCACAGATGAATTTTCTATCAACGATCAGTTTTATGTAAGAGTGTCCAATATCAAGGAATACAGATATGATCGTCTTGACGGAGCTGCCTGCCGTCTTGTAACAATTAGTGCAAGTAAAAGAGATGCCGAGCCAAAACCGGCTGAACAGTATTATGATTCATTCGAACTTGGCGGTTATTATGGCGGTGTCATCAAAAACGCTGATGATGAAGCAGGTGTTTTTGTGAATTTACAGGAAAAAATGGACTGCCTTTGCGGATATCCGGCATCTGGAATTCCAAGCAGAGGTAAACAGTGTATTGTACAGATCACAAGAAAAGAAGATGCGAAAAAGCGTCTTTCAGGAAATATCGTAAGCATGTAACTGGTGTTTATATTCTTTTGGAATTATGAATTCAATTATGGGCGCAGCGAGAAATCCCACGGTTTAAACCGTGGGAGTGCCAAGATAAATCTTAGTACATGATAAAGGAGGAAAGAGAGAAGAAACCAACAGAAAAGTGTTATTGGAAATTGTACTATGTGATAAATCGTAACACTTTGAAGTGAGGTAAAATATGGAGCAAAACGAATTAGAGGTATATGAATACAACGGTTACAGTATTACAAAAGACGGAACCGTTAGAAATCAGAATGGAAAGGTCATGAGCGTATCAGACGGACAAATTAGTCTGACAATTCATGGGAAAAAACGTAGAAGGCTTGCTGGTCGCATTGTGTGGGCTGCAATTAATGGAAGAGAATTGACAGCAAAAGAGGTTCTTGTATATAGGGATGGAAATAGAGATAACATATCCTATGATAATCTCGAAGTTTTACAAAGAAAAGAATATTTTTCCGGATGTGAATGGCCGACGCTTCGAAAGCTTAACAAAGAGAAACAGAGAGAAATATTAGTTAAATCGGATATATTATCTATACAGGAACTAGCGGCAGAATATAAATGCTGTGATCAAACTATTCGGAAAGTGTTAAGAGGGACTTATTAACGGATTGATCTATATTGGATCAATGATAATAGTGAAGGGAGGTGTTGGGATGACGAGAAGAAAGAGCAATTTGACACGCAGTCATCCGTACATATGAAAAAAGTCAGTTTTATATTCATGGGTATTTTTTTATGCACGCTTATATCTGGCTGCGGGAAAAAACAGATTTTTGTTAAATACGGAGATCAGTATAAACTGCAGGCTGTAGATGATAAAAAGTTGGAAAATGATGTGTATTACATAAAAGATGGTGCAGATTTTTATGAAGCATACATGCCGGACGGAACTGCTTCCGGAACAGTAGAGAAACCGTCAGAAAGTCGTCTGTTATGGATGAATGATGATGAAGGGCTTGTGCCAACGCTGTATAAAAAAGAAGTTGTTGCATTTCCATCTGAAAAATCAGAGGAAAAAGATTCCAAATTAGAGCGATTCAAAGATATAGGATGGTCGCTTGGAATGTACGGTGGTTACATTGATGACGATGGTTATATTTGTTATACACTAAACAAAAATATCATTAAAGAAAGCGATGCATATGAAAAACTGTCCGAAAAAAAGTCCACGGAAATCAGGATTGTCTCTATCAATGACGAACCGGTATCAGAAAAAAACATTAATGATGCAGGCGTGATAGTTGGACTTGAAAAAGACGGACAGTATTCGGTTGGATATTATGTTGGAACATATTATGGAACAGCAGTTATAAAAGCCGACCGCAATTTTTTTCAGTCGTATGAAATACTTCAGACAGGGAAAATAACGAATACGAAGAATGGCTATGTCGCTATATATATGCTGCCGGATTTAAAAAACGGATGGTATTGCATAAATGGCAAAGGTCTTTTTAAGTATTTTGATTACAAAAAAGGCGAAGCAGATGATGCAGAACAAACAATGGATGAACCGTATTACGAAACATTAGCGGAAAAAAGAGATGTGTATTCACAGCAGTACATGGTTTCCGTTGAAACAGCCACAGAAAACGTAAGATTTTCGGTTCAGTATAACACAGATGTTTATGCAGATGAAGATGTTAATGCCGTTTTGATTTCTCCTGATAACAAGGAGTATGGTATGACTGCAGAAAATGGAGAAGCTTATACGGAAATTGACAAGGTAATGGCAGGAAGATGGAAAATATCTATCACTCCGCAGGATCTTGAAATATTGAATGTATCAGCTGATTCATCCAGTCCGGCATCGGATACGATATGCGAAGAAAAAGAATTCACATTAGACGAGGATAATTCAAATATCCAATTTTATGTTTCTTATGAGGGGGACGGATCCCTTTGGGGAAGTGTAGAAAATCAAAATGGAGAAACAAGAATTTTTGATGTTGATACGAGCAATCACAAGCTCACAACAACATATGCATATATTCCTGCAGGAACATATAAGGTATCTGTCTATCACTATACGGATACTAAAATAACAGATATTGGATATGGACTGGACGGAGAAAACATGGAAGAGGAAATTATTAAGATCACAGAATAAAGGAGAAAAAAATGGAACAAATTATTAAACATTACGCACCGGCTGTTATTGCGATACTTGTATCTGTCCTGTTGGGCGTAATCATTGCAAATCTTTTAACATCAGATGGATTTGTTGCAACACAGTTTAGAAGCACATTAACAGATTTCTTTACGAAAATGTCAGGTCTGATGCCGTAAAAAGATGGTTCGAACAGTGCGCGGGGGTAAAGTGTCAAAACTTTTCCTCCGCTTATATAAAAAGAAGGGAGAACAGCATAGTTTATATGAACATAACTTTGCTAAAAAAATATCATGAGTAACAACATGTTTGAACCAACACCGAAACAATTTGGAGTTTTTTGGGAATTCATTGAAAATCCTACAGTCACAGATATTGATTACAATGGACGTGAATTATGGATTACTGATTTAAAAAAAGGTAAATATAAAAAGAATATCACTTTGTCCGATAGCTTCATCTCAACATTTACGCATAATATTGCAAATAGCGTAAATGGAAATTTAAATAAAGTAAATAAAATTCTTGAAGCAGATACAAAAGAACTTCGAATCAGTGTCATTCATGATTCAGTTGCAACGTCTGGAATAAGTATCTGTATTCGTAAATCTCCGTGCTTAATTCGAAATACCATTGATGAAATGATCAAAGAAAAATACTGTCCGGAGATGATTCTCCAGCTTTTAATTAATTGTGTGCGGGTAAATATGAATTTCGTATTTGGTGGAGAACCAGGTGCGGGAAAAACAGAGTGTGCAAAGTTTTTCATGCAGTTTATCCGTCCGGAAGACAGAGTAATAACCATCGAAGACTCATTAGAAATTCATTACAGGGAAATTAATCCTGGAGCAGACGCAGTAGAATTAAAAGTCGGTGATGGCTTCACGTATACAGACGCAATCAAAGCTTCATTAAGACAAAATCCCAAATGGCTGATGTTATCAGAGGCACGCTCAACAGAGGTTACATCATTGTTGGAACAGTGGAGTACAGGTGTGCACGGATTTACAACTATTCATCTTGATGATTTAAGGAAATTGCCGGACAGAATTCAAAATATGATGAACAATGTCAATGATGCTGCACGTATGGAAAACCGGATCTATCGATATGTAGATGTTGGTATTCTAGTAAAAAGACACGTAGACCAAAATGGACAGATTCACAGAAAGATGGATCAGGTATGTTTTTTTGACAGAACAGAATTAAAAAATAAATGTTACATGATAATTGAGGATGGAGAATTGGTAAGTGAGGAGCTGCCCAAAGAAATTATTGCAAAATTTCATGAGGCCGGCATTGATGATCCGTTCGTCTGTGAAGATTTTGATGTTCTAAGAAAAGAACAGAGAAGAAAAGAAGAAACAACTCAATAATCTGAAAGAAAGGAGGACAGATAATCTATAAATAAAAAGACTTAGGTTATCTGTTATTTTCATGAAAAAATTAAGAAAAGAAAAAAATGTAAAAAAAGAAACTGCACATGAAAATGCGATCAATGTAAATTCCATAAAAAAATCAATTTCTGGAAAGGAAAAAGTAAAATCAGAAAAAGTGGAGAAAAAATCAAAAATCCGCTGGTTATGGTTATTGAATCCGAATAACCTTGCTAAAGAAATTCATGTGTATGGATATGACTTCTCATGGCTTACACATGCATTCTTTATTATTGGAAGTGTTATCGGAATTAGCGCCATTGGTTTGCTTTACAAACTGAGACCGGAATATCTGATTATTGCGATCATCGTTGCAGTTGCTCTAATTCCGATGTGTATCGAACAGATCTACAAACAGATGTTTGAACAAAAAAGGTTTGCAGATGTACTGGAATATATGGATCAGATGTTATATTCATTTCAGAAAACAGGGAAAATACTGTCTGCATTACAGGAAACACGAGAAAGTTTTAAAGAAGGAAATATGAAAGAATGCATTGACAAGGCGATTGAACATATCATTGGCGGTAAAACTTTTGATGAAAACGGAGCTTTGGAAAAAGAAGCTCTGGAAATGATCGAAGAAAAATATATGTGCGATAAGATTGTTACAATGCATGATCTGTTGTATAACAGTGAAGATACCGGCGGAGATAATAAAAACTCCATTTTATTAATGTTAGAAGACATAGAAAATTGGAAAAAAAGAGGATATACACTGTTAGCAACAAAAAAAACGGCTCATATCGATAATATTATTTCTATCGGTATGGCATCAGCACTTACATTATCAGTTTTATACACGTTTAACTATATGAATACGTTATATGAAAATATGACTAATAGTACAAGTATTTTCGATATCACATTAACTCAAATTTCTTCACTGGTATTTATTTTATGCATGTACTTCGTTCTTTTAAAGTCCTTTAAAATGCAGACAGATAGTCCTTTGAATGAAATGAACTCGGTATCTGAAAAAGATCTACTAAGAGATTATGAGTTTATAGTAAACTTTGATGATAATAAACAGAAAAAAAAGAGTTTGTTTTATGCAGCTCCGTTTGCAGTAGGAACAATAATTGCATTGTGCTATCAAAAAAATACAATAGCAATTCTGCTGTTGCTAATAGCAATATTTATGTTAAGACAACATAAACTTGGTTATAATGTTGCAAAAAAAAGTGTGGAAAAAGGTTTGTATGATTCCATATCACAGTGGTTTATGCAGATGTCTCTTTTGTTACAGCATAACAATGTTCATGTATCTTTAGCAAAATCTATGAAAAATGCTCCTGTAATTATCCAAAAAGAACTGGAAAAATTAATGGAACGTTTGGAACAAAATCCAGATAGCATTGAAAGTTACGGGTCCTTTTTTAAGGAATTTGATGCACCGGAAATTCAGAGCTGTATGAAAATGTTGTATTCTATATCTGAAAATGGTGTCGGTGACTCTGACCAGCAAATAAAAAACCTTATAGAAAGTGTTAATAAACTGCAGGGGAAGGCAGACGAACTGAATAATGAATCCATTGCATTTAAAATGAAAATGATTTTCACTTATCCAGTTCTGGTTGCATCGTTAAAATTACTGGTTGATATGACAGTAGGTCTACTTGTTACCTTGCAAATTTTGGGTCAACTTGCAGTTTAATTTTAAAGAAAGGAGAAGGCAGAATTCTACATAATAAATTATATGTATGATGCCTAAAAACTTATGAAACAGATCATAAATACATTTGGCATATTATTGATCCTTACATTTAATATTTTTTCATGTATATTGCTGGTTAACAGTACATTGCAGATATCTCTTGCAAAAGAGTATAAGGCGGACGTAATAGCTGAAATTGAAAATAGTAATTTTAATCCTAACGTAATTACGTCCTGCATCAGTCAGGCAAATGCAAACGGTTACACATTATCGGTACAGAATGTACAGTATGACGAGGACAATTTTTACACATGTGCGGAAGTTGTCCTGGGCTATAAATACACAATGCCGCTGTTCAATATTTCTGCAGATAAAACAACCAGGGGAATTGCAAGATAAGGAGAGTAGTAGATGGAATATATCATTGATCATATGGGGCAAACGCTTTTGACTCTAGCAGGAGGAACTGCAATTATCAAAATGCTCATTGGACTGTTAAATTACATTTCATTTTGAGAGAAAGGAGAAAGGCGGGTTTTTATAATAAAAATTCCGCCTGTAATTAAGTATGAAAATTATAGTGCAACAGTTTGGAGAAACCTTTTTGGAGGTAATTGGTGTTGTGGCAGTATTTGAAATCTATAAGTCTTTTTTTCAGACGGGAGGTATTTTAAATACAGCTATACAATCGTTCCTGCAAACCATCTGCGGATAAAAGATTGCAGAAAGAAAAATCCAGTCTTTTGGAGGTATAAATGAAAGAAATAATTAGACAATATGGCGGTTTTTTCGTAGAAGCCATTGTTCTCGTATCGTTATGTTCTTTCCTATTTATAAACATAACAGATAACAATGGAAATAAAGGAGTGTTTGCAATTATTGGTTCCAATATTCCTACGGTAAACGTAGATTATGGAACGTATTCTGATTTTGCGTCATTCAAAAGTGAGGCTGCCAAAACAGCACCTGATATAGAATATAAAAGAACGGATCAGATGTATACCATTAGTAATCTGCTTTCAGATTATATAGGAACAACCACATACTCAGGGAATGCCGCACACATTAAAGTTTTGAGTTTAAATGATGAGAATGGAAATGACTGTCTGGAAGCATACAATGAAACAGATGGAACCATTACCTTTTCAAATCCGGGTATTTATATCATCCGTATTAAAGCTACGGATGATATAAATAAAAAAAGAATTGTTGATATCGAAATTCCGGTAGAAAGGATATAGAAATGAGAAGTGCAGCAACTTTTTTTGTAACAATTATTGTCGGAATTCTCACGATAGTCATGGTAATTACTATGACAGGGCGTATGAACCGATCAACAGAAATAAGAAGTAACACAGATTCAGCAGCGGAAGATACTGTTTCAGTAGCGAAAGTCACAGAAAAATATACAGTATCAAATAATCATGAAATGCTGTCTGATTTTGCAGAAAGTATGTCTATGGCAATGGACTCTAATGGCGCATTGGAGATGAAAGTTATGGGAGTTGATTTTGACAAAGGATTGCTTTCTGTAAATATGAATGAAAAATTCACAAATCCAAACGGCAATGCAGGTCTGATCAAAGACAGTGGCAGGACGGTAATCCTAAATAAATTGACAGAAGATCAGGTCGAAACATTTACCATAACATTTTATAAAAATGAGGGAGATACTGAAATTTATAAAAAATATATATTAAATGCCGGGGATACGATACCTGTACCGATAGCACCATCACAGGATGGAAAGACGTTTACTGGTTGGGTATGCTCAACAGGCAGTTTATCAGATCCAGTCAGCAGCGATATGGAATGTTATGGTCAGTGGAATTAGAAGAAAAGACAGGATGAGCGAGAGTTATCAATCCTGTCTTTTTATTGCAAAAATGAAAAAAAATACACTATATCAAGTGGAAAATGGTTGGTCGATGAAACCAGCTGGACTGTTTAAATTTGGAACGGATCGGAGGTATAAAATAAGATATGAATAAAGTAAAAACAATTATTATTTCATTTGCAATATGTATAGCATGGATCTGTATTTTAAATACATCTGTTGTACATGCAGAAGTAAATGTAAAACCTAGTACATATGCAACAAGCTATTTATATAATGCTCAAAGGTTAACGCTGGGCGAAGCAACAAGTCAGTTTTTTACATCTGAGGAAGGAGAAGATGGGAAATATACAGGTTATTTAGGATATGCGGTATCATTTACTACCGGATCTAAAAATAGTTTTTATGAAATTACAGAGATAAACAGGTTTGGAAATTCTGTTACATTTGAATTATATGATGCAGATAAGGTGATCATCACGGGAAAGACAAAAAGTATTTCAGCCAGCGGCAAAAATACCATGTCTCTGAAACTGGATAAAAACAACACCTATTATATTTTGGCATACACAAGAAATATGGCTAATGTTGCACCAGGGGATGTAAGTGTTTTAGTAAAGGAAATAAATGATGACTGCGGTGACACGTTTAAGACGGCAACCTCTATATCAATAGGAAAGACTGTAAATGGTAAAATTGATGGATACGGCGATGTAGATATATATAAATTTAAAACTAAAGCGGATGATGGATACTATGCTATTGATTTTATAAACAAGGACAGCGAAGCTTTTCTGGCAATGAACTTGTTTGACACGAAAGAAGTAGAACAAAAATATGTATATGTACAGACTGGAAAACAGCGTCAGATTTATATGCAGCTGAAAAAAAACAGTACATATTATTTACATGTTGAGTCTAAAACAGCGAATATAACAGGCAAATATAAAATTAAAGTAAGCTACCATGAAGATCCGGAAGGAGATACTGTAAAAACAGCTTATAAATTAAAAATAAAAGCAAAAGCTTATAACGGATCCCTACAGGATAAAGATGACAATGATACTTTCAGAGTAGATACCGGAAATCTTACAAAAATTAATATTGTGATCGCTAACAAAAAATCAGATGGAAAACTGAATTACAACATTATAGAAAAAGATGGGAACCGTATTAAATACGGGACGATTGATGCTGGCAGAACAATGGATATAATCGTGGACGGATTAAGGAGAAACAAAGATTATTATATTGTTCTTACGGGTCCGCAGAATTTAAACTATGAAATCAAAGCTAAGACGGTAACGCATAAAATCATTTACCGTTTAAGTGGCGGAAAAAACAATCCAAAAAATGCGGATACATATGATGAAACAAAGCCATATAGGTTAGCGGCGCCATCCAAAAAAGGATATCTTTTTATATGCTGGTGCAGCGACTCAAACCTTACTAATAAAATTACAGAAATTCCCAAGACAGCTACAAAGAAAGTCACAATATATGCAAAATGGAAAAAAGTAACGGTAAATAAGCCGGTAATTGTAAGTGTAAAAAGAAAAGCAGATTACGTTACAGGAAAATATATGCAGAGTGAAAAAGTAAAAGAATATGAAATCCGGATATCTACTTCACCAAAATTCAAAAATGCGAAGAAAATTAAATGTACTGGAAAAAGTTTTAAAATAAAAGGACTCAGTAAAAAGAAAACATATTATATCCAGGTGCGCGCATATAAGAATGACTCTACTGGCAGCAAGGTATACGGAAAATGGTCAGAAAGTTATAAAATCAAGAAAATCAGTACAAAAAAGAAATCGTAAAATAGAGTGGCAAATAACTATAGGAATGTGGTTATTTGCCTTTTTATTATGATTGACAAATCTCAAACAAAAAGGTATTATAAGGTATAATATACCAAAAAAGTATAAAAACTTATACGGATAAGGAAAGATTAATAATGTCTAAAATAGGTTTGGGAAATAATATCAATCAACCTACAAAGCAGTGTTTCAGTTGCAAGTACTGGAAAGCTGCAACCAAATTATCACTTTTAGAAATAACTGAACCAGGCTATTGCTCTGCGGGATTTTGTAAGAAAATTCAAAGTCAAAGGATAAAATCCAAGAAAAAAAGAAGGTAAAATTTGCGATTTCCTATTTTAGGATCTCAAGCGGGAATCCTCGGCAATTCAACCGAGTAGTTCACACAAAGGTATGTAGAATGTAAAGTCGCTATAATACAGGCGAAAACTGTCATAGTAGGCAGTGAATTCTATACTGAAAAAGCTATCGATTACAGTTGTTTCGGCACTATAATTAAGGCTATTAGGTATAGACATCGGTAATATCACTGTGGTGTATTGGGAAATTATTGCAAGGATCACCCACTCGATAGGTATAGACATCGGTAATACCACTGTGGTGTATTGGGAGGGTATTGATATTAAGAATGGTGATTATGGTATAGACAGCAGCAATATAACCATAGTGTATTGATAGTGAATGCATATGGATAAAAATGGAAAGGAATTTGGATATATGAAATATGATTCAAGACCTACCGTATGTAAATGCGGTGGAAAGGTAATATATGGAAGGATGAAGGATTTTGGAATAACTCCATATAAAAGCGGCTATTGTTATTTTTGTACAAAATGTGGAGCTTATGTTGGAACACATGAAAATAGAAAAAAGGATGCGCTTGGTGTTTTGTCAGATGGTAGAACAAGACGAATGCGGATGATATGTCATCAGGAATTTGATAAACACTGGGATAGCACGGCTGGAAAAAATAGATTGTATTTTAAATTATCCAAAGAACTTGGGATAAAATCAGAAGATTGTCATTTTGGGTATATGGATTATGAACAGTTACAGAAAGCACTGAACATTATGAAAAGCTGGGGAGATTTTAAGATACGATGAACAAAAAAACATTTGTATGTATGGTTATGGTTGTTTTACTGACGATTTCCGGATGTGGAAATACATTATACAGAAAAAACATTAGGGATTATACGAATGTAACATCCATTGAAGGGCTGAAATTTGAATTACCGTCGGATGTTTTGGAAAATTGTACCATGATCTCGGAAATTGATCAGGATATAGATTATTCTGACGGAACGTATTTGTACAAAAATGGTACAGATACATATATTCTGTTTAACATAAATGCCGTTGTTATAGCGGTGCAAAAAGGTACATCTTTTTCATTATCAAATTCTGAAAATAAGCAGGAAAGTATAATGAATCATTCTGTTTGTGACATTTGGATGTCACCAGTCAAAAATAAAATCAAATATAAATCAAGTCAATCCAATGATGCATTCAAACTGATTGCCGATGTAAAAGGCAATGTATCTATTACACCGGAATTGTATGGAAAATTCATAGGCAAATTTGTTTATGTAGAAATTGATGGATGTGAATACTCTATGTTTGCAGGAATCCGGGTAAATGATAACGGTACAATCAGCGAAAAAAAGAAACGTATCATATCTAATATTGCTAAATCCATGATGATAAGTTCTTTAAACGAATCTGTCAGAGAGACAGAAAAGGACTAGAAAGAATGAAATATAGATATTCTATGGGTGGAATATTTTTTTACGAAAAAAAACATGAGATATACTAAATCATTTGTAAAGTGCGAAAAAATCATTGCAAAAATTTAAAAGAAAGATGGGGTGAACGAGCCAAAATAGATACTCTGAAATTAAAGAATTGAAATTATCAGGGGTTAATGAATTTTGGGTTCCGGAATATGGGAAAATCGATAATTATAGCAGAAAAACCCTCCGTTGGAATGGAATATGCCAAAGTGTTGGGGGTAACAAGCAATGGAAAAACAAATGGATATTTGGAAAATGATAAATGGATTGTAACTTGGACAGTAGGACACTTAGTTACAATGTCATATCCTGAAAAATATGATCCGGCATTAAAGGAATGGAAATTGGATACATTACCATTTCTCCCTGAACAATATAAATATGAAATTATTAAAGAAACCTCAAAGCAGTTTGCAATCGTTAAACAATTATATAACAGGCCGGACATAGAGTCAATTTATTATGCGGGTGATTCTGGAAGGGAAGGATTATACATACAGATGCTTATACGTCAGTTTGCAGGACATGCTCCTCAAGCTTCTGAGAAAGTTGTTTGGATCGATTCTCAAACAGAGGATGAAATTCTTAGAGGAATTTCAGAAGCGAAAAATTTAAGCCAGTACGAGGCAATGAAAGATTCCGGATATATGAGAGCGATAGAGGATTATGCTGTAGGAATAAATTTTTCCCGTCTTTTATCAGTCAGATATGCAATTATGCTTAATTCTGGATCTGGACAGAAAAAATATAAACCTATCTCAGTAGGCCGTGTCATGACATGTGTGCTTGGCATGATAGTAAATCGAGAACGTGAAGTCAGAAATTTTCATGTCACTAATTTTTATCGAATTGCTGGGTTATTGAATATTGAAGGCGAGACTGTGGAATGTGAATGGAAAGTTAATGAGAATAGTAAATATTTTCAGTCACCTAAATTGTATTCGGAATACGGTTTTTTAAAAGAGCAGGATGCAATCGAATTGATAAATTGTTTAAATCCGGAAATGAGAATATCAAATGTCACAAAAACTATTGAAAAAAAGAATGCTCCGTTATTATTTAACCTGGCAGAATTACAAGGAGAATGTACAAAAAAATATCATTTATCTCCGGCTGAAACATTACAGATTGCTCAAAGTCTATACGAAAAGAAGATGACGACCTATCCAAGAACAGATGCTCGTGTATTAACAAATGCAATCGCAAAAGAAATTGGGAAAAATCTTTCAGGTCTAAAAAAAGGTACATATGGAGAATATGTTGAAAAAATTGAGCTAAATCATTGGAATATTAAAGGAAAATATATCGACGATAGCAAAGTAACTGATCATTATGCAATCATCCCAACAGGAAAGGTTTCTGGTACATTGACCACTAAAGAACAGTATGTGTATGACATGATCTGCAGAAGATTTCTAGCTATATTTTTCCCTCCGGCAGAGTATGAGCGTGTATCATTTGATGCAATAAGTGAAAATGAAACTTTCCATGGTACGAATAAGTACCTGGTAGAGCAAGGTTATTATGAAGTATTTGGATTTCCTGATGAGGATGAAAATGCAGAAAAAAGGGTGGCTGCTATGTCTAAACTTCGTCAGGGAGAATGCTATTCTGCACAATATGAAATAAGAAAAGGAGAGACTACTCCACCCAAAAGATACACGTCAGGTTCTATTATTCTTGCAATGGAAGGAGCAGGAACACTTATTGAGGATGACGAATTACGAGAGCAAATTAAAGCCGATGGCATTGGTACTTCTGCTACAAGAGCGGAGGTAATTGAAAAATTGTTACGATTGAATTATATCTGTGTAAAAGATAAAAAACAAGTATTGGTTCCATCTGCTTTTGGAGAAATGATTTATGAAGTCGTAAATGTTACATTGCCTGAACTGCTTTCTCCTGAAATGACTGCGAAATGGGAGAAAGGACTGGATGGCATTGCAAATGGTCAGATTTTTAAAAGTGATTATGAAAAAGAACTTTATACTTATATTAGAGAAACTTGCAATAGATTAAAAACTGAGGACAATACTGGAATTATAGCAGGTAAAATTCGCTCATTTGCTTCTAACCGTATTCAATATGAATATAAGGAATTTGATTCTTATAACACAAAAATCAAATGTCCGTTATGTGGGGATGACATAGAAACAACCAGTTGGGGATTCCGTTGTAAGTCGAATATAAGCAAGAACGAAGGATGTAAATTTGCGATAGGGGATATTTTAGGGCACCGTTTACTTACAAATGAATTAGCAACATTATTACATTATGGTAAGACAGGTCCATATTATGACTTTATTTCTCAAAAAGGAAAGCCGTTTGCAGCGTATTTGAAATGGAATAACGATAGTAAAAAATTGGAATTTGAACTTACCGATATGCCATGGAATAAAACAGATTTAAAATGCCCAATATGTGGGAAAAGCATTTTGGAAAGAGATGGTTTTTATCGGTGCGAAGATTATATAGATGCAGATCATGGGTGTAAGTTTCGTATTGGAAAAATCAAAGGAAAAGCTATTCCGATTAAGCAGATTGAAAAATTGATAAAAGAGAATAGTACTGACGTAATAAAAGGATTTAAAAAAGAAGACGGTGGCAAATTTGATGCCTTTTTAATATGGGACAGAGAAAATGAAAGAGTACGGTTTAGATTCCCTGAATTTGAGGATATGATAACAAATTATCATTGTCCAATTTGTAATGGGAAAATTCTTGCAACATCATACGGATATCGTTGTGAAAATTATAAAGCACAGGAAAAACGTCGGGAAACAGATTGCAGTTTTGTACTTGGGAACATTATGGGACATACCATTAAGGAAAAAGAACTTCAGACTATTCTTAATGGAGGTGTAACAGAGCCGGTTTCTTTAAAAAATAAAGATAAAAAAAGTTTTGAAGCAAGATTATATTGGGATGGCACACAAAAGAAAATAGCGTTGAAGTTTGATGATAATGTGCCGGTAGATGTTGCTGCAAATTGTCCAATATGTGGAAATAGGTTGAAAAAAAATAAGTTTGGATATTTTTGCAGTAAATATTCTAAAAACCCTGGTGGATGCAGCTTTTATGTTGGGACCATTGCCGGCATTTCTTTAGATGATAAGCAGGTAATAAAGCTGGTGACCGAAGGAAAAACAGATCTGATTGATGGTTTTAAACCCAAAGAAAAAGGGAAAAGACCATTTTCCGCATATTTAAAATGGGATAATGCGGATAAAAAGCTGCAATTTGAATTCCCCAATGCTGACGAAATGAAAGAAGTAAGTAATTATAACTGTCCTGTGTGTAAAGTACATAAATTATTGAAATCCAAATATGGTTATCAATGTGAGTGCGGGTTTAGATTTGGAAATAAAATAGCTGAAAGAGAGATCCCTGATGATCAAATAAAAAAATTGTTCGTTGTTGGTGAAACAGATTTTATCAGTGGATTTTATTCATCACGAACACGTCGCATGTTTACTGCAAAGCTTGTTTTGAATGGAAATAAGATAGATTTTGTTTTACCAGAGAAAGTGTTAGAAGAATCAGATATTAAATGTCCAAAATGCTCCGCTTGTATGAAAAAGGGAAATGTTTTTTTTGAATGTGAATGTGGATATAAAATTCCGCACCTGATTGCAGCAAAACACTTAACGGATGAAGAAGTAAGGCAGCTTATGCGCGGAAAAACTGGACTTATTAAAGGGTTTAAAAGTAAAACTGGAAAACGGTTTGATGCAGTATTAATTGCAGATGAAAATGGAACCGTGAAATTTGATTTTCAAAATAAATAAAAAGCATTTATACAGCAGAAAGGAGAATTGGATAACAGGGATACAGTTGGAAATACCATTTGCTAGCCCTCCCCATCCATGCAGGCATATGGAAGGGATATCCTATTTAAAGTAATGGATACAATCGTTGAAATTTCCAAAGAACAGGAACGAAGAATAATGCAGATAGAAATGATAAAAAATTTCTATCCGGAATATACAGAAAATAATTATGTGTTATGGATCATTCCAAATCTGTTTACCGATTCTGAGACAACACATATCAATGGAAAAATCAAAGTAATTAAAGATGGGGATGTGCTGGATATTCCTATAGTAAGCAATTCACCATATCCAAATAAAAAAGTATGTCAGTTATCTTTACATGCCAGAGATAATACATGTTTTGGAATACCATTAGTCTTTAGTTCTTTTGAAGAATTAAAGCAAATTACAGAAATAAATATTTACTGGGATATTTTTACATATGATCAGCTGGAGGATCTGGATGTTTATTACAGACCTTATATTCAAAGCCTGCAAATGCATTATGAAATTAAATTCTCTGAAGGTAGTCTTGAAAATCAGAACCAGAAAAGATTTTATACACTTTTCTCAAAAGATACTGTTAATGACGGGAAAAAATTAGCCTATGAAACTATATACGATCATTTAGACTGTATAGATGCTGCTGTAAAATGTGATCATGGAAAGTGGGCAATACAGGAATATGTTATCGATTATTTGTGTCAAAATAACAATCATGTAACAAAAGAAATGATGATAAAAAATTTGCAAAGATTATCTGAGGATGAATGCTTAGATGTTATTACACGAATGACTGACAAGTGTATAGATAAATATCTGACGGATTATAGGTTTGAATTTAAAGAAAAAAAATTGGAATTAAAAGCAAATGTAAATGCAGAGTTCATACCGGATCCGGCATTTGGTTTTCATCTTTTATAATAAGTCCCAGAAACAGAATACACAGAAATGGCATCTAAAGATGGAAAACTTAGTGCAGACTATGAACAGTTTCCCGAACATTGCTCCATACATTAGAAACCCGACAATGAGCTACCTAGTAGTTCATTAGAATCGAGAAGTAACTTCTTTCTTGAACAGTAAACTTAGAATTAATGGGAGGATCGAAATGATAGATAGGATTTTTGTTTGTTTTATAGGGATGGTTATGGCAGCCATTGGCATCAATATGGAGAAGAAAAAAATCCAGGAGATAAAAAACGGTGTGGTTACAAAGGCAACAGTTATTGACTATAGCATGAATCTTGATAATTCCTATAAAGAACTTTATGAATATGAAGTGGGAAAATTTTTAGTAAGAGCTTATTCAAAAAATAGTTCTACTAATATAGGAAAAATAAAAGGGAAAAAAAGTTATGTTGTATATGATAAAAAGTATCCTGAAAAAGTACAGGGACTATTTGATCTGGCATCGAAGTCAATTCTTTTTTTGATACAAATACTGGTTGGAGCAGGATTAATTACTATGGGAACTTTTTTATGGAGGTACATATCCGGATAACAAAGGAAACAGATATTTTATAATTGCAGATTTGACAGCACATGTATATCAATATTAGGAGGAAAGAATATGGAAAAAGAAAGAACAAATGACGAGGAAGTAAAGTTATTGAAAGAAAAAACGATTGATTTAATTGATAAAATTCCGGATAAGCATCTCGAAAGAACATATAAATTTGTGAAATGCGTAAGTGAAATGAGTTCAAAAAGGTTTGCACTACTTGAAAAATTAACAGGATCGGACATGAAACCAGATATTGCAGAGGAAAAAGCGTATGAAGTGAGCAGAATGTCCGAAGAAGAAGTGGAACAGGAACTGGCAAAACTCAATTAACCATAACTGAAATATGTGCTGCCAAATTTGCAATTATAGATAAGGAGATAAGATAAATGAGAAATAATAATGGTATAGTTTTTGGTAAAAACAATTTTGGGAAAGTAGTAAAAAAAGAAAATGAGGATGGACATGTACTTGTTATTGGATCACCGGCAAGTGGAAAAAGCAACTGCATAGCCGTTCCTACGCTGATGAATTGGAAAAATCGGGCATTTGTTATTGATGTAAAAGGTGAGCTTTTCAGGAAAACAAAAAAAGCAAGAGGCGAAGATACAATAAAAGTATTCAATCCATCAGATATTTCAGCATGTAATTATGATCCCTATTGTATGTTAAAAAATAATTTATGTGATTCAGCACATGAGATAGCGGAAAATATTATCCCTTTGACGGAACGTAACAACGCTATAATTAATGTATCAGAAAAAGCAAGAGATTATTTATGCGGAGCAATCATTTATTTTTATAAAAAAGGAATGGATTTTCCGGAAACAATGATTTCCATTGCCGCACAAACACCTAGAAGCCTTGTTTCTGAAATTATTGAACATAATGACGGTGATGCTATTAGGTATATATCTCAATTTGATTCAATGAGTGATGAAACTGTAGACTATGTGTTTTCAGAAGTATATGCCAATATTTCATCGTTTGCCACTGATAAGATGTTAATAAAAGCATTGAGACGATCAGATAAAAGTATTACACCGGAAGATCTTGAAAACGGTTACGATGTATTTGTTTGCGGACATGTTTATACAAAATTGCAAATGATGATTATCAATCAGTTTTGCAAATTTTTTGAACAAAGAGAAAAAACAGAGCCTATACTTTTTCTGATGGATGAATTTCAAAATTTCGGCAAAATAGAAAATTTTGCTCCATATCTTGATGTGTTAAATAATGAAAAAATCGAAGTCATGATTTTTATCCATTCTAAAAAGCAGTTAGATGTAATTTACGGAAAAGATCAGGCAGATAAGATATGCAATAATTGCACTTATAAGGTGATTTTGCAGGTATATGATCCAGTAACGCAGAAATGGTGTAGTGAATTAGCCGGAATTTGTGAAAAATTAAGACATAAAAAATTGATGCAGCCAGAGGAATTTGGTGATTTGGAAGATGTGTTTTGTATATTTCCAACAGGTTGTTGTCGCATAAAAAAAATCAAATACTGGGAAGAAGAATTATTTAAAAAAAACTAACACATTGTTGGAAGAAGATAAGGAGGCTATTATGGAGATTATCTTGATTCTGGTTGTGGCTATCGGACTTGTGGTTATTTTCAACACGAAATTTTTTGCATAGGTAGAAGAACTGATCCAATACCTGGAAGATGAAGTTTGCTATATGGAGGAATAAAAATGAACCAAAAAGATGTTTTAGAACTGAAAAGAAGATTAAAAAAAGATGCCTGCACTTTTACGAGGGTGTGTGGTTGCTATGTGGATGCGGACAAGAACAAGGTAACTTCCTTTGGAGAAACATTTTTAAATCTGGAAGATGAAGAATTTTACAAATACTTGGAGATCGCAAAAAAAGTATTGTCAGGTACAATCGGAAACAATATTTTGGAACTGGAATTTCCAGCTGCGGAGGAGGCTGCCGGCGGCAGACAGCAGTTTTTGATGGGTCTGCGCGAGAGTACCTTAAAAAATGATGATCTGATGGAAGCATTTTATGATCTTGTCATTGACAGCTACGACTACGTCGGAAACTATCTGATCCTTGTATTTCACGATGCCTACGACGTTATGACAAAGACTTCTGACAACAACAAATTAGACGAGTCCGAGGAAGTTTACGAATATCTGCTCTGCGCGATCTGCCCGGTCAACCTGACCAAACCGGGACTTGGCTACCGTGAGGATGAAAACCGCATTGGACCGCGTATCCGTGACTGGGTTGTTGGCGCTCCTGACACCGGATTTGTATTTCCTGCTTTTACCGACCGGAGCACGGATATCCACTCTGTCATGTTTTACACCAGAGACACCAAGACACCGCACTCTGAATTTATGGAATCCGGTCTTGGCTGTGGTTCTAAATTTACGGCTACCGAGCAGAAACTTACCTTCCAGAGCATTGTAAAAGAAGTCATCGGAGAATATGATGATGAAAGTGATGCTATTTTCATGGATATCCAGGACAATTTAAACAACTTGATCCCAGTCGCTTTAGAAGAGGAGCCGGAACCGAAACCGGTCCCTGTCACAAAGAGTACGATCTCTTCCGTACTTGCTGAGAGCGGCGTGACCGAGGAACAGGCAGCCGTGATCGAACAGACATATGAAAATATATTCGGTGAGGATGTACCGACTGTAGAGAACTTAGTTGATTCGAAGCTGGTGGAGGCAAATGCCAAACGCAAAGAAAAATTAGAACTGGTACAGCAGGTTGAAAATTTGAAACAGCAGTTAGAGAAAACACGCACTCTTCCAGTAGAAGAATCTGACGGAGACGACATCCCGGCAGTCAAAACCTACGATGTCATTCTGCGTGTCAAACCGGAAAAAGTCAGTCAGATCCATTCTCAGATTGTTGATGGGCAGAAATGCCTTGTTATTCCGATGGACAAGGACGAGCATGCAGCCGTAAATGGCATTAATACTACAATTTAACACAGAAAAAACAGAAAGTCCCCTTTTTTTAGTAGCGGTGATTTTCTGTTTTTTTATCTGAATGTATCGTAAAACTAGGTTCAGCTATGGGGAGTGTCAAGACAGTGGAATATCATATCGTTTGATAGCGTCATTCAGCCATAAATTATATAATCTATCCCCATTTTCTAAATCTTCGCGCAAAGTACGCATTTCATTCCATTCTTTAAAAAATTCTATAAGAGTTTTATCAGCTGAAATGAAATTTAGGATAGCAGAGTCTCTATCCAAGGTTATATCCAGGTGGTTATTATCATTTAGCAATACAATCGACTTTATTAGATCTGCATAAGTTTTGATTTGTGCTGAATTTGGAATATCACTTAGACCAGAGAGCCAGTCAATAGAGACATGATATTTTTTTGAAATATCTATTAATATATCCAGGGATGGGGTACGGATTCCTTTTTCATAAGCCGATAATGCAGCCTGTGATGTGCCTATGGAAGCTCCGAACGCAGCCTGGCTTAAACCAGAAATAGTTCTTAGTTTATTTATGCGTGATGCAAGCACATTATTAGACATTTTTTTATTATGCAATGCAATCATAGTCCTTTCTTAATTTGTGTCTCTATTATACAACATATATAATAAAATAACAACAATATTATATAATTATATTTACACAAAAGGTATATAATGGTATAATATACTAAAATATACATACAGAAAAGAGATGAGGATATGTCATATTGTCAAGAATTTAACTGTCAACATGAAAAAAATGGAATTTGTTCATATTCTGAAGAAGCTTGTGTAAAAGAGCACTGCATTACCTTTTATGCAAAATGCGATGCTTGCAACTGTGGTAAAGAGTGTTTATTTAAGGAAGAGTATTTGAAAAGCCGTAAGAACTATATTTCTATTATGAATTACAGAAATAAAAATAAGCAAAAGAAAAATCTTGAACGTGTATATGCGGTGCGCAAAGGACGTGTGCCAGGAATTTATAAGACATGGCTTGAATGCTTTGCACAGATTGATGGGTATGCTGGTGCAGAATATCAGCAGTTTGCAAAACCGGAAGAGGCAGCCGCGTATATGACGCAAAAAGAACAAAGAAAGAATATAACAGCGTATGCGTATGTAGACGGATCCTACAATAAATATACAAAAACCTATGGCTATGGCGGAATCATAAATGATGGCACAAAAGAACATGAGATCATGGGAAGTGGTGCAAATCCTGAAATGGCAAGTATGCGGAATGTAGCAGGCGAAATAGAAGGTGCTATGGCTGCAATCAGCTATGCAGAGCAAAACGGTATTCAGGAATTAACAATTTACTATGATTATATAGGAATTGAAAACTGGCCAACAGGGAAATGGAATGCAAACCAAAAGGGCACACAGTTATATAGAGATTATGTAAGAAATGCCAAAATAAAAATATATTTCAAAAAGGTAAAAGGACATTCAGGTGTCCGTGGCAATGAGAAAGCTGATATGTTGGCAAAAAGAGCTGTTGGAGTTGTATAAAAGGAGAAAATATGTACACAGAAAGTAAAGAAAAACGAAGATGTCTTAACGAAATGACAGACAGACAGGCATACATATGTGTCGAAACATCAAAACTCTGATGCGTTGAGAAAATTCAAAGAGAAACCATATCAGTTAAAAAATAAGGAGAAAAATAAAGATGATTGAATGCATGAAAAAAATAGCACGAAAACAAAATATGGTGGGTGATGAAAAAGTAACAGTTTGCATGTCCTCGAATGAGAGAGATATGTGCAAAAAAAGAGATACAGAGTTAATGAAAGAAAAGGAGAAAAAATAAAGACGTGAAGTTTATATAGGATACGGTTTTTCGGACGAAACGATATGTAGATAAAAAAAGGAAAGAGAGGAATAGCATGAACAGAGCGGAAACAACAAGGTTTCTCGGAGAACTGCTTGTAAGTAGCCGATTTAGCGGCATGGGTAAATACTGGGCGAGTGAGGTTAGCATTGACGCGTTCACAACTGCCGGGAAGGGTGGAAGAGTAGATTTCATGCAGTTTGAACCGCCAAACCAATACGCAGTGTCATCGTTGGAAAAGGGAATTTTTATATGCTACGAAATCAAGAGTTGCAAAGGGGACGTATACAGCGGGAATGGTCTAAACTTCTATGGTGAGAAAAACTACATAGTAACCACGATGCAGTGGTATAAAGATATTCTTTCAGACTTGAATGATAGAACTTTTGAAAAACATCTTATTAAAACAAATCCAGAATCTTCCAAGAATTTTGGAATTATAGTGGCTGTTCCGTGGATGCGGGATAAATATCAGGAGTTTGAAGAACCGACACGGGTATCGGATGATGTATCATGGAGACTGGAAATAATAAAGCCCTGCATCGTGGGAAGCAGAAAAAAGTCTATGACGGAAATGCTGTTTTGTATGATGCGGAGCGGACATTAAATTTGAGAAAACGAGGAGTGGTATGGAAAAGATGACAGACGGAACATGCAGTATCTTAAATGATACTTGTCCGGAAAAGAATATTATGGACTGCCGGTATTGTCAGTTGCATAGCGTTGTTGAAGATTACAGAGACCGGGTATACAGGAAGCAGGAGGAGAACGATGGAGAGATGGTAATTGGAGAGGAATTTGTCCGTGTATTCCTGATACTGTCTGCCAGTGCACAAGACTTGAGGATAAGAACGGTAAACGGGTCTTTGAGAATGATATTCTTAAGGATAATGTTATTTATGGTGTTGTCAAATGGGATGATGCAAATGCAAGATACATTATTGATGACAGAGAAGATGGATATCAAGATTATTCTGAATGGTTGCATGAATGTGAAATTATCGGCAACATATTTGATGATCCGGAACTATTGGAGGCATAGTCAGGATTAAAGGCAGAAAAGTATGCGATCCGTTGACCGGAGTATGGAGCACTGGATATTGGATCAAGGATGACTAGAGCAATTATTATCCTGTGTAGGTGGAAAGGAGCTGCAATGGTGAATGAAAAAATAAATAGCTGGACATTTGAAGAAACCGTTAAAACAGCTGAAAATCTTATGAAGAATGAGAAAAATATATTTAAGTGGGATGTATTACGGCATCTGAAAGATTTTGCGGAAACATATCAGAAAGAAATACAGCAATACCGCACGATCGGAACAGTGGAAGAATGCCGGGCGGCGGTGGAAAAGCAGACAGCGATTTCCAGAGAACTCATTGAGGGGAAATATTTCTGCCCGAAGTGTCATAACCTAATGCCTTATCCAGGATATTGTGGGTGCGGTCAGAAAGTGTATTGATGAAAGAAAGGAAGATAAAAAATGAGCGAAGAACTTAAACCATGCCCGTTCTGTGGCGGGAAAGCTGTAATCGAAGTTATTGAGCCACATAGGCATATCATTTGCAAGATGCCAGTATATAAAGGTGGAGCATTTATTGAATGCACAGAGTGTGGATGCGCTATCAGTGGAGAAACGGAAACAGAAGCGACTGAAAAGTGGAACAGGAGAATGAATGATCCGGAGAAAGTTGTGAAGCAGTTAGAAGAATATCGATCAGAAATGGAACAGTTCGGGTGCGATGGAATACTGACTGATATGATCGAGATCGTGAAAGGTGGCGGTGAAGCAGATGCATAAAATAGTCGAGAAGAAAATATTGCCAGAGTATTTCAATGAGGTTATCCATGATCGAAAAAAATTTGAAATTCGTAAGGACAAGGATAATCTGCAGATAGGAGATGCAGTAGTTTTGAAAGAGTGGGACGGGGAGAAATATACAGGACGCGAGACCGGCATACGCATTGTATATATTCTGCGTGATGCACCGGAATATGGCTTGATGCCAGGATATGTAATCTTCGGATGGTAGGGGGTATTGATGGCAATTAAATCTATTCATATCAACACCGATGGTTCGGTTCGGGCGATTCTGGACGGAAGAAAGAGTTGTACCAGGCGGATTATGAAACCGCAACTTACAGCACATTATGGAACGCAGTATGCGAAGCCACCGTATCAGCCGGGAGATATTTTGTATGTTCGGGAGACATGGGAACATTTTGATTGTTGTTCATGTGAAGGGGACGAGCACGGAAATTGTCCGAAAGAACCACAAAAAAGCGTCATAGATAAACGAGGATATGGTTGTTATATGTATCGGGCAACAGATGAAATAAGCGGAGACGCGAAGTGGCATCCGCCCAGATATATGCCGAAAGAAGCGGCACGGATCTGGCTTAAGGTTACGGATGTGAGAGTGGAGCGGTTGCAGGAGAACGCCGGAAAATGCTGTAAAAGAGGGAACAAACTGACAATGATTAAGAAGGCAAAACGGAGAAATAGAGAAAAATCATTGCAGGAAATGCTTTTTATGATGTTCCGGTCCGCAGCAAGAGACAGATATAAGTTAGGCTAAACTGGATATTTAGAATTTAAGGGGGATGTAGAAGTGAAAGATGGAATCCACGGAAACAGAGAACGGATTGAGGAATTATCAGCAACTAGCATTTTGAGAGAATTATATGATAAGGCAAAATTTGAGAACGATGGCAAAGTCCATATAAGGGAAATTAAAAATGGACATGTTGGAGGGACAATAGAAAGTTATTAAAATTAAAAAGGTAGCCATGGATAAGAATTTGAAATTAACGATACATAGTGAGTAGAAAAGATAAAGAATATCCAGTAGCAGAAAATAAAAGGAGAGAACAGGTTAAGCCTGTACAACTTAGCCCGTTCAAGATGTAACTTTTTATAAATCAAACAACTGTTTTTTTATAGTTTCTGAAACAACATCAACAAGTAAATCTTTTAAAGCGTTTACTGTCGTTGAAGCTGCTTTATCAACCATTTTTTTATATCTAATCAATGCAAGTTGGGTTTTTGGAGTTTGACAAATGATATCGGGAAAGCAGTCGCACCATTCAGTAATTTGTTCGTCCTGTAGTAATTCATCTTCATGTACGATAGTTCTAGCAGTATCTAATAATGTCGTGGTCCACGGATATGGAGATCCGCACTTAAAACAATATGACGGAATTTTATAATCTTGGATTATAGCTGATTGGTCCAAAAATGGTATTTTCTCAGAACAATTCGGACATGAATCAATCGTTTCGGCACCGCAATTTGGACAGAACTTACCATCATAACATTTTAAATAGTGTCCGTTTTTACAAATAAGAGATTGGTTAAGATTAAACATACAGAGTCTCCTTAAATACATAATTTTATAAACATAATACAAAGATTAAATAAACAAGTCAACAGAAAGGAGCCGAACCTCCGGCCGGGGTAACGATATATCGGGTTCCTTTTGACAGAATGAAACAAATAGATGGTCAGGTAGGTCTTTTCGATGTAAAACCTGTCAATGAAAAGAATGAGTGTCTTGGAGAACCATGTGCACACTGTGATGTAGAATGGTGATCCATTAGATGTTTTATACGCCGTGGTTATATTCGTGACATGTTTTACGGTTTACAAAAGACAGCGAGGGAAATCCGCTGCGGAGAAACGTTGAAAGTAGAGTCTGTAAAGAGACAAGATTTGATTAGAGAAAGGAGCCGGGACCTATCCGGATAAAAGGCGCGCCGGGTTCCTTTTAAAGAAAATGAGAACAGTATTGAAATATCCGGGAAGTAAGTGGAATATTGCTCCCCGATTGGTGGAACTGATACCGGAACATCACAGCTATGTAGAGCCGTTCTTCGGCAGCGGGGCCGTGTTATTTAATAAGCCGGTATCTGATATCGAAACGATTAATGATCTGGATCATGACGTTGTGAATATCTTCCGGTGTATACAGGAGGATTCGGATCGTCTGGCCAGAATGGTAATGACTACACCGTTCAGTCGTGAAAAATATGAGGATACATATAAGCTGGATGCATGGGAGTTGATGATGATGCCGGATGAACCGTATCATAAAGCATTACGATTTTTAATCCAGTGTTGGCAAGGGCACGGGTTCCGCACTAACGGTTACATGGTAGGATGGAAAAATGATGTACAGGGCAGAGAAAGAGCTTATGCATTATGGAACTGGTACCGTCTGCCGGAATGGATCATTGACATAGCGGAACGGTTGCGCATGGTACAGATCGAGAACCGCCCGGCGGTGGAAGTGATTGAGAGATTTAATTACAGCAATGTTTTTATGTACATTGATCCTCCGTATGTTTTGGGTACCAGAACCGGGAAACAGTATAAACATGAGATGTCAGATTCTGACCACGAAGAACTGTTAAAACTTTTGTTGCAAAGTAAAGCCAAGATTATGCTGTCTGGCTATGAATCAGAAATGTATAACGACTATCTGAACGGATGGGAGAAAAAACAGTTTTCAAGCTGTGCGGAGCACGGAAAGCCGCAGATGGAAACGGTGTGGATGAACTATGAGCCGGATCCGCAGATGAAACTTAATTTTTCGGAGGTGCTGTCATGATACATGGAGAATTGATAGTTGACAATTTTGCCGGTGGGGGCGGCGCTTCCACTGGTATAGAAATGGCAACCGGCTATAGTGTAGATATAGCCATCAACCATGACCCAGAAGCTATCAAGATGCACAAGGCGAACCATCCGAACACGAAGCATTACTGTGAAAACGTGTGGGCGGTCGATCCGGTAAAGGCATGTAACGGACATCCTGTAGCACTGGCTTGGTTTTCGCCTGATTGCAAACATTTTTCAAAAGCAAAAGGCGGAAAACCAAAAGATAAGTTTATTAGAGGTTTGGCATGGGTTGCTTGTAGATGGGCGGGACTTGTTCGACCGAGGGTAATTATGCTTGAAAATGTGGAAGAATTTAAAACCTGGGGACCACTTGGACGGCGACACCATCCGATTAAGGCAAAGCAGGGCGAAACATTTCAGAAATTCGTTCAGCAGCTCACGGATTTAGGATACGAAGTGCAATTCCGGGAGCTGATTGCCGCTGACTACGGAGCACCTACCATGCGAAAGAGATTTTTCATGATCGCCCGGTGTGACGGCAAGCCGATCGTCTGGCCAGAGCCGACACACGCACCGACAGACAGTGAAGAGGTAAAGGCAGGATTGAAAAAACCTTATGTTGGAGCATACACACAGTTGGATTTTTCATTGCCCTGCCCGAGTATCTTCGATACTTCAGAAGAGATTAAAGAGAAATACGGCATCCGAGCAGTAAGACCACTGGCACAAAAGACGATGGACAGGATAGCCAGAGGATTTATAAAATTCGTTTTGAATAATCCAAAGCCTTTTATAATTCAGTGTAATCATGGCGGTGAGCGTAGACCGAATGATATCAGAGAGCCTATGCCAACCATTACTGGAAAGCATGGGTATGGGATTGTGGAACCGGTGCTTGTACCATATATGGGGACAAATACGACAAATCATCCGGGTGGAAATTGCAAAGATCCGATACATACGATCACTACAGGAAACCAGCAGTGTTTGATTAGCCCTACATTGATCCAGTATCATTCCGAGACAGCACAGGGAGAAGTCCGGGGGCAGACCATTAAAGATCCGATCATGACAGTTGACAGCTCAAATAGATATGGGCTGGTCGCATCGTTTCTGCATAAGTACTATGACGGAGGATATAAAGGTGCTGGGGAAACAGTAGAAAATCCGCTTCCGACAGTGACCGCATGGGATCATAACAGCGTTGTTACTGCGAATCTGATTCAGATGAACAATCATTGTGACGGAAAAGATATCAGACAGCCATTACCAACGATCACGGCTGGTGACGGACACTTTGGAGAGGTCAGAGCGTTTCTGATTAAATACTATGGACAGGGAACAGGGCAGGATATCAAAGATCCGCTTGATACAGTCACAGCACAGGATCGCTTTGGACTTGTGACCATCAACGGCACTGATTACCAGATTGTGGATATTGGACTGCGGATGCTGGAGCCAAGGGAGTTATATGGATGTCAGGGATTTCCGGACGATTACATAATCGACCATGATTACACCGGCAAGACATATCCGAGAAGTGAACAGGTGCGAAGATGCGGCAATGCAGTGTGTCCGCCAATCCCCGCGGCGTTGGTCAGAGAAAATTTGCCAGAATTGTGTGTTGCAGAGCGGATGCCAAATATGCAGATAGAAGCAGAGCAGACCGGACAGCTCCGGTTTGCGTAAACCTTAAATTTTGTGGAGGTGCTGCCATGATTAACGGTGAGTTAAAGAAGTTAAATTAGAATTTAATGAAAGAAGGTGACGAATTGAAAAGTGTTTTAAAGTATCCAGGAGCAAAAAATCGTCTGGCAACATGGATATGCGGATATATACCAAAGCATGATGTCTACTTAGAACCATTTGCAGGTAGTTTGGCTGTTCTTCTTAACAAACAAAGAAGTCATATAGAGACAGTGAATGACATCGATGAAGAAATCGTAAATTTCTTTCGAATATTGCGAGACCGGAGTGGAGAACTGGAACGGGTGATAGAGTTTACACCATTTTCCAGGTCAGAGTATAAAGCAGCCTACGAAAAATCAGAAGATGAGTTGGAACGGGCAAGAAGGTTTGCTGTTAAATGCTGGATGGGATTCGGATGTGGAAATTTGTATCAAAACGGGTTTAAATCCGGACAGCAGACTAATTCTCCAAATCCAGCCAGAGCGTGGAGTGAACTTCCTGAAACGTTGAAAATGGCAACTGAGAGATTAAAGGGTGTTCAGATTGAGAATTTGCCGGCCGTAGAATTGATAAAAAGATATGATACAGAAGATGTTTTTATTTATGCAGATCCGCCGTATTTACACGGAACTCGGAAAAATTATCTTTATAAACATGAAATGAAGGATGCAGATCATGAAAAATTGTTAAATTCTCTGGTTAAACATCCGGGGAAAATTCTTCTATCAGGATATGACAATGATATGTATAACGATATACTCCAGGGATGGAACAAGGTTCAGAAGCATACCAGAGCAGAGGGAGGACGTGCAAGGACAGAAACACTGTGGATGAATTATGAAGTTGAAAACGGACAGATATCGTTAATCATGTAAACTGAAAATGAGGTAGATATGATGGTAAATAAGAGAAAAGCAATACCAAAAAGCATTAGAATGACAATATATCAGAAATGTGATGGACACTGCGCTTATTGCGGATGCAGTCTGGAATACAAGGATATGCGGATTGATCATGTGATACCATTGAACGGATGGAGCGAGCAGGGAACAGACACAGTGGATAACATGCTTCCTGCCTGCCGAAGCTGCAATCATTATAAGAGTCGGTCCACACTTGAAGGATTCAGAAAGATGGTAGAAGCCATGCCTGATACACTGATGCGTGATAGTACTACATACAAGAATGCTGTAAGGTTTGGGCTGGTAATTCCGAACAAAAAGCCAGTTGTTTTCTACTTTGAGGAAAATAACTAAACTGAAAATAAGGATTTAGAGAGGTAAGTATGAAATGTTATGATATAAAATCAGAAGAAAATCTTTTGCCAGATATAACTGATACTGAAATATTCAAAGATTATGAAAATAATCAATCAGATTATATGAGATGTATTTATTTTTTGTATATAGCATTGTCAAAAAGAGAAAATTACTATCAATTATATTCTCCAACAGCCTTCGGGAATACAGAGTATGCAAGACTTGACGGTTTTGTGTGTGGTATCTTGCAAGCTACAGGGTGGGAAGAAATTCAAGATGAAAGTTATATTATAATAAAAAGGAATAACAGAAAAATACTAATATTGCAAAAATTATCAAAACCTCAAAGTTATTATGAGGATAAAAAAGAAATAGCAAAAATACTGAATGAAATTATGTAACTAAATAAGTATTTAGGGAAGGTGTTGTACAAGTTGGCAGACCGGTCTCGTGCGTCCTTGATGATGGCAATACGTTAGAGGTGTTACGGTTGTGCTCTGATGGTACGAAGAATGTTTGCAGTTTCTTGTATAGTAGGGCTGCAAGAGTAGCAAAAGAAATGGGATATGCGAGGATAATCACTTACATCTTAGAGACGGAAAGTGGAGCGAGTTTGAAAGCCAGTGGATGGCGTTGTGAAGCTGTTAATGTGGGCGGAGCAAATTGGAATGTTCCGAGCAGACCAAGAGAGGTTGTTGCAACGCAACTTTCGCTTTTCCCGGAGAAACAAAAATATCCTATAAATGAGAAAAAACAGCGTTGGAGCAAACAATTAAACTGAACTTTAAATGAAAGTGGGTACAAGGATGACAGAAAAATTCACCTCAAAACATTGATTTTCACTAATTATTATTATATAATATATTTAGTGAAATATCTATGAGGAGTACATCTATGGAACAGATGACTATTACAGCTAAAATTCAAATAGTCGTAGATGAAACAGATAAGGTTTTGCTTGATGAAACTATGTCTGTTTATCGTAATGCCTGTAATTATGTTTCAGACTATGTATTCCGTACTCATGACTTAAAGCAGTTTTCACTTAATAAGATTTTGTATTCTACTTTACGAGAAAAGTTTAACCTTAAATCACAAATGGCTCAGTCTGTTTTGAAGACTGTTATCGCCAGATGTAAGACCATTCTTGAGAATCAAAATGAATGGATTAAACCCTCGTTCAAAAAGCCTCAGTATGATTTGGTTTGGAACAGAGATTATTCCTTAACACAAAACTGCTTTTCGATCAATACGCTAAACGGTCGTGTGAAGTTATCTTATTTTGCAGATGGAATGTCTAAGTATTTCGACCATACGATTTATAAGTTTGGTACAGCAAAACTTGTAAATAAGCATGGCAAGTATTATCTTCACATACCAGTAACCTACGATGTCGAAGAAAGTAATATTTCTGACATCTGTAATGTTGTGGGCATAGACAGAGGTATTAACTTTGTTGTTGCCACTTATGACAGCAAAAACAAGTCTGGATTTGTTAGTGGTAAGGCTATAAAGCAAAAACGTGCTAATTATTCCAAACTTCGTAAAGAACTCCAAATGCGACAGACCTCATCTTCAAGACGAAGAATGAAAGCTATTGGTGGACGAGAAAACCGTTGGATGCAGGATATTAACCATCAGGTATCAAAGGCACTCGTTGAAAATAACCCAAAGCACACCCTCTTTGTATTGGAAGATTTGTCAGGTATTCGTAATGCTACAGAACGTGTTAAAACAAAAGACCGTTATGTTTCTGTATCATGGTCTTTCTATGACCTTGAGCAAAAACTAATCTACAAAGCAAAACAGAATCAGTCTTCTGTTATTAAGGTAGACCCTCGCTATACAAGTCAGTGCTGTCCTTGTTGCGGACACGTTGAAAAATCTAACCGTAATAAAAAGATACATCTGTTTGCTTGCAAAAACTGTGGTTACAAATCTAATGATGACCGCATTGGAGCTATGAATCTGTATCGTATGGGAATAGACTATCTTGCAGATAGCCAAGTACCTAATACAGTTGTAACAGAGTAAACTCTGCTACAAAGGGTGCTGCCAACCACCCTATGATGTAACGCCACTTTAGATAGCAATATCTATCGGGGATTAAAGGTCGGAGGTGCAAGCCGTTAGTACGACTAGGCAGTTACAAGCCCATTACCTTTAGGTGATGGGTAGTTGACTTTTGCAGCTTATTTTGTATGGTAGATAATAAAAAATGAAAAAGGAGAAAAAGACAATGCAGAAATTTATTACCGATATAAAAGTAAACCATGTACGAAACTTAAATGAGAGAAATATTCCGGTTTCTGAAACACAGTTGAAGCACTTGGTGATAACCGGAAAAAATGGAAGTGGAAAATCCAGTGTATTAGATGCACTTGCAAAAGCCGTCCATGTCAGTGTTTATGGAAATACAGCCAATATAAATAACAACAATATTATCGTTAATTATAATGTACCAACTCAGGACCTTTCAGATAACCATTTTGTAGCAGCATATTATAAAGCAGAACGTGATTTTCATAGTGAATTAACACAATCTACTGAATATACGGGACAAAAATTTGAAAAATATCTGTTAGATAAAAAAATGGGACAGGTCTTAGCCAAAATGAATGGAAAGGATGAGAAAGCAGGGAAGATAACGGAATGGTTTGATGAATTCGATAAATTATTAAAAAAGATTTTCGATGATCATACGGCACGGTTGACATTTGATGAAGATACATTACATTTTTCCATTCAGATTGAGAATAGACTGTCATTTGATTTTATGACACTTTCCAGTGGGTATGCAGCAATTATGTATATCATTGTAAATTTGATTTTGGAGATGGATAAAGTGCTAGATGCAAACTTTGATCTAAGCATGCCGGGGATCGTATTTATAGATGAGATCGAAGCACACCTTCATCTGGATATGCAACGAAAGATTCTTCCATTATTAATAAAACTATTTCCCAATGTACAGTTTATTGTATCCACCAATTCACCATTTGTTGTGAATAGCATAGAAAATGCGGTCATTTATGATTTAGACAGTGAAATTCTCGCTGCGGATGGACTGTGCAATATACCATATGCCGGTATTGTAAACGGGTATTTTAATGTAAATGAAATGTCACAGGTATTGCAAAGAAAATATGAAAGATATTGTATATTAGCGAACAAAGAAAGTTTAACGGATGATGATTATGATGAGATTTCAGAACTGGAATTATATTTGAATAAAATACCTGATTTTCTTGCATTAAATATAACAGCAGAATATAATAGGTTGAAAAAAAAGCTACACTAAAAGGAATATAGTTATGAAGCAATTTTTTTATTCAGTACCAATAGACATGAAGATATTAATGGTTATATATATGGTAACTTCAGTAATTTGTCAAATATATCCGCATAAGACGATTCTAGTTGATCTTTGGATGTTATATTTAGTATGTTTTATAGGATATTACATGGTTAACATAAAATTATCCAATAGAAATGAGCGACATTGTAAATATTTATTATATTGGAACATATGGGGAAATAAAAATAATATTTTTATTTCAATGCATAAGGGAAAATGTGTGGCAAATGAAGGTGACGAAACACCAGGAAAAACAGAGGAAGAGAAATTTGAAAATGAATTGAGAAATGCATGCAAATATCTTACAGGTGCAAGATGTAGTACATATACTCATGCCAAATATTATCGAATTATTAGGAGTATTGATCCCAAATGTCAGAAGAAGAAAGCCTATAAGGGAACATTAAAAAAAGTCCGCAAAATTCTTAGAATGGAAGATGATAAGAAAAAGCGTCAATTTTACTTTGTAAAATTTACTATGCCATGAAAAAAATACTTGAAATGCCCCTATTGCAATGGTATAATATGTAACATAAATAAAATTAATAAACAAGTCGGAAAAGGTCATGTAAATTATACATGGCTTTTTATAGTTTGATCGCTATAGGCGGTCTTTTTTTATGCCTTTTTATAAGGCTTCAGATAAATTTTTTAATCTAAATTACAGCGAAAGCTGATTATATATAAAATATACAAAATATATAAAGTTCAGGAGGAAAAACAAAATGAAAAAATATAAGGTAGGGCAGATATTGTATTATGTAGTCTGTGATTTTGATTCTGCAGAGATTATTAAAGGTGTGATCGAGACAGTAGAAGATGATCATATTATTTTAGCAAAAGACGGAATAACCTATTGGCTCGATGAATGTGATGATATTTTTGAATCAGAAGAAGAAGCAGTTGCATGCCTGAAAAAGAAAAAAACGGTGCGAGAGAAAAAACTTTCGGCTGCCAGAAGGTTGTTGTTTTGAAGAAAAATATATGTTCAAATAACAAAACTAAGCAATCATCATGCCACCTTCCATGGTAGTATGTGTGGCAGAGGAGATACGGAAAGGAAATAATAAAATGGGAAAATGGCACATCGAGCGTAATGAACCAAGTTATATGAGAAAGTTGAAAAAGCATTATAGAAAACTGAAAAGGCGTTAACCTGACCTTTGACTGAGAGGAAAATGGCAAATGAAAAAGAAAATCATTTTTCTTGATATTGATGGGGTTCTGAATTCAAAGGCTTATTTTGATTCGATAAAGGAAAGTGAGATCCCGGCGACAGAAAAAATACACATTGAAATTAGTGAATATCATGTAAAATTGCTTTCTGAATTATGCCACGCTTGTGATGCTAAAATTGTATTAGCATCCACTTGGAAAGAGCTGGATGATCCATCAAATTCAAAAGCATATTGCATGTATCAGTACCTGGTTGATATGTTAGCACAGTATGATATGGAGATACTAGACAAAACACCAACGATTAACGGATGCCGTCCATATGAAATTTTTATGTGGCTGCAGGCAAGAAATGATAAAAATGAAATTCAGGCAGTTATACTGGACGATGATTTCAACAGATCAGAATATCAAAAATATGGCCTTGAAAATATTCTGGTTCAGACAAAATATTTTGTAAATAAAATATCGGATGGTGGATTGCAGCAAAAGCATGTATCTGAAGCTATCCATATTTTAAACGAAAGAAAATAACCGTATTGTCTCCTGTAGGGCAATACGTCACCTATGGGTGCAGATTTTAGTGGATGCGCCCGCAGGGGGCGTGTTCTTTCTAGGAGGAAAAAAATATGTTAGAAAACAAAGATTTTTACCCGACACCGGATAAATTGATTGAAAAAATGGTGGAAGGTCTCAATTTTAAAATGATTAGAACTGTCCTTGAACCATCCGCAGGGAAAGGAAATATTGTAGAATCTCTGCAGAAAGAAGCAAAGAAAGTTTTGGGATCATGGACAAGAGAAGAGAACTTTTTGGATGTAGATTGCATCGAGAAAGATCAGAATCTCCGTCATATTTTAAAGGGAAATGGCATGCGTGTTGTTCATGATGATTTCCTGACATATGACACTATGAAAATGTACGATTTAATCATTATGAATCCGCCTTTTAGTGACGGATGCAGACATCTTCTGAAGGCAATGGAAATGCAGGAAATTACCGGAGGCGCAATCGTATGTCTTTTGAATGCAGAAACATTGAAAAATCAGTGCAGCAACGATCGAATCCTTCTTGCAAAGAAGATCGAACAGAGCAATGGAACTGTGGAATATGTTCAGAGTGCATTTATGGAGGCTGAAAGAAAGACGTCGGTTGAAGTGGCTCTTGTAAAAGTACAGTTTCCAAAGAAGGAGAGACGATCGTCCATTATTGACCGGCTACAGAGAGAAAAGGAAATAAAAGAAACTGCAGATCCAATTACATCTCAGCTTGTGGAAAACAATTTTATTAAAGCAATCGTGGAACAGTACAAGCTGGAAGTGGAAGCTGGATGCAGGCTGATTAGAGAATACCAGGGAATGCAGCCGGTTATTTTGTCTGAGTTCAAAAAAAACGAAGACGGAAGAACGGAAGCAACAGGGGAGTGCATTCTTTCATTAAATCTTTGCACGCAGCGTAACCGATATGATGGACAGGCTTCTGTCAATGAATACATTCGTCTTGTGAGACGGAAATATTGGAAAGCATTATTTACGAATCCTAAATTTGTCGGAAATCTGACCGACAACCTTCAGAGAGAGTATTACAATAAGGTTTCCGAATTGATGGATGTTGAGTTTTCCGTGTTTAATGTCTTGGAAGTAAAAATTGACATGTTAAAAAATGTGTCAAGAGGCATTGAAGATGCCATTGTAGGGCTGTTTGAAGAATTTAGTCATAAACATTATTACTATGACGAAATGGGTTCAAACATCCATTATTACAACGGATGGAAAACAAACAGTGCTTACATGGTAAACAAAAAAGTAATCATCCCGCTCAATGCGTACACGTCATACAGTGGAAGTTATTGTCTTGATCACCGTGTAAGAACAAAGTTAGCAGATATTGAAAAGTGTTTCAATTATCTGGATGGTGGAAGGACGGATGATCTGGCTCTTAATGATGCCTTAACACTGGCTCAGAATTCAGGACAGACAAAAAATATTGATCTGAAATATTTTAAGGTTACTTTTTACAAAAAAGGAACCTGTCACATTGTATTCAAGAATGAAGAGCTATTAAAAAAATTCAATATTTACGGTTCACAGAAAAAAGGATGGCTGCCGCCGGCATATGGAAAGAAAAAATATTCTGAAATGAATTTGGATGAGCAGGCAGTAATTAATGCATTTGAAGGAGAAAAAGAATATGCCAAGGTTATGGCAGCCAGTGAGTATTATTTTTCAGATGTAGAAATGTTTTTGCTGGATTGTGCAAGCTGATTTATAAATTATTTTTGAGAAGTGTTAAAAATTAATACCTGACCACAGGAGAAAGAAGAGAAAATAATATGAATAAAAAAATTATTTTAGCAACATCATGTTGCGGGAAAAGTACAGCTGTAAAAAATTGCAAGTTGAATTGTGTTGACTTTGACAGTGCTCCGTACAGAACCCAAGACGCTGGTTGGAAAAATCAGTATGTATCAGAGTTGATCAAAAAAACAGAAGAATATGACGTTGTTTTTGCATCGTATTATGATGAGGTGGCAGCAAAATTAAGCCAGCTCATAAATGAAAAAGACTGGGAACTGTATATTGTTATCCCCAAAGATGATCCGCTGGTTGAGCAGATGCTCATTGGAAGAATGACACTGAGGGATACGGAAAATCGTTACAATAGATGGGTGCATCGACAGATACGCCAGTTTAGTAGCTTATCTGATGTCGAAAGGATAAAGTCATTTGCACCAAATGCGATTATTTATCAGATTGACTATGATCATCCGTATATTATGTCTCTTCCGTTGTACGAAAGTTTGGCTTTGCAGGAAGATGATGTAAAAGATAGTGTTCAACAGTAATTGAGGAGAGCGAAAAATGGAAGAATTAAGAAAATGCTATGCAGAGCTATCTGCCAGGTTAAGATCTATTGAAAACGATCACGAGACGGATATTCTTGATTTTATCAATCTTGATGAAGAAATTATGAATGATTTTCGTGGAGATTGGACGGATGATGATGTTCATAAGTGGTTATACTTTGTAGATCGCATGTCTGCAGTAACCAAAGCTTACAACATTGTACGCGAAGAACTACACCTTGGTGAAATGCTGCCAGGGATTGAGGAAGTGTAAGAGTATGGTGCCGGGTGAATATATCACCCGGCATGGTTTCATAGATTGGAGAATATATGGAGAGTACGGAGATGTAAGTAGGTCGCAGGTATGCAAATTTAGAGTTGTTAAAATGACATCGAGTTACTGACAAAGCGAGATGTTAAGTCAATTATAGAATCTGAATCAGACAGACTGGAAGAGTGTGATTTTATGATTGATTTTTGCTTTGAAGATAACAAATGGGATATTGATACAATTTATTATCTCAAAGATAACGCAGGTCAGTATTACATTACAGAAGTGTAGAAATGGATATTTCATTAGATTGGAGGTAAGAGAAATGAGAGATATAGATAGAGCGGTTGAATTATTAAAACCATTATTTACAGGGCTTGCAGAGGGCAGAAATGAAACTGTAGATGTATATGCAGATGTATATAATGGAGAAGATTATATTACAGTGACAATCGACAAGGCAAAATATGAAATCAATGTAACTGCTGAAAATGTACGATCAATAGTACAGTCGGTTGTAAATAGAGTTGCGTTGAAGTTATAGTAAATGCGTGTTTCATGTGAAAGACAGGAGGAATAAAAAATGGATTTTACAACAAAGAATATGTCGCTGGAAGAAAGATATGACATTTTGAATAAGGTTGATTTAATTCCTATTGGGACAATTTGTTATGAAGCAGGAGATTTTACAGAATGGACAAAAGAAATCGTTGTCAACGAAGAAAATCAAAAACGAGTAACAATGTTTTGGAACTGCTTATTCTTTTTAAATAAAGAACAGGCAGATCATGTTACTGATAAAGCACACTCAGATTACGCAAATTGGTTATATAACTAACTAAATTCGCATTTACTAGGAAATGGAGGATAACAGATATGAATATCATCAATAGCTTGAGAGAAAAATACATGAATAAAGAATTTACGATAATTACTAATACTGAACGAACAGTATTAGTAACTGATATAGACGAGTTCTATATGACAGTTAAAGTAACAAAGAATAGATACAGTAGGCAAAATTGTGTCGGAAATTATTTTCCGTATGTGAATGATATTGTAAAATATCCTCTCACAGCATTGCCAGTGATGTATGAAGTATCAGAAGGAAACTAAGATTTACATGAATGGAGAGAGAAAAATGTTATATGTTGCAGTGAAATGGAAAGATGGAACAGTGACACACAGAACTTACAATGATCCGTATGTGCTTGAAAAACAGTATACGGAAACGGAAATCAGAGAGATTTACAAAAACAATCCAGATGTAGAATATATCAATATTGCGAAGTAACAAGCTCACGTTTGTTGATTTTTGGTATAAGACAAAATTTATAATGATACATAAAGGCAGCTAGGAAAATATAACCGGCTGCCTTATTAATTGGACAATGATAACACATGTCTGAAGACATGCGGCAGGAGGATACAAATATGAAATTTAAAAATTTACCACAAAAAGAACAGGAAGGATATGTGATCAATTATACGGATCCTATCAAAATAAAAATATATTTATTGTGCTATCAAAATGTGGAGAAGGCAATAAAAAAATTAAAAGAGAATGACAAAGATGCACTTTCCATTGATACAATTATTCGTAGGAAAGATACAGAGGAACATATTAAAGCAAGTGAAAATGACACCATTCCGGTTATAAAAGTACTAATCAGTGAGGGAAAATATTTTCATAAAAAGCGTGACTATCAAACACTTGCTGAGTTGGTGGAAAAGGAATCCCGTGCATTAAACATGATTCCAAAGGAGTTTGTTACAGATGAGCTTGTAGATCATGCAATCAAACATCAAAAATATCTCCATGTAAGAGATATCCCGGCAAGATTCATGACGGCTAAACGTTTTGTTACTCTGTGCAAAAAAGACTGGAGTGCTGTTAATTGGCTTTCCCAATATATAGATCTTCTGTCAGACGAAAATTTACTGGAAGTTATTTGCGAAAATAGCGGAGGACTGCGAGAAATTCCTATAGAAAGGTGGAACAAGGATCTGCTTTATCATTATCTTGAGTATTGTGTAAGAAATTACAAAGATACTGGATTTACGGATTATATGATAAAACTACCGGATGAATTAAAAGACAAAGTATTTTATCAGTGCTGTTGTATGACTGGTGGATTTCATTACAGCAAGATTCCTGAGAACCTGAAAAAGATAGTGATTTCCTGGAAACTTATTGCAGAAACGATAAGACGATGGGATATTTATGATTGTGGAAATGGTAACCATATGTATTATAATGGGCTTGGATGGATGCTACAATATCTTCCAGAAGAGTTCAAATCAAAAGAGGTATGTCTCGAAGTCTGCAAGAGATATCCGTATGCAATACGTCATGTTCCGAATGAGTTTGTAGAGGATGATTCATTTTGGAATGAGCTGTTAAGTAACGGATGCTATACGCCACTTTTAAATTTGGAAAAAGACCAGGAAAAACATTTATCAAATAAATACCGTGATTTCAAAAAAGAGGTTACGAAAGATGACGAGTTGCATAACGGATCTTATAATCCGAAGACAGAAGAGGATTGGAAACTTTTTTTAAGCAAGCATGGTGCTAAAATTACAGAAATGCCAAATAAATTTCTGACAGTGGATATGCTGCTTATTGCAATGCGTTCAAATAGCTTTGCAGTTGAAAGAAACACAGATATTATTGATAAGCTGTCTGACGTAGACAAAGAGTCTTTTTGGAAAAAAGTAGCAGAAGAAAAACTTTTTAACAAACCGATATCTGTTCCAGATGAATATATGTCAGAAGATGTGATATGTGAATGGGTAAAAGGAAAGTATTGTTATGACACAAATGATATTTCCAAAGTATACCGCACGGAAAATGTGCTGGTTGAATTTGCAAAGGCTCATCCAGACCGCTTTACCTTTGGATATGAAGAGCAAACACAATCCTTGATTGATACAATGATGTTCCTTCAAACAAAAGACATCTGCAAAGGAATGTATCTGAAAAAGGTGCGTCCGGATTTAAGAAGAAAAGAACTTGTTGACGAACTGTGCATATCAGTTCCAAGAGAAATGATTTCTCTCGATACTATCACAAAAGAGCAGATAGATGGAATCATTTCCAGGTTTCCGGGACTTATTGTAGAAGCACCTATGTGGTATATCAGAGAATTGCGGGCTGATGGAGAACATAACAGTATAAAGAATATGGAAGATAAAAAAATGTCCTTAAGTTCAGAAAATAATTCGCTCATAGATGGGTCTTTAAATGTTCCACTAAAAAAACAGATTGAATTTACTGATATTGAGGTTGATGAATGGGAGCAGATCAGTCTTTTTGATCTGCTAGGAGCTTGACTGATTGATGACTGATTCCACAAAAAAGTTGCAAATATTCAATATATATGGTAAAATAAAACCATAAATGAAATTAAAAAAACAAATCAAAAAAGCCATGTGAACTTCGCATGGCTTTTTATAATGTGATCGCCAAGGAGCGATCTTTTTTTATGTCCTTTTACAGGACTTTAGTATAGATTAAGTTTTATCTTTTAATCTAAATTACACGTTACAATATCGTAACGTGATGAAATATATAAAAATGTATGTTAAAAAAATATAGTGGAGGAAAAAAATGAGTTCAAAAAGAATAAAGAGTTATATTCTATGCAATATGCATGGTAAATCAAAATTTGACGTAGAGGATTATATTCTCTCGTTCTATAAGGATGAAGAAATAACAGAAGACCAGTTAACTGAACTTTATGCATGGCTTGATCGTATATACGATGATGTAATTGCATGAGTTTAAGACAGATTAAATATAACATTGCAGCCAATATAACCTGATGGGTTTGTTGGCTGCGATAGAATGGAGAAAATTTAGAATATGGGATGGACGGAATATAGGGCATCATATTTTAAATCCGGGAAAGTAGACCGAAAAGCAGAATGTGATGCTTATTTTTTAGAAGGTCACAATAGAGGACACTTTGACGTGTTAAGATCGGCAGTGATTGGAAGTGTATATTATGCTGCCATAAAAAATCGTATGCGTTATCTTGGGGAATCGGACAGCTATGAATCGATAGATGATGGAAAAGTATGGTGTGCCATTTTTCTAACATCTATAAGTGGAAATAATTTTTCCTATAAGGACATGGATGAAACCATGATTCCTTGTTATTATGACTGCCCTGAATCAATCTTAAAGCTATTAAGTGATACAAATAATGAAAATGCTTTGGAGTACAGAAGGCTGTGCCGGGAAAAAAAGAAGGAAAAGAAAACACGATCTTTATCGGCGTTGCCAGTCGGAACGGTTATTAAATGGAAAATTGGAGAAACAGAAAGGGTTGCTTATAAGCATGAGGCAGCCTATCAGTTCAAAAGACCATTTTGGATGGCAATGGACGATTCTCGGTATTACAAGAAAACGCAAATCAGTAATAACTGGGAAATTTTGGAGGAAAATAATGGAGAAATATTGTGTAACAGTAGCAGGACCATTTGAAGAGGAAGTGTATCGTTTCAATTCAAGTGATCCAAAAAAAATAATAAAAAAGTGGTTTGAACAGGAAAAAGCACATGCATTGTGTGCAAATATTCAGGCTGCAACAAGAGAAGATGCGTTAATGCTTCTTACATGGGCTTTTGAAAATATAGAATATGTTAAGAAGCAGTATCCAGGTTGTCATTACAGATGGAATTATATTTGTGATGGGATAGAAAAGGAAATATCAGAAAAATGTAAAAACTTTCAATGGGAATGGGATTCTGTATTTCCATTCTGCATGGGTTAAAACAAATATGGAGGGAAAACACATGTTATATAAAATAAATTTTTTAAATAATGGAATTTCACACGCTAATCTGGTAGAAGCAAGCAATATAGAACTTGCAAAAAGTTTTTTTGTTAAGGAACACTTGGATGGAGATGCAACAAGGCTTGTGGAGATCAAAGAAAATAACGAATCATACAAACCTGGACAGCCGTGTTGGAAAGTTCCGGATGATTGGAAAGTCAAGGTCCTATGGTTCAGCCGGCACGAAATGACGACGGATCAGAAAAAAGCTCTCGGTGCATGTGAAATCAATCAGATAAACAGAACCATTGGTTCTGCATATGAACTGAAGGAAGAGATAGAGCAAAGTGATATTGTTGCGATTGTTGCTCCGATTGGTTTGCAGCAACAGTTTTTAAGCATTGCTGGAAATAAGCCTGTAATCATGGCTGTGAATGACCGAATTTTGATTCCAACAGAAGATGGAGAAGATAAGGTAAGCTTCAAATTCGTAAAATGGGAAAGAATAAAGAAAATTGAGGTCGTAAAAGAGGACTTCAACTTATAGGATTGTAGTAGAAAGGAGAATGGCAGGGAAATTTATAATGAAAATTATGAATTTCCCTGCGTATAAAATAATGGAAGTAGAATTATTATTGCAAATACAAAAAAAATATCAAAAATGTCCGTTTTGCGGACGTAATTATACTAAAGAGAAAGATATGTTTAGCATCCACGAAGATGGAACTTTTGAGAGAAAATGTATGTGCGGATATGAGATATCCGGGCATATAGATATAAACGGCATAATTGAGAAAGATTATAATGAAAGTTGTGCCAAAAATGATTTTTTGATGGAGCTCAAAGAAGGCAGTTTATTACATAATGATGCAAGAGGACTGTTGATACAATATCCATCAGTTGGAAATGATACGCAGTTTTGGATGACAGCAATAAAAATAAAAAAAACGTACCAAAATTACATGGAATTAGAGGATTTGTTCCGGAATATTATAAATGACTTGAGTAAATGTAATAATTCTTTGACATTTTTTGATACAAACTTTTTACAGGCAGTTGTAGATCGCGATGTTTGGAATCTGCATATAATTGCGGAGCTGATCAAAGAAAATAAATGGGGAGATAAGACTGATCAAATAAGTGGCAGCCTTATCACAAAGGAAAATGTAACAAATTTTATTGACCGATTTCATTATCAGAATGTTCAATATATAACAAGTTTATTTTCGTTAATTCCCATGAAAAATATTGGGGGCGATCCTGAAATCATTGAAATTATGATTGATTACGGGTGTTACCAGTATATCCCAGAAAAGTATAGAAACGATAAAATGCTGACAATCAAAGGAATACAGCAAAACAAAAGAAGTGTTCAGTTTATGGGAGAGGTTCTACGGAAAGATTTTGATTTTGTTCTCATGGTAATAAAAAACTATGGGAAAGAGATCTACGCCGAATTAGGCGACCATTTCAACATATTAAATTATGTTGATGAAAGTCTGCAAAAAAATAGGAAACTTATAAAACAGAATTTTAAACGGAACGGATATACATTATCCGATGCACCCCTGTATATACAGAAAGACAAAAATTTTTGTAAGCAGCTATATACTGCAGCGGCAGGGTATAAGGGACGTGGTTCTGATGTGCCCAGTGCTTTTTCAAGAGAAGAACTTACTGATAAAGATGAGCGAAAACAACTTTTGAAAGGAATTCTGCAAAGAGGGGAAATTGAAAAATTTTCTTATGATGAGGTTTTACAGGCTGTTGCAGAATTAGAAGATGAAGAAGCAGATTACTAGCTTCGGAAATTTAATAAAAAGGAAGGTCAATTCATTTTGGCTTTCCTTTTTTGTTGCAGAATATAAAAAAATATGATATAGTTGTATTGTAAATAAAATCAAAGAATAAGTCGTAGAACCATATAAATTTTGTATGGTTCTTTTTAATTCAGATCGCTATAGAGCGGTCTTTTTTTATGCCTTAAAATAAGGCTTTATATAAAATTAATTCTAAATAACGCATTGAAAAATTATGGTGCGATCAAATAAAAAAATAAATATGAGGATAGGTGATAACATGAAAGAAATAAAAGTAAAAAAATCCCGTAATGAGGATGATAATTATGTTGAATTATGGAAAGTGATTGATCCAATGAAAGGTGTACCTCAATATTATGGAAGATACACTTACAAAGATGAAGGAACCTGGTACTATGTGTCAGATCCGTTAGGATACTGCGAACTGGATAGAGCAGTTGAAAATGACGTTATGTTTATCTGCTGCGATGACAGTGGAAAAGAATGTGTCAGATATTCCAACAGAGATGCAAATCCTCTTCCTAAATTCGAATCAGTAATGAAAATCCGGTGGGAAAAGATTTGTAAAAATATCGATTTTAATAAAGAAAATATCACTGCAAATTTTTGGTCTGAATCTTTAAATGGAGAATCAACAATGTCTGTCAATCAATGGTTACTTTCGTTTATGGATCCGGATTTATATGGAAAAGAAATAGCAGTTATGTGTGGATATGATGAGATCTGGACCGGATCTTGGCATTCAAAAGAAATTGGATACGAAGATATTCCGGAGACGGAGTTTATATATCTCGGACACAGATATCAGTTCACAAAAGTTACAATGAAACATAAAATATGCGGTGTGGAATGGAATGAATTTGTATGTACAGATTCACCTTATGTCATAAACAAAGAATATGGCATTCAAACATATGGTTATCTTGGAAACTGGTATGACAAAACAACCACAGGAACAATGTTCGACAAAAGAACCGCTAGAATGATGGTACAGGCGGAACTTCAAAAATTGTATCCGAAAGAAAATAAATACAGCAAACTTTTGTTTGTAAGTGGTAATTATTGTTACCAAAAATCATATGAAGATGTGGCTAAAGAATTGATAAAAAATGAATTACATAAAAATATGGTGCACGATCTGATATCACATCTGAAAGAAAGAACACAGAACAGCATATTTGTAAGTTCAAACGAGAACAGGAATAAGGTCAAAAAGTTGTATCCCAGTATTTATGGGTATGATTATTGGCTATGGTAGTTTAAGGAGTAGACGAATTGCTTAAAAAAATAATGAAACAATGATTTGGAAGAATAAGGAGGACTTAAAATGGATGAATTAATTATTTCAAGCAACGGAACAAATTATATTCCAAACGATACAAATGAAAAATGTTTTGTATCAAATGGGGAAACTTATCCATTATGCAAAGGAAATGGAGAAAACAAATGTCATGATTGCTGTGTTTATGAGAACTATGAGGAGTACCATTCTCCATACTAAAACACGTATGATGCTATGATTCAGTTAGAAAGAGAGGTATAAATTATGCAAGATAGAGAGAGTCTAATTCCCTTATTTAAGAAATATAAAAACAATGGTGGAATTGTATCACCAATGAACACGGAATCTTGCAGAAGATATTTACAGAAAAAGGTTGGCTGCAAGATTGAACCAGAGGATGTACTTTGGCTGATTTATCATGTAGATTAATTCAATGATTTAAATAAGAAAGAGAGAAAAAATATGCTAAATACAAAACAGCAGGAGGCTGTAAATTTTAAAAATGGACAGATGCTTGTCGTATCTTGTCCAGGAAGTGGAAAGACAACAGTGATTGTTGCAAGGGTGCACCAGTTGATTGAATCAGGTGTTAATCCAAGCAATATTCTGATCATAACATTTACCAAAGAGGCTGCTGATCAGATGCAGAAACGTTATGAAAAAAAGTATGGTCCTACACAAGCTTTTTTTGGAACTATACATTCCATTTGTTTCCGGGTGCTTGCCAAGGCATATAATTATACAAAAGAAGACATCCTGCGGGCAAACGAACAGTGGGAGTTCATGTTTAATTTTTTATGCAAAAAAGTCAGTAGTACTGACTTGCAGGAATACATAAAAAATATGATAGCTGAAATTGGTTATGTCCGGAATAAAGGCATGGATTATAGAAAATATCAGCCAGAACACAGTGAAAAAGATATTTTCCGTGCAACATATCAGGCATATGATGAGTTTAAAAAAGAGAAGAATAAGATCGATTTTGATGATATGCTTGTCATTTGTCAGAAATGCTTCAGGGAAGATAAGGAAAATCTTCAATATTGGAAAAATCAGTATGCATATATCATGATTGATGAGTTTCAGGATACAAACAGTATCCAGGCAGATATTTTTTATATGCTGGCTGGTCCGGATGGAAACTTATTTGTTGTTGGAGACGACGATCAGTCAATCTACAAGTTCCGATCTGCAGACAGTTCGATCATGCTTGATTTTCCAAAAACATTCCCTAAATGTCAGACAATCTATATGGATACGAATTACAGATCCGGTACAGAAGTTATTAAATATGCTGGAAATCTGATCCGTGTGAATAAAAAGAGGTTTGAAAAAGACTTTCACGGATTCAGGAAAGAACCGGGGTCTGTATCCGCTATTGCTTGCAACGGACCAAATGAAGAAGTGGATCGTATTTTAAAAGATATGGATTCTCTTCGAAAACAGGGAGTTAAATACACTGATATGGCAGTCTTATACCGTACAAATATGGAAAATCAGCTTTTGGCAGGAAAATTGTTAAAGCTGAAGGTTCCGTTCTACACGACGGAGGCAATAAAAGATTACCATGAAGATTTTATATTTCAGGATATCATGGCATATTACCGTATTGCATGTAGAAATGAAAGAAAAGGGGATCTGCAGAGAATCTTGAACAGACCGTCACGATTCCTAAAAGCGGAACCGTTTAAAAATTGCAGTTTTAGTAAGGCAGACTTATTTGAAGCCTGTAAAAAATTAGGCTCAGATAAATCTGTGCAGGCAATGTCAAAAATTAATGAGTTGCTATATGACATTGATATGTTGAAAAAACAAACTGTACCATACGGATTTGTTCAAAGTCTGTTAAGCATGGGTTATATGACGTTTATCGGAAAATTTTGTGAATTTAGCGGGCGTGACCAGGAAACCTGTATGCAGACACTTAATTTGCTGCTTGAAGAAGCTAAAGAACAAGGTTCGATGGAAGAATGGCAGGCATATGCCAAGTTCTATTCTGAATCGCTGCAGCAAAAGAAGAGAGACAAAAGGAAAGATGGCGTCTGTTTATCTACATTCCATTCTGCAAAAGGACTGGAATGGAGCAGAGTATACATCTTAAATGCCGATGATGGTAATTGTCCTTATAAAAAGTCGGATGATATAGAAGAAGAAAGACGACTCTTCTATGTTGCCGTAACAAGGGCAAAAGATGTTTGTAAAATTTTCTATTCCGGTTCCAATGGAAAGAAAAAACAAATACCATCTCAATTTCTATATGAAATGGGACTGCTTAACACCGGTGCAAAAATAATTAAACCGATCATTTATTGATTTTCTAAAGTAATAGTGGTAGTATTATTACATAAGAAAATCAATCAGTAAATCAAAGGAAACCATGAAGTTTTTCGTGGTTTCCTTTTTTTCTTGGGAGGGTAAACTATGTATATTATAAAAAGAAATGGAGAACAGAATGAATTTAACATTGAAAAAATCACCAATGCTGTAGAAGCAGCAAACTTATCTGTATCAGAAGAAAAACAGCTTACATATCATCAGATCATGTCCATTGCAGAAAAAGTGCAGAAAAAAGCACATGGTTTGAAAAGAGCAGTTTCGGTAGAAGAAATATCAGATATGGTAGAAGATGAAATTATGGCAGAAGATGGGTACGAGGTTGCCCGTAATTATATTAAGTACCGTTTCAAGCGTGCATTATCACGGAAACAAAACACGACTGACGAAAGCATTTTGTCGTTGTTGGAATGTAACAATGAGCTGGTGAAACAGGAAAATTCAAATAAAAATCCTGTTGTAAACAGCGTACAGCGTGACTATATGGCCGGAGAAGTAAGCAAAGACTTATGCAAGCGTGTGTTAGTACCGGAAGATGTTTGGAATGCACATGAAGAAGGAATTATTCATTTCCATGATTCAGATTATTTTGCACAGCATATGCACAACTGTTGTCTGGTTAATTTACAAGATATGCTTCAGAATGGAACCGTTATCAGTGGAACATACATCAGCAAACCAAAAAGTTTTGCAACAGCCTGTAATATTGCAACACAGGCGATTGCACAGATTGCAAGTGTACAGTACGGAGGACAGACAATTTCTATTGCACATCTTGTGCCATTTATTGATGTATCAAGAAAGAAAATTGAAAAACAGGTCATAGCGGAATATAAGGCAAATGATATGCATGCAACAAAAGAGCAGATCATGCGGACGGTGGAGAGTCGGCTGGACGTAGAAATCGCTGCAGGAGTACAACTGATCCAGTATCAGCTGATCACGTTAATGACAACAAATGGACAGGCGCCGTTTGTATCCCTTTATATGTATATCAATGAAGTGCCGGAAGGACAGCAGAGGGATGATATGGTAAGATTTATTGCAGAAATTCTGAAGCAACGAATCAAGGGTGTACAGAATGAGCATGGAAAATGGATTACACCGGCTTTCCCTAAATTGCTTTATGTCTTATCCGAGGACAATGTGCATGAAAACAGCAAGTATTTTTGGCTGACAAAGCTTGCTGCAGAATGTACAGCAAAAAGAATGGTTCCAGATTATATTTCCGAAAAGAAAATGAAGGAAATCAAAGAAGGAGATGTATATGGCTGTATGGGCTGCCGGTCATTTTTGACGCCAGACAGATTTACTAAAACAAAAGGCAATATTGCTAATGCATTAAATTATAAGGAAGATATGCATAAATATTGGGGCAGATTTAATCAGGGTGTTGTTACGATTAATCTTCCGGATGTTGCATGTACCGCCGCAGGCGATATGGATGGATTTTGGAAAGTGTTTGACGAAAGACTTGAATTATGTCATAAAGGTTTACGTGTCAGACACTTAAGGCTACTTGGCACACCATCGGATGCTGCTCCAATCTTATGGCAGTATGGTGCTTTGGCAAGACTGGACAAAAAAGAACCCATTGATAAGTTGTTATACGATGGTTATTCCACGTTGTCACTTGGATATGCGGGCCTTCATGAATGTGTATTCCGGATGTTACACAAGAGCCATACAGATCCGGAGGCTATAGGTTTTGCAAAAGAGATCATGCAGCATATGAATGACAAGTGCGAAGAGTGGAAAAAGGCAGAGAACATAGATTATAGTTTATATGGGACCCCGTTGGAATCGACCACTTATAAATTTGCTAAAGCATTACAGCGCAGATTTGGCATAATTCCAGGAGTAAGTGATAAAAACTATATTACAAACAGCTATCATGTTCACGTCACAGAAAAAATAAATGCTTTTGATAAGCTGAAATTTGAGTCTGAATTTCAAAAACTATCACCCGGCGGAGCAATTAGTTATGTTGAAGTTCCGAATATGCAGAATAACATACCGGCAGTTGTTACTTTAATTCAGTACATATATGAAACAATCATGTATGCAGAATTAAATACGAAAAGCGATTACTGCGAAGTATGTGGATTTGATGGAGAAATTCAGATTGTAGAAGACAAACATGGAAAGCTTGTATGGGAATGTCCAAATTGCGGCAACAGAGATCAGAACAGAATGAGTGTGGCAAGAAGGACATGCGGCTATATTGGCAGTCAATTCTGGAACCAGGGACGTACACAGGAAATAAAAGAAAGAGTTCTGCATTTATGAATAAATTAAAAACCCAAAAAAATGAGCTTTAAGAAGTGGACTGTTCACCCTAATTGACACTCCCCATGCCTAAAGGCAGGTGATTCTTGGTGGCTGCCGAAAATATATCGGCTGACCAGTTCATTTCTGATAGGTCGTACCCCAAGTTAGGGCTATGCCATTAGCCCTCGTAGAGCAGAACATATAGTTCTCTACGCAGTTTGTCTATTACCAACAAACTCAGTTGATCTACATCCGAATCAAACGAAGGAACAATCTCATCAAATGATCAGGATACCACTGGGTCCAGTACTTTAATGGTATGGAAGTCAGCAACAGGAGATAAATACCATAGTATCAATAATTGTGGAAGGATGAATCTCGATAAGGCTGTACAAATCACAGAAGAACAGGCAATAAGTCAGGGGTTAGGAAAATGTAGTAAATGTTGGTAAAGAAAATGGGTAATATAGTAATTAATCACTTATTAGGGAGGACTTTATAACGATGTGTTTTCTGGGATAATTTATTCGAAATTTTGGAATACGGTTGCAAAAAATTAGTATGTATGATATTATAAACATGTCAATAAATTAAAAAAATAAGTCGAAAAAGCTATGTAAATTTTACATGGCTTTTTATAATATGATCGCTTTCAGGGCGGTCTTTTTTTATGCCCTTTTTTGGGTTTTATATAGATTTTCAATCTAATTTACACGTTGTCTAACAACGTGATTTTATATAAGAAAGTAAAAATATAAAAAGGAGAATAAGGAATGGGAGCATGCTATTCTGTTACAGTAAAAGTGAAATTAACAAATTTAAAAGATGCGGAAGAAAGGCTTCAAAAGAAAATCCTGCAGGATTCTAAAACTGATTATGACATTGAAAAATATGCTGCGGACGGAATCGGAATTGATAAATTTGATGATCTGATGCGGATATTTTTAGCTAGCAGGAAGAAAAGTAGTTTTATGATTAATCATAAAAATGAGTGGACATATTATATCAATGACTTTGATGCATCTTATGGATGGGAAGGAGTCCTGATGGATATGTTTCGCGTATTAGTACCAGATCTTATGGATGGTTCAGAAATATTGATTTATCCGGATGAAGATTATGATCACTTAAAAGTAAAAGGTGGAAAATGTATTACAGTACATTAGAAAAGAGGAGATATGAAAAAAAATGAAATTTTTTCCTATTTGAAGCAACATGCAAATGGGACAGTTCTATCATTTCCCGAAAGAGGACCTTGGGGTTCATCTTCCTATCGGGGTAATTTTTCCGGATGGATTCCGGCAGCAATTATATATAGATATGGAGCAGGTTCTGTGTCAGAAATATTTGCTGGCAGCGGCACTACATCGGACTTGTGTAGGGATTTGGAAATACCTTATTGCGGAATAGATTTAAACCCTGCTCCAGTAAGAAGTAATATTCTTACTATGGATATTCTGGATGAAGAAAGTGAATTACCGGATGCTTTTTATGAGGCGGATCTACAGATGCTCCATCCACCGTACCCATGTATTAATCATCTGCATTATTCTAATTCGATGTGGATTGATACGAAAAACATGGCATCTCATGATATTCAGGAAATGTCATGGGAAAAGGGAATGCTTTCAGTAAATAGAGCTATTTTGCGCGGATATGCCGCTATGCCGGCCGGTTCTTACCAGGCTGTAGTTGTAGGTGATATTCGCCGTAAAGTAAACGGTAAAAGTATATTCAAGTCAATGTTATCAGAATTGGCAATACCAGGAGAAATGGTACAAATTCTGATAAAAATGCAGCATAATACCATGTCTGGAAGAACTTGTTATTATGCAAATCAAAAGAATGCATTTTTTATGATCGAACATGAATATGTTGTTGTTATTAAGAAGCCATCCGGATACGAGGTTGCTTATTTATTGCCGCAAAATCATTCATGCGATATTAGAGACAGCGCAACAGCAACGTGGAAGGATGTTGTTATGACAGTAGTAAGGGAACTTGGAAAGGAAGTTTCAAATGAAACTATCTACAATGAGTTGCAAAATCATAGTAAGTGCAAAAAGAATAAAAATTATGAGGCAAAAATCCGGCAGACGTTGCAAAAATTGGCAGCATCTGGTGTTTTATCCCATACAGGACGGGGAACATGGAAAATAGCAACATAATACATGATATGAAGGAGACCAGCTATGAAAAGTCAACCATAAATTAGTAAAAAATTTCTTTTTCATATCGGTGGTAAAAAAGGGTAACTTTAATAGAGCTCCCTTAGGGTGCTTTTTCAAAATCTATCGATATTGGTATACAGACCTCTTATTTGAGGTTAAATTCGACATTGTCGGTGAGCATCTTCCAGATGACTCTGACAAGTTTGCCGGAACAATGCCCAAGTGCATTGTAATGAGACCGGCCTTCAGCCCTCTTGGCATCATAATAAGCCTTGAAGGTTGCGTTGCTTCTGACAACGTTCCAAGCTGCATTTACAAGGGCATATCGTAATACACGAGAGCCACGTTTGGACATCCTTGTTGTCTTAGCCTGAAAGTTACCAGACTGATAAACAGAAGGATCCAGACCAGCAAAAGCAAGCAGCTTGTTTGGATTGGAGAAACGGTGAATATCACCTATTTCACCAAGAATCATTCCACCATTGATATAACCGATACCAGGAATGGTCATGATGACAGAATCGTTGAATTTCATGATATCCGTCATCTCAGCTTCAATCTTTTCTAATTGGCTATCCAGTAACTCGATTTGTTGAATGGTTTGAGTTATCTGAATAGATATAGCGCTGTCGTTAGCACCGACAGACTTCTGTGCGAGAACTCTTAATTCTTTGGCCTGTTCTTTGGTAAAGTGTCCGTGTGAGTTCACTTTGAGCAGATTTGCCAGATGAGTCATATGCATGGAAGCAATCTCTTTTGGAGAAGGTGCTTCTTTTAATAAAGCATAGACAGCGTGTTGATGCAGACCGGATTTGAAAAAGTATTGAATCTCCGGAAAGACCTGATCAACATAGGTTGTCAGTTGAATTTTCAATCGGGTACGTTGCTTTATGGTTTTCTGACGGAAACGTCCCAATGCCTTAAGATCCATCATATCGAGATCGAAGAAGCTGACGAATCTGAGGTTGTCCTGCATCATAAGAGTTTTAGCAATCACGTAAGTGTCGACCTTATCTGTCTTAGTTTTGCGAACGTTATTTTTTCGCATTTGACAGGTTTTGATGGGGTTCAACACACACACTTGGTAAAGCTCAGTAACAAGGTATCGAACAAGGTTGTCACCGTAGTGTGCCGTTGACTCAAGACCGATGATGAGGCTGTTCTTATCGAATGATTCGAGTTTAGAGACCAGCAGTTGGAAGCCATCAGCGTCATTTGTGAATTTGAACGGCTCAATGATTATTTCACCGTCGGAAGAAATCGCAGCGGCGAAATGATTAAGTTTGGCAATATCAATGCCTACGTAAATTTTCATGAGGTTGTACCTCCCTTTCCTAAAGTCTGATACCATGATGTCCACCAACGATTATCATCGTAGACTTGATAGAAATAAGTACTCTGAGTGAAAAACACTTCGGCAACATCCAGCTAATAAACAATTCAGATAAAGGTAGTGGCAATACACTCCAGTTGAGTAGTCAAGCTACAGAAAACAAATCAAAAGTCCATAGTATCTGAATTGTATTGAACCACGATATTAAAAGAAAGGAAATATGTGATAATTAACTTCCTAATTATCATACAAGAAAAACCATGAATATAGAAATCAAGTTAAAAACAGAAAAAAAGGTAACAGTAGATTTTTTGGAATTTGGATATTTTGGATCTGATGATACAATTCTTACAGTGGACTGGGATGAGTCCCAGTACGAGCCGGGAGATATATATGGGAAAGGAGTCCAGATTAACGAAGAATACGCAAATGGAAGAATCAACGAGTTGATAGGACTGGAATTAACAGCTTTACAGGTATATGATTTAGAATCAGAACAGGAAATGGACTGGATAGAAGTTGAATCCATTAGCTTTTTCGATGATGGTAAAACTTATGAAGTTATGCCGAATTATTTACAACGATTCCAGAGGCATGATATTCAGACAGATTGTGTAAATTTGAATCTGACGGAAGAACAGTACCAGTCTCTCGCAAGGTACGTGCGGCAGAATGATAGAATAGAAAATCTTTTTGATGCAATGGAAAATCATATCTTGCAGATCAATGGATATGAAAATGTATTTCAGTTTCTGGAAAAAGAACTCCAGGATCATCCCAAAGAGATGACAGACGAATTTAACCCGGTTGCGCATACTGGTGAAGCAGAAATCGATGCGTTAAGCGATATCATTGAAAATCGTGGTGGAATTGCTACATATACACTTATCTCAAATCAGGGAACTGAGAATGAATGTGAAAATGAAGTGGTTCTTATGAAAAAGCAGGCGGATTTTTGGGCTGATAATATCAGGGAAAAGAACAATGGATCTGACATGCTTATTCAGGAAGGAGACATTATCTTAAAAGATCTTAAAGGTGATGATGTAGATCTTTTCTTCGTCGATGAAATCTGTTTTAAAGCGGACGAAACTATATAAAAAGTAAAGGTTAAAAGAGGATCATTGTACTGGCATATTTTGCTGTGCAATGATCCTTTTTTATATTCATTTGTTGTTTTGGCTACTCCCACAGGCAAGCCTGTGGGATGAAAGCCACTAATTTATAACATATATCAAAATTAAAAATGATAGCAGGACATCATTTTTAATTTTGATAAAACGGAAAAGGATATGTATTTTATATTTGTAGAAATTAATAGTGTTTTATGGTATAATAAATCATCATGTTAGATACGGAAATAGCAATATGAGAAACAAAGGAAGGAAATACCATGGCTCATTCAGAAAAATTAGAAGAAACTGCACTATGGAAAGAGTATGAGAAACGAAATGGCGTCGAGTATAAAAGATGTATTTGGGTAAAAGAAGTTTATGAATATGCTGCAAATTATATGAAGGACGTTCGCAGAACTTTTGGAAATTATACGCTGCATGATGAAATGCATATTATAAACGTACTGGATGCCATGGGCGGATTGCTGGGAGATCAGATTATCAATCTGACCGTTGGTGAACTGGAGCTACTGATCTTGGCTGCAAGTCTGCATGATGTGGGTATGGTTTACACGGATGAGGAAAAGATTGAACAGTATGAAGATACAGAGACTTGTAAAAAATTTTTAAGAGAATATTATCCGGGATTTTTTTATAGTACAGTGGAAGATTGGACGGAGGATATGCGACAGTGGTATCTTCGCACTTTACATTCTGGCCGTGTTGCCGAGGTGTTACATAATAAAGCATGGGAAGAACTGATTCATTATCAGTGTCCGATAGAGGTTGTACCTTTACGTTGTATCATAGCTGTTTGTGAGGCGCATGGTTACAATCCGTCAGACCTAATCAGCAATCCAGATTTGGAGTATTTACCGGCTAACGATGTAAGTCCACTATTTTGTGCATTGCTGTTACGATTGGGTGATTTGTTGGATTTTGATGATACCAGAGCACCTAAAGTATTATACAGTTACGTGGAATATAATGAAAAAAGTAGTGAAGAGTGGAAGAAGCATCAGGCTTCTGCAGGTTTTTTTTATCCAACCTCTCCTTCAAATGAAGATTTGCCATATAAAGCCCGTTGTACTAATCCGGGAGTGGAGCATGCGATACGGAACTTTCTGGATTGGGTTGAGGTTGAACTTGGAAATTGCGTAAAACTGCAGAAGTATTGTGGTAAAGTCTGGCAGCAAAATTTTCCTTTCCCCAGAGCCGTCTTACGCAATGAAATTGAATCTGATGGATATGTGAGTGGAGATTTCTGTATCACAATGGATCAAACGAAGATACTGGAACTGTTAACAGGAGAAAACTTATATGATAATCAGGATGTTTTTGTGAGAGAATTGCTTCAGAATGCAATTGATGCCACTTTACTACGTGGAAAAATGGATCCTGATTTTATACCAGAGAGGTCCCGTATTGATTTCTGGGAGTGGAATGACAAGGATGGAAACATCTGGTTTCGAATCGATGATGAGGGAACAGGGATGACACAGGGAATGCTGGAAAGATATTTTCTGAAGGTGGGGAATTCGTACTATACTTCCCGGGAAATTGAGAGAGACCTGAGAGATCACAATCAAAATGAAAAGTACTTTAGCATCAGTCGCTTTGGAATCGGTTTTCTGTCGTGTTTCCTTAACGGAGACTATGCAGAGGTATCGACCCTTTATTTTGATCCTGATAAAAACCGCAGGGAAGAGGGGGCAGCAAAGCCCAATCTAAAAAAACATTATGGACTTCGGCTACAGGTGACAGGACTTAGTGGATACTATACATTATTGAATCAGTCTCAGAATCATTTCACAAATGAGAAAATGCCAAATCCAGGAGGTTCTAATTTACAAACTTCATATCAACAGGAAAGAGCGGGCTATCGGACGAAACCAGGAACTTCAATAGCCATATGTTTGAATCCGGGTAAATTAGGGATTTTGAATCTCAAGAATACGGTGGAAAAATATCTGTGTGGTGCAAGGGTGCCGGTGTATTACAATAATCAAAGAATCGGACAAACCTATGAAGAAATGATGGAGGCAGCTCATGCTGTGGAAGGAGAGAAAGTTTATGAGTTGATAGATGAAATGAAAAAACAGTTTGACCGGACTTTTCCAGAGGTGCGTGGAAAGTATCCTAAAATTGTAGTCACGACTATTCCTTTTGGTACAAAGAAGGACCGTGTACTGCAGGGAGTATCTGGTGTATTTGTAAAGTATGACATACGTTTTGAAAAAACTTCTTGCTTCCAGGTAAAAGATTTGACGTACTGTGTCAAAGGAGACATCATAGAGCGCAATGGTTCGCTTCAAATAAATCTATTTAGTGGATTTATGGAGGCAAATTCAAATTCTGTATATCTGTGGATAGAATTAAAAAATACACACGATGCAAAAGAAGTAGGTGCACTTGTAAATGCTTTTGAAAATTGTGATGTATGCCCTCAGTCAGAGGAACAATTGGGAGAAGTATGGAGTCCGTTTCATGGGTCTATAAAATTATTGGAAGCCTGGATAAGTTATCATTCTTACAAACAATATAACACCATGGAGGTTTCTCTTGAAGAATTTGAGTGCCCGGATATCGTCCGTCAAGAATTTCGTTTTCGAAATGAATTTATTAAGTGCGCATATCAAGGTGTTTACATGGGAAGGATTTGTGATGCATTAATTAGTCCAGTTCATTCCCATAGGGCGATATTTTTTTTGGAAAATTCATGCTGTCCGACAACGCAAGTAGGTCGTATTGAGGTGGCACAACTCCCCATAGATGTGGGATTGTATGTTTGTGGTATCATAAATAAATACCGTATAAAGATATTTTTTAAACCTTATCGTGAGTATGATTTATGGAATAATTTTACACAAAAAGATTTTAAAAAAAAAGTTATGAAAAATCTACCATTACGGCAATGGATAGAGTACAATCTGAAGGATTATTTTGAAAATAGAATTTCTTATATGGAAAAATCCACAATATCAACTATTGCGAGCATAGATAATGTTTATACAGATAAGCAAAGTAATATGGTTTTGTTTAATATATATCAAGATGTATATTTACAAGACCATGAACAGATAGAGATTAATTACGAGAAGGGACAAATTATTTCATTTTTAGAAAAAAAAGAAAGTGCACCAGAAGAAAACTTGGATCTTTTTTTCCCAATACTATTTTGTAAAGCAGCAAATGAAAAAAATAGAAAATACCTTTGCTGTGCATACGATTTTTATCGGAAAGGGATTACAATGGATCATCCTTTTGTAATTTGGCTCATGAAGAATGCTTTTTTACTAAATAAATACTACAAAAGACAGTTTAGATATATCATAGACTGCCTTTGGTACAATGAATCACAAGTTATTATCTCTGTAATAAATACTATTCGCAAACAGCTGATGAGTTTGCCGGAGCATCATGGGGTGGATGTAAATGGATTTCCGCAACTAAGCAAGGAAGATTTTTGGTTTATGGAAAAATATATGTGACATATCTTGTTAGTCATACTGGAAATAGTTTATTTTATAGCAAATTAAAAATAGCATCTGTTAAGTGTTCCTGTAAATTGAAAGTCTATTAATTGAGTTATACATATCAAAATTAAAAATGATAGTTAAATATCATTTTTAATTTTGATTGATGAGGAAAGAAAATTGTGATATAATGAAAAAAATTTTGAAAGGAAGATTAAGAAGTTTATGGAAAAATATTCAGATTGCATGTTAATATATAAAATATCAGAAAATAAACCGTATGGTGAAATAAATAAAAAAAATTATGATAAAATGAAGAAGGCATTGAATGCTGCCGGATTTTTTTTAGATGTAGAAAACGGAGTGTTGAAACTGCAAATCTCTCAATATGGCTATGAACACAAACAAAAAAGAAATGCCGGTAGAAAAAAGAAATGCGCATTGAAAAAAGAAAACGGAGAATATGGGTTATATAGATACTCTGATGTGGTCTACATGATGCAGACCATGATGGATAAGGAAATATCAAATAAAATTGAAATGCCAATAGCGACATTCTACAGGCATAAGCAAAGACTAAAAGAAAGTTACTATTATAGATCTCTTGACTTGAATAGATTAAAAGATAAAGAATATTTGGATGGTGTAGATAATAATTTTGTTTTCTAAACCAATTTATACCAAAGAATATGTATATGTATACCAAATAATACTTTGCAAAAAATAAAATGATAAAGGGAATGAAATGCAAATCGTAATCAAACACACAAAAACAATAGATGAATATAAAAAATTGAGAGATAAATTAGAAAAACTATCAGAGAAATGTTCGAAAAATCATATTGATCATGTTTCAAACTGGGCCCATGGAAAGCCAAAGAAAGTTTGGTTAAGCACTGATACAAAAGAAAATAACTCTCTGGATGGGGTAGTGATATGCATAGAGTATGAAGATGGGAGCTGGTGGCATTATAATGAAACAGGAGAATGGTGGTAATGTGCAATACAATGGAAAAAATTTTAAAACGATAGATGATGATCCAGATATGGGATTAGGAAATAAAAAATGCCTTCAGAAAGATTATTACTGCGGATCTCATAGAGTGTATCTGTCTGAAGAAGATGTGAAAATAAAGAAATGCTTATGTAAACCGGATGTGAATATGATAGGATATCATGTCTGTCCGAATTTAAAGAAAATGGAAGAGATAATGTATAGAGCTGGGAGAGAAAAAATTCATCCTCTGTATGAAGAAACAGAGGATGAATTTTTTGAGGATGAAATTGCTGAAAATATGGTTTCAAGGCGTTTGGTTTCATTGGACGAAAATGGTGATTATTATGTATCTATTCATGCATGTGTGACTGAAGATCAAAGGAATATGCGATTTCAATGGTACATAGCAGATAGTGCAGCTGGACTGAAAAAATCACCGATAGACAGCCAGGTATATGAAAGCGTTACAATTTCAAGCGATACGATTCGGGAGAAATATAACGGTAAATGGCTAGGATGTAGATGTGATTTAGAAGGAAAGATATATGAAGTCAAAAGAACTTATCTTACAGAAAATTTTGTAGATCTTATAAAAACATGCCAGTATCAGGAAATAACATTTTATGGAAAAAATGGCATGCTGCGGGATGATGTAAAATATAATGGTCAGTAATTGTTGTCTGGTTTCCAACTGAAGATAGGAGGTTGCTATCTATATTTCACGAAGTATATTGTTATGAATTGGCAATCATAAAGGAGATTTTAATGGAAAAATTAAAACCATATATTGTTACCAAAGCAAGTTCTGATGGTTCTATTGTAAAAGGGGATATTATTTGGATATCAGAAAATGGAGATTTAAATAGTTTCATGGGTAAAGGATGGCTTTCTAAGAATGAGTGGAATAATCCGAAAACAAATGATTTCAAAGTGAAACTTTGTGATACATACTATTTAGAAACGTCAAATAGAAGAGAACAATTGAAAAAAATAATGATATAGGCGATTAAACATTGGAGGAAATAGAAATGAATGATGAAAAAAAATTGTATGCAGCACATACAGTTTTTAATGATTATTGGATTGTTGTAAAGGCAAATAATGCGGATGATGCACAAAGACTTGCGAATGAATGGTATGCCGGTAATATCAGTGCGCTTGATAATTTAAATATAGAATGGTTGATTGAGCTATGTGATAACGATGAGATTGTTGAATAGTAAAAGAAAATATGAAGTATAGTGAATGATGGAATACAAATACCCACCAAATTAGTGGTGTAAAAAATCATGAATTGTTTGATTTTCAGAGGTTTTTAAAGAAATGCAAAGATGAAAATATATGTTATAATCGTGATTAAATATTTGCTTAATTAAGTTTTTATAAAAAATGATAAAAGGTGTTTCAAAATCAGTTTTGAAACGCCTTTTTATTTACAATATAGTCATATTATGGTATAATATACCATATACAACCTTTTTCGTAGGAGAGAAAACATGGACGAAAAACTAACTGTGATTGGGAAGGCAAAACTCAATAATATAGATGATGTCAAGGTTTGGTTTGAAGCTAAAGAGGCAGAAAGCTGGATAAATGAAAACTGGCCGCCCCAAACGGTGGAAAACGGAAATGATGAGCATATTGGATTTTATACGTTACAGTCTAAAATTCCCAATCTCCATAAATACCTGGATCGTGTGAAAGAAAGATGGTATTTTAATGATCTTATCGATATGGCAGTATATTATGAGAATCTAGGACAGTATTTTGATCTGCTGTATTTAGATGATAAAGAAAGATTTGCAATAATTAGCGGAGCAGATCAGAATGACGGTTGGTGTATTCCTTGTAAGTTTTTAACAATACAAACTTTTCGTGATTATGGTAACGTGGAGATGAAAAGTTTAATGGCAGAAAATAATATGCATGGGAAAAATGAGATTGCCTTTGCATCTGATATATCCACAAACAGTATTAAAAATGATATTGACTTAAGACAGGAAGAAATTCTTGCCAAAAAGAAAGAGATAGAGGCTCTAAATAAGGAGAAAGAAGAAAAAATACAGGAATTTAAAAGACAGCTTGAGGAACAGTATCGGAAACAAAATGAATTGATAGAACAAAAAAAAGCAGAATTAGAGCAGCAAAAAAAGGAATTAGAACAGCAGCTTTTAGTTCTTGAAACAGAAATTTATGCAATAAGATGTCTTTCTGGAGAAGTTATAAAATTCTCAAAATTAACTGATGGAAAAAGTTCAAATGAAGACGATCCGGTTATTGTATATCAGAAATTAAGGTTTCTTGATGAGGAGCTTGGAAAAATTCTTGCAATTTATGATGTAGACGGTACAGATATGGGATATTTTGAAGATATTTTAAAAAGCAGACAGGATATTCGTGAAATTTTTGCGCCAGGAGATAAAAGTGTTTCATTTGTTAAGATAAGTAGAAATGGAATCGGTTATCATATAAGTGATGAATTCGCAAATACGCTTGCTGCATATAAGAAGTATCATGGAAAGACTATTGGAATCATTGTAAAGGATGGTGAAAATCTTTACATTGGGTGGACAGATGAGGATAAAATCTCCCTTTCTAATGACAATATTTTCTATGCTCCAAGAGAAAATAAGATTATACAGGATGAAAGAATCATTGAAAGTTCCTCACAAAAAGACAAAATATCAAGATTTTTCATTTTTTCTATCCTACAGGGACTCATTAATGATGGGAAAATTATCCGGCTTCCGGAGAAAGTAACTGTTACGAAACCCAATCCACATGTTATATTTTCTTTGGCAGATGGATGGATAGAAGACAATACATATGGAACCTGGCAAGATATATTGGATGAGACATCAGGAGATATTGCGAAAGGTGATATGGTGCTTACAACACAACGTATCACGAGAGATGATGCAATGGATTATAGTCGGAATTCCACGCGGTATGCAGCTTTTTGCAATGATCGTGGAAGGGGAGAAAAGAATAGAACGCATGATGTATCGATTACGAATTGCAAGGTGTACCCCATCAATTTAATTGACAAAGATATTATTTATAATATCTTTTATCTTGAATATCCGTGTGTACAAGGAGAAAAGTATAACATAAATCAAGTGGGCGATACGATAAGCTACAATGAAAAATTCATTCAAATTCCGGGACCGCCAAAACTATCTTCTAAAAAGGAAATTTTTGAACATGGAACATATTATCCTTCATGCTGCCCTTTAAAAATGGTAAATGAAGAGACAATATGTGACTGGGTGCAATGGTATGACCGATATAACAATCGAGAATACGCCATCGAATATAAAGGATTCACAGAAAAGAAGTATTATAGACGTGAATTTTATAAGGCAGAATATGTCGGTACGGAGTTTCATACTTTCATTTCTGAAGCAAAATCAGACTGTCGTGGAAGATGGGATAAGTCTGTTAATGTTGCGCGTGCAAATATGGAAGTATATGAGGGAGAGTTTTTGAATTTAACGTATTTAGACTCTGTAAGGTTACGGTATGCAATAACAAATCGTAAGGTAAATACTTGGAAAATTAATGGGTGTATAGTTGATTATGCAATGGCTCTTAAATATTTAAACAAGGCCTTGGAATATATTCTTGATCGTGAAAAGAAAGAAAAAACAATATTGTTACAATATGCTAAAGAGTTACCGTCAAAATGGCAGGTACAGCTGGCGGTGTGGAGACATGACAGAGGGTACCATTCATTAACAAATACGAGAGCAAAATCTTTTGTCAAGTATCTGCAGAAGGAGGCTGCAAATGAGTGAACAAAAAGGAAAAGGTGCTAAAAATATGGCATTAATCAAAGAAAAAATTGTTTCCTATATCAAGGAACATGGGTATGCGCCAACGGTTCGGGAGATATGCGAGATGACTAATTTAAAGAGCACATCCAGCGTGCAGAGTTATTTGTGCAAAATGTTTGATGAAGGAGAATTGGAAACAGATGCGAAAATTGGTGCTTCTCGTGCAATCAGAGTTCCTGGATATAAATATGTTAGGGTGGATCAGAAGATGCAAGAAGATAATCAGGAGGCGTCAAAAGATCTACAAAATAATCTCAGTGAACTACTCGGTAATTGAATTGCCGAGGATTCCCGCTTGAGATCCTAATACCCATAGGCAAGCCTGTGGGTTTCCACACTAATTTTTTAGGACAGATCGTCAGTCCGGAGGATGTTAAAGGTGTCATAATCACAGGGAAGAAGCAAGAATCCCCCTGATTTAGCTGTGGTGAGTGTCAATAATTGAAAAAAGACACATGATATAGTTCATATGTCTTTTTTATTTGCAAAAAAGAGAACTTGCGTTCGCATTCCGATTTACACAAAAGGTTACTTATGGTATAATATACCATAATATACCATTTGCAGAAAGGAAAAAAATATGAAATTAGAAGATGCAGGAGTTATTAATACGCGAACATTAAATGCATTAAAAAAGAAAAATATATTTACTGTGAATGATTTAGCCTGCTATTTTCCACGGAAGTACCTAGATTATCGAAGAATTCTTCCACTCAGTGAGGCAGTGGAAAAAGATTGTGCAATTTGCGGTTATCTTGAAACTTATGAAAAAAAAGAAGTTAACGGAAAAACAGTAATTGGTGCAGACGTTATAGAAGAGTCTTCCGGAGAGGTTGTGCATGTTAAATGGTATGGACAATCATGGCAGTTTAATGATGTAAAAAAATTTAGCAGACAGGAAGTAGTTATCTGTGGGAAAGTTAAATATCATGTTGTGTATGGATATAATGTAACTAATCCCACATCGTATCATTTAAAATCAAATTTTAAAGGAAAGATAATACCGATATATACAAAAATAAAAAATGTCAGTGACGATATGCTGAAAAAATCCATTGATAAATGCATTGAACTGATTATGGAACCGTTGCCGGATGTTGTCTTAAATAAAACAAAATTAATGGATTATAAGACTGCAGTATGGACACTTCATCATCCTTATTCAGATGAAGAAATATCTGTACAAGAAATTTTGGAACCGGCGGAGCACCGGCTTATATTTAACCAGGTGTTATATTTTACGCTTGCGCTTAAGCTGAATAACAGTAAAAATGTATTTGATTCAAAAGAAACGTTCAGAGTAGCATCCGTCCAAAAATCACAGGATTTCTTGCATATGCTGCCATATAAGCTAACATATGATCAGGAGAATGCATGTAATCAGATTTTAAAGCAGATGAAAGCAGGCCAAAAAGTAAATATGCTTGTTCAGGGAGATGTAGGATGTGGAAAAACGACGATTGCATTTTTAGCAATGATATTAATGGCAGAAAATGGTTATCAGAGTGTTCTTATGGCTCCAACAACCGTACTGGCCAAACAGCATTATGAAGAATTATGTAGTTATGGAGACCGGCTTGGATTCAAGACAGTATTACTCAGCAGCGATTTGAAAGGATCTGAAAAGAAAAAAGTTGAAAATGATATTTCAGAAGGAAATTATCAGTTTATCGTAGGAACTCATAGTGTTTTTTCAAAAAGTACAAGCTATAAAAAACTTGGGCTTGTCATTACGGATGAAGAGCATCGCTTTGGAGTTAAACAAAGGGAAGCACTGCAGCAAAAAGTTCAGACCGGTGTACATATTATTTCCATGTCTGCTACACCTATTCCTAGAACATTGGCAGACATCTTGTACGGAGAAGAAAAACAGCTGGTTACAATAAAAACATTACCAAACGGGAGAAAACCTGTACAAACTGCAGTGAACCGTTCAGATGAGAAAATCTTCGATTTTGTTGCAAAACAGCTAAACCAGGGAAGACAGGCATATATTGTATGTCCGGCGATTGAAGAGAATGAAGCTGTAGAGACCGTTAAAATGGAGTCAGTAGAAGAAACTGAGATTAAATATCGGGAAAGATTTGAGCCTTATGGTGTAAAGGTTGGTGTGGTAACAGGAAAACAGGATAAAACAGAAGCTGAAAAAACGATTACCGCATTTAAGGAGAATAAGATACAGATTCTTGTATCAACTACAGTAATTGAGGTAGGTGTAAATGTTCCAAATGCCACAGTAATTGTAATCAACAATGCCGAAAGATTTGGTCTTGCGCAGCTGCATCAGTTACGCGGCAGGGTGGGACGTGGAAATTATTCATCTTATTGCATTTTAAAATCGGATGATCGATATAATGAGAGACTGGTAACGATGGAAAGGACCACAGACGGTTTTGAAATTGCAAAAGAGGATCTGAAACAAAGAGGACTTGGTGATCTGATTGGAACTGCACAGTCAGGTAATAACCGCTATATGGATCTTGTTATTGCAATGCCTAACCTATACAACTGCATAAAAAAATATGCGGTATGGATGATCAACGAAAATATGTATGAAGGGATCATACAATTATACAAAAAAGAAGAAGGGAGTGTTAATGAATGCGAGTGAAAATAATTTTATGCTTGATTGCAGCTGGATATGTTTTCAAGAAAAGTAACGATGTACAGATGGCCATTTATGCATTTATAGCTGCATTGGTATTATGTCTTTTGCTGCCACCAGTTATGAAGCTATTTTGGAAAAGGATGAGGAAGAAAAGATATTTGAGAAGTCCGATATCCAAAATCGACAGTATGGAAGGGCATGAATTTGAAGAATATCTGCAGGCATTATATGAGAAAAATGGATACAAGTGCAAAATCGTGGGAGAGAAAGGTCATGATTATGGAGTTGATCTTATTATCAAAAAAAATGGAGTTAAAACAGCTGTACAGGCGAAACGTTATCAAAATATAGTTGGAATAAAAGCCGTACAAGAAGTTGCATCAGGAAAGTCTTATTATGACTGCGATGATGCGATCGTTGTAACAAACAGTCATTTTTCAAAGGCTGCAAAGGAATTGGCAGAAAAATGCGGCGTTGGACTGATCGACAGAGAATATTTAAAGAAATTATATGAATAATGGAAAAGGAGAAACAAATTCATGGGATATGCAATAGTAAGCGATTAAAATATTGAAAACATAGAGATTGGTGACAAGGTATTATTATTTGGGAAAATAGGAACGGTTGCTGTTGTTTCCGGGGCTTATGGTATTTATTTTAAGGATGGAGTACCATGGGAATTAATTAAAAGTAAAATTCCAGAAATTGTAATGGATGAGCAAATTAGAAATGAGAGAACACCGAAATTTTGTTATTGCGATACGTTTGTTTCATTTTTCGAAAAGGTTCCAATCCAGACATATACATGTCCTATATCTGGCAGCTTAGTGATTCCAGTATTTTAAAAGAAAGGAAAGCGAATTAACAAGAGAAAAACAAAGATTATTATGGGAGGATATAAAGTTATGTTTTTTTTTAATATTCCGCAGCATGGAGATCTGCATCTCGATAAGATTTTATTCTCATTTGAAAATGTGCCAATGATCTTCGTGTGTAGAAATAATAAAAATGAATATTTTTTGTGTCAATGTGTCGATGTTATTACAGGGATTTCCTGGATGATTACACCTGTCTCGACAAAGTTATTAATTCGGATGATCAAAGATGAAATTAGTGTGTTATCAGCGTTCAGCGAATCAGGTCATGATATTATTTTAGCAGATTTCAATAAAAAAGGATTGGTATTCAGGAAAGTACCATTTTGTGATATTCCGTTAGACGAATTACCTGATCAAAATGAGAAGCTAGAAAATTCAAATTTATATGATTATATTGTGGAGCTGGAAAACATTCAATAATATCTGCAAGGGTTAAATCATTAAAAATGTAAAATATCATAATTAAAAATGATAACCACATATCGTTTTTAATTATGATATCACTGGAATATATTATAAACGATATGAGCAAGAAAGCCAATGGTTAAAACCGTGGGAGTGTCAAGTGATATGTCACGTTTTATGGATGAAAAAATTCATGGCAGAAAAACTATGATACCAAATTTTCTTTAGATTCTTTCTGTAAATTGGATGATTTTTCCATTTTTTTCGCATCCCCTTTTACTTTGCGAAGTTTTAATTCTAAAATATCATACAGTTCAGATTGTTCCTCCTGGGGCAATTGGCGGATACCATTTATAAATTGTTCTTCTGTTTTTGTAAGAATATATTCTTTTGCTTCTGTTTTATATTTTTTTTCTCCCGTAAGCAGATATTCCATGCTATAGCCTAATACCTGAGCTAGAGAAAAATAAGTTACAGGTGAAGGCATACATACGCCATTTTCAATTTTACTAAGTGAGCCGCTAGATGCTATGCCACACTTAATACACATATCCGATATTGAAAGTCCAAGTTCCTTGCGTCCGTGTCTTATTCTTTTTCCGATTTCTACAGTGTTTAATTCCATTATTTCCTCTGCTAAAATGTTTCTAATAAGAATAAAATTATTGACATATTTCTTATTAGAATATAAACTTGTTTTGTAGGTTACAAATATAACCTATTATATCAGCATGGAGGAAAAATAACAAATGTAAAATCCACTATAAAAGGAATATATTGGGATAAATTTACGGGTAACAGGAGGAGAGAAAAATGTATTATAAGTCAAGTTTAAGTTATGACATTGCAGTTAGAAATGGTGAAAGAAAGCTTATTAATTTAGAAACGTTAAATATTCCTTGCGTTGCAGCAAATAACGAAGAATTAGCAGACTTAGTGAAGAAGATCATTACCGAGCTATGCCTGGATTCTACCGGATGTGATAAAAATCATGTGCCATACTATATAGAAACCGTGGTTTATGATCTTTTATCAGGATCTTATGTAGGTATGCAGGGGATCAGCTTAAGATTATTGGATAAGGATGCGATAAAATGGGCAGAAAAAATAGAATATCGATTTGACTGCATATATTCAGAAAAAGATATAACAAATGATGTGCTGCCTATGTTAAAAGAAGATAGTTCCCAAATTAATGAAGAAAATGATATTGAAAAAATCTTAATGTTATTTATTCAGAAACCCAGTCCATTTAAGAATGTATGTAAATATCGTATTGTACATACAAACGGACAAATAACATATGCAGATAAGGTATCTGAAATATGAAGAAAGAATTTTATAATTTCACATTTTTTCGTTGAAATTTTATTCTATAATAGCAAAAAAATATGTTATACTATGTTTGTACGTTATTTACAAAAAAGGTCTCAAATGGTATAATATACTAAAAAGTTAATACATTAATTTTTTAAACAAAGGAGAAAAAATGAAAAGATTATCTGATGCAGAAGAAATGGTTATGTCCGTTATTTGGAACAATGATGAGTTAATGTCATTAGAAGAGATTCGTAAAAAATCTTATGAAAAATATGGAAAGGACTGGAAGCCACAGACAGTTTCTACTTTTTTAGCTCGTTTACGGGAAAAAGGATTTGTGAGTTTTGAAAAAAAAGGAAGATACTGCTTTTATACACCGATTGTGTGCCGGCAGGAATATGTGAAAATGTCATATAGCCTGATGGTTACTCGTTTTTATTGTGGCGATGCAGAAAAAATGGAAGCAGATGTTAGTAAAGAATATAATCTGCCGCTTGCATAAGCTGATGTAAAAATAACGCGTTTAAAAGGAGATGAAAAAAATGGCTATATCAACAGACATACTATGTTTTGCAATGCTAAAAATGGGTTCAGAAGTATTATCCCTTTGCCTTATAGGATATTACATATACGGTACTTTGAAAGCGCAGAAGAATATTAGAGATTTTAAGGGCATAATTGAAGAGAGAAAATTTACGAGAAGTTTTTGGTGCCCTAAATGTGGTTCAAAAATTGATATTCATAAACGGAAACCATGCCCAAATTGTAAGTGTGAATTATACAGAAACATGAAAAGGAGGATGAATTAAACAAGTAATGAAAAAGAAATTTTTTTTTCCATTTTAGCCACCATAACATCTGTTTTTTTTATTATAGGTTGTAGTAATACTTCGAATGTCAGCGGCGGACAAGATGAAATGATGGTGAGGGTAGAACATCATAGAGACTATGACATATGGGTAGATAAAGATACAGGTGTCATGTTTCTTTGCATAGACCATCAAAATGGTGTTGGTGTTACAGTCATGCCCAATGCAGATGGTACACCGAAGATATGGCAGGGAGATATTAAGGAATATGAACCGGATTTTTCAGAATAGGTTCATAGAGGTAATTTTTATGATATATGCGGTAAAATCAGTAGAAAATAGTGAAGTGAATAAGATATATGCTGACTGGGTAAGTTGCAAAGACCTTGTATGGGGAAAATCCGCTGTCTATAAGAGTTTTCCGGATAATGAGTATGAGGCGGCAAATAAATTTCTTAATAGTGCACCAGTAGCTATAAACGAATTCGGACACGGTTATATTCCATCGGATTTGAAAGCAGATATTGTATATGGAAGATACAAATTTGACCGTTGTCCGGAACAGGAAAATGGTTTTTCAGTAAGAGTATATGAGGGGAAAAATAAGGAGCGTGTAACTTGCAGAGGATTTATGCTGCCAGACAATGACAGAGTCTTATATGCTTTTTCGGGTAAATATATAAAAGACAAAAAATACGGCTATCAATTTGAGGTTGAAAGTTTTGACGAATGTGTTGCAGATACGAAGGACGGCATTGTTGCATACTTATCAAGCGGCGTAATAAAAGGAATCGGTTCACAAAAGGCGGAGGCTATATATGAAAAGTTTGGTGATCAGACATTGGAGGTTATTGAAAAAGATCCGGATAAGCTGCTCTCAATTAAGGGTATCAGTAAGAAAAAACTTGAAAAAATAAAATCATCTTACATTGAAAATAAGGGAGCAAGACAAATTGTTTCGTTTCTGTTGAAATATGGAATTTCACCGAAGCTGTCTACGAAACTTTATAAGGTATTTGGAAGTTCTGCTTTGGAAAAAGTAAAGGAAAATCCTTATATCCTTTGCCAGGTTCGCGGGTTAACATTTCTTGATGCCGACCGTGTAGCAAAGGATTTGAAATTTGATACGAATTCCTTTGCCAGAACAGAAGCATGTATGATGTATGTATTAAAAAAGAATGAATATGATGGAGAGATCCGTGGAAGTACAGCTATGGAGTTGCAGCATTTTGGTAATGAAGTATATTCCATAATTGGATCGGATGTATCAAAAAATACAATTAATGAGGAAACATGTTCTTTAATTAAGGCACATAAGCTTCGGGTACGCCGGATGGAAGGAAAACAGTACATTTTTTCGCAGCATGCATTTCAAAGAGAATATGATATAGCAGAAAATATAATCCGGATCAGAGACGAAGCAAAGAAAACTTCCATTGATGAAGTAATAGTGCTAAGGCATCTAAAAGCCTTAGAAATTCATTATGGTATTACTTTGGATGATATACAGAAAACCGCAGTAGTCGAAGCGTTATTAAATAATATTGTTGTGATAACGGGCAGTCCGGGAACAGGAAAAACGATTGATACCAGGTTTATCAATGAATGCTATAAAAGCCTTTTCCCGAAAAATGGTAGGATTTTTTTAGCTCCGACGGGAAGAGCAGCAAGAAAAATAACAGAGGCAACCGGCGAAGAGGCATATACGGTCCATTCTTATCTGCACATATATGACGAAGATCCTATGCCAGAGGATAAAATAGAAATATCAGATTCACTGGTATTGATTGATGAATCATCAATGATAGATGTAAATGTTGCACATGCTCTTTTTGATGCAATAGGAAACGGATGTACGGTTGTTATTGTAGGTGATATTGATCAGTTACCGAGTGTCGGACCGGGGGCGGTGTTAAGGGATATCATTGAAAGTGATGTAATTCCGGTAATACGGCTGCAGAAAATATACAGGCAGGATGAAGATGCTGAAATATGTATAAATGCGAAGAAAATAAAAGAAGGAAATACGGACATCAGAGAAGGAAAAGATTTTCATTTTATTGAATGTTCCAGGATGGAAGATATAAAAAATGCCATGGCAGTTCAATATGTAAAAGATGTAGATAAATACGGATTAGGAAATGTTTTTTGCCTCTGTCCATATATTGAGCATGTAGCAGGTGTTAATGACATGAACAAATGCCTGCAGGATTTGATCAACCCGTTAAAGGAAAATGAAAAACATGTTCTTGCAGGATCACTTGATTTTCGTATTGGAGATATTGTAATGCATCAAAAGCGAAACACAGAATTGGCATCGAATGGAGATTTGGGAGTCATTACAGATATTATATGGGGCGATGAAGAGTATACCATAATCGTGTCCATGAATGGCAGAGAACTTTCTTATGACAAAGACAATATTCAGTATCTTACTTTGGCTTATGCAATGAGCATACACAAGTCACAGGGATCTGAAGCTAAAGCTGTTGTAGCTTGTTATTCTTCTTATCATGTTGGTATGATATATATGAACATTCCATATGTTGCTGTTTCCAGAGGTAAAAAGAATGTTTCAATTTTTGGAGAGAAAGCGACTCTGAAAGAAGCAATTATCAATGGGTGTGGTGCGCGGCGGATTACCCTTTTAGGATATGAATTAGCATTTTTAGGTGGAAAATTTGTCGCAGCATAATAAAGTATGAAGCATAGTTAACTCCGGGAAATAGTAGGTGGTCCATTTTCTAAGGTCAATGGGCTGCCTGCTGTTTTATGCAAAATCCATTCTGTTCTAAATTAGTGGCGAAAAACCCACAGGCTTGCCTGTGAGAGTAGTGTTCCAGTTCAGCCTCATTGAAAAGATTTAACTGGGTAGGTGTAGTTATTGTAAATCATAATTGGGTAGATAAAAACGAAAAGCTATGTGAAGCGATGGCAAGTGGTAGTCGATTTATCACTCTAAAACGCACTAAAATCCAATATTTTAGAAAGACAAAATAAAATCAAGGTATAAATTATGAAGTATCAATCCCACAATTACAAGAGATATTAGAAAAAGGAATGCTGTAATATTTAAGAATGAAAAGAGGAAAAACAAATGAATAGAAACTCTGATTTGGCATCGAAAATATATGCTATTTTTATAGCCGTAATTAAATGTTTTATTTTAGCTTGTGGCATATCTTTATTATTATTTTTCTTTTATGATAATGAGTTGGAATTTACAAAAGATAATATCAAATGTGTAGTGGGTTCAATACATGCATTATTATTGGCAGTGGCAGGAGTATTGAATTTGCTTAGTGCAAAAATGTGGAGCGTTGAACATTCTTCCACTACCGCTAGTGATGTTATAAAGCCATTTGGAAAAGCTATAATAAGCAATAAAGAAAAAACACATGAATATACAAGAAGGGTGGTTACTGTTCATGAAGCGGGTCATGCAGTAATGGCTTATTTAAGAAACGCAGATACAATCGTTGTGACAGCTTCTCTTTGCACACCAAATGTGGCAACAGGATATGATACATTTGGGAATGTAGAAGATGTGAAAAGCATGATACTTGTTAAATACGCAGGGGCAATAGCAGAAGAATTAATATTTGGGTATTATCATATGGGTAGTTTTCTTGGAGATAATTCAGATTTTAAAAGTGCAACGGAATTGATTAAAGGTTATATTACTATGATTAATTCAGAGATGAGCAAAACACTATTAGATAAGGAATTGGAATCTCAACTTATAGATATATCAAAAGCTTTTTACCAAGAAAGCAAGGAACTGCTTAGTTCAAATATAAAATTAGTTGAGTATTTATCTAGTGTATTAACAGATAGGGAAGAATTAACCACAGAAGAAGTGGTTGCAATAATAAATGATTTTAAAGACAAGGAAGAGAATACTAATCCCACAAATTCGTAACATTCTGCAAAATGTGGAATTTTAAAATATCCCACAGTAAAATTCGAATAGCCAGCATTGCAATATTGCAAATTTTTTGTGTTTATGATAAAATAAATATGTCAATAAATTAAAAAAATAAATCGTTAAAGCCTTGTATAGTATTATTACATGGCTTTTTATAGTGTGATCGCTTTCAGAGCGGTCTTTTTTTATGCCCTTTTTGGGATTTATATAGATTCTTCAATCTAAATAACGCTGAATCAGCAGCGATTACATATTAAATAAATACATAAAAATGGAGAAATGAAAATGAATTATGAAGAAGCAAAACAAAGGAGTGACTACAAATTTTCTGTTAATATTCCGGAATATTTGTTAGCTGAACTAAAAGCAGACTGGTTAAATAGTTTTTGCGAAAATGGAGACCCAGAAAGAGGTGCTGCAGTACTTGAAATCGGATATGTTGACATTGAGTTGAACATATTCGCAGAAAATCAGGTGGCAAGGATGTCGGATTCGGAAAATCATCGTCCAGTATTAAATTATTTCTGCTGTATCAAACACGGGGATAAGGATGATGATTGGGAATCAGATGATTATATCTGTGAGACGTCTGTCAACTGGAATGACAGTGGATGGAGAGATCAGCTTGAACATGACATGCTTGAAAAACTTGATCAGTACGTCAAAAGAAAGGGTTATTCCTACGACAATCCGAATTAATAGAAAGGAAAGAGAACATATGGATAAGTTAACAAAAAATAAAGAAATAAATATTGTTGCAAGGGAATACGGACGAGTTAATGTAACCGTCCCGATTAATGCAACAGATGAAGAAATTGAAGAGGCTATAATCCAGGCAGAGTCAGAAGGGATGGCGAGCTTTTTTAAAAGGGAAATAACTGTTTTGGGAAATAACCCTATACAGGAATGTATAAAACAGTTCACTGTTGGAAAAACAGTGTATACACTGTCAAAAGCACCTAGTGGACAATATTGTTTATCCGGAGATGGTAAAAGCAAAACCGGAAATGCTGAAGACATCATGGTTGAAATTATCAATTTGTTTGCTCTAAAAGAAGACGAGATATATCGTCAAGTCAAGTGCAGATATGTTGCAGATGATGCTGCGGACAGGATGAAAGAAAGAGGAATTGAAGATCCGGATGATTCAATCAGATATGCAGTTGCAGAACGTTATGTATTGGATGGCGATTATGACTGCAATTTAGATTATTGGGCTAATATTGATAACCTGATTAACCAAAAATGCCTATCAGAGATTTCTGTCATTTGTAAAATGTTATGAGAAAAACGGAGTAACGAGTGAAGATGATCACGATATTTTACTTATTTCTGAAGATGAAATAAGTAATTTTTGTGATTTACTTAGAGACGGCGATTATGTGTGGATCGTAGAAAGTGAGAAGTGAGGATGTATGAAAACATATCAGACAAATGCTGTTTGCCCTAAATGTGGTAAACAGTTATTAACAACAGATATTCCGGCATATGCATTTGTATGCCCGGATTGTGACGAAAACTTTTATGGAATTGAAATTAAAGATTATTTCGGAGATAAGTTCGAAATATCTGCAGAATGTACAGAAACTGTATTTTCTGAAAATCTTGACAAATTAAAAAAATTGCTGCCAGACTATTTAATGGATTTCATCGGCTATGATGATAAAGTACATATGGCTGATTTTGGATTTTCGAGAATTTTAAGCAGCAATGAAGTGTTACCGTTTGTTAATGCGTTGGAATCAATATTGAATCCGGAGATGATTAATAAAAAAGCTGATTCAGTTAGAAGAAAGGAGTAATGACAGAAGCCTTGGTAGACCAAGGTTGACCGCTAACGGTGTGATTAATAGCGAGAACAAAAAGGATGAACAATGCGTTTGATTGAGTAGTGGGTTCGTAAAATATTCGGCGAAACTACAAGAAATCAGAGTGGTAAGCCAGATTCCTTTATCCACGGACACAGGATTATTTCTGTTAAGTGGTTGTCATGAAAAAATTAAAAGTATGTTGGGTAAGTGCAGGAATATCAAGTTTTATGGCTGGATATTTAGCCGGAGACGTAGACGAATGGATTTACATAGATATAGATGACCAACATTCGGATAGTATCAGATTCATTAAGGATTGTGAGAATGCAATCGGCAAAGAAATACAGATATTGAAATCAAAAGAATACCGGTGCGTGGAAGATTGCGTAAGAGTATTCGGTGGTTTTAAAGATGCGCACAATGGATTCGCACCTTGCACAAATTGGCTAAAAAAACGAGTCAGAAAAGAGTGGGAAGAACAGCATAAGGATTGTGAGTTGACTTACGTCTGGGGATTCGACCTTAAAGAAATGGACAGAGCCGAGCGGACGATAGAAGCCAATCCACAGGCTGCACATGAATTTCCACTCATAGAAAAGAATTTAACAAAAGATGAAGTACATGGACTATTTGAACGGACTTTTGCATTTGCCCGACCTTTGATGTATGAACTTGGTTATCCGAACAATAACTGTATCGGATGCGTCAAGGGAGGTATGGGATATTGGAACCGGATTCGAAAAGATTTCCCAGAGATATTCGAAAGTCGGGCGAAGTTGGAAAGGTTAGTCGGGCATTCCATGCTAAAAGACAAAAACGGTCCGGTATATCTGGATGAACTTGATCCTGATCGTGGAGATATGAATACTGAAATATTTCCGGATTGTGGAATTATGTGCTATTTAAGCATGAAATAATATGTAATATGTGCGGGATCACGATGTATTAACTGCAATACAAATGTGCTCCCGTACATAAATAGAAATGAAGGAGAAATGTATATGATATACGAAGATGAAAATATTCCTGCAGAGACGATTCCACATTACATGTGGATGCAGTGCGAAGATGGGTCTGGATCACTGCATAATGAGAATCAGGATATTGTTGTTGAGTATGATATGGTACTTAGGCAATATCGGATGTATATTGGCCGTAATCAGAACTGGAGAGATATACCAGGCGGCTATATGCTCAAATTATTTAAAGCATTTGCTGAGGAGGAAGTACGGCGTATTATTGGAAATCCGTCATAGTTCTAATTTGGAGGTAGTTATATGGCAACAAGAGCAGAAATAAGAAAAAGATTAGGAATTGTCACACTGGAAGATCCAGCCGTGGCAAATAAAGAGCTATCCGAAAAAGATGCTTTGGAATACGAGAATTTTATGAAATCACTTCTTGATTTTAACAAGGAGATAGATGAAAATATCAAAAGCTTCTGCTCCAGGTGTAAATATTACGGAACAAAAGAAGCTGATAAGTGTGATTCCTTGATTCACGGATGTTCGTATGGAGTTGATTGCAAGTACATAGGAAAAGCAAAAGGTGAAGATATGAGCAGATATGAAAATCGGAAAATCATGGATTTTTAAAAAAATTTTTTTCAATACGCCTACGGGCTGCCCTGAACCGACAGTGGTCAACAGGATGCGCCCACTGGGGCGTAGATTGGAATAATATGCATAACATTCATAAGGCAACATATTCAGAAAACGTTGATAAAAATTCCGTTCAGCAAGAATGGAACAATGCCGCTGCATGTGCCGGCAAAAAAGAGGGTGCAAGCGGATTAGATAAAGATATCCAATGGTATGATCATATCTGCGACAATTATGAAGAAGCAGAGGAATTTATTGGTCGACATGATAGTGGATGGTATGATCAGCTTGCCGTAAAATATCGAACATATCCAGAGTTATCTTCAAAAAAGATGACGGATATGAAAAACAGGCTTGAAAAAGCCAAGGCACGTTTAGATGAGTTGAACGGATTCCATTTTGTGAATGCAAAGTCACAGTATGTAGGATGCAAAAAATGTGGTTCAAAACTGAGTTTACGTTACATGAGATCCAATTACTGTCCTTTATGTAAAGCGGATCTTAGACCTGAATCAAAATTAGCGTCCATAAAGTCTGTAGAAGATAAAATCTATAAATTAGCCTTGGATATCGGTAAAGAAGAACGGCTTTTAAAGAAAAAAAGTAAAGCCAAATCGACTGTGCAGTGGCTTGTAAAAGTAGAATATCACAGTTAATAGGATTAATCTATAAATCTTGCCTACGGGCTGCCCTGTACCTGTAATGGTCAACAGGATACGCCCGCTGGGGCGTAGATTGGAATAATATGAGAAAGAAACCATTTACAAATAAAGAATTGTTCAATGAAATCGTAAGAATTCTTAAAGAATCAAACAAGTTGCCAGATATATTGGATTATGCCTTATCTGACAGTCTGAATGAAAATATGATTAATTCATATGAATTTGATTCTTTATTCAAATTGGATTGGGGAAGAAACGAAGGAATATACCTGGATGTGGCGATTACAGGTTGCTTTGACGGAGAAAGTAAAGTGATTTCACTTGGAACATTCAAAACACTGCTCGAAACGGACGAAGCAATGCACCAAATGGCTGCCCTTGAAGCGGATTTTGTAATTATTTTAAACAGATTCGTTGAAAAAAATCTGGACGATTTCACATGGTCCGGGTATGATTTGATTCCTCTGGATTCAAATGGCAAACGTTGCAAGAACCGTTGTGGTTATGAGATCCATGATAAAACCAAAATCATGGAACGTGTAAAAGGCATGTTTCAGGGCACCTGTGAAAAAGTATGTGTGCTCAATAACGCAACAAAAGAAAAAACATACTATGTGCTGAATGAGTATAAAGAAGTAACAGAAAGTGAGGCATGCAAATGTCAGAAAAATTAAATGAAAATCTAATAACATATACGCGGGATACTTTATTGTTTACCGTAAAATCCATCTGTAATATGCTATCAAATGCCAGATGGACTGTATTTGATACAGATAGCTATTTTAAGAACCAGGAAGGGTATGTAAGATTGGATGATATCCTTTGTGGATATTGCATTGAAGTATTTTCAAATGAAGGCAATATCGTAAAGAAAATCGAATTTATTCCAGTCAAAGATATCATGCACGGTCAACTATCTGTTATACTCCGAATTGTATCAAATCATGGATGCAGAGAAAGTCTTTACGGACTCGATCCTGAAATGTCAAAAGATGATGAGCATAACTGGATGGTTATGATTCACGAAAATATCAAAAATAATTTGTAATGAGAGGGAGTTGTCGCAGTTTGCGTACAGCTCCTTTTACATAGAAGGGAAACATATGAAAACATTAAAAAAATCATTGCGCGGACTTACTTTTTCGCTTGAAAAAGACGCGGTTGAAATAGGTTCGCATTTTAACTATTACATTAATACAACTTCACGGGATATTATTATTTCTCCGGATAAGAATGGAAAAGGAACCGTCAGCAGAAAAAAATGTGGAAAAACATATAAACCACTGTACGACATACGCTCTAAAGAAGTTCGGGAGTTATGTCAGGCTGCAGATTATATGCAGGTTGAGGTTCTTGAAAATAAAATTGTTGTCCATACATTCAAAAAGCAACGGCATATCATTCAAAGGAATCATATTGTCAGCATTGAAGAACTGGTTGGACGCAAAACAGGAGAAATTGTCATTTGCAAAGCTGCTGGTGCAGAATGGGATTTTGGAAGACCAACGCTTGCTAACGACGAATATTTTGAAAGCCTGTGTAGAACAGTTCCTTCCTATTATAAAAGGAGCATTGAGCAAAAGAAGAATGAGATTAAAGCGGTATATCATGTTGCGTCATTATTTTCTGGCGCCGGGCTTTTAGATTACAGTTTTATGGATCCGCAGTTTAAGTTCGTATATGCGGTAGACTTTGATCCGGATGCATGTGATACATACAGAGAAAATATTGGAGATCATATTGTATGTCAGGACATCCGGACAGTAGATTCTGAAACGATACCAAATGCAGATCTTATAATCGGTGGTCCGTGTTGCCAAGGATATTCAAATGCAAATCGCAGGGACATCGACAAAGAGACTGCAGCAAAGAAACGTTTGCTGATTGATGACTATATCCGCATTGTAAAAGACAAGAAACCAAAGGTATTTGTTATTGAAAATGTTCCGCAATTTTATACAAAGGAACAGGGTTTATACATTAACAAAGTATTGGAAAATCTGTCTGAGTATGAGATCACATGCAATACTGTTACAGACTGCAGTGTTGGTGGTTATACGTCAAGGAAGCGTGCGATTGTCATTGGCTCAAGGATTGGAAAAATAGAACTTCCCGATGCAAAGTTTGCAACCGTTAAGACAGTACATGATGCATTGAAAGATGTAGATGCTACATGGTTTAATTATGCTGACGTATCTGTTCCAAGGAAGGAAACAGAAGCTGCTATGTCCTATGTGAAACCTGGTGGAAACTGGAAAGATATTCCTCCGGAAATCCATCCTTTTGGTGCTGACACACACAGTGATCGTTTCAGACGCTTATCATGGAACGAAGTTGCTCCAACTATTGTAAATTGGAGAAAAATATGTATGATGCCACCGGAGGGAAACAGGATACTTAACGTGTCTGAGGCTGCAGCATTGATGGGACTGGATAAGAAATTCAAAATTCTTGGAAAAACTTTGAACAGTAAGCAACAACAGATTGGGAATGGAGTGACGCAGGCAATCGGTAAATTTATAAAAAAATACGTGTTAGATGCTTTAAATTATAACACGCAAAATATTGTGAGTGTGTAAATTTTATAAAAATAGCACGTTAATATAAAGAAGGAGCATTTTTCAGACACAGGTTATTGTTGTGTTTGAAAATGCTCTTTACTGTTTTCTATTGTGCAACGGATATTTTTTTCAAAAATATGTTGAAATCTCTGTAATAATATGTTATTATTTATTCATAAATAAAATTTCAAAAAACAAATCGAGCCTTATGTAAGTGGCTTTTTAACCAGATCGCATTTGCGGTCTTTTTTTATACCCTATTTTGGGTTTTATCATAGATTTTTCTATTTTTTAATCTAAATAACACGCTGCAGATCTGCGACGTGATTCCATATATGAAAATAAAAATACAAACTATTTATTTAAAAGGAGAAAATATTATGACAACATTAACAAACACAACAACTGTAGCACCTGTAGACCTTTCAAGTACCTTAGCTGGTTTTTCTGTATCGGTAAAAGACGGAAAAGTAGTGAGCAACATTGAAGAATTAAAAGCAGCAATGGCTTCTAAGAAAGCAGAATTGCTTTCTACAGAATATGTTGGCACAAGAGAGGATCAGATGGCAATGATCCGTTCTGCCAAAGTCGCTGTCAATAAATTTAAGGACGCAACAACAAAGGCAAAAACTTCCGTAAAGAAGGAACTATTAAAACCGTTTGCAGATTTTGAAAAGAACGCAAACGAAACAATTAAAATGGCAGAAGAAACATATGACGACCTTAACGGTCGTTATTTGGGGCTTGATGCAGAGCGTAAGACAGAAAAAAGAGGGAAAATCCGCGAGGAATATGATTCTATTGCGCAGGAATGTGGCGTGGGAGAATTTGCAGATGCTCTCTATGGCTTGATCTATGATACAACATGGGAGAATACAGCTTCTTCTATGAAGTCAATCAAAGAGAGTATTAAAAAGGCGTGCGAATCATATGTGCAGGGGCTTAGTACATTGCAGATGATACAAGCCGATGATGATATCCGAAAAAAAGCACTTGAAATGTTCAATGAAAAGCCGGACGCTGTAAAAGCTATGGCTTACATTACAAGCGAAATGGCTGCAAGAGCAGAAGCAAAGGCGCGTGAGGAAGCCCGTATGAAAGAATTGGCTGCTAAAACTGAGGCTGAAAACAAGAAAGCTGCAGTAAAACCGATTGCCAGAAGCGAAGCTGAATGCAAAATAGTCGAAGACAAGACAGCGATCCAAAACAAAGTAACTGCTGAGTCTACATCAAGTGCAGTTACCAATGTTATGGCAGGTAATACCAATCCAGATCTTTCGGAAAATTCAGAAAAGGCAAACAACAGAATAGTTGTTTCGTTTCTCCCGGAGGACTGGGAAATGGTAAAAGACTACTGTGAGGTGAACGGTATCTTTTACAGTGAAAAATAAATATCTAATGATGCCGTTTTTGAAGCATTTGTAATGCTTCAGGATATGGATATTCGAGACATCAAAATTATCTTTGAATATTTGACTGCCAAGGATAATTTTGAAAATGCAGGTATCATGTAGTACAAATATTGTGAAAAATATAATTAAGTTGTTGTACTAATTGTTTAGTATTACAGCCCATTTTGGTGAAAGGAAAAAACATGAATAAATATAACACAAAGGAGCCAGGGAATTGTGAACTTTTGATGACTAGAAAAATCCGCCACCATATGAACTGGCAGGAGATCACAGATAAAATGAAAAAAGGAATTTTACGGACGGATATAGGAACAATCGTTAGCTGCAACCTCACAAATGGAACATCTGCGAAGTTTGTGGTTACAGATGTAACAGATCAGTATGTGCGATTTGAAACAAAAAATTTCATTGGTGACGAAGTAGAGTGGAACGAAAATGATTCCAACAAGGGTGGATATCCTGATTCCTACATCAGAGGATATATAGATACTACAATATGGAATTTGTTACCGAAGGATTTACAGGCAATTATCCGTGATGTCGATCGAAAATGGAAAGACAGAAACGGCAACTGCAGTACATACACAACAAAGCTGTTCTTACCGACTGCGTCAGAAATGTTTGACGAATATAACTGCTACGGAGACAAGGGACTGTATAAGCAGCTTGATTTTTACAAGGAAGCAAGAAACAGAATCCGAGTAGATGAGGATGGAGATACGAGATGTTACTGGTTGGCTTCTGTCAAGAACGGAAGTTCGGAGGATGCGTGCACCGTGCTCGGCAATGGACGTGACCGTGAATGGTCTACATCTAGTTTGTTTCGTGTGCCTGTCTGTTTCCAGATTTCTTGTATGACTGAGGAACATAATTTAAATTTAGACTAAAGTATGTTATAATAAAAAATTGAAGGAGGAATACTATGAAAAAAACTTTAGATGGAATTAAGAGAGTAAGATTCTGTGACTATACAAGTTATGAAGCAGAAAAATCAAGTAATGGTGGTTGTTATGGTTTCTGGAAAGACTATAACAGGCTTGATGATGGAAACTGGGAAGTTTCTTATGGAACTACAGCAGACTTTGAATATTGCCCTGTATGCGGCAGTTTCAATGAACATTATGAGGGTGATGACTGTTGTTATGATTCCGGCTATAGTTGTGGAGATTTTGAAACAGTAACAGAAGAAGAACTTCTTAAACTCATCAATGAATTTAAGGAAACAGATGATGAGTATATTGAGTACAAATAAATACAAAATAAATAGAGAATATACTAAGGAAGCCTTTTAATTAGGACTTCCTTTTATATTGCATTGAAAAAGGAAGCCGGATTATTTGCACTTTGTATGAATGCAAACGCAAAACAAGTGTAGATCAAACAAGAGTTTCATTGGCAGAATTAAAATGGCAGAGTTAGGGAAACTGATAAGTTAAAGATTGGAGTGATAAGAATGAGAAGAACAACCAAAAAAGAACGAAAAGAAAATGCAAATAGATTTTATAATATGTTTATGAATAGTAATTGCAATCAGGCAGCTATTGTAGTTGAAAGAACAGAAAGTAGTAACCCGAATATCAATAGGTGCAGATTTATAGCAGTTCCATCAACACTTGCATTTATGGAAAATCCAATAGTAATTGCAGAGTCTGTATCGGGGATTACAGGTTGTTTTATGGAATTATTAAATGATATTAAGCCAAGAAGAGGAACAGAAAAAACATATTTTGATGATGGTTTTAACGATTGGCTTGAAGAAATGTATAAGTTCAGAATTACATATAAGGATGGACTTGTATTTATGTTGGAAAAGAATATTGAAGAAGCACAGTAAATAGCAATTTCAAATTAAAATTGGAGTGATTGGATATGTATAAAAATTTTAAAGAATTACATAAAGCATATGGATTTGATAATCCATATATAACAAGGGATGATTTGACGGAAAGTGAAGAAAGAAATTTTGTAAATAATTGTTTCGAATTATATGAGCATATTGGATTTGCAGATACTTTTGGTACTCCATATACGGGAGAAAAGAAGTATCTAGGCATGAAATTTACTGTGATTGGCAGAGTAAAAGAGATTACGGAAGATAAAGAAAATGGAGCAGATCTTGAATGTTTACCAATGTGGCACATTCAGTTTGAGAACGGAGATAAAATGGCTGCATATCCAGAAGAGATATGTTTATATGAGAGAAAGGATAGTTGATTATATGTTAAAGTCAAAAACAGGAAAAAGCCAACAAACAGAACCAGAAACAAGGTAAACCCTCCTGCCTGATAAAACAGTGTCTGACTCTGTTTTTGTACACTGGTAATATCTTTGTAGGTGACGATCTGATAGTTCATGTCTGTAGAACTGTAGCTGGAAGAATAAAAGAGCAAAAATACGTTGCCATTTGTTTTGCTGAGCAGTGGTTTATCACAATAGATGTCATTTTCGAATCCATCATGTTTGTTTTTTGTTAGGTTTCTGATATTTTGCAGATCAAACTCATATTTTGTCCCATTATATTGTTCTTTTCCATCCTGATATAAAACGGCGCTGTCGTGGAATACCTGACGAAAAGCATAAATAATCATTTTTTCCCGGATTTTATCATCAGTGTCCTGTGTTTTACTTTTAATCCGCATTAGCATGTTTTCAAACTTAGAAATATTTGTTTGAAACCTGCTATTTTCATAACTGTTGATATTCTGTATGCTCTGATTTTTCCACCTATAAGTTGTATAGAAAAAAATTCCAGATGACAGCAGAAGCACCACGCAGATTACCTGTAAAAAAATTTTTGTAAATAGCTTCATAAATCCACCTCAAGTCGATAACCAATTCTAGGAATGGTTTTGATTTTATCCTGCCAGCTTAGTTTTTTTCTGATGCGTCCAACGTGTGCATCCACAGTTCTTGTTTCTCCACAGAATTCCTCATTCCACAGTTCCTGCAAGATCTGGCTTCTGGTAAGTGCTTTATTTGGGTTTTTTACGAACACCATAAGGCAGTTATATTCCATAGGTTTTAAATATATTTCTTCTCCATTTTTCGTAACTATGTGACTTACGG
>OIYP01000051.1_pt1 | contig 85929 bp, 77 predicted proteins | sample 1588261 | NCBI WGS metagenome assembly OIYP01 (sample SAMN03283293) | human gut metagenome | biome: human-associated habitat; material: feces | host: Homo sapiens | place: Peru | collected 2012 | reverse complement strand
CTTAAAATCCCTCGGTAGCAATACCGTACCGGTTCAAGTCCGGTTAGCGGCACCATCGAAAGAATGTCGATTTTACGGCATTCTTTTCTTATTTTCTGACTAATTTGGTAGAAAAGTTTCTTGTGAATGAGCGTTTTTCTACCGGATTTCTACCAAATTTTCTACCAAAATCGCTGCTTTTTTCAATTTCACTTTCATTTTTGGTCTTAGCACAAAAGATTTTTATCCCCCGTGTCAAGTTGACTTGATTAACTTTTTTTACTTTTTTTATAATGCCGCCGTGGTAGAATGGGTAGACGATCGGCACACTATTATCGCAGGTTCTCAGGTTGAGGACTTGCGACTTTTTTTGCCCTCAGAACCTTTATCATGGATAGCCTGCTCCGTATCTGCACTGTCTCCACCCAACACTTTGGCGATAGTCTCCGCAGACTCCACTTTGGAATGAAAGTCGAGGTGACTATAAAAATTGGCTGTAACATTAAATGTTGAATGTCCGAGCCACTCCTGGATCGCCTTCATGGATACTCCGTTTGCAAGCAGCAGACTGGCACATGAATGACGAAGATCATGGAATCGAATGTGTTTGAGCTTATTTTTCTGAATGATGTACTTGAAGTGAGAAGTCACAAAGTTTGGCGTGATCAGCTTACCGAAGTTGTCACGGCACACAAAGCCGTCATATTCCCTGTCAAAGTCTTTACCGAGGAGCTTCGAATAGTATTCTTCAAGGGTTTTGCGTTCGATCAGCATCCGCTCAATATGAGGAATCAAGGGAAAAGTTCTTACACTGGACTCAGTTTTAAGCTGATTTTCGACAAAGATCATTTCTTTGCCGCTGCCATAAGTGCTGGAGACCTTACGGCGAACCGTGAGTTTCTTTTCTTCAAAGTTGACGGAATCCCACTTCAAACCGATAATCTCGCTCTTGCGAAGTCCGTAGTAGGCTGCAATATGTACCACAAGTTCAAGTCTGTCGCCCTTGAATACTTCAAAGAGCTGTTCCAACTCGTCCTTGTTGTAGAAATTGGCTTCAAACTTCTGGATCTTCGGCAGTTCAACTTTATCTGCAACGTTTATATCGAGCATATCCATTTTTACAGCATATTTTAGTGCTTTGTGGATATTGGCGTGGTAATGCTTTACCGAATTGCCCGAAAGACCGCTGTTGTACTTATCGTTATAGAACTGCTGAAGCTGTAAAGCTGTCAGGTTGCCGAGAAGAAGATGCGGATAACGCTCGTCAAAATAGTTTTTGATCCTGGTGATATAGCGAGTGTAGCTCTGATGAGAGGTTCGGGCGAGTGTCGGTTTGATCGTTTCAAGCCAGTAATCAAGAAATGCCGTGAACTCAAAACCTGTCTTGCATTCAGCATCATCACTGAGGCTCTCCTCGCTGAGTTCTGTCTTTTCCTTTTCCTTTGGAGCTTCCTTGACTTTTGTTAAGCTGCCTGTGAGAAACTCCTCATAGAACTTTGCTACAATGACGTTCACCTTTGCTGTCAGTGCTTTATAAGAGCAGTCAGCAGGCAAATCGGTCGTGACCCATTTTCTCTTACGCTTGCCATTGTCGTCCTTGAAATCAAAGACAACATAGTTTTTGCCTTTCTTATCGGCAATAATGTACTTAAAAGGCAGACTTGCTTTCATTATATTACCCTCCTTATGTCGAAAGCGGTGGTCTGCGCGATTGACCTCATAACTCTATTGTAGCGCGAAACAAGGCCATTTGCAAGCGTTTTCCTACCACTTCTACTAAATTTGACACAAGGGACATTTCTACCAGTTATTTTTGTGCGCATTGCAGAACGAAATCTATAACCGTAACTTTTGCGACCTTGATCGTTCTACCACAAGGAATTTTTTTGAGCTGTCCTTCCTTGACAAGCTGATAAACCTTTTTCTTTCCATAGCCGAGAATTTCACATAAGTCCTTCACTTCCAGTATCTCAGGATATTCGCTATACATATTCTTATATACAACTTCAAGCGGTATTGAATCCATAGGACATAACCTCCTTCCTGTCAGAAAAAAGAAACTGAAAAAGCGTAGATGTTCCATATTCTATTGTCAAGATACAAAGTGCATCGTTGTCAGTTATTTTTATGCCTGATATTTGATGTACTGTTGGCAGCTTCCCCCTCAGATCGTGAGGAAGCTCCCGACAGCATATCAGCTGCCAAACAAAGCTAAGGGGACTGTGCGGCAAATGGAAAAACCGTACCGTCCCTTATCACAGAGGATAGTTATGTCAGCAAGTGATCCGTACCCTTATCAAACATCAGTGGTATGAACCCCTCTATATATCAACCGAGGATTTTGCAAAATCGGGAAGGTTTTTCCCATATTTCTGTCTCCAAAAAGAAAAAATCAGTGTTCTGCACATATTTATTCATTCATTTTCGTGCAAGATAATATACTCTTTGAGCTTCTGCTTTGCGATCTTGATTCGATAACGCACCACGTCAATGGACAAGCCGTATTTCTCAACGAGATACCACATCGTCACCTTGTCCTCTCTCAGAAAGTAATCCCGTATCAGCTCATACCCTTCAGGAAAATCCGATTTCAAAAGTTCTAAGGCATCAGGCAGATAGTCATGCCTGTTCCGGTGCCTGATCTGCTCCTGCTCTTCTTCCTCGCTTATGGGGATACTTGCAGGATCGGGATTCGCAGAGAGAACAGCGTCAAAATTGGGATAGATCAATCCGTTTTCTGCATCCCGCTCCTCAAGGTATCGTTCTTTTCGCAAGAGCTTGTTATACTCTTTCTCAATATTACGGGGAACATCATCGCCAAAGTGGACATACATAAATCTTCCCATTACACACTGTCCCCCTTAGCAGAGGTCAGGTGTGTAAGAGGTTTGGCATGGATTGCCTTCAACTGTTCATTGCAGGCTGTCAGCGTATAACGGTTATTGAACGCACAGCCGTCAAGATACGCCATGATGATGTTCTTATCTGCTTTTCTGAAATCCTGATAACATGGCAACGCATACATCAGGAGCGAAAACAAATAACGCTGCCTGCAAGGGTGAAGTCTGAGTGCGATACAGACCGCACAGAGACAATCATACTGCATCTTTCTTTTCCCCGAAAGATACCGTGAGAGTGTAGAGGGAGCAATCCCTGTCAACCTTGCCAGCGTTTTCTGGCTTATATGGATCTCGTCTAAATACCGACATAATGCTAAGCAGAAGCTGTCCTTATGCTGCTCAACAAGATCATCAGTTCCGTAAACGTAAATTTCGTAGCTTTGCGGCTCCTCCTGTTCGCTAAATAATAGAATCTGAGGAGTATGTAAATCATTCATCATACTGGTTCCGTCCTTTCTGTCGGACGGAAATCAGCAAATGAACATAGTAAGCCTGTCATTCGGAATATACCCGTCCGACAATCAAACATTACTCGTCCATTCGATTGTTTGATGTTCAGTTTCCATACAGTGATCGAGTAGCCCCTGCACAGTAAGGTTCACTGTTGGAGAAACGCACCGATGCGTTTTATATTATTATTATGAACTATTACAGCATAAAAAGCAACTTCTTGGCGTTCCCGTTCGGGAACACCCGATTTTTATAAAAGCCCCATTTTCCTGCACTTTTTGATAATGCACTGCTTGATAATGCACTACCAATCCAACATTTTCACCTAACTCATTCAAACCTCTGTCCCACTATTGAAAACTAACCCTTCGTGCAAATCCATAGTGCGGCAACTTTTCACCAAAATTTCATCTTCCTATCACATTAGGCATAAGAAAAAGGACGGCCTGATCTGCTCAGACCGCCCTTTATGCCGAGAGTTTACAGCATAACACACTCAACTTCTATATCAGCACAAATAAATCCGCAAGGCGATCAGTGCAGAGCGTGATCAATTATCATCGTCCAGTACACCGTTATCACCCCTGAGAAACCCTTGTCGATCAAAGCGTAGTATGCCGTGTTATGTTCACGGTTATGCTTTACGATATGATTCCCCATAGCAGTCAGCCTGTCAAGATCACGGCGAATCGTTACGTTCTTCACCCTAGTCAGATTGCAGGCATTGGCGAGGTGTTCTTGTATTTGGCTGATCGATACATCGTGGTTCTCGTCTGTGTACCGTGACAGATAATCGTAGATGTATATAATTCTTTCATGATCCATTTTATTTTCCCTCCTGCAAAAGCTGAAAATCCCTGTTCTGAACTCCGTTTCAGAACAGGGATTTTTGTATTTTTCTTATCCCGTTCACGCATCGCCCTAAATGATATTTTTTCTTCTGTCAGACAGCGATACGGACACAACCTGCTCTTAACATTTCACCATAATTATGCACGAGAATCAATCGGGTTCGGAAAAAAGCGGCATAACGTTCGGAATGCTGTATCACTAGCAAATTCAATCGTAAACTTTTTGTGAACTCTTGCAGATTTCTTTCCCGATTTTTCAAATATGGCGGTAGATAAGTGAGGGGGTATTGCAGCCGAAGTCGCAAAGCTCCAATTCCTCCAACGGAGAGAGGAAACTTTACAGAGCCAAAGGCTCAAATTGAAGTCGCGCACGAAGGGCGTGATTCAAACCTAGCAAGCTCGGTATCTCCGCATTACAATTTCTCAGAAATTGAATGTTCCGATACAATGCTTGCAAGAGGGACACCCCTTGAACCCCGAACGAAGGAGATGAGAAAAATAGCAGAGATCGAACCACATAATCGGTATATGCAGATACGTCTCACCGAAGCAGAATACGAAGCTATCGAGCGCAAGTTTCGCAACAGCGGTCTGAGGTCACGGAGCGAGTTTTTCAGGACTATGATATTTGAGGGATATATCGTCAATTTTGATGAGGAGAAGTTTGATAAGATCTACAGGCTTGTCGGCAGTATTGCCAACAACATCAATCAGATAGCTGTTAGAGTGAACAGCACGAACAAAGTATATGCCGAGGACATTGTGAACATCAAGGAGGGACAGGATAAGATTTGGCAACTACTAAACTCTTTGCAATCAAAACTACTGAGGTTAAAGCGTTAGCCTATATCGCCAATCCTGAAAAGACAGACGACGGCAGACTGATCTTCACATACGGGTGCAGCTCTGATCCTGCACAGGCAAGCAGAGATTTTAGTGCAGTCCGTGCAGGCGGAACAGGCTTGAATACTGTCCTCTCTCAGCACTTTATTCAGAGCTTTAAGCCGGGTGAGATCACGCCTGAAAGAGCTTTGGAAGTTGGCAAGGAACTTTGTGAGAAATTCCTCAAAGGCGAATACCAATACTTCCTTGCAGTCCATACCGATACTGACCACACACATCTGCACGTTATCTTCAATAATGTGAGCCGTGCCAACGGCAGAACTTTCGAGACCAATATGAATCAGGGCAAGGTCAAGGAACGTGCGTGGAAGAAGCTTATTGATTTATCAGATGAGGTATGCAAACGGCATCATCTTTCAGTGATCGACCACCCCGAAAGAACGAAGGGCAAGAGCCATTGGGAGTGGGATATGAACCGTCAGGGACTATCGTGGAAAGCCAAGCTGAAACACACGATAGATCAGGTTGTGAAAGCAAGCGAAGACTTTGACGATTTTCTCAGGAAGTGTGCCGAGTATGGTGTGGTTGTCGAGTATGATCCCGACCACAAGATCGACCTGAAATTTATGCTTGCGGAGCAGAAAGAACGCAATCCGAGAGCCAAGATGACTCGTGCCAAAACACTCGGCTGGTACTATGAAACACGGCAGATCAAAGACCGCATTGCTCAGTATCACGGAGTTATGATCTACACACCGAGGACAAAGGTCAGAGTTATCACAAAGAAGCCACCGAACAAGTTCGTGCAGGACGCTATCGACCGTGGCAATATGAAGCTCGCCAGTATCGCAAAGAACGTGATTTCCGAGTATGGTGTAGAACCTGAGCAGATTCGTCCTGCGGCAATGTCGGCATATGCCAATAGCCGTAGTCTTCTCTCCGAGCTGAATTCCATAAATACCGAGATAGAAGATCTGAAAGTCAAGCTGAAAGTTCTGCGGAAATACCGCAAATTGAAAGTGTACGGTGAAGAGCTGAAAACTCTCAGCGGAAGTGAGGCGAAGAAGTACCGCAAGGACAACAGTGCCGAGCTGACCGAATACGGACAGATACGCACTCAGGTGTTGGAGCTTTACCCGTCGGGACATATCCCGACCGTAGAGAATCTGGAGCAAAAAATAAACGCCCTTATACAAGAGCGTTCAGAGAAAGATTTGCAGTTTCGTGAAGCGGATAAGCGGGCACGCGATCTTGCCGATGCACAGCGTACCATTGAGGAATTTCTCCGTCAGGAACGCAATGAGCAGCAGCAAGACCGAAAGCGTAAAAAGAATGGGGATTTGGAGTGATATTCATTCTGTAACTTCATATTCAACGCTTATGTTCATAGAACTGAGCTTATCATTTACATGACTAAGGTACTGAATACAGAAATCATACGGCTGGTATTTGAACTTGATCTGTATTTCAAAAACAGACAGCTTTGCATCGGGATAAGTTTCTTCATACTGCTTGCTGTCTACAAACCATATATAAGTGTTCAGTTTGTCCTGAAGCATAAACATATGCTCCTTGATTATCTCATCATCAAATTCCAAATGGTCATAAAGTTGAAGTATCAGCTTCTTACCTTCATAGGCAGTAGCATCAATGACCTCAGCATTATCAATAGCCATTATTATCCCTCCTGCTTGTGAGCTTTTTGATATTCTTCCAAAGCCGTGAGCAGGAGCTTATTCACACTCATGCCCTGAGATTTCGCATAAGCCTTGATCTTCTCACGCTCTCCCTTTGGCACGTTGACACGGATATAATCGTAATGCCCTTTGAGGTATTCCGTGTTCGGAGCTGATTTCTTCCGCTTCTTATTGGCGGTACACTCCTTACAATACTTCTGCGAACCGGAGGTCACAGTATAGGTATTGCCGCATATCGGACAAACCTGTTCGCTGCCGATCTTCACGGCATTGCCGGACTTCTTCTTCTCAGCGTATGCACGGTTACGGGCAACTTGAGCTTTGTCACGGCAATAGATACAGTATTTTGCACGGGTGTTGTTCGTTTCAAACTCCAAACCGCACATCTCACATTTATGCTTAAACAAGAGTATCCCCCTTAATTTTGGTCTTTCCTCTATTCTATCAAACGTTGGGTGCAAAGTCAAGCATAATCCGAAATTTATAGAAATCACACTGGGAAAAACGGAAAAATGGGGTGCTGATTGCTGCACTCCTACAAAGATTCCGAAAAACATAAAATTATATTTGACACTGGGTGTAAAGTCATATATAATAAAAGCACAACAGAAACACGAAAGGAAGGTAGATCCTATGTTAAACAAGTTCATGGTAACAGGCAGACTCACTGCCAATCCCGAAATCCAGACCAAAGGCGAGAGCCGTCTTTGCAAGTTCACGATTGCCTGCGACCGTCCAAAACGCAAAGGCGAGGAGAATCCCGAAACCGACTTTTTCACCTGCACCGCCTGGAACCGCAACGCAGATGTAATCGTCGATTGGTTTGGCAAGGGCGATATGGTACACTCGTCGGAGCAGTACATATCTACCGCTATAAAAAGGACGGTCAGAAGCGTTCGTCCACCGAGGTAAAAGTTGAGGAGATCCACTTCTCAGGCGGTAAGAAGCGTGAAAACACCACACCGACCGCCAACCGCTACGATAACCCCTACATCGGCACAGAGAACGATCCGCTGTTCTGAGCAATAATCACAAGGAGGATACAAAAATGGAAACCACTATCATTGCGATCAGCAATCAGAAAGGCGGAGTTGGCAAATCCACTACCGCATACAATCTCGGAGCTTGTCTTGCTCTGAACCACGGAAAGAGGGTTCTGCTTGTGGACTTCGATCCGCAGGCAAACCTCTCCGAGTACCTGAAATACGAGCCGAACGGCAACCCGACTATGACACAGCTTATCATGTCATTCCACGCAGGAACGCCCTTGAACGCTGAAGCCACTCAGAATGCGATACGTCACAGCGATACCGCAGGAGTGGACTACATTCCTTCCGACATCAACCTCGCAAATGCGGAAACGCTTATGGTCACGATGATCTCTAAGGAGCATATTCTCCGCAGGATACTCACAGAAGATGTGATCGAAGGTTATGACTTCGTGCTGATCGACTGCCTGCCGTCTCTCGGAACGCTCCTTATCAATGCTCTTACCGCTGCGGACAGAGTGCTGATACCCGTGCAGACTCAGAAATTCAGTATGGACGGCTTACAGTCCCTTGAAGCTCTCACACAGCTTGTTAAGGCAAACACCAACCCGAAGCTGGACCTCATCGGAGTACTGCCGACAATGGTTGACCGCACGAAAGTCAGCAGGACGGCGATCGATACCCTCAACGAAAAGTACGGCGAAATGCTGTTCAGGACAAGCATCAGCAAGTCTATTGAAGCTGCCAAAAGCTCTGAAAATGGCATACCGCTTTGTCTCACAGGTCACAAGTTAGGTCAGGAATACGACGAATTGGCTCAGGAGGTGCTTTCAAGATGTTAAGTATGTCAGAACTTGCAATGAACCCGAACCGCAAGGTCACTACTGTCTGCAACGGCAAGAAGCAGGAGTGGGACGATCGTGAAGAAGCTCAGGCTTATTTTCTTGAAGCGATGATGAATAGCGACGGTGCAGAGCATGACCGATACTCCTGCATCTTCATTCAGCTTCAGAACGGACTGAGCTGCTGTACCGATGAAGATGACGAGGAGGACGAATGATGAAGCCGTTTGATACCGACAGGACACCGTGGCTTTTCACTCCTCACGATGACGGAGAGCTGGACGAGTTTTTCAGCTCAGACCACAGCAAAGTCATAGCAGAAACTTCACAGGAAGTAATCGCAAATCTTTCTGAGAGCCGTGACAGGCTCTCTGGAAAGCTCTGCTACACCTTCAATTACAATCAACGCAGATACAGATACACGCTCCTGCGGTTTGCGGATATGATCGTCCGTGCAGATGTGACGGCAAAAAAGCTGAAAAACCGTATCATAGAGCTTGACGCAGAGAACCGTGAGCTTCGCAAACAGCTTGCGGACATGGAAAGGAAGATGAAACAATGAATACACCGCAGTTTGACCTGAGTGCTATGCTCTCCACACCACAGCAGACCGCTGTTCAGCAGATTCCTTGTGACAAGCTTCACCCCTACCACAACCACAAATTTGAGCTGTACTCCGGGGAAAGACTTGAAGATATGGTAGCCAGCATCAAAGAGAATGGTGTGCTGTCCCCTATCATCGTTCAGCCCGACGGTGACGGATACGAAATTCTTATCGGTCACAACCGCTGGAATGCTTCAAAACTCGCAGGACTGCCGACAGTTCCGGCAATCATCAAGGCAGGACTTACCGAGGACGAAGCCGAAATGTATGTCATTGAGTCGAATGTTATGCAGAGAGGCTTTGAAAACCTCAAAATTTCGGAGCAGGCTGCCGCTGTTGCACTCAGACACAGCGAAATGTTCTCTCAGGGCAAGCGAAATGACATTCTCAGGGAGCTTGCACGCCTTGAAAATCCCTCAGCCGAACCCGACAGCTCAACTTTGAATCCAGTGGGTTCAAAGTTAGACACGAGCGAGAGCATCGGAAATGAGTACGGTGTCAGCAAAGGCTCAGTAGTAAGGCTTATTCGTATCAATAAGCTCACTGATGAGCTGAAAGCCCTTGTGGACAGCGGAGAGCTTTCTATCCGTGCGGGTGTGGAGCTTTCTTTCCTTTCGGAAGATACGCAGGATGTTGTCGCTGAATGTGCTGAGGACTGCAAGATCGACATGAAATCAGCCAAAATGCTACGTGCTTCTGCCGACAGCGAGGGCAACATCGATCGTAATACCGTTCACGCTATTCTTTACGGCGATGACACCGAGCCGAAAGTGAAGCCCAAGAGCGTGAAGATCAGCCATGATATTTATACCAAGTATTTCAGCAATGGCGAGAAGCCGAAAGAGATCACGGAAACGATTGAAAAGGCACTTGAACTATACTTTAAGAATATGGAGGACAAATAATATGAAGAAGATCATTACAGCGGTATTCTGCACTGCACTTGCACTCTGCTCAGGCTTGAACGTCTATGCTGCCGAGAACCTTGACCGTGACGATATCGAAGCCGAGATTTGGGAGGAGATGTGGAACGGCAAGGGCGATAATGGTCTTGACTTTCCCGAAGCATCATACAAGCATCATCTTCTTGACAAGTGGCTTGACGAGAACTATGGTTCAGAAGATTATGACTGGACTGAGATAGGAGAGCTTCAATATGAATACAAGGATTACTACCGTCGTCTGATCGAAGATTGGGATTTTGAGGACGATAATGAGGGTGGCTGGACGATCAACACCGAGGACAACCATTACAGCTTTTCTCTGCTTAACGGTATGTGGCAAATGACAGACAAAAATGGTGATACCGTTGACACATTCCCACCATTCAGCACCTTAGAGGAAGACGAATCTGAAATCGCAGGCGGTTACAAGATCAACGATAACGGTGCTGATAGTCCGAGAGTGATCGGAGAGGTCACAGGCGGAACGGAAACGGCTTCTGAGGGCGGTTCTTCCGCAGAGGGCAACGATACCACCTCTAGCCCGTCAGACGTTTCTGAGGGCGATTCTGACGGTTCTGGGGTAAATCCCCTTGCAATCATCGCAGGAGTGGCAGCTCTCGCAGGAGTTGGCGGTGCAGCTTACTACTTTACAAGAAAGCGGAAGTGATCTTATGATTTTTCAAAGCAAACAAAAAGTAAACGATGCTCCCGTATGGGAAGTCGATACCGATACACAGACGGTTCGTCATCGCAGCCCTAAGACGGGCAAAACAGAGCGTTATGTGTTCCACACCGATCAAATCAGGTATTATCTGCATCACATTGAAGATAAGCGGCCTGACCTCTTGCAGGAGATCGTGGACAAGGGCGAGATCTACAAGCACCTTGACGAGCTTGACACAAAGGTCACGGACGCAGTAAACCGTCAGACCGACTTGCTCATGCAGTCGAGCCGTGACTATCAAATTGCCGTTGCATCGGGCGATCTCAATGCTGTTGGCTCAATCGGCAATATGCTCCGTATGCAGGCGCAGAGAGCCGTATATGATACGATGATCTATCTTTGGAGGGACGAATGATGTTTTGTGCGAACTGTTACAAGGAAATACCCGCAGGCAAGAGTTATTACAAGCATCAGGACACCAATCAGAGCTACTGCTCCCTGGACTGCCTGAATGACCACATGATCTATACCCACACGATCACCCTTGAAACGAGCGAGGGTGCAGAAAGCACCGAGGAACAGGACAATGACGAGTGAGGATTTCATCGAGGACTTGCGGAGAAACGGCGTAAAGCTCATAAAAAATGACGGCTCTCTTGCTGAGATTCCGTCCGACTTCCTGAAACGAGCCACCGAGCTTTGCAGTCAGCTCAGGTGCAGCTCTATCAGCTATGATATTGTTGATCCGCAGGATAGTGAGCATACAAAGCTCAGGGTGCTTGATTGTAGGTATGCGGAATAATAAGAAACGGATAGCCGTCTGAAATAGGACGGTCTATCCGTGTTTGCCATTGATACAATAAATACTAATCTATCCAAACATAGCTTAATTTCCACTCACTATCCCAATGTGCTTCTATAAAATGACCGGGCATAAAATGTTTATTAGATAGATACGCACCTACGGACATATCATCTATATCCAGTGTAAATGACTCAAAAATAAGATTTGAACACATTTGCTTTGGACTGCTTACAGCCGTTTTATCAACTCCGTAAAAATCAAAGTATTCTTCTCTGAATGCTTCTTCTATTAGTGTTATGGCATTTTGGACAGCATATCTCAATTTGTCATAGTAATACTCGATAATTTCAGCATCGAAGCTTTTATTAGAGTGATTTTGCATACTGTACATGAAATACGGCTCAGGATCGGAATAAGCGGAAATAAATCTATTGTTTCCCTTGATGATTTCACTTATTATATCCATATTTAGTTCCATATCATCACCTCACTACAATAATTGAGATTATTATACCAAACCGCCCCGAAAAAGTCAATCTCCACACACTTTTTCACGCCCTTTTCATTGCATTATACCGCCATTTGTGCTATAATCAGGATATAGAGCAGATCGGAGGTGAAATGCAATGGATAACGAAAACAAAGAATTAGTAAACCGTTCATTATACAAGCGAATCAAATCAATGAACCGTGCTGAAATGGAGAATTTCGTGAGAAATGTCTTTAATCAGGGCTATGAGAAAGCCGAGAAAGAAACGCACAGCATTGATTATGACAGTCTGAGAGCCGACCTGAGCCGCATTAAGGGTATCGGTGAAAGTCGGCTTGAAGAAATAATGACTGTCATTGATAAACATATTGAAAATACAAGCGATAAAGGAGGATAAAACTTGACCGTTGACACGAAAGAGGTAGTCACCACGATAGCCTATATGATCGGTGTCCGAATGTCGGCACTGACCGTGAGCTATGGGGAATGTGCCGAGCTGATCGAAAAGCTCCGAGCCGACCGTGATGCTACCACAATACGATATTTATGTAAGCTGCGAACCGTACTGATGCAGAAGTTCAAAAAGACCGATGATCTGATGCGGTATCAGCTCAAAAATCTGCATAACATCGAATGGTATGACCACGATAACATCAAGCAGCTTGAAAAATGGGGATTTACCATTATTCAGGCAAACTCACGCTCCGAGAAGTATATGCAGGAGTTTACAAGGCTCATCAATGAAAACATTGATAAGTGTTCCCATTTGTTCTACGACTGGCTGAATTGGGAGTATATCCGGGACCTATTCTTCGTCCCGAAGTATAACAAGAACGGCGTAATGAAAGACGAGTTCACCAAATACATGGCGAACATCGAACATTACCCGTTTCAGATGTATATTCACTGGCAGCCTGCCGATGTGGGGAGCATCGTCTATTCCGACCGCAAGTTTCTGAAGATCATCTACGGTCAGCATAATGACAGCTTCACAGACTTCACGAAATATAAGGACGCTGATGATGAGACACGAAATAATATTTATGAATTTATAGAAAGTTCTGAGAAAACAGCAATTGCCGTCGATTGTGAGAACAGCAATCCCTTTAAGCTGTATAGTGTTCTGAAAGGCTTAAATCAAGTTGAACTTGCCAAGATCGAAAAAATCACGCTCTATGACGATCCGAACACTACCGCTGGCTGGGACTGGCTCTCCAAATTCACGCAGATACCCGTTGAACATATTGAGATTGATCGTGTGACCGACAGAAAGTCCCTGGTCGATGTGCGAATGACAGCAAGCGTAGTCACGGACTTCTATCGTGACGGCATCACATCATTTATCATTGTGTCGAGTGATTCCGACTTTTGGGGACTCATCGAGAGCCTGCCGAAAGCAAAGTTTCTCGTTATGTACGAATATGAGAAGTGCGGAACGGCGATCAAGAACGCCCTCGCACAGCACGGCATCTATTACTGTGCAATAGATGATTTCTGCACCGCAGGAACGGAAGATATGAAGCGAGCCGTCCTGTTTGCGGAGCTTGAAAAGCATTTGCCCTCGCTGGTCGGTGAGAACCCTCTGGACCTTACCCACAAAATTCATGAAGCCACAAGAGTGACCGCTACCATGAAGGAAATGGAGAATTTCTGCAATCGGTATGTTAAGACCTTGCGGCTCAAGGTGAACTCCGAGGGGAAATTTGAGATTGAGATACAGAAATAACGAAAAGGACGGTTTCGCCGTCCTTTTCGTTTTATGCGGTACTTTGACTCCAGTGGTGTCAAAGTCATGAATTTGATAGATTAAAGATACTGATGCAGCCAATCAGGCATATTAGGATCATCAATTGCCCATGATTCAACTTCACTCTCATCAGTTTCCCAATTATTTTCATGACCGTCAAAGAACTTCTGCCTGTGGCACTTGTACTTAACTACCGTTTCACCTTCAAGACGATATTCGTACCAGTAGTAGTTCTGCTTACCATAGCCCTTGTACTCCTGTGTTGTGTAGATAGTCATGACAAAAACCTCCTTTATTCATTGTCGGTTTCCGATTCTTCACTTTCGTCATATGAATCACTATGAGAATCGTTACATATCTGCCTGATTGCTTCCTGAGCAGCTTCGGATTGTTCAACAATTGCCTGTTTCTTTGCTTTGTGTTTCTGAACAAGATACTTGATAACTTCGTATGCACCTATTGCAGCAACAATTACAACAGTTGTAGCACCAGCACCTTCGATCATACCGTGTTTACGACCTTCCTGGTAGCCTTCATTATGAATATCGTCGATGAAGTTGTCAACGCCACCGTGTTCGCTTGCTGTCTTGGTCAAGTGTGCATAATTGCCTTTTTTATTTGCATCCCATGCCATAACCCATTCTCCTTTCTTAGCTTAAAGCCGACCTCGATGAAGTCGGCTTTAATTGATTACAGTTAGAATGTTACACCTGAAAAAGCGATCAGGTTATTGATGTACTTTACAAAGCTCCTCCAATTCGGAGGAAAATCGTTGCTGCCGTAGTGTTCAAGCTCGCTGCCGTTATCAAGAGTGACCTTTACCGACCATTGAGTGCCGTCAAGAATGTCATGATTTATATATTCCTCATTCCAATCGTCTATATGATATTTTGAGAAAACATCGCTGATAAAACCATTCCATTCGGCTATCGTCAGCTCTTTTGTTGTATCTTCCACTTTACCCTCACGAAGCATTGAGGGACTAACCGTCAGCACGGCATGATCTCCCTCTTTTTTGACCGTCACATCACCGTAACCGCCAAAGTAACCACCGCAGGAAAAGTGAAACGAAACAGCAGAGAGAATGTGAGCATTATTTCGCATGATCTCACCGCTTTCAGTTTGCATTATCTTCTAAGCCGCAACCATACTCCTTGATTGTCTGCTCAGAACCCTTATCAGCTATGGTCTTACCCATTGCTGCTTCAATGACTTTAAGGATAGCTTTAGCTCTTGCTATGAAATAGTGGTCAAAGTCATCTGCGATAAGGTAATCGTAGTTGACGAGGTGGGACTCGATTCGGAAACGAAGTTCAGCTTCGTCAATCTCCGCTTTTTTCATTATATTTCCGCTGTAAACACTTGGAGCATCACCGCCGATCTGTCTGTTGGACGCAGGAAGCAGCGGAGTTTTGTTGACGATCGAGTTCCATTTAGACTTGTCAAGCCCCATTTTCTTGCAGTATGCTTCAGGGAAAATGTGATGAATATCCGGCGATTCGTCCATACTCTTGACAATATCCATTGTTATGCCCTGCATAAAGTCACGGCATTGTTCTCTATAAACGAGTGCCATAATGCCTTTATATGCGGCACTATTTCGTGTTTGAAGCGACAGCAAACGAGTTGCAGAGAAATAAGCAGCGTTGATTGTTCTGTTCTGGCTATCTTTCCCTTGAATATCTGCCACTACATCTTCAATATCAGTTGCATATCTGGTCTCATTCGCACCGCCGTACATTTCGCCCATGATACCACACCAAAACCATTTTGCCAATATCTTTTGAGTGCTTGGAAGATTGAATGTAGCTGTACCAATCACAGCACAGATCGCTGATAGCGGAATCAATTGAGTTGTATAAGGCAGATCTCGCTTTCTGAACACATATTGCTGGAACAGGAACTTTCGAGCCATTTTGTAGCCTTCAAGCAAAATATCTCTGTTTTTCTTGTAATCTTCAAAATTCAGAGCGAGAACATCTTTCTTCTTACAAGTAGTCATCTTATCTGAAAGATAGGTTATGTAAAGCGTAATAGCAGTAAGGAAAGATGTTTCGTCCACACCCTCCATAACATCTGTATTAAGAGTTTCCCCCTTGCCACGAATCTTGTCTCTGCACTCGATCCAGTCTTTGCGAAGGTCAAAGTCATAGGTCGCAAAGGTAGCTGTCACAAGCTCAAATACCGTCAGCGGTACACCGCCTGTATTTACATTCTCAAAGACCTTGCAAACAGCTTCTCTCGGCGTTTCTTTGCCTAAAGTGATAACAGGCAACTTATAGCCAACGATCGTATCAATGACCTGAGTTCTGAATTGCTTGTATTTCTCCATGAATGCCTTATCGTATTCGTGGTATTCCTTGTAGCCGTCTGCCCAATCTTCACGGGCATTGCTGTCAAATATGATGTTTATGGGGAACATTTCGTGTTCAAACTCCAGTTCACGAGTCGACAGATCAAGAACTACATCTCTGTCAAAGTTTGTCTTGATTTTTCTATCGCTCGGAACGGCAATAACAGCATCAACTCGATCTTCACTTTCGTCTAAGCACTTCTTAATGTCTAAATAGTAGAATCGCTTGATTTCCTTGCCTTTTTCTGTTGTTGTCTCAACAGGTTCTTTACAGCAAGTCGCACGATACATTGAAGTCAATCTCTGTTGTCCGTCAAGAATAAGGAACTCAGGAGTGACTCCCGTGACTGTTACACCCTCAATAGTGCGATATTTGAAACGCACATTCTCATTCCCATATTCAAGCCGCATGATTGCTCCCATAGGATAACCCTGAGATAAACTTGCGATAATGCCACGGATTCTGTCATTATCCCATGTCCACCCACGCTGAAACTCAGGTAGTTGTTCTTTACCGGTTGATACCTCACGCATAAGCTCACTCAGCTCTGTATCAAGAGACTTTGGAGCAATGTTGATAGCCATTTTTCATCATCTCCGTTCTATTATTCTTCTGCTGCCTGCTTTAGTGATGTGTAGATCTCCTCTGTAAAGATACCAAGCACTTCACGCTTGATCTCCTCATCATTGAGCAACAGGGAGAAAAAGTCCTGATTCTGCTCCAAGCCTTCGATCAGTGCATCGTCAATATCATCAAAATAGGAGAATTCAAAATCCTTGACCGTATTATTCTTCGCACTTGCTTTCAGCTTGTCGGATTTCATCAGAATATCCCTAATCTGAAGCATTGCCTTTACCGCAACATCGCTGTCATAGGATTTGCCTGTCCGTGCATTGATTGCTGCGATGATCTCCGAGAGCCTTTCTTCCTTTGCAGGAGTAAGACCGAATGTTTCAGCAGAGGGTAGCTTCACAACTGGCTTTGCGACAATATCTGATTCTGTATGTTCGTCCTGTTTCTTCTGCACGAACTGCGTCGCTCTGATCTTGCCGTCAAGGTTGAAACCCGATCCGGGGTGCTTGATATTGATGTGGGATAGCAGTAGAATGATGTAGTTATATTTTTTGTGCAGCTCTGTATCCTCAAAGCTGGACACTTGGATCATAAACTCATAAAAACGCACGAAATGACGGAGGTCAACCATGATCTCACGCTGTTTTTCGATACTGTAATGCTCTATCAGTTTTTGCGACTTATCAAGGCAGAAGTTGATCTTTTTCTTGTCAGCAGACTGCACCTTCTCCTTGTAAAGTATCTCGTTGACCTTATCTACATCATCGGGATCAATGATCGCATAAGCGTCTATCTGTGCTTCAAGGTCGTAGATCGCAGTCGGAGTAACGGAATTTGAGAGAAGCGTAGTTGTGTAATACGGAGCAAATGCTCCTACAATATCCTCATAGCTGTTGACAAAATCAAGAATAAAGGTCTTTTTCTCAAATGGTGGACAAATTCTGTTCAGACGTGAAAGTGTCTGTACTGCATTGACACCCTTGAGCTTCTTCATGATATACATAGCACAGAGCTTCGGCTGGTCAAAGCCTGTCTGATATTTGTTTGCGACCAAAAGCACCTGATAATCGTCCTTGTCGAACTCTTTGGTGAGCTGATCTTCGGGGATACCGTTGATACCGGGCTCTGTGTATTCCGTATCATCATCAGGGAGCTTCACCTTGCCGGAGAACGCAACAAGCGCACGAATGCCCTTGTATCCCTTTTTAGTGCAATAGTCTCCAAAAGCCCTACAATACTTGACGGCTGCCTGTCTTGAAGCTGTAATGACCATTGCCTTTGCTTGCCCGCCAAGTTCCTGCATAACAGTTGTGCGGAAATGCTCTACGATGACCTCGATACGCTGGGCAATATTTGTTTCGTGCAGCTCAACAAACCGAGCAATCTGCCGTTTCGCACTTGCGGTCTGCATTTTGGGATCTTCCTCTATCTCCTTGTTGATCTGATAGAAGGTCTTGTAAGTGGTATAATTCTGCAATACATCGAGGATAAAGCCTTCCTCGATAGCCTGCTTCATCGAATACACATGGAACGCTTCACGCTGTCCGTTAGGATTGATCGTACCGAAAAGCTGTAATGTAGTCGGTTTTGGAGTAGCCGTGAAAGCAAACATCGAAACATTCTGCTGTTTGCCGTTTCTTGCAAGCTCTGCGGCGATCTCGTCCTCCATATCCTGATACAGCTCATCACCCATACCGAGGGACTGCGTGACCGCTGCCATATCCTTGCCTGCCGTAGAAGAATGTGCTTCGTCGATAATGACAGCAAAACGCTTATTCTTCAAACCCTGAACGCTGTCTACGATATACGGGAACTTCTGGATAGTAGTTGCAATGATCTTCGTATTGCCGTTTAGGGCGATAGCGAGATCGGCAGAATTGCACTTTTCGTCCATCACACGAATAAGTCCCGACTTATGCTCCATACCCATGATCGCTTTTTGAAGCTGTCTGTCAACAACTACTCTATCTGTCATTATGATAACATTGTCGAAAATGATCTTGTTGTCGGCATCATGGAGCGTAGCAAGGCGATACGCAAGCCAAGCGATAGTGTTGGTCTTGCCGGAGCCTGCACTGTGCTGAATAAGATAGTTGAGCGAGGTGCGGTTTTCCTCTACATTGGCAAGGAGCTTGCGGACAGCATCGAGCTGATGATACCGGGGAAAAATAATGCTCTCCTTGACTTCGACCTTTCCTGTCTTTTCGTTCTCTTTCTCCGAGGTCTGAATGAAAATGAATTTGGAAATGAGGTCAAGTATCGTGTCTTTGGTGAGAATATCGTCCCACATATAATGAACGGGATAATCGTCCTCACAGGGTGCATTTCCTGCACCTGCATTGACACCCTCGCCGTTGCCCTGATTGAACGGCAGGAAGAAGGTCTTTTCACCGTCGAGCTTCGTTGTCATATAGACTTCGTGCAAGTCCATAGCGAAATTGACAAGTGTGCCTGCCTTGAATAAGAACAGTCTGGACTTCGGATCACGCTCCATACGGTACTGATATATCGCATCGTCCGTGGACTGTCCTGCATAGTTGCATTTCAGCTCCATCGAGATAATTGCAAAGCCGTTGAGGAAGATAACGACATCAATTCGCTCTTTGTCATTCGCCCACACTTCTTCCATGACGGTAAAGCGGTTCATTTCGTATTTCCGCATCAGATCTTTATTGAAAGTGGTTGCAGGCTTTGTGAACATCAGCTCCAGCTTATGCCCCGACAGCTCAACACCGTGTCGGAGGACTTCAAGCAGGCTGCCCCTTTTCTTCGTACACTCCGCATTGATGAACGAAACAATGGTATCTTCGAGCCTGTCCTTATGTATCTTGCGGAGCTTCTCCATTGTCTCAGGCTGGGTATCGTTCAGAAAGCCGAACAGCATTTCACGGTCAAGGGCAAAACGGCGGTCGAAGTCTGTTGCTTTTCTTATCGTGTAGCCGTTTTGGTCACGGAGAATTGCCAATAATTCTGCCTGGTATTCTTTTTCTGTAAGTATATTGTTCATAAATGTAACCTCGCTCAATTTGCTTTTAAACGCTTGATTAGTTGTTTTGCAAATAATAAAGCTATTTGATCGCAATTATATTTGCTTGAATCGATTGCCTGAATATCAGCCACATTCGGATACTTCTCCTGAAGCTGTTGCATGGTAATATTGTGTACTATGGGGAGAATCAACTTTTGTCCATTACGGTTTTGACGGTTCAGGAACTCAGAAAGCTCACGCTCTGTCCATTCACGGTCAAAGAAATTCTCGGAAATAACAATAATAGCAAACTCAGCCTTCTTTGTACCATTCAAAATCTGCTCTTTCCAGTTGTCGCCCCATTCAAGTGATTCTTTGTCATAGAAGATGCTTATCCCTAACTTTTGAAGTGACTGGTAAAGTTCCTCTATCAGCTCCTCTTTATCCTGGTTTGCGTGGGAGATAAACACATCATATTCAGGCAAAGTTTTTGCCTGATACTTTGGAACTTCCACCTTTTTCACTCCATTCATCTTATCAATAAAATCTCTATCTTTGCTTATACTTGTCAATGAAGCAACTAAACGGCTAAAGCTCCTATGGAATAAAAGCGACTCCATTGACGAATACAAAGGGTGTTCACTTAAATATTTGGCGCGGAAGATCCTCACATCGTCCATCCACACATTGGCAGGCATATTATGCTCTGCAATACTTTCACCGTCATAGGAAACTTGTGTGGGTGGACTGATGTTTTGGGCTCGTTCAAGTAAATCAGTAAGTTCTCTTTCAAACGCTCCCATAGTCAGTTCACGTTCAGCTTTTTCTCGTTCTTCTTTATGCTGCTGATAAAGGCAGCCATCTTTTAGCACCTGAATGATAACGGGGATATTGTCAGCCCAAGTAGTGTGAACCAAGTTATTATCTTTCAGCTCCTTGAAACAGCCACGAAGTATAATATCCTCTCGATGGTCGGCTGCTTCAAATCGTTCTGCCCAATGGTTTCCGTCAGACTCATGTTCGATAATCTCAAACAGGAGGTTTTCAGCTTCTTTTGAGATCATAATCAAGCCTGCACCTCTTTCTTCCCCGTCACATACTCAAATATCAGCGACTTCTTGTATTCCTCTATTGTTTCGACCTGCTGTTTCTTATCGGAAATAATAGCGTTTGTACGCTCCAAAACAGAGTCGATGTGTTCAACGATAGCCTGCTGCTCCTCGATAGTGGGCATAGGGTAAAGTAATTCAGCGAGTTTGTTCCAACGAAGATCACAGGAACGCACACGAATACCTGTTGCCAAAGCAACAAATACATCATTATACGCCATACTACGCAGATAGTACATGATGTAGCGTTTGTTCTGTTTGGTTTCAAGCACATTCAGGACGGGTGAAGCCTTCCCCCTTGAATCGGAAATACCGATTGCTCCTGCAAAGCCGTCCATACCGTGAACAACGAGATCGCCAACATCAATGCCCTGGTAGCCGATTTCCTTATCCGCCATTGTAAAGCCTTCTTCTCGTCTGTTGCTGCGGAGCGTAACTTCACCGTCACGGAAACAGGTGATAACCCCGTCATCATCTCTAACAGGCTTCTGCACATATCTGAGGATATACTTACCACGTTGGCAGTCCCAATGTGTGGGCATCATACCGATCCACTGCACACCGCTATCCCTCATCTCCACATCAGGATCAATCCCCTTTGTGACCGCTTCGGTAATGACGGAACGCTTGTATTCTTCAAGGGCTTCGATTTGGGATTGAATGTCGGATATAAGTGTATTCAATTCATCGCACTCGTTGTCAAGAAAATCAGCTATTGCTTTTTGTTCAGGTATCGTAGGAAGAATATAATCTATTTCTCGAAGTTTCTTCCAATTTGTATCACAAGTTCTTACACGGATGCCTGTTGCTAAAGATAGGAACAGCTCACAGTATGCCATTGTCCGCATTAAATACATCATATATCGTTTATTCTGCTCTGTGTCAAGCACATTTAATACGGGTGTAGCTTTTCCTCTTGAATCCGAGATACCAATAGAGCCAGCAAATCCGTCCATACCATGAACCACCAAGTCACCAATTTCGATACCCTGATAGCCTGCTTCGGTCAAAGAAACAGTAAAACCTTCTTCTCTCCTTTTAGAACGCAGAGTAACCTCACCATCACGAAAGCAAGTTATTACTTCATCAGTTTCTAAAGTAGGGCGAGTTAGTAGTTCCATAAAATACTTACCCTTGTTTATGTTCCAAGTATTTGGGATTACTCCTGCCCACTCTATCCCGCTGTCTTTCATTTCACGCATATTCACACCCCATATCTTACTCTGTTTTTAAGAGCGTTAAAGCCGATATGTGCCATAGCATACACAATAAGTATAAGTGCAACAGCCCATGTAGCAAACCCGAACAGTCCCATTAAATAGAGGAGTCCGACATGAACACAGTAGAACATAAGATATAAGAAACTGCCCTTTGAAGGATTGTGCTCACTTCTTGAATAGTACAATCCGACAAGTGCAAAAGTGAGCGCATGAAGCACAGGCTCTGCAAGATAGTTCATGACAATAGGTGTCATCGTCAATGTGTTTTTTCCAATAGTAACAGGGAAAGTAGTGCCTAATGAATCAAAGGGATTAGGCAGATAAAATGTTCTGATAATAACGCTCAGAGCTGCAATGAATTTATACATATAATCTCCTTTCATTAGCCAAACAGCCGTGCGATACGCTCACTCACAGACTTTTCAAGCTCCAAGAACCGCTGTTCAAGCTCCTCGCTGGGCTTCGGCTGCTGATACTTATAGAAATAACGGGTAAACGGTATCTCCGCACCTGTCTTGACAACAGGATTTTTCTTGCCCAAGTCTTCCTCAAAGAACCACTGTGCATCGGGAACATGGGGAAGTACCTCACGAGCCATATAGTCCTCGATACTCTCGTCAAACTTGACGATCTCCGTGTCCTTTGTCTCCTTATCGTAGATGATGTTGCCCTTTTTGTCACGCTGGATCTCAGCAGACTTGTCCATGACTGACAGACCGTCAGCGATCTTGTCAAGGAGCTTCTTGTCTGTTGTTGCGGTGCTGAGTATCTTAGTCAGTACGGGCATGAACTCCGCAGGGGATAAATATACCTTATCATCATCAGCGCATCTCAGCAGTTCGATGATAGCTTCGTAAACAGGTGCGTTGTTTTGGTAGTTTTCGAGCTTTTTCAATTCTTTGCCCGTCAGCTCCTCCTCAGAGTTTTCAAGCTCTGCCACCTTAGCTGGATCGTACAGTGAGGACAGCGAACCCTTTGACAGCATTGCCTGGATACGCTCCTCGGTCACGGCATAGCTTCTCTGCAACGGCTGCATGACGCTGTATTCACGGTATATGAACTCCGTGTTTTGGTAGATCTTGCAAAGCTCGTTCTCTGTGAAGTCAGCATACAGCTTCGTGATAGCGGAACGGTCTTCGGGACTGATCTCGTTTTTCTTGTTGCCGAGAGCTTTGCGCAGCTTGTGGAAGATCGAACCTGCATCAATGAGCTGAATTTTACCACGGCGCTCCTCACGCTTGTTCTTCGACAGCACCCAAATGTATGTAGCGATACCTGTGTTATAGAACAGGTCAACGGGAAGTGCGATAATTGCTTCTATCAGGTCATTTTCAAGCAGCCACCGTCTGATCTGGCTCTCGCCCGAAGATGTACCGCCCGAAAACAGCGGAGAGCCGTTCTCGATGATTGCAGCTCGACCGAGGGCATTGTCCATCTTGTTCACAGCCGACTGAATAAAAAGCAACTGCATATCGCCCGAACCTGGCAAGCCTGCACCAAAGCGACCGTCAAAGCCCTTATGGTTTTCCTCCTTGACAGCCTGCTCAACACCCTCAGCAGCGTCCTTTCCGCCCCACGGCGTACCGAATGGCGGATTTTCGATCACGAAACGCATCTGTCTGTCAGGGAAACAGTCAGCCTTCATGGTATCCTGCATACGGATATTCTCGGCATTCTGCCCCTTGATAAGCATTTCTGCCACGCACATAGCATAGGACTCAGGGTTGATCTCCTGCCCGAACAGACGCACCTTCGCAGTCGAGTTATAGCGATGAATGAAGTTATATGAAGTCGAGAGCATACCGCCCGTGCCTGCTGCCTGGTCCAGTATGGTGATCTCCTTGTGGTCATCGAAAATATCGTCACAGCCCTCTGCAAGCAGAATGTTGACCATGAGCTTGATTATATCTCTGCCCGTGTAGTGATCGCCGGCTTCGGCATTTTCAGAGAACCTACGGATCAAGTCCTCAAAGATATAGCCCATCTTCACATTGTCAATGGTCTTTGGATCGAGGTCAAGCTCCGAGAAAGCCTTTACCACCGACAGCAGACGGTTGTTCTTATCCATCTTGTCGATTTGCTTGTCAAAGTCAAGGCTCTTGATGATGTCCTGCACATTGGCAGAAAAGTCCTCGATATAGTTTCTGAAATTCGCCGCAAGGTGGTCGGGATCGTTCACAAGCTCCGCAAGAGTGTACTCGCTTGTATTGAAGAACTGGAATCCTGAAACTCTGCACATAGCCTTAGCAGGATAAACAGGATTCTCCTTGTACTTATCGACAACTGCTTGCTTAGAGCTGTCCAAAGCACACTCAAAGCGGCGAATAATAACCATTGGAATGATAACATCCTTGTACTTGTCGCTCTGATATGTACCTCTCAGCTTATTTGCAATAGACCAAATAAAGTTGACCTCAGTAGATACATCAACCGGGGTATCGTCCCACATAACATCAATCTTATGTTCGCTCATTTATTCTTACTCCAATCTCGTTTTCATATTTTCGACCATATCAAATATTTCGGCATCTAACACAAAAGGCTCTGTAAAGGCATTAAGTACAATGCCGGATACATTCTTTTCGTTATTTCTTGCCATAGGAATGACCTCTAAGATATGCTTCTGTACTTTTGAGAAGTGTTTGCCGTATTCTCCCATTTCTTCTACACTTGAAAAGATAGGGAAAAAGAATTGTTCGCCGTTTTGCAGAATGTCAGGAATCATACGAACAGCCTCTTTAGTGCTGAATGTCTTGCCAATCATAGATGAAAGATCGTCTCCGGATTCTTTAACAGCCTGTTCGATTTCAGCAATATCAGCTTCGCTCATAACAGCATTGCACGGAATCCACACATAGCTGTCTCGGAGAAATTCAAGCACATCCAAGAAGTGATTTTCGGTTCTTTCCTTATTGAAAACTGCTACCGCTTCTTTCAGTAATGTGCCATCTTCCAGATCCTCAGCGGTCAGTTTTCGGCTGGGTGTCATATCAGTGTAAAGGATAACACTCTCATCTTCCTGCTTCTGAACAAAGAACGCAACCTTTTCGCCCTCATGATAACCGAAGTCCTGATCAGGCTCATTCAGAAGTGTTCCCATGATAAAATGATCGCCAAGACCAATAATTCGTACCCAACAACCTTCTGGATTCAAGCCCTCTCTTGTCAGGTAAACCATCACATCGTCAGGGTAGAAATCGTGGCGAGACTTATCTAAAAAGCCCATTTTTCGGGTTTCCTCAATTTCTTCTGAAACCTCATAATGCTTTAACACATCGAGCTTTTCGGCGTATTTTTTACTCAATCCTCCGTCTGCATCGTCAAAAAAGAAGAACTCATCGTCAATTACAGCACCCACACGAATAAAGGCTCTTGTTTCAACGGAAGTGTCAAAAAATGCAAAACCGTCGCCGTCTTTGAATCCTGCGGCCAATACTTCCATAGTTAAGCCAGCATCGTGATCAATGTAACCGTAAGTTAAAACACAATTTGCCTTCTCAGCATTTGGATAGTTCTCGATGCACTGCCTTATATTGTCCTTCAAAGGAAAGGCTATAAAGTGCTTGTATAAAGCACGAAAGCCTGTGTCCTTGTAATACATACCAACACCTCCATATGTTATTTTTTGTTTATCACTCAAGTGTATCACGAATACACTTATTATACCTTTCCAGAACACTTAGTGGCTCTAATATCCTCATTTTTCCCATAAACTGGAACAACCAACCAAAGAAGGGAGGACTGATCTGAACGGTGACTTTGATTTTGAGCCTATCAGCATCAGAGTGGCGTATGAGCGCCTTTTCGCCAAATTTGTCATATACTGCACCGAGAAGTTCAGGCGGAAACTCAAGTGTCACTTCCTCTGCTTCTCCGTTATACATTTTGAAAACCTGTTCCGTATAGCTTTCGGTTTTCCGTTTCTTGATCTGAGCTTCTTCGCATATTGGTGTATCCTCTACCTCCACTGTGTCCATACGATCAACTCTGTAATTTACAGCGTTCTGATATTTTTGACTATACGCCACAAGATAGTAGTTATCCTCGCTGAATACTAAAGCGACCGGATCGGTAATATATCGCTTCTTTTCTTTACGGTAAACACGATTCTTCTTTTCATCTAAATCGAAGTAGTAAAAACTCACTTGCATTTTTTGCCGTATTGCAAGCTCGATCTGCTCTATGTTTTCATAAATATCGCCGTTAGAATGCTTGTGATTATTATAGAGAATAATATTATCTCTCACGATCTCAGAACGCCTTATGCCAGAGAAAGCAAGCAGTTTCTCAACAAGTTCCGCAGTTTTTATATCAGTGATAAAATTAGCTGCTTGAACGGCATCAATCAATATCTTCAATTCTGCCAAAGATAGAGAAACCTCGTCAATGTAGTATGCATTTTCTCTTCCAAGCTCTGTTTTGACGATATTAGCTCCGCTTTCAATCAAGAGTTCCATATCCTTGTAAAGTGTTCGTCGTTCACAGGATATGTTATGTCCTTTCAAGTAATTGATTATTTGATTGGTGGAAACAGGCTTTCCTACTTCTGATTCCGAACGCAAATACTCCATTATTCGGAGTAATTTTATCTTTTGATTATTTTCGCCCATAAGCTGCACCTCCATCTCCTACAATATCTTACCATATATTATAGCATCTTTTGTGCGCTTTGTCAATAGGTTGTGTCGCTTTTTATCGACACATATTTTCGCAAATTGCGACACAAAGAAAAAGGCTGCCATATTTCTATGACAGCCTAACTTTGACTCCACTGGGTTCAAAGTTGATTATTCAATTCCTTGCTTACCTCTGCCCTTAGCCTTGTCCTTTGGGGTTTTCGGCTTCTTGGCGAGCCTTGCGGCATCACGCTTCATTTTCGCCCTCTCAAAGTAGCAAGTCTTTTCACGCTTCGGAGCGTTTTTCTTAGCTTCGATCGCTGCCTGATTCAGTTCATCAGTTACGACTTTCAGCCTTTGCTCCTTTGTATCAAGCTCCTCCTGCTGGGGGAACGGCTCTGCTACGATCTTCTGCGCTTCTGCGTGATCGAGCTTGAGCTTTGCAAGGTTATCCTGCGTTCTCTCAATTCTGCCGTCGATGTTGTAGAGGGCAGCTTCAAGACGGTTCAGGTTATGGGCAAAACTCTCGATCAGCTTTGTGGTATGTGAAGCGGCACCTTGCAGACAAGCGGACATACCGCCGCCCATCATATTGCTGTTCACCGTCACGCTCAGGTCAAAGCCCTGGAACGAACCGACCTTAACGGGAGTATCCGCATATTTGATAGCCAGCACAGCATCTTCAAGAGCTTTTGCAGCTTCTTTTCTGTCAGTGTATTCTGTCTCACCAATGGTGATCTTGAATACAGGCAGTTTGCGTTCAGGATCAATCGGGAGCTTGCGGAGTGCTTCACGGTCTGTATGGAGATCAGCAAGAATAGCCGTAAGTTTCTGTTCCTGTTCAGGGAAACGAGCGATCTTATCCTCCATTTCAAATACCGTGTTGCGGTGTTCCGCAGCGAGTACCCTCAGTTCCTTCACTTCATTTTCAAGCATCAGCTTTTCCTTGATACGCTCATCGCCTGTGCAGAGTGCCTTGATCTCGGAATATGTGAGTGCTTGCTGGTCCACATCTTCGCACTTTCTCGCAGGAGTTTTGCTTGTCATGATCTGAGAGATAAATTTCTGCTTGTTCTCCAAAGTTTGGTAGCTGTATGCATCGAACGTACCTTTGGTGACATAGCGGAAGATCTGAACATTCTTATTCTCGTTGCCCTGTCTGATGATTCTTCCGGCGCGCTGTTCCAGATCAGCCGGTCTCCACGGAATATCGAGGTCATGGACTGCGATCAGCTTCTTCTGGACATTCGTACCCGTACCCATCTTGGCGGTTGAACCGAGCAACACACGGATCTCTCCGCTGCGGACTTTATCAAAGAGGTCAGCTTTCTGCTGTTCCGTCTTAGCGTCGTGGATATATGCGATCTCCTCCGCAGGGATACCCTTAGCGATCAGCTTGTCACGAATATCGTCATACACGCAAAAATCGCATTCTTCTTCAAGAGACTCGACCTCAGCGATTGACTTCTTATCCTTAGCATCATCGGCATCTTCTCCCTCGACCGCTGCTTCTGCTGCCTTGTGCGGAACGCCCAAATCACAGAAGATGATTTGCGTGAGCCTGTCCTCAGCCGTTTCAGCGTGGATACGGGCAACATTCTCTACACAGCGGTTGAGCTTTGTATCGGGATTATCTTCAAATGACGGATCAATCAGACGAGGATCAAGACCGAGCTTTCTTCCGTCCGACGTAATCTTGAGCATATTGTCGATCGTGGGATCAACATTTCCTGCGTTGATAGCATCAGCTCTGTCGGCAAGCTCCTGAACAAGCTCCTGCTGAAAAGGAGTAGCTTCGACCTGAACCACCTGATAATCACAGTCAGGCACATCAAGTTTCAGCGTATCGGCGGTACGAATGTCAGCGACCTGCTTGAACATACTCATCAGTTCAGGCAGACCTGTATAGTTTGCGATACGGGTGCGCTCCTTGAAGCCATTGCCCGCAGGCTTTAACTCATAGTCTGTTTTCTGCTCACCGAACACCGCAACCCAATTGTCGAAGTGCTGTAAGCCGTGGTCACGCAGGAAGTCATACTCCAAGTAACGCATCATGGTGTGCAGCTCTGTAATACTGTTGCTGAGAGGTGTGCCAGTTGCAAAGATAACGCCCTTGCCGCCTGTCTTTTCATCGAGGTATCTGCATTTGAGGAAAAGATCAAGTGCTTTCTGTGAAGCCGAATTGGAAATTCCGGCTACATTCTGCAATTTTGTGGCGACGAACAGATTTTTGAACTCGTGGGCTTCGTCAATGAACAGACGGTCGATTCCGAGCTGTTCAAAGGTCAGCGTATCGTCCTGATTAGCCTTTTCGAGCTTGTCAAGCTGCTTTTGCAGGCTCTTACGGGTACGCTCCATAGCCTTGATCTGGAACTTTGAGCCTTCGCTCTTTTTCAGTTCCTCAATGCCTTGCAGAATATCGTCGATCTGCGTCTGAATGGTCATGACCTGTCTCTCCTTAGAAACAGGAATCTTGCCGAGCTGAGAGTGACCGATGATAACCGCATCATAATTGCCCGTTGCGATTTTTGCAAAGAGCTGCTGTCGGTTCGCTTTCTGAAAGTCCTTTTTCGTTGCAACAAGAATGTTTGCACCTGGGTATAACTTCTGAAAATCGTCACCGATCTGCTCTGTCAGATGATTCGGTACAGCAAACAAGGATTTTGTGCAAAGACCAAGCCTTTTGCTTTCCATCGCCGTTGCGATCATTTCAAAGGTTTTGCCCGCACCAACGCAGTGTGCAAACAGCGTATTACCGCCAAACATCGCATGAGCGATTGCGTTCTTTTGATGATCGTGGAGCTTGATGTCCGAAGTCATCATCGGGAAGGAAAGAGCCGAGCCATCGAACTCACGGGGACGGATACTATTGAATAGTTCATTGTATTTTTCTACAATAGCTTCACGACGCTGCGGATCTCTGAATATCCACGCCTTGAAAGCTTTGCGAATATCATCGGCTTTACGCTGTACGACACGGGTAGCATCTATATCCACTACACGCTTTTCCTTTGTATCGCCCAAGCCGTCCGGAACCTCGATAGTCTTATATACCTTCGGCTCTTGCAGATTCAACAGATGTTCAAAAATGTCATAAGCGTTCATCTTGTGAGTGCCGTACTTTTGTGTCGCAAGCACCGACCTGTCGGAAGATTTGTTGCTGACATGGAAAGAGTTAGCGTGTACGGAGTATTCCACTCCCACGATAGCAGACTTGTTCCAACGGGCGGACGGACTGTCACTCCGCTGATACGCTGGTGTCTGCAACAGCTCATACATGAACTGTTCGTAATACTTCGGATCAAGCCAAGCTGCACCGAGCTTAATATCAATATCTCCTGCTTTCAGCGGTTCGGGCATAGCCTGTTTCAGTGCCGATACGTTGATATTGAAATCAGGATCGTACTCAGCGATCTCCTCAGCTTCACGAAGTTTCTTGCGAATATCGCCCGAAAGGTACTCCGAAGCCGTCTGATAACCGTTCTCCGTATGGGGTATCTTGAAAATCGCCCCTGTCAGGTCACGCTTCAGTTCGTCCTCCGTCATACTCGTCAATCCACTCATGTACGAAAAGTCAACCCTTGCCTTTTCCGCAACGGAGAGCGTGAGTGCTTCAAGTGCCGTGTCTACATGATCGACCGCTTTTGGCGGAACGATCGTTCTCTTTGTGAAAATATCGGACTTTGCAAGGAGTTTTGTCTTATCATAGCTCTTTTCAAGCCCTGCCACAAGGTTATATGACACATCTTCGCTGAAATACCGCTTATTCGTCTGAGAATGAATAATACCGTACTTCTTGTAGAAATCATCATACGCCACATTAAGTTTCGTCTGCAAATCCTTGATAACGCTGTCCGGCTTGTCAAGTTCCATTGCTTCAATCAGCTCACGGGTGAGGTCACGAAGTTCAATAAATGCCTTGAAACGCTTGTGCTGTGCTGTTCCCCTATCGAAACGGAACTCGCAGGCAGCGTTATTTTTCTTGAAGAAAACTTGATCGTCAGACATGAAAAAGCTGTAATTACGCAGATTAGACGGGATCTGCACCTGAATGCCGTCAGCGGTCTTTGCATACACATCTCTGCCACGCTCATGACTGATCTCCGCCGAGAGTTTGCCGACTGCTTCATGGAGTGCCGATTTCAAGTCAAAGCTGTCCTCAGCCACCACCATAGTGCCTGAACCGTAGAGCTTGTTGCCCTCGACCACAGTGCCAAGCACCATATCAAGGTGCTGTTCAAAATATTTGTTGATCGGCAGACCGTCAGCCGTTTCACCGATATGTACCCAATCGGGAATATCGGACATTTCGGCAAGTGACTTGCCTTCGTGCTTTTTCAGGAAGATAATGTCCGTAGTGACTTCCGTGCCTGCATTGTCCTTGAAAGCACCATTCTTACCGCCCGGAAGTCTGATCGCACCGATGAAGTCAGCCTTGTCAGCCAACATTTGCCTTGTAGTCTCGTCACGCTTGTCAAGTGTGCCTGCCGAGGTCACAAATGCCATGATACCGCCGTCTTTGAGCTTTGAGAGAGCTTCTGCAAAGAAATAGTCATGCAGTTTCGTGGTATCATGGACGGTATCACGGAAACCAAGCTCACCGAACGGAACATTACCGACAGCCACATCAAAGCTGCCATTTTGAAAATGGTTCTTTTCAAAGCCCTGAATCGAAATATCTGCATCGGGATAGAGTGCATGAGCGATTCTGCCCGACAACGAGTCGATCTCTACGCCGTAGAGCTGAGAATTAGCTTGCATAGCTTCAGGCATACGTCCGAAAAAGTTTCCAATACCCATTGCTGGCTCTAATATGTTGCCGCCGTCAAAGCCAAAATTGCCGAGAGCTTCAAAAATTCCGTCGATAACTGTCGGGCTAGTGTAAAACGCATCATTTACCGTTGAACGTGCCTGAGCATATTCCTGCGGAGTCAGCAACTCGGAAAGCTCCTTATACTCTGTGACCCACTTCTCATCGTTCTTATCAAAAGCCTTAGCCAAAGCACCCCATCCTACATATTTCGACAAGATTTCTTTTTCCTCAGCCGTTGCGGGACGCTTTTCCGCTTCAAGCGTTTTCAGTGTCTTGATCGCATCGACATTCGCCCTGAACTTTGTCTTAGCACCGCCGTCACCGAGGTTATCATCGGTGATCGTGAAGTTATCGCCCTTATCGGGAGTTGGTGCAGGCGTGGTGCTTTCTTCTGCAACAGGTTCATCAGAACTGACAACCTCTGCTGTAATAGTCTCACGCTCCGGCTCTTTGGTACGCTCCAAGCCGTCAATGAAATGAAAGCTCATCAGCATATCGCCGTTGTCGAGCCGAGAAGTCAGCTCGCCGCCGTCAAAAGTCCAGTTCTTTGCACGGTCAAACTCCACGTGAATATCTTTGCCCGTAGGCTCTCCGTTTTCATCGAGCTTACGGGAAGTAAAATCAACGGTGCTGATACCTGTCACGATACGGCACTCTCCGATACTTTCGGGACGGAGGTGGTCTGTAATCTCAAACATCATTCCCGGCTTGATAGCCTTTTTGAGCTGAGAAAGGTTCTTTACATCGGGAATATCGGGCTTTTCTGTTTCGGGTGTAACATCAGCAACAGGTGCAGGCTGCTCTCTTTCGGGTTCAGTCCTGCCGACATACTCATACATTCCGCTGTTCAGTAGCTTATCATAGGAGATATTCTCCGTAATAGCAAAGCCGCCGCTTTCTCTTGAGACAGTGCAATCGTCCGTATAGAACGGCAACGCACCTGTCAGCGATACAACCTCAGAAACCTTGCCAGTAATCTTGTGACGAAATCGGTCACCGACTTCCACAGTATCGTGTGAGGTACGTTCTTCAGCAGATTGCTCCGCTTTGAGTGTCGCCCTCTCTGCTTTCTGTTCAGCCGAAAGATAGGTATCGTCCTTGAGCCGTGCTTCGGTCATTGTCGCAACATTGTACCACGAATGACGGAACTTCTCATCATTCTCAAAGCTGAAAGTAATACCCTGAGAATTGTAGTCCACAAGCGAGATTTTCCCCTCACCGCTATGACCGCCCGTGCCGTACTCCTTTTTCAAAAAATCAGCCAACTGTTGTACAGTCGGGTGCTGTTCCTCATAGAAGTCCTGCACACGGAGCTTACCGTGAACGAATCCTGTACCACGGTCGATCTCAGCCGCTAAGGCTTCATAGACCTGAACACCGTCAACTACCGGACCTTTTGCAAATTCCGACTTTGGCTTTTGTGATACAGACTTTGAAGCAGTCAGCGGCTCGGCATCGCCAAACAAAGAAAGCTGTTCGCCCTCAATATCGTGCTTCTCCCAAAACGGTACATCATCTTGCTCATTTCGCTGAATTTCGTCAATGACTGTTTCATCGGTAAACAAAGGCTTGTCAATGTCCGCAGAAGCATCGCTTATAAGTTCTACCGCCTGCTCGTTCTTGCCTGTATGCCTGTCTATAACCTCATCGGGAACGGAAACAAGATCAGAAAAATCAAGTTCTGTCAGACCGTTTTCAATCATATCCTCAATGCTGTCAAACTGCTCCGTATCGAACACTTCACCGTCAAATTCGTGAGTGATCTTGAAGTCCACAAGGTCAGCCGTCACCTGAATGGGCAGCTCATCATCGGTCAGCGTGGTAAACGCAAGACCGACATTGTGCAGATCATCAAAATCAGCACCTTCACGGTATTCCGCTTCGCAATAATCATTGATAAGCCATTTTGCCTTATCAAGCGGAGTTTCAAAAGTACGCTGGAAGTCCATGATCTCCACAGGCTTATCAGGATTATGTTCGAGCATCGCCGTTTGCAGGAGCTTCGGAAAAGTGGACAACTCACGATACGGCTCGATCTCCATTTTATCACCACGGTTATAGATACCGCAAACGGGGTCTCCGCCATAAAAAAGCTCTCCAACCTTATCACCCTCAGCGATAGCCAATTTCCAAGTGCCGTTCTCTGTCTCCGCCGATTCGCAGTCAGTGCCGAAAAATTTGTCTACGATCTGTTGCAGAGTTTGGAGCATTTCCTCAGCGACAGTAATATCATCATAACCACGAATCGGGTGCTGTTCCTTGAAATCATCGAAAATACGCTGTTCCTCAGCCGTCAGCTCAGAATGGGCTTCAAGGAAAGGGACAAACACATCAAGTGTGTGCTTCGCTCTTTCCTGATACTCCGGCTGATTGAACGGGTGCTGCGTATAGCCGAGAATACCCTCATTGTGGGCACGGATATGGTCGATCAGCGAACCGCCGCCCGTGCCTTTGCCGTCACCAATATCAAAGCGACCCTCATAGCTGAACTCCTCACCGCCTATGACAGCAGTGATCGTGAAGTCTGTTTTTTTATACCAGCCAGCTTTCAGATCGGGGATATTACGTTCCGAGTGCTGTTTTTCATCGAGGTATTCGAGGGCAGCATTTCCAAGGGCAAAACTGCAATCAGGGTGTGCAAGAGCAAAATCGTGAACGATGTCGCTTTCGCTGACCCATTCATCACCGTCACTCTTGCCGAAGTGGAATGTAAGACTGTCAGGCTGTTTTTCTGGCTGTTCAGACTCAAAGGTTACGTTATACTTGTGCTTCGCAATGCAAGCAAAAGCCTTTTCTGTCTGCTCCTCATCACCGAGAACATCAAACATGGCTTTCTTAATACGGTTGAGCTTAGGCTGATTATCGCCGTTCTCCCAGCCGTGGAGTGCTGCACCGTCAAATGCAGTGATCAGTTCCTTTACGGTATCATCGGATATATCGGGAATATCATCTTTGATATAATCCAGAACAGCCCAATATGCCAAGTCATCAAATTCCTCGTGGATACGGTCAATGAAAGCCTGTCCGATCTCCTCAAAAGAAACAAAACGCTCCATACCGCTGAAACTGCAATGATATCCGTCCTCTGTCTTTTCTGTATGGAGAGAGTGACGGAGGTTTTCAGCATAATAATAAGTACGGTCTGAGATCTCACCCTGTTCAAAGATAAACTCAATATCTGCGGTTGTGCCGCCCCCTAACAGTCCGAGAGCAAGCTCACGGCGAATATCCTCACCGTCATGAAAACGCTGGGCAAGGTCATAGAGTGCAGACTCACTCAGGTTATATCCGAAAGTCGCCTTGTCGCTGGGCTTGTGTTTATCAAGATAACCGCTACTAAACAGAGGATACGCAATATCTTCCCATTCGTCGCTTGACAGAGTACGCTCCGCAAGGAATTTTGCAAGGTCAGCCTGTTGAAACAGCACTTCTTCCTCAGTGGGAACTTTGCTTGCGTTCTCACGGTCAGTGACCGCCTGCTTGTGAGCAGTCAGAAAGTCTGCAACATCGGACTCCTGCAAAGCATTGTGCAGGATCTCATCATATGCCTGAATATCCTCCGCCGTGAATGTTTCGTCAATGCTGTCGATCTGTCCTTTCGTCACATCACCAACAAACATAGCAGTAATAGCCGCCCTCTGTTCATCGGAGAAATCGTGCTGAGAAAAGAAGTCAGAAAGCTCAATACTGCGGTCAAAACTTGACTTGGCTTCAAGCATATCATTCAGTTTGGAGTGTTCGCCATAACGTTCAGCCGGAGCTTGTGACAGATACGCATCAACAAGAGAGAGCATTTCACCGAACTGTGCTTCATCGTATCGATTATCGAAAAAGTCAGCGAGATTGAGCTTTACATCTTCCACCGCAAGACGATGCACCACGGGAGAAAGTGCCACATTCTGCTCCATAGTCAGACCGAGGTCAGCCATATTTCGGAGCATACCGACCTCACGGACAGCGTTCTCCAATGCTCTATGAAAAGCAGGAGCGTTCTCCTTATCGACTGCAAATGCGACCTTGCCTTCACGGGAAACTGCATGATAGCTCACACTTGTCTCCAAAAACGGCTTGACTTCCTTGAACTGCTCAGGTGTGAGCTTGCTCATATAATAGCGAGTATCACGGTTTGCACAGTAATCACGGTTGCCGACTTCCTGTGCCTTATCAGGACTTGCAAACTGCTTACGCATACTGATCACTTCGTCCTTGATATTGCGGACAGCAACGAAGTCAGCGTGACTTACCGTCAGCGTTCCTTTACCGGACGGATAGATTCTGCCCGAAAACTGCATACCTCTCCGAGCCATAATATCAGCCATTTTCAGCACAAGATCACGGTCAGCCGTCACATATTCCTTTTGCGGAATATAACGATATTCTGTATTGCCGATGATGTTTTTCTCAGGTGGAGAATACGGTCTGTTGGACTTTGTAACGTTCATATTGCCAAGGATTTTTCTCAGCCAATCGGTATCCTTATCATTCACCGCCATACGGACAGTACTGTTCATTTCGTAGGCATAATAATTGATACCCGATTTTTCAAGCATTTCCTGCACACGCTGAAAATCCGCAAGCTGCATTGATATCAGCGACTTATCTCTGTTGTCTGTCGCATTATTCCACATTTTGTTGCCGTATGTCATAAGGTCAGCCACGCTGTCAACCTCCTTTGTCTTAGTCTCTTGTTCTACTTCTATCTGTTTTGGAATATTTCTGAGCATATCGTTCCAGTCTTTATATGTATCGGGCGTGATGATACGTTTCATATCGGGATACTGTTCCTGCAAACGCCGAGCAAATTCATTGCCTGCGGTATCATTGTCGGAGCATAAAAATACATTCTCAGGAGCGATATTATGACGAAGCATCGTATCAAGGACGATACTCGGCTTCACACCCATCATGGAAACAAGCCTGCAATTATCAAGTTCTTTGCTGTGCATTTGCAGATAGGAAAGCATATCTATTGCCGACTCAAAGAAAAAGGCCTTTTCGCCAGTGCCGTGTACTACCTCAAATCCGTGACCGCCAGCCGAGCCTGTTGCAATGCCTTTGAATTTATGCTCCGTTGATGTACCGACCTTTTCCGCACCGATGACTTTGCCCTGATCGTCATAGTACTTGAAAAGCACATTGCCTGTTTTTTCTTCCTGAGAGATAGTGCCTTTCTTTACAAGTGCGGAAAGCATATCATAGTCAAGTCTTCTGGTCTTGCACAGATACGCAAACACACGCCTGCAATTATCAGCTTCGGCAAGGGAAAGCTCTCTTGCCGTTTGCTGAACAGGTTTCGATTCGTATGTGCGGGACGGAGTATAGGTGCGGTCAATGTGTTCTCCGGTCAGAGCTTCGACGGCATCAAGAAAGGACATATCCATATATTCTCGGAGTAAGCCGATATTATCGCCGCCCTTATTTTCGCTGAACCTGAACCATTGACCACGTTCCCACGGACCGTTATCCTTGATATGCAGGCTGTCATGTTCCTTCCACACATACTCTTTGCCGACCTTTTTCAGATCAAAGCCGTGAGACATGAGAAACTGAGGAAGATTGACGAGGTTCGCCTTTTCTTTCTGCTCATCAGTAATTCTCATCTGTTATTCCAGCCCCTGATCATTTCTCTTTTTGGGTGTCTGCTGAGGTTTCTGCTGACCTCGGCCGCTGATACGCTGGGCATCTCTCTGCATTTTGCCACGGGAAAAGAAAGCTTTTTTGGAATCCTTTTTTGCGACCGTGACCGCAGACTTCTCGCCACCGAACACAGCGGAATGTTCCACGCCCTTAGCTGTCAGCTCTGCCGACTTCTTCCGAGCCTGCCCCTCGCCCATACGCTGGGTGAAACGCTCCTGCTTTGGGAGTGTCTTAAAATAGTCGGGGTTGACATACTCCACAGCTCTTTTACCCTTGATAGCACTCTCAATCTGCTGATATGCCTGAGAGTTCGCCTTAGATACTGTGACTGCTACCGTATCATTCTTGCGGACAACCGCAGAATACGGAATGTTCGCCTTTTGCAGCTCTGCCACGATCTTTCGTGCCGTGTCGATCGACTCAACACGGGTGTGCTTATCGTCCTTGCCGAGTGAAGCGTAGTATTCAGGGTTGATGGTCTCATACTTGCCCTTTTCACCCTTACCGCCGTTCTCCTTTGCGGCATCAGTATGTGCGATCTTTCCGATAGAAGCATACATCACATCATTCAGAGTTGACACATCATTCTTTGAAACGGTAATCCCGACCTTATCCTCACCCTTCGTAGCAGCGGAAAACTGTACGCCTGCCGACATAAGAGCCGACATGACCTCAACAGCCTGAATTTCCGTCATAGTCTCCACATGACGGTCATTTCGTGGCAATTCCTTGTAATAGTCGGGGTTGACCTTGAAACCACCGTCATCGGTGAGGACTGCATCGCCGTTATCCACCATAGTCATGAGCCATGACTCGACCTCGATCTCATCGACGCTGTCAAGCAGTTCAAGCTGTTTCCGCATATTTTCAAGCTCTGCCGTGGCATTCTCCCTCATCTCCCGGGGAACAAAGGGATTCTCCGCAAGGCTCTCCATATTCGTGATACCCTCACGAAGTTCAGCTCTTGCTTTGTCGATGTCCTCCTTGCTGCCGTTGTTGATAATACCGTCGATCATGTTGTAATCATCTTCCATCTGCATTTCCGCACTTGCAAGCGGCTGGTCAACGAGCTTGTCAGCGATTGAAGCGACCTGTGATCTGTCAAGCGTTTCGACCTTCTGCGCCGCCTGCACAGCACCCTCAGCAAGAGAAGGCATATCCATAGTGCCATTCTGCACCATTTCACCGAGCTTGTCGCCTGTGAGTACCATAGAAGCATCGAGCTGGTCGTTGGTCTGCTCCTCGTAGTGGGTTTCAGGACGGGCGAGCTTCATGATCTTGCTTTCCAGTGCGCCGATACGCTCATTCACGCCCTTGAGCTGCTCACCGAGTTTGAGCTTGTCAACCGCACTTGTTTCAGGAGCATTATAAGTGTCAAGAATATCCTGCCTTTTCGCTTCAAGCGTTGCTTTCTTATCCGACAGGCAGTCTACGGTCGAGCTGTTCAGCCTTGTCATTGCATCGGCAAATATTTCCCGGCGTTCTTTACTGAAACCGATAGAAAAGCTCTTGATAGCATCATTAATGGCAAGAACACGGTTCAGCTTATGTTCGATACGGTCACGCTTTGCGGTCAGTGTGTCGATTTTCTTCCAACCCTGATCTATCTTTTCCTGACGTTTCGGAATCTTGACTTCACGGATAGCCTGAATACGCTTCTCGTTATTGGCGACCAGAGTGCGGATACCCGGCAGATTGCCGATAGTCGCTTTCAGCATACGGTTGGTATCTTCGAGCTTATCAGCCTTTGCGGAAAGAGCTTCGATCTTCGCTTTGTTGCGGTCGATCTTATCTGTCTGATTGGCGATTTTTTCATCAAGAGAGTCGATACGGCTCTGATGATGTTCTGCCTTTGCGTTCAGCAGAGGAAGAAGTTTTCCCGACTTCTGAACGCTGGTTTCGTCCTGCTGCTGTTCCCGAGACTGAGCCTGTTTTCTTCTCAGTTCTTCCGCATCGACCGCAGGCTGGTCGGCGGTTCTCTTATCGTCATTATCCTGTACTGGCATAGGCTACCTCACTTTGTGTACTTCACGATGATGATAACCGCTGCGGTCACGGCGGTAACAACGGCACTTCCGATTACAATGATCTTCTTCATGGTCTGAACTTCCTTTCTCTTTCTTCGTTCTGAATGCTACGTTCCTCTTCACTCTGCTGTCTGCGACTGGCGATTTCAGCTAAGTGTTGATGTCTTTCTCTTGAAAAGTGCGAATGACTGTTACGGCGAAAATAATTGTCAAACAGCTCATTCAAAGTCGGAACTGTATCCGCTGCACTCTGTTCAGGAACAGCAGGTGCTTTCGCTTTTTCTTTGATTTTCTCATGCTCCTGAATATCCGACATCGTTCTGCCGTTCACGGAGATCACACGGTCAAGTTCACGCTGAAGCGTGGGAGTATCACAGAGCCAAAAATCCACATAGGTCTTGCATAGGGCAAGCTGAACCTCATCGGGACGGTTCTGAAGCGCACCGATCGTTGTGTTCAATAGTTCTGCGACTTCGCCCAAAAGCTGATAGTAACCGTCAGGTTCTCTGTATGCTTGCAATTCACGTAGCAATGCTTCATAGTCGCCGGACTGCGCCTTTGCAATGATCTCCTCGACCTGTTCCTTGTAACTGCCGTCATAGGTCAGCACCATTTCGGCATCACCGAATCGTGCAGAAAAAGGAATATTGCTCTTGTCGAGCGCCACCACGAGTGCCTGAGCCTTGTCCGTTTCAATACGGATAAACTCACGGTTCTTGATAGCGGAGACTTCGATACCGCCGATATACGAGAAATCTGTCACGGTGCGATCATCTCCCTGATGTGGTCGATCAGGTCGGTGTTTGTGCTGTCGGCATCGTACTCCATTGTGTACGCACCGCAGATATTCTCCTGAATACGGCGAGGGAGCGGCCTCAGCTCACGCACAGGAACACCGATCAGTTTTGCAACATTGCCAAGCTCTGAAACTGCAAGTGCCTTGTTCACAAGGTCATAGAAACGCTCTGTTTGCGAGCTGTCCATCATGTACTCATAAACGATAGTCTGCTGAGTATTGTAATCAAGGCTGCGAAGTGTCACAAGCAAAATGCCAGTTGATTTTGCAACCTCATCAAGCCCGATATATACCGAGCCTTTCTGCCACAGATCGTTCAGTGCTTCAAAGACAGCCTTTTTGTCCTCATCGTTCTTCACGGCGACCTGTTCAAAAACCGCTGTCATGCTGTTTTTGATCTCATCGTCCATAGCGGAGATGCTGTCCTCGGAGACACCGAGGATTTTTGCAGCTTCCGCAAGCTGGTTATTGTTCATAAAGATTATCCTTTCTGCTTTAAGCCAAGTAATTGACTTTTCAGCGGTGGTTTGGTATAATATAGGTAAGTAAAGGGCGGGGTGACTGCTAAATAAATGGGAATATTGAGGTGGATGTAAAATGAAAGAAAACGTTGTAAAATTAGTGGAACTCGGAAAAATTCCAAATGATAACGATATGTCAGATGAATTATTCAATCAATATGATGAACTGATTCAAATTGACGAACCATTGACATTTGAAGAAGCAGAACTGCTGATCACTCTATTCTCTGACGATTGTGATGATCTAAACTGGGGATTACTTCATGTGATAGAATCTGTTGGTACTCATAATATTGAACGTTATCGTGAGCTAATATCAAAATGCAATAATCCTGAATTTAAGGAAACTTTTGAAATACGACTAAATAACTCTATCGAAAAGAAATAAAGCAGCCCACTTTCTGATTAGTAAAACTATCCCCAAACAGCAAGGACACCCTTGCTGTTTTTATTTCCCCCTCTCCGTTTTCCACTGATAGTACATCTTTCCGTTGTACGGATTCTCCACGATCTCAGGGCAGACGATCGTCTTTTTGCCCTTAGAGGTGTAGCTTGTGGACTTGCCGTCAAGCAGTCCCTTGATCTGAACATCGGAGAGAGATATCCCATACACTTTTGCGATATTCATACCGCACTTACCCTTGCAGTACCAGCCAAATTTACCCTTGACTACATCTGCACCGCACTTCGGGCATTTCCCGATAGGCTCATTACCGCCGTCAGAAAGAGAAACAGACTTATCCACTGAGCCGTATTTACCGCACATTTCAGTGATGAACTGCGTAATGCCCGACATAAAGACCGCTTCGGGCAGGCTGCCGTGTTCGATCTGCTGTAACTTCGACTCCCATTCTGCGGTCAGCTTTGCAGACTTCACTTCATCGGGAACAACGGTCACAAGCTCCTTGCCTCTGTCTGTTGCCCTGAGTTGTTTGCCGACACGCTCCACATAACCGTTTTTCACAAGTGATTCAATGGTTGCGGCTCGTGTCGCAGGAGTACCGAGTCCCTTTTTCTCCGTTTCCTCGTCATAGTCCTCGTTTCCGGCTCTCTCCATAGCAGATAACAGCGTATCTTCCGTGTAGGGCTTCGGCGGAGAAGTGAAGTGTTCGCCCTTGCTTGCAGTTACAATGAAGGTCTGTCCCTCAGATACCGCAGGCAGAGATTTTTCATCATTCTTTTTGTCGGATTGCTTTGCATAAGCTTTCCAACCCATATCAAGAACAGTTCTGCCTGTTGCCGTAAACTCCGTACCGTTGCAGATACCTGTCAGCTTGACCGCTTCATACTTGTGTGCCGGAGCCGTTGCACAGATGAGTTTTGTGGCGATCAGCGTGAGGATATTTTTCTCACCTGTCGGCAGTGAAGAAAGGTCAGCCGTTGAGATACCGCTTGTAGGGATAATTGCGTGATGTCCCGATACTTTACTGTTGTTGATGACCTTTGCAATATCGGAAGTATGGAAGATACCGAATCCGAAATAGGTATCACAGAGCTTTGCAACATCAAGAGCTGTCTGTGCCATATCATCGCTTAGATACTGGCTGTCGGTACGGGGATAAGTGACGAGCTTGCCCTCATAGAGCGACTGGGTATAGTCCAGTGTTTGCTGTGCCGTGTACCCGAAACCCTTGTTTGCTTCACGCTGTAAGGTTGTCAGGTCATACAGCTTCGGAGCTTTATCGGTCTTGACCTCACGCTTGACCGAGCTGATCGTAACCGTACTGCCGTCACAGGCAGAAACAAGCGTATCGGCGGCATTTTCATCGTCAATTCTTGCAGAAGAAAGAATGAACCCACCGCAGTTGAGGTCTGACGTGTAATACTTCTGCTTGATAAATCCATTGACCTCAGCATCACGCTGAACAATCATTGCAAGTGTCGGAGTCTGCACACGCCCGATATTGAGCTTGCCTCCGTAACGAACGGAAAACAGACGAGAGCCGTTCATTCCCACAAGCCAGTCAGCCCTTGCACGGGCATAGCCTGCATTGAAAAGATTATCGTATGCGGACATTGGCTTCATAATAGAAAGTGCCTTGCGTATAGCGGATTCTTCAAGAGAAGAAACCCATAAACGCTTCACAGGCTTGCGGCACCGAGCCATGTTATACACATAACGGAAGATACATTCTCCCTCTCTGTCCGCATCGGTCGCACAGATGATCTCTGTTACCTCGTCCTTATTCATAAGGTTTTTCAGAAGATCGTACTGAGCCTTTGTGCTGTCCGTGACATGGAACAGCCAGCTGTCGGGGATCATAGGAAGCTGAGAAAAGCTCCACTTCTGTTTCCAACCGTTGCCATAGTCATTTGGGAACTTCAAGCCTACCAAATGACCGACACACCATGATACAATATAGCCGTTGCCCTCGGTGTAGCCTTTGTGTGCGGAGGAAGCTCCGACCACAGCACTGATTGCACGGCTTACACTTGGCTTTTCGCCAACGATCAAAATTGACATAAAATTTCTCCTTTCGATATATATCACTATTGACTTGTCAGGTCAAATGTGGTATAATATATTCAGTACAACATGGGAGGTGTTGAATATGCTGTATGATTATCTTCTTGAAATATTTGGAAAGAATGAACCGATATTTCTCTCGGATATTCATTATGAGGATTACTCTGATATTTGGCTCAAAAAGAAGCTTGCCAAGCTGTGTGAAAGCGGTCAGGTCATTCGCTACGAACGAGGTATCTATTATATCCCTGTTAAAACACCGTTTGGAAACAGTATTCTGAATCCCAACAGGATCATCGAACGAAAGTATTTATCCGAAAAAGGAAATCGTATCGGATTCTATACAGGCATCACGGCATTGCAGCAGGCAGGGCTTTCTACACAGATGTCAAATATTCCCGAGATACAAACGAATAACGAAAACTCAAAGCTCCGCAGAGTGAAAGTAGGAAATCAGGAAGTGATACTGCGAAAATCAAGAGTCAAGATAGACAACGACAATATATTTGTTTTGCAGTTCCTTGAAATGATGAATAGTACCTCGTCAGGTTATTTTGACGATGAAAGAAAAGCTGTCATCAAAAGCTGGATCAGGAAATGCAATATCTCTCAGGAGCTTGTTACAAAATATGCACCGTTTTTCCCTGACAAGGCTTTGAGAAATCTCATAGAAAGCGGAGTGATATATTATGTTGCATAATGAAAAGGATACCTTTGAGCAGCTTGTACTGCGAACCTCTGACTATCTTGGAGTCAAGGCAGAGATCGTTGAGAAGGACTATTTTGTGACTCTTTTCCTGAAACGGATCGCCGCTGTTATGCCGGATATCGTTTTTAAGGGCGGCACATCACTGTCAAAGTGCTACCATATCATCAAGCGTTTTTCTGAGGATATTGACCTGAATGTTCAGTCCGAGAAGAAACCGTCTGAAAGCAAGAGAAAGCAGCTCAAAGCGAATATCACGAAAATTATCAGTGATTTAGATTTTGGGCTTACCAATGCCGATTCGATCAAAAGCCGCAGAGACTACAATCGATATATCATTGACTATCCCTCGTCATTGTCCGCTGCTTATCTGAAGGAACAGCTTATCGTTGAAACAGCTATCTATCAAAGAGCCTATCCTACGAAGATAATGACAGCAGACAGCCTGATCTATCAATATCTTCACGAAAACGGATACGATGTTTTTATTAAGCAATATGATTTAGAGCCGTTTACGCTGAATGTCCAGACCGCAGAACGGACAATGCTTGACAAGATGTATGCTCTGGCAGATTATTATCTGCTAAATACCACAACGGAACACTCAAGGCACATCTACGATATATACAAGCTGTCTGAGATCGTAACGATCGATGATACGCTGAAAGAACTTGCATTATCTGTCGCTGAGGAGCGTAGACCGCATAAAATGTGCCTTTCTGTTCAAGAGGGTGCAAATGTCACCGATATTCTCCGAAAGATCATTGATAAGAAGATCTATAAGGAGGACTACGATACAATAACCGCACCTCTGCTGTTTGAAACCGTTCCCTATGATACAGCGATCACAGCGTTAGAGAGTATTCTTCACAACGGCATTTTTGAAAAGCTCTGATATAGTTATACAGGCACAGCCCGACAAGGACTGTGCCTTGTCTTTTTCAGATCAGCTTTGTAAGCTCCACATTTTTGATGTAGACCTTATGTCTGAATCTCTGTTCTCACCCGTTGCCATAGCCATTCGGGAGCTTCAAGCCCACCAAATGACCGACACACCACGATACAATATAGCCGTTTCCTTCGGTGTAGCCTTTGTGTGCGGAGGAAGCTCCGACCACAGCACTGATTGCACGGCTTACACTGGGCTTTTCGCCAACAATCAAAATTGACATATATCGACTTTCTATCTTTTTTATTTCCCAAAATCAAAAAATTCACAAGTTTGGGAAACAGGAAACAAACACCTTTCTCCTAAATTTCATATCAAAATAGGAGAAAAGCATCTGATTATCAAAGCACATTTCCTGATATGGGGAGTGTGCTTTGATTATTTTGAATTGTTGTACGATCTGAGTCGAAAATACACCTCAGTTGTGATATTGACTGGAATACTCGTCCCCGATATATCCTGCCTTTCTGAGTGCAAAGATAACCTTTGCAGCGGTATCCTTGTCAACCTCAAGCCACTCATGAATCTGTTTGTTGGAGGTGTACTTGTCAAGCGAAATATGGTAAACAAGCATATCCATATCTTTCTCCGAAATGCCCTCAACCTTAACAGAATCAAGCGGAGCAAAGTTATGTATGCTTACAGAGAAAGAAGGCTTATTCTCCGTCTTAGGTGCAAGGCACGCATCGTCAGGCTCATCGTAATTGTCATAGAACCTGAACTCGTCCTCATTATCGTCAAGCTCAATATCGTCCTCGTCATCACCGTACTTCTCACGAAAACGCTCGTTGATCTTGCCATTGCTTTCACCCAGCTTATATGCAGCGTAGGCAGCACCTGCCATAGCACCGAGTCCGACAATTCCCTTGATGATCTTCTTTACGTTCATAATAGAAACCTCCACATTTTTCAGTATTCCACGGGTTCACCGTAGTTGATTTTCTTGATAGACTTGATATTGGAACTCAGATCAAGCCCGTTCCAGTTATAGTAGCCCCAGCTACCGCTAAATGCCACGCAGGACGGTAAGTGATGATCGTCATAGATAAACTCAACGATACACTTACCGCTGCCGCCGAAGTTGTGATATTTTCCCTCACTATCATCGGCATAGCCCTTACTGTCACATATCTTTGTAGTAAACTGCGTACCGTTTTCAAGCTCGATCAGGAAACGATCTCCGCAGTATCCGTACCATACGCCCATTGCACAACAGTAATCCCCGTACTCATCACGGCGTATTCCGGTTCCTGTTATAGTATCGACCTTTGAACCGTATATTGCCCCTGAGCTGGGCATAGCCGTCAGCCCCGAAGCTCTTTCGCCTGCAAAGCAGTTTGTCCAGCCGTCCTCATACGGAAAGTCATATATGACCTCAACCGTTTCGGTCTTGCCGTCAGCGGTTGAAGGTATTACGGAATATCCGTCTTTTTCTTCCGCAGAAAGAATAGGTTCGACTGTCACTGTGTACTCTGTATTCTCACGCAGACCTGTTATGTAGCAGAGGTCATTGCCTTTGAACACAAAGTACATATTATCGCTGAAAGCATAGTTATCATCATGAGCCGTACAGCTCACAGAATAATCACGGTCAGGCTCAGAATCCCACGATACTTTCAAGCAGGAAACAGAAATCGTCGATACATTCAGGTTATCTGCTGTCAGCTCGATCAGTTCAGGTTCGGAAGGTACTCCCGAAAACTCCATAATAAAGCCCATGATAAGGCTGATCGCTTTCCTCTGTATGTCAGGATCAAACATCTTTCTTTTTCTGCTCCTTTTCCTTTACCTTCATTTCTTTCACGAAAGCACGGTATTTCGCTGTATATTCATAGGACTTGCCGAAAATGTTGACGGCAGCCTTGTATAAATTCGGCTCATGTTCCTCGATGATCGCAAGTTCTTCATTGATGTGCTTGCTGAACGGACAGCCTACACAGCCTGTTCTCCGCAGACCGTATTCCGTGTAGCATCGGGAGTGCTGAACATCGAATAACTGCTCATAGTCCTTTTTATCACCGTCCGTGTACCAAAACACCGGACGGAATGTGTTGCACCCCTTAGACTTGCTTTCAGAAAAACAAGTCTTGTAAGCCGCCGAACGGATACCGCCCTCAGCCTGTCGGATACCCGTTATATCCAAGTCTGCATCATGTTCCTTGACGATACGCTTTGCGGGCTTCTTTTTCGCATATTCACAGCACTTGTTGGATATGGGGAAATCCGGCGGATTCTGCATGATAAACTCTTTCAGGAAACGGTTGCGATAGATAGAAAATCTGCTGATTTTCTGAACACCGTCCTCATCAGAGTATCGCTCTCCGCACCACCATTGCAGAGCCGTCTTACACCGAGGGTATCTCTGCAACAGCACTTCAAGCGGTTCGTCCTCCCACTGAAATCTGTGAGCCTGCAATCGCATTATCTGTTCGGAAACGTATTTTGACAGGAAAGGAATGCCATACTGCTTCACACAGTTCGGGATAGGTTTATCGGGTTTGACACGCTCAATGGTAATGCCGTATTTCTGTTCAAGATAGTCTAGATGTTCCTTTGTAGCGGAGTATTCCAGTCCCGTATCTATCCAAAAATACTTGACCTTGCCGTCCTCATCGACCTTGTGAATCAGGTCAAGGACAATATCGCTGTCAGAACCGCCGCTGATACTGCATACAGGATCATAAGACCGCATCAGTATGCGTTGTGCTTTGCACATACTGGTATAAATGGTGTAGTTGTTGTTTTCTGCACACTTGTTCAGGACTTCATCAAACATCGTGAAGCCCTCCCAAGATGTGTGCGATCACATCGACCGTCCACCCGTTGCCGATACACTTGTATCGCTGGGTATTGGAAATGCCTGCCGTGTAGTTATCGGGAAGTGTCTGCAAACGCTCCGCTTCAATGGGCGAGAGCTTACGGATAATATAGTCACCGTCAGGCAGGTCGATCTTATATAGACCTGTCTTAGCCCCCTGACCGCCGCCGTTTGCGGAAAGCGTAACAGATTTACCGACAACGGAGTAAATACGTTGTCCCTGTCCGCCCTTGCCATACTGTCCGATACGAACAGGAGAACATACAAGAGAATCTTTCTGCACCGTAGTCAGGCAGTTAGATTTACCGTCCTCACGAATTTCGATATGCTGTTCGGTCTTTTCACCGTCAACATATCGTCCACGCTGGGCGGCTCCCATAGGCATTGTTCCGCCGTTGCAGTATGTATTGATCGGGACAGGTTCAGCAACCATAGTTCGCTGCTTGCGTTCAAGCGTGTTGAACAAAACAGCCCCTGGATAACGTGCTGTCAGACAGTAGGACTTGTCCTGCCAAGTGACACCGCTTTCAAGCACATCTTTCAGTAAAATGCCCTTATCTTCCGGAAAAGAAGTAAAAGGAATATTCGTCCAGTAACAGCGTTTTCTGTTTTGTGCCGATACAAGTGCAGAGTTTATCATGATCGGTCCTACGCCGAGAACCCTTGTGATCTCGTCCTTGATGTTCTGATGTACGGAGTAGTTGTTTTCGTAGAAGAAATACTGACAGCCTGATTCCTCTAAGGCTCTCACATATTCCTGAAAGAGCTTGAACCCTTCGCCGTTGCAGTCGATTTCTCTGCCTTTTTTAGCGATAGACCAATAGGTGCAGGGCGAACCGCCAAGCAGTAAGTCATATCCTTTGAACTGCGTGAAATCGCCGTCATATACATTCCCGTGATGAACGATTACGGGGAAATTACGCTTTGAGACCGTGACGGCATACTTGTCGATCTCAAATGCATCATAGCACTCCACGGGAATGCCAGCCCTTTGCAGAGCAAGCATACCGCAGGAAATGCCGTCAAATAAGCTGAGTACCTTCATTAGACAAATTCTCTCTCTTTTCTCATTGTCTTATGTTGTCTGTTCTGTTGTCGGGAACTTTGAATCCACTGGGTTCAAAGTTGATCATACTTCGTAGTAGTCATCAAAAAGATCGTTGTAGTTCTCCTGAAGCTCCTCAAACTCTTCGCAGAGCTTGTCATACTTCTTTTGGATAACAGTCTTTTCACAGGCGAAGTTCTCCGCAGCGGTCAAATCGCCGATAAACTGTCTTGCTTCAAATCCACGAAGAAACCACTTCTTTCTCACGCCCTCAACTGCCCTTGCTGAAACGCCTGCAATTCCGGCTGCCCCTGCCACCGCTGCCGCACATACAGCGATCTTCTTCATCTTTCTCATTCTTTTGCCCTCTCTTTCTTATTCTTCATCGTCCTGATTATCGTAGAATCTCATATCGTCCTCAGATTCTTCGGTGATCTCTGTATCATCGTCATACTCAGGCTCAAACTGATTCGAAGTCTTATTGCCGCCTTTCTTTTTCTTCATCAGAAAGAAGCCTGCGGCACCGACACCGATCAAAGCGATCGCACCCAAAACAAGGATCATACTGTTTTTGTTCATAGGAACATTCTTTCCATGAGCTGCTGACTCAGACGATTTTTCGCCGTTCTCAGCGGTATCTTCGGAATCATCAGCATTATCACTGCCGCCTGACTGCACTCTGCCGTTCGCCTTTTCTGCCTCTTGAGCTGCCTGTTCGGGAGTGATCTTCTTGGCATCATCATCGTCCTCAGTTCCGGCATAAAGCAAAGCATACAGGTCATAATCGTCAACTTTGTTCAGAAAATACACATTGTCCTCGCCATTGTCTGCGGTGTAATTGATAAGCACATAGAACACATGACCGTCTTTTGTGGTCACAGCGATGAACTGCATTTCCTCGGTATTGTAGATGATCTGCTCCGACTTGATAAGGGTGGCGTTGCCGTCAGTATCGTAATAGGGATCGCCGTCATAGTCGGTAACAACATCGGTTGTATCTGCCTCGGCAAGCTCACTCATGACCTCACGGAACTTTTCCATATCATCAGAGCTTTCGTCCGCAGGCTCAGAAGCGGTTGTTTCCGTAGTCTCTGCTGTTCCTACTTCGGCAGAAGCGGTAATACCGCCGATACTTGCTGTTGCAAGCATGAAAGCAGCCATCACAGCACTAATCATTCTTGTTTTCATCATCGTCCTCCTCAGAGTAAAATCTCATTTGTTCTTCGTATTTGCCGCTTTGCCGAGATCGTCTATCTCATCATCGGTCAGACCACGAGCTTTCATATTCTGAATCTGCTCATGTTCTCTGGCAAGCACGGTTTCTAATTCCTCTCCATCACAGTTCAGCTTTTCGCAGAGCGAGAGATAACGCAACCTTGTGATCTCGGAGAGAAGCCGTCTGCGTTCCTCTGTATCTCTCTTGATATTTCTTTCAAGCTGCTCTGCCTTTTTGCTGAATCTCTCTATTTTTGCATCATATAAAGCCATTATGTACCTCCGTTAATACAGCACGAGTCGAGGATCAATATAGTCCCAGCCGTAGCCGTCGGTGTCTATATAAATGTGGAAATTAACATTTCCGGCTGTTGTTTTGGCAAATTCTTTGCCTTCCTTGATACTGTCGCCTTTCTCATAGTCATTTATAAGCACCGCATTTGCAATGGTGACTTCCGTATCACGCTTAGTGCCGCCGTTTCCGTCGTACCAATACTGTACATCGTCCTTGCGGATCGTGATCTTGTTGTCAGCAGTATCAACATCAGTTATTTTTCCGCTAAAAGGCATTTTGAGCTTTGTACCGCTGTTAGCATACACCTTGATACCCTGATACAGACCATCGCTTTTTTCGTTCCACCCCGTCATTTCATATCCGAACTCTCTTTTGAGGGAATAGTCACGGATAGAATCACCGGGCAGCATATTATATATGGTCTGATGATTGCCGTAAAGCGTGTTGCCGTCTTCATTGCCCACAAGCAAATTGTAATACTGTAGACGCTCCGTCTTATGCGACATACCGCCGAGTTTGTCTGCAATGACCTCATCAAAGGTCTTTTTCTGCTTTACGTTGTAATAAAGATTACATTCTGTTTTCCAATACTGTTTCTGCACATAACCATACAGAGCTGAACAATTGCTGTCGCCTGTCCACGCTCTCGCATCGGTTTCCGTAATCATGAACCAAGCATCATCGTTCTCCCAACCGTAGAACGAACGGTACTGAGTATTTCCGTCATGATTTTTGAAAAAGAATTTTCCGTCACTGTCCACCCAATAGAAAGGCTCTTTGGTGTGGGCATTGTCTGCAAAATAACGGTTATCAAGTACATAATAGCCCGTGAGTGCATAATCATCGTTTGGATTCAAGACACGATAACTGCGGTTCAGATAGCAATAGCCGTCACCATCAAGATACTGACCAAGTTCTGAGGTATAAGAAGTCGGCTTGAATTTGTAAGTCCAAGATCCGCTGCTTTTACTTGCTGATTTCTCGCAATAGTAGTAACTGCCGTCATTACTGCTTCCCCCACCGAAATAAACATAGTTGTCAAGCTCCTCCCAACGGGATTTATTATCATACCAATATACGAACTCATACTCCGCATTGAAAATGTCCTCAAGCAGATCCTTTGTATCGCTTTTGAACTTCCAATACTTGATGTCACCGTTGTCGGCGGCATCAAAGTCATAATAGTATGCACAAAGGAATGACCACAGCTTATAGCAGTCGAAATCATATACAGGATCCCAATCATAGACAGGGGACTTGCCCCAATACCAGTTATCGGGATCATCTTTCAATTCTTTTTTCTTTGCACCGAAATCCACAAGACCTTTCTTCCAGTCAGAAGCATCGCTGACTTTAAGTATTTTCTGATTGAGATTATAAACAAGCTCCGTGTAATACTTTTCAGCTTCGGAAAGGTCATAGTCCTGCGACGCATAAGTACCGAGGGTAAATCCACCGCCTGAAACTATGGAGCTGAAAATCATGATGATAAAAGCAAACACAAGAAAGATAATAAGTATCGGAACAGCTATTGCTGCAAAGAACTTTTTGACTTCTTTTTCATAGACATTTTTCACGAATTTGAAAGCCGATTTGAATCTCTCAGCTACCGTTTTTTTCGTTTTCTTATTTTGGGGTTTACGCTTCTTTCTCTGCTTGTATTTATCGTGCTTTTCATTCAGCTTGTTTTCCTGCCGATTGAGTTTTTTATTTGATTTTGACTTTTCATCGGACAGGCGATCACGCTTTTTTTCTTCTCGCTGTAACCGCTGAGGCTTACTTACCTTATCTTTGATAGGTTCCGCTATTCTGCGTTTTGCCGAGTCTATCGCATGAAGTACGTCATTGTCCTGATCTTCATTGACAGCTTTCTGCCACGCAGAAGCCCTCATTCGCTTTGCCGAATATGAGACTGGCTTTAATGCAAGCAAGCCTGGGTGAGAATTTCTGCTGATCTTTTTCTGATTATGCAGTTCTTTAACGCGGAATTGCTGTTCTGTTTTTAGCTGTTTACGCTCAAATTTCAGTTCACGCTTTGTCTGCTTATATGCCTGCAACCGGCGTTTGTTCATCGCCTTGCGGAACTTATTGCCCTTGTTTTTTACAATTCGGGCTTTATATTCCGCCTTGGCTTTCTTCAAATCGGCTTTTGTCGCAGCCATTTTCGGCTTCTGCATTTTCGCCTTATAGAGCTTGTTATCAGCTTTCTTTAGCTGCAACTTCGCTTTTTCAAGCTTGTACTGTTTCTTTGTTTTCAGGTGATCATGCGTACCCTTGACAGCATCGACCGCCGTGCGGCCCATGAGAAACACACCGCGGTGATAATCGTCCACCGCTTCACGGGTGTATTTCTGCTTGAGCTTGTTGCGGACTTCACGCTGGGCAATATCGGCGGTTTTGATACCGCCAGTTTCCGCTGCGAAAGCTGTATCGACCGCCGTCTGAGCTACATCATGAACTGCAAAATTCACAGCACGGGTATTTACCTTAAATAGCTTTCCTTTGAATGTCTTAGGCTGCCATGATTTGATCATCCGTGTAACTGACGGTTTATCGCCCTGAATGCGGTATTTCGCATTTGCAAACTTATGGACGATACCCCGACCGCCGTGATGCGTTTTCTCACCACGGACAATATATGCATGGGTATGAAAGCGGCCTCTGCTGTTAGCTTCACGACGGAAATCTATCTGAATCTGCTTCGACCGTCTGCTGACTCTGTCGAAACGTGCCTGTGCTCTGCGGAGGTTATTCTCTTTTCTATGTAAGCTCATAGCTCCCCCCCTTTTCCCTAAAATTTGCCGTTGACATTTTAGCTAAAATAGGGTATACTAATATTAGCGAAAATGTTTGGAGGTGTTATTATGATCACTGCAACCGCTACCGATATTCAGAATAACTTTGGCCATTATCTGCAAGCTGTTCAGCAGGGTGACGAGATCATCATTCTCAAGAACGGAAAAGAAGTTGCAAGACTTGTTTCCCACGAATCAAGCGTTTCCTTCCTGACTGATTCACTTACTGGCGTTCTTAAAAATGATTATGATGATAAAGCAGTTCGTGCAGAAAGGATAGAAGCACATGAAAATTTTGGTTGATACCAATGTCATTCTTGATGTGCTTTGCAACCGTCCTGAGTTTGTCGAAGCCTCATCAAAAGTTTGGAAGTATTGTGAAGTAGATCAAATCGAGGGCTACATTTCCGCATTGTCTGTTTCGAACATTGTGTATATTCTCCGCAAGGAGCTTACTCCACAGAAAACAGAACAGTTCATTCAGCAGATCACGATGATATTTAAAGTTGTTGACCTCAAATCAACCGATCTAAAAGCCGCCGCTGAGATGTTTTCTTCTGATTATGAAGATGCCTTACAGATGTGTCAGGCAAGTAGGATCAAAGCGGATTATATCGTCACAAGAAACATTCGTGATTTTAAGGACAGCAAAGTGCCTGCTTTGAAGCCCTCAGAATTGCTTGAGAGAATTTGAACCTGAAAGCTATTGTCGGCAGCTTTTATTATTCTCCGGTTGGTTTCGTGGTCATGAGTTTATACATTTCCGTATCTGTCGGGAAACGATCGGTAAACGGCAGAAGCACTTTATCATAACGGATAAGCCCCTCACCCGGACCGCTGTTTGTTACAAACTTCATCTGCTCCTTTGAAATATGGAGTTTTTCAGCGAGAATGTCCCTGTCTCCGGCTGCCTGATTCAGCATATAGACAAAATCCGAGTTGTCAAAGATGTTTTCGACCTCCTGAGAAGAAAGCAAGTCCTTGACATTTTGCGTGATGCCTGTCGGTACGCCGCCCCATTTACGGAAACGCTTCCAGATCTCAGCGGAATATTTCGCTGTCTGTTCCTCTTTCAGAAGGAGATGGAACTCGTCAATGTAGTAGCGAGTGATCTTCTTTTTCTCACGGTTTGCGGAAACTCTGTTCCACACGGTATCCTGTACGATCAGCATACCGACTTTTTTGAGCTGATTGCCAAGTTCCTTAATATCAAAGCAGATAATGCGATTACTCATATCAATGTTGGTGCGGTGATTAAAGAGGTTCTGGCTGCCGTTTACGAACATTTCAAGAGAATTTGCTACACGAAGAGCGACTTCACCTTCCTTATTAAGCTCCTGCTGCAAATCGGAGAGAAGCGGCATCTTTTCCGGTGTCGGCTCATTCTCAATAAAATGCTTGTAGATGCTCTGAACACATTTGTCGATAACAGACCTCTCCTCAGCAGAAAGACCGTAGCGGCCTCCGACAACGATCTCGCAAAGCGAGATCAGGAAGTCGGACTTATTTGCGATCACTTCCATAGGATTGCTGAAAAGGAAATCATCAATAGTGATGTCCATAGGATTAAGGTGTTGTTCGCTGTTTGAAGCAATACGAACAAGCTGTCCGTGCAGAGCCGAAACAAGCGGATAATACTCGCCTTCGGGGTCACAGATGATTATGTCATCGACTGTTGTCAGAAAACAGTCGAGTATTTCACGCTTGACGCTGAAACTCTTGCCTGCACCCGGCGTACCGAGGATAAGTCCATTCGGATTTTTGAGCCTTGACCTGTTGGCACGGATCATATTTCCTGACAGCGTATTGATACCGTAATAGGTAGCCTGTCCGTCCTGAAATAGCTCTTTTGTGGTAAACGGCACGAAGATAGCGATACCGCTTGTGTGCATCTCACGGCGGACGGGAATTTTGTTATAGCACAGCGGAAGTGTAGAAACGAGAGTCTGTTCCTGTCGATAATCATATGGAAACATCGTGCAGTTATTCTTCTGGCAAACACGCTTTAGCATCTCAGAAAGAAGTTTCAGTTCTTTTTTGCTTTTTGCATAAGCTCTCAATGAAATACTGATATGAAAAAGACGCTCATTCTTGCTGTTGAGGTCAGCGAGGAGCTTTTCAATGTCCTCGATATACATCTTGATCGCTGGCGGAAGAATGTCGGGATCATAGCCGGACTGCGATGCCTTTTTCTGTTCGTCGATCTTCATCTGCTCCACATTGGTGAGCTTCTTTTTAACGAATTTCAGGGCAGCTATCTGATCCAGCGGATCAACATGGATATTCACGCAGAAAAGGTTCTGCATTTCAAGAAAGTCCTTTAATATTTCGTCTGACAATTCTCCTGCAAGGATATTCATGCCCCATACAGCACCGTAAGCATTACCGATCTCAAAGTCAGCCTTATTGAATTTCAGCGAGGACGGACTGATAGAATCCTTTGTGTCCATTCCTGCATGAAGCATACTGTCCCAATCAAAGATGAATGGAGAATTTCTGTAAGGGTTCAAGGCATAGTAGAGAGCTTCAAGACGTTGTCTGCCGTCAAGAAGTTTCGCTTCCACGCCAAAAGCCTTAAAGCCCTTGATCACGTCATTTTTGATCGACAAGAGTTTTGCCCTTGCTGCCTTGTATGATGTGGATTCGATACCAAACGTCAGGAACTTTCTTGCCGACTGACCGTTAGAGCCTTTCATCAGCTTATCGGTAAGCATTTCGCTGTACTCCTTGCGGATTGCATTGAAATCATCTTTCTGTTCAGGTATCTGCACCGTTTTTAAGAGCTTTTCCTTTGATCTGTTTTGATTTTCAAAGGTAAGCTGGAATTTGATCGTATTGTCAAAGAGATTGATAACATCACAATACTTTGAGAAGATATTATTCTGTTCCTCAAACTCCGAAATAGAGTAATTGGCATCATAAAACTGTACCGTCATAGAGAAAAAGCTCTCCGATACCTGACAAACTCCGTCCTTATACATACACATATATGGAATGGTGTTCTGCACCGTAGTCTTACCGCCATTAGCACTCTTGATTTCCGTCATTCGTGCGGAAAGTATTTTTTTGTCCTCTTTTGTAAGCTGAGAGGCAGGCTTGCCCATGACAACCTTAGACTTGCTGCGGTTATCACTTTTATTGGCATTTCTCTTTCTAAAGCCCATTGGTAACCTCCGTTTATATTCAAAAGCGTAGACACCGAAAGTTTACTGTATAGTCAGCCGTATCAGCCTTTTCTTTCGGCATCTCTCAGCTTTTTCTTGATTCTTGTGTATTCGATATGCCTTTCAAAGCACTCAAATATGTTTGTTGTGCGGTAATACCGCTTTCGAGGTCTTGTAAAGTATTCACGCATATATTTTGCCTGCTTCTCCAAGAAAACGCCATTTTTCTTATAAAGTCCGCAGAGTATCGCAGGAGCAGCGACTGCACCCATAGCGAAGATCGCCCCGGACATTCCGATAGCTGTTTTCGTCAGAAAGAAAACAGGTGCTCCGAGAACAAGACCGATACCAAAGCATATTACCTGTCTTTTGGTAAATCCCATAATAAACTTCTCTTTGATGTCGTTCAGGTCTTTCGGGATTTGTACATAATGTGCCATAGGGCCTCCAATCTTGTTCAAGGTCAATGTGCGTTAAACATACTTTTGCTGATCGCTCCTGTACGCAGAATGGTAAAAATAAGTGCTGCCGTGTATCCCATAAGCATTGCCATTTGCATTATCACACCGTCCGAACTTGAATTGAGCGAGGTGATCATATTGCTGAAAAGCGTTTTGAAAATACCGAGTGCGACTACGATAAAGAACCCCTGGAAAGAAAGAGCCAAAAGCTGCTTTACCCAGTTTTTACCGATACTTGCCCATTCACCGCTGTCCATCATTGTTGCCATAGGGATAGGTGCAATGCTGAGATACATAAACACCTCGATGATACGACTTGCAAGAGTAATTACGATCGCAACAATAAGTATCATCACTCCCAGATGAACAATAAGGGATATGAACCACACTGTCATCAACTCACCCAAGCCTAAGCTGTTGAGAGCTGATTTCTTTAACGCAAGACTTTTAGATAGGTAGTCACCGCTGCCGAACAGCGTAGAAAGTCCATTGGAGCATACATTTGTGCCAAACGAAAATAGTGCGGAAGCGATGTAATATGTGTTGGCTACAAGTATTACACCGCATAAGGCTTTGATGATCCATTTTATAAAGATCGAATCGTCAAAGTCTTTGAAATTATTTCCCCGAATGACCATTTGACAAAGCTCATTCAATAGGATGACTGTCAGAATGAAACCTCCAATAGGGACTACAACATTGTTACAGAGCGTTTCGATAGTTGCCCAAATTCCGTAGCCTGTCGGTGCACTTCCGGCAGTACCCGTAAACTGAGCAGGGTGCTTTGTCAGAAAGTTTGATACAAGGTTTCCCTTTGCACCCGAACCTGTTGTCTGAGCAAATGTATCAGTCAGAAGTTCGGAAATTCCGTCAAACTGAGATTTTATGCCGTCCTTGAATAAGTCGCAGCACCAATCCTCCAAAGCATCGATCGCATCGCTGATCACTCCCATTTATTCATCACCCCTCTCCGAGGAATTCATTAATGGTCTGTCATATTTCACAAGCTGACGTAATTCCAGCTTTGTGGGAAGAAGGTTTCTGCAAAAATACGCAGAGCCGAAATGATTTCCCTTTGTTGTAAAGAGCATATTCTGCCGTGTATGATAATCGACCCGACTATCAAAGCAGAGCATCTGAATCTCATTATTGAATATCATGTACCGTGCCTTACCCTGAATACTGTTCACGGGCAAGAGAAGAGCAAAAGGCTTCTGAAAAGTAAAAGCTCGTTTCAGGACTTCATCTTTCTTAGAAAATGGAGGATTGCTTACGAGAATATCCCATTTGTCAGGCTCAAAGTGAAAATAATCCTTGCCATCTTTCAAGCTGCTTCGTTCCACATCAAACCCCTGTTCCGTAAGATACTGATAAAACGCACTCCATTCTTCATCAAACGGACACCATATTTTCTTGTCTTTCGGCAGAAATTCCATTAACGGCTCTACCGCATAGAATGGAGTGTACACTTCATCTCCTGCACTTGTTTTATTGGCAGTTAAATATCCGATATTTATTGCCATTTATGTTTTCACTCCCTTTCATATCTGAGAGTGCAGATCACTTACCCAAAACCCATTATTGCAACGCAAAACCCACCGCTATGTAGCTAATCTGCTTATATTAGGTCACAACGTCACTTAAATCGCACCCGTCATCATTGTTTCAAGAACAGGAACGAGGACGATTGCAAGAAGGATCAGACCAAGGCCTGACATGAGCTGCTTCATTCCCTGGGATTTAGGACAATGTGTGTATAGAAGCTTTTAAGAAAATATTGTAAGACAGATACAGCAAGCTAATTAGATTAGTTGAATGTTATTTTGTTTGATAAACCGCTTACAGATAAAATGACTATTTTCATAATCTCTGCAAATCAAAGCCATTGTCAATGAGATAGGTTCAGGGACAAAATTTTATCGCATTATCGGCATTTTTTGGTAGAAAGCGATTTAGTTCAATGGGCTAAAACGCTTTTTTCTTTTTCTTTTCGTTGAAAACGGCGAAAAAAATAGTTTTACTAATTGACTTATTGTGCGATTTGTGCTATAATGACATAAATATAGTATTGATTTGGTGACTACTAAATGAAAGAGAGTTATTACCTATGATAGACAATAAAAAAGAGCAGGAACGTGCTGAGTTACACCGCACAATATGGGGAATTGCTAACGATCTGCGAGGCAGTGTTGATGGCTGGGACTTTAAGAATTATGTTCTTGTAATGCTGTTTTATCGCTATATTTCTGAAAATCTGACTAGTTATATTAATGTGGGTGAGATTGAAGCAGGTACTCCTGATTTCGATTATGCTATGCTTTCGGATGAAGATGCAGAAATTGCTCGTGAGGATATGGTGCAGACTAAAGGATTTTTTATACTTCCATCACAGCTTTTTGGCAATGTACTGCAAAGAGCCAATACAGACGAGAATCTCAACGAAACACTTGAAAGCATATTTCGTAGTATTGAGGGATCGGCACAGGGTTGTGAAAGTGAAGATGATTTCAAAGGATTGTTTGATGATTTTGATGTGAACAGTAACAAGCTCGGTGGTACCGTTGCAAAGCGCAATGAGCGACTTGCGAAACTGATGAATGGTGTCGCATCCATGCAACTTGGTAATTATCAAGAGAACACTATTGATGCATTTGGTGATGCTTATGAATATCTCATGGGCATGTATGCTTCTAACGCAGGTAAGTCCGGTGGTGAATATTATACACCACAAGAAGTTTCTGAACTGCTTACAAGACTTGCAACAGCAGGCAAAACAGAGGTCAATAAAGTATATGATCCTGCGTGTGGTTCCGGTTCGCTGCTCCTGAAAGCTGCAAAAATACTAGGAAAAGACAAGGTTCGTCAGGGATTCTTTGGACAAGAGATCAACATTACTACATACAACCTCTGCCGTATCAATATGTTTCTGCATGATATTGATTATGATAAATTCAATATTGCTCATGAAGATACACTAACTGAACCGCAGCATTGGGACGATGAGCCTTTTGAAGTTATTGTGTCAAATCCTCCATACTCAATAAAGTGGGAAGGTAACGCAAATCCGCTATTGATAAATGATCCTCGTTTCTCTCCTGCGGGAGTACTTGCTCCAAAGTCTAAAGCTGATCTAGCATTTATCATGCACTCACTTTCATGGCTTGCAAATAATGGAACGGCAGCTATTGTATGCTTCCCAGGTGTTATGTATCGTGGCGGTGCAGAACAAAAAATACGTAAATATCTAGTTGATAACAACTTTGTAGACTGCATTATCCAAATGCCTGACAATCTTTTCTATGGTACATCTATTGCAACTTGTATTATGGTACTGAAGAAGAATAAGACTGCTAATAGTACTCTTTTCATTGATGCTTCAAAAGAATGCATCAAGATTACAAATAATAATAAATTGACTGAAGAAAATATATCAAAGATTATAGTAGCGTTCGCGAAACATACAGACAGCGATTATTTTTGTCGTCTTGTGTCGAATACGGAGATTGCTGAGAATGACTACAATCTCTCCGTATCGACCTACGTTGAGCAGGAGGATACAAGAGAGATTATTAATATTGCTGTTCTAAATGATGAAATCACTAAGATTGTGAAACGTGAGAATATTCTGAGAAGCGAGATAAATAGAATCATTGCAGAAATCGAGGGATAATATGAATGGTGTCATACCTATTGATGAGAATTATAAAAAATGGCTCGGAGAGTTATCTGACAGGTTCAGAAGCTCGCAGATAAAAGCTGCGGTACGTGTCAATAGCGAGATGTTACAATTTTACTGGTCTATCGGCAGGGACATTTCTCAAATGGAGCTTTCTGCGAAATATGGTTCAGGCTTTTATAAAAGACTAAGTTCAGATTTGAAAGCTATTTTCCCTGAATCAAGCTCGTTTTCAGAAACAAATTTACGATATATGTGGCGATTTTATGAGCTTTATCCGCAGACTGAGAATTTGCCCCAACTTGGGGCAAATTCTGAAAATGCAGATCCACCCCAAGTTGTCGCAAATTTTAAATATGAAAATATAATTTTTCAAATACCATGGGGACACCATAAAGTCATCATAGATAAATGTCGTAATGATTGTCAAAAAGCCTTGTTCTATGTAAGCAAAGTAATTGAAAATAACTGGTCCAGAGCGTTACTTCTCAATTTTCTTGATACCGACCTATATGACAGACAAGGTAAGGCAATTACAAATTTTCAGGCCACGCTTCCTGCTATTCAAAGCGATCTTGCACAGGCTATCACAAAAGATCCGTATAACTTTGATTTTCTAACCCTTACAGAAAAATATAACGAAAAAGAGCTAAAAGATGCTCTTATGGATAACATTACAAGATTTCTGCTTGAGCTTGGCAATGGATTTTCATTTGTCGGTCGTGAATACCGTCTTGAAATTGGAGAAACTGAGAATTTTATTGATATGCTGTTTTTCAATATCAACTTAAAATGTTACGTTGTACTCGAAGTTAAGGTGACAAAATTTGAGCCTTCCTTTGCAGGACAGCTTGGCACCTATGTGGTAGCGGTTAACCATCAGCTTAAAGAAGATTGGCAGAATCCGGCTGTTGGCTTGCTTGTCTGCAAGTCTATGGATAAGATAGAAGCACAGTATGCCCTCGAATCCACATCTCAGCCGCTTGGCGTATCAAGCTATGAACTTTCGAAATTGATACCTGATAATTTCAAGGGTTCATTGCCTACGATTGAGGAAATTGAAGCAGAATTGAGTGAGGCTATACAAGATGAATAAAATCGATAAAATGATTGCAGAACTTTGCCCGAATGGTGTGGAATATAAAAAGCTTGGTGAAGTTGCTACTATTAATAGAGGTGGTAACTTTCAAAAAAAAGACTTTTGTGAAGACGGAATGCCTTGTATTCACTATGGACAGATATATACCAGATACGGACTGTTTGTAGACAAAACGATAACTTTCATAAGTGAAGAAATCTATCAAAAGCAAAAATACGCTGTTAAAAATGATATAGTAATGGCTGTAACTAGCGAAAATATTGACGATGTATGCAAATGTGTTGCTTGGCTCGGTGATAGTAAAATTGCAGTTAGCGGTCATACTGCCATTATTCATCATACACTTAATCCGAAATATCTGTGCTATTACTTTCATACAGCTATGTTCTATGCTCAAAAGAAAAAGCTGGCTCATGGTACAAAGGTTATAGAAGTTACCCCTGATAGACTTGCAAATATAATAGTTCCTGTACCACCTATGGAGGTACAGGATGAAATTGTCAAGGTACTTGACAATTTCACGGAGCTTACAGCGGAGCTTACAGCGGAGCTTACAGCTCGTAAAAAACAGTATGAATATTATCGTGACTTTCTGTTAGACTTCGACGTACACGGGGGGGGGGACAAATGAGTGCGAATGGAGAACAATCAAGGAGATTTTCGATATTCGTAATGGCTATACACCATCAAAATCCAATGTAGAATATTGGGAAAATGGCATCATTCCGTGGTTTCGCATGGACGATATAAGAGAAAATGGTCGTATTCTTTCAGATTCTATACAACATATCGCAAGAAAAGGCGTAAAAAAATCAGGTATATTTCCTGCCAATTCGTTGATCATGTCTACAACTGCGACTATTGGAGAACACGCATTAATTAAAACAAATTTTGTATGTAACCAACAAATAACCTGTTTTTCATTGAAACAAGAGTATAGCAGTAAGATAAATATAAAATTTGTTTTTTATCTTTTTTTCAACTTTGGCGAATGGTGCAGAAACAATGTCAATAGTGGTGGGGGCTTGCCAATTATAAATACAGCTAAACTTTCAACTTATAAAATTCCTATCCCGACAATTGAAAAACAAAAGCGAATAGTATCAATCCTTGATCGTTTTGACAAGATATGTAATGATATTTCAGAGGGTTTGCCAGCCGAAATTGAAGCAAGACGGAAACAGTATGAATATTACAGGGACAAGCTGTTGTCTTTTTGAGGAGATATAAATGGCACAAAACAAACCTACAACAAATGAACATTATATTCCCCAGTGCTACTTAAAGCAATTTTCATTGGATGGAGAACGCATATATCAATTTGATGCTTTATCAGGCAAACAAACTCCTGTACCTGTTTCTACGAAAAGTGTGTGCTATCAGAAACACCTGTATGAATTTAGGGATAGTTTAGGAGATTTTGCATATAGAAACCTAATAGAAAATAGTTTTGTTGCTTATGAAGGTGAGTTTGCTAAGATTTTTCGTTCTATTCTTTCAAAAGCTAGAATCAAAGCAAATTATCACACATTAAGTTTTCTATCATCAAAAGAGAAAGCATTATTACTATTCTTTCTCTCCACGATAATTGTTAGAAATCCCGATATATTACAAACCGCTCAGGAAACAGCATTAGAGTTTTTTGGAGATCACATAACAGAAGTTTCAGCCAGAAATCTTGCTTTACAAGCTTGTTTGCCAATATATAAAACACTTGATGCTAATGAACGAAACATATTAAATTCAGTTATACATTTTTTTGATGATATGTCATTTCAGATTGGCATTACGGATAAAGCTGTATTATGGACAAGTGATAATCCCGTAATACTATTTGGTAATAATCAGCCTGCAAAGCTTGATGAAGTTGTGATGTCAATATCTCCACATATGGCTTTATATATGAAACCTTACAAAAATACAAGAAAAGAAATGTATAACCGACTTACTGATCTAAGACCAGAAGATATCAGATATGTAAATAGTGCTATTGTAACACACTGCAAACGGTGGATTTATTCTCAAACTCCATTGACTGATAAACAAATAAAATGGATAACAAAAGAGCGAGCATCATACTGATTGTGTCAATAATAATAGTCAAAATAAATCTATGAAGGAAATACATGGGGGTAGCTATGCGATTAAGCGATATATTAAGTAAAGAACCTATGAAAGAATTTGTTGCTGTAGATAATTTTGCTCCGAAAAATTCTGCTCAAATAGGAAAAAGTTATAAAATTGAAGTTGGAAAAGTTTTTCTTAATCAAAAGTGTAATAATTGTAATCAGGTTCATCAATTCTATTCTGACGAATTACTATATTTTATGCCTATAAACACTGACTTACTTAGTATTGACTGTCGTTTAACCTGTCAATATTGTGGAAAAAACTCTGTGCCAGTATGGTTTTTAGTTCAAGTTGAAGGAATGAGTTTGACAAAAGGAAAAAAGAGCGTAAACATATTGCCTACTGCTAAAGTTAGATTACTACATAGACATATTAAGTATTCATCAGAAGTCGAACCGGAACCTCTAAAGTACAAAAAGGAATACTCAGATTTGCTCATTAAAGCTGATCAGGCTTATTACGATCAATTAGGAGCAGGTGCTCTGGTATATTTAAGAAAGCTATATGAAATGGTAACCGTTGATGTAGCAAAAGATAATAGCATTCAATATCAGGGCAAAAATGGAAAAAAGCTAAACTTTCGAGAACTTCTTAAAAGAGTTGATGATAAATGTTCAATTATCCCACAAGAGTTTTCGGCTAATGGTTACCAACTCTTTAGTGAATTAAGTGAGATTGTCCATAGCAGTTCAACTGATGAAGAAATAGGAATGAAAAAATACACATCACTTCGGCGCTTGATTGTCGGAATACTTGATAATATTGATGATAAACGAAAAAGAGAAGAGTTAACAGCAGCAACAAAGGAATTATCTTGGTCAGTTTAAGGAGGAGCATAATGTCATTTTTTAATATCGTATCTCAATCAAACGAGAATACAGTAGTAACAGAGTATACTCCTGAATTTCGTTGTACAAATACATACCAAAGTGAAGCTGAACTTGAAAAGGAGTTTATTCGTCATCTTAAAGGATTAGGCTATGAATATCTTTCTATTCATAATGAAACTGATTTAATTGATAATCTTCGCCGTCAAATCGAACGATTGAACGAATACACATTTTCTGATGATGAATGGGAATTATTTTTTTATTCAGTAATTTCCAATAGCAACGAGGGAATTGTGGAGAAAACAAAGACAATACAGGAAGATAGCGTAAAAAATCTGAAACGAGATGATGGTACAACAAAGAATATCACACTGATCGACAAAAAGAACATCCATAACAACAGCCTGCAAGTTATCAATCAATATGAGGCTAACACCGGCAAGCGGCAGAACCGTTATGATGTGACGGTTCTTGTAAATGGCTTTCCGCTAGTGCATATTGAGCTGAAAAGGCGTGGTGTACCTATTCGTGAGGCATTCAATCAGATAGACCGCTATCAGCGTGACAGCTTTTGGGCAGGCAGTGGTCTTTTTGAATATGTGCAGATATTTGTGATCTCAAATGGCACGAACACAAAGTATTATTCTAATACGACTCGTTTTAATGCCATCAAGGAAGCAGGCAAGGCACGCAAAAAGACAAAAACTAGCAATTCTTTTGAGTTTACGTCCTTTTGGGCAGACGCAAATAATAAGGTCATTCCCGATCTTGTAGATTTCACAAAGACTTTTTTCTCAAAGCATACAATCCTTAATATCCTGACAAAATACTGTGTCTTCACTTCAGAGAATCTACTGCTCGTCATGCGTCCGTATCAGATTGTTGCTACCGAGCGTATCCTAAACCGCATTGAAATTGCCCATAATTATAAGAAATACGGATCTATCGCAGGTGGTGGCTATATATGGCATACAACAGGTTCGGGTAAGACTTTGACCTCCTTCAAGTCAGCAAGACTCGTTTCAAAACTTGAATATATCGACAAGGTGCTTTTTGTGGTTGACCGCAAAGACCTCGACTATCAGACCATGCGTGAGTATGACCGTTTTGAAAAAGGTGCCGCCAACAGCAACACCTCGACAACGATTCTAAAAAAGCAGCTTGAAAATCCCGACTGCCGTATCATCATCACTACCATTCAGAAGCTTGCTACATTCATAAAAAAGAATACTGCTCATGATGTATACGATATGCGTGTTGTTATCATCTTCGATGAATGCCACCGCAGCCAGTTCGGTGATATGCACCAGGCAATCACAAAGAAATTCAAGAAGTATCATCTATTCGGCTTTACGGGTACGCCGATATTTGCCTTGAATTCGGGAACAAGCAAGAATCCGAACCTTCGCACTACGGAACAGGCTTTCGGAGATCAGCTCCATTCCTATACGATCGTTGATGCGATCAATGATAAAAATGTTCTCCCGTTCCGTGTTGATTACATCAAGACAATGGACAAGGAAGAAGATATTGAGGATGTCAAGGTATGGGATATTGACCGTGAGAAAGCGTATATGTCCCCGAAACGTATCTCCCTTGTTACAGGGTATATCCTTGACCACTTCAATCAGAAAACATATAGGAATGAGCGCACATACAGCTATAATGTCCTTACGAATGTTTCTGAAGTTGCTGAGACAAAGAAATGGGAACAGGTGCAGGAAGTCAAGCAGAAACAGCGTATCAGCGGTTTCAACTCCATATTTGCGGTATCCTCGGTTCAGGCGGCAAAGCTCTACTATGAGGAGTTTATGAAGCAGATGACGGCAAGCCCTGAAAAGGCTCTTAAAATCGCCGTTATATATAGCTATGGACCAAATGAGGAAGATCCCGACGGTATCCTTGATGAAGAAAATCCAGAAGATACCTCTGCTCTCGATTTGACTGCGAGAGATTTCCTTGAAAAAGCGATAAATGACTATAATAAACAGTTCAACACGAATTATGATACGTCAAGTGACAAATTCCAAAACTACTATAAGGATGTATCGCTCCGTATGAAGAACAGGGAGCTTGACCTGCTGATTGTAGTCAATATGTTTCTGACGGGCTTTGATGCTACCACGCTCAATACGCTATGGGTAGATAAGAACCTGAAAATGCACGGTCTTATACAGGCATACAGCCGTACTAACCGCATACTCAACTCTATCAAAACATTTGGTAATATCGTATGCTTCAGAGCATTACAAAAGCGGACAGATGCGGCAATTTCCCTCTTTGGTGATAAGGAAGCAGGCGGCATCGTGACATTACAGAGTTTTAATGATTACTATTACGGATATGAGGACAGCAAAGGCAAGCATATAGACGGATATGCGGACATGATGGATCAGCTTTTGAAGAAATATTCGCTCGATGAACAACAGATTATAGGAGAACAGAGACAAAAGGACTTTATCGCTTTGCTCGGTGCTATCTTGCGTATGCGTAATCTGTTGGTCAGCTTCGATGACTTTGAGGGTAAAGAGATCATATCAGACAGAGACTTTCAGGACTACCTCGGACGTTATCAGGATTTGCGTGATGAATGGAATGAGCGTCGTAAAAAAGGAGAACTGACCGATATTGATGATGATATAGTCTTTGAGATAGAGCTTATCAAGCAGATAGAGATTAATATCGACTATATTCTCATGCTTGTGGCTCAGTATCATGACAGTCACTGTATGGATAAGGATGTGCTTATCACCATTCAGAAAGCTGTAGATTCCAGTCCTGAGTTGAGAAGCAAGAAAGACCTTATCGAAAACTTCATTAACGGCATAAATGATGCTGACGATGTTATACTCGAATGGCACAGTTACGTTGCCAAAGAACGTGAAAAAGCTCTCGTTGCACTTATTACCGAGGAGAAGCTCAAAGAAGTAGAGACCAGAGCATTTGTTGAAGGTGCTTTTCGTGATGGTGGTATCAAAACTACGGGTACGGATATAGACAAGATACTGCCTGCGGTATCACGATTCGGAGGTGGCGGCAAAAATCGTAAAGCTAAGAAAGAAACGGTCATCGAAAAGCTCAAGGCTTTCTTTGAAAGGTTTTGGAATATAGGATAATTTATGTACTACAAACCTTAGCCTATTGAAACACACAAATCTCGTTCCACTGGATTCAAAACAGAGCTATTTTTCGATTTTGAACCAGAGGCAATGGCAGCCACCGCCATAGGCGGCTTGACCTTGACGGGTTCGAGAGAAATGCTACAATAAAACGCTCCGACGTGTAAGAAATCAAAGCTGTTCTTGAGTTTCTCACCGTCGGCATGACTTAACAGCATTTCTCTCAGGTTCTGTCAAGGTTGGCGAACCTCTGCAAGATTGTTTCGACTCTCGTATTCACGCACACGTCTGTAAAATGTATTGACAGACAGCCCCATTCTCCGCATAAAATCCCTGCCCGTGATTTTCTTGGTTTTCCATTCATCATACAACTTCGCAAACTTGTCCCAATCAATTGAAATCGGCTTTCTGCCCGTGTACTTGCCCTGAGCCTTTGCAATCTCAATGCCCTCACGCTGACGCTGTTTGAGTTGCTCACGTTCCAGTTGAGAGAGAGCAGCAAATACGGTTAACATGAATTTCCCCGTAGGCGTATCTGTGTCAATTTTTTCTTTTTGACTGATCAGCGTTACTTTCTTGTCGGTCAGCGTGTCAATAATGTTTAGCAAATCCTTTGCAGAACGCCCCAGACGGCTGATACTCTCAACATAAAGCGTATCACCCTCACGCACATAGTCCAGCATTGCTTTGAGCTGTGGACGGTCTGTACTCGCTCCTGAAAGCTTTTCAGAGAATATACGGTCAACCTGATAGCTGTCCATGATCTCCTGCTGTCTGGCGGTTTCCTGATGTTCCGTTGAAACTCTTATGTATCCGATCTTACTCATAAATTTATTCCTTTCTGTTATTCCAGTGTTTGCTTGTCTTTTTGTCTGTTGTATGTTCTATCCCGACTTTGTTCCTTTGATTCTTCCGTTTTTTGCTTATGAAGGTATTGACGAATTACCTTTGTATACTGAACTGCCGCAGCCTTCCTTATGAGAAATGCGTTATGTTCAGATACAAGAGCGTTGAACTTTTCTTTCAGTTCTATTGATAAGCTCTGCAATTCAATGATTTTATTTGCATTTCCGGGGAGAACATAATCCTGAATGTGCCGTTTGATATAGGCATTGGTCTTTTCAAAATCATCAATATCACCCGCATTTCTCTTTCTGAAACGTTTCTGCTTCCAGCCCGATAAATTCCGGTATTCTTTATAAACAGGCAGGAGTTTTTCACGATGTTTCATTTTCTCTGTCAGTTTATCAATGGTGGTAAATTCTTTTTGGAGACGATCAAGCTCTTCGGTATGATCGTCATTATGCTTCATATTCCACATGAATGTGCTGAAATCAGCAAACGATGTAATTCCTGCGGCTTCAAGATTTCTGATAATTTCATCGGAGTTACGCATTCCTCTGATAGATGCCCAAACATCTTTATCAGATTGTTTTGTGCTTTCTGCCTTGATTTTTCCATTGGTCTTTACAAGAGAATTCTGCTGGCTTCTGTTTGTTTTCATAGCAGAAATAATATTATCAGGTTCAAACTTTTCTCCCAGAGTTTTGGCTCTTGTATATCGTATCTGTCCCTGTATACGAAATTTCAGTTTATTCTTCGTGTGTGGAGTATAAACAGCTTCAATTCCGCTGTTCTCACAATTCCGCAAAAAGTCATCAAAGTCCTTGCTGTATGCAATAATTTCAGAAATCAGTTCTCTCAGTTTGGCTTTCCATGAAGTTCCCAGTTTTTCATGCTCATGTTCAAAGTGAGAAATCCCCTGTCCCTTTTCAGGTTCTTTTATTACGGACAAACCATGCTTCTCGCAAATATCATCGGAGATCTGACGAAGTTTTGCCCATGCTCTTTCTTTGACTTTTCCCTGATTATGTTCTGTGGTAAAACTCAATCCGCTGTACAAATTTGTATTATTGAAAATAATGTGGGAATGAATGTGCTCTTTATCCGTGTGAACAGCAAGCACATACTGATAATCTCCCTGCAAGAATTTATCGCACAATTCTTCGCTGACCTGCAATGCTTTTTCAGGTGTGATTTCACCGTGTTCAAAACTTTGAATTATGTGGTGTGCGAGGATTCTTGTCCGTCCTGTTCCGTTGTTTCTGACAGTTCGGAAATCTTCACTGGCTCCTGCACTCTCTGATCTGCAAGCATAAGACTGGACATATAAACCGTTGACGGTCTTATCTCCGTCTGTGATATAGCGGATAGCCGCCCAGTCTGTTGCTTTGATTGAATGGATAGAAGTAACCGCCAAATCTCATTTACACCTCGCTTTATTTCAAGTAAATCCTCTGCATAGGAACGCCCTGTTCTGTGAAGTCTGACAGCAATCTGATTGATGTTATTGCTGACTGATTTAATCAACCGGTTTGTTTCTGAAAAGTCAGCTTTGTCAACCATAAGATCAACCCTTGCTTTTACGCAGTCACGAACATATGTAGATTTGCTTCTGTAGCCAAATTGTTGGCATTTATTTTCAATCTCCCGATACTCGCTTTCTGTAAAGCGGATATTCAGCGTTTTGGAATGATTGCTGTGCTTTGATTCAAGATATTTTCTTTCTTCTGCGGTAAGAGGTTCAGATTTATTTGAAAGCTGATTTTCAAGCTCTGACTTGATTTCTTTATCAAGGATATAATTGACTGCTCCTTCATGTGTCATTCCACTTGTTTCGGCAAGTGAATTTTTTCGTGGTCTGCCATGCTGCTTTTTTTCGTTTTGCATTTTGTTTTCTCCTTTGTGTTTCATCGGCATTAGCCGTAATAAGGGGCTTGGGAATTTTCCCCAACAAGCATATGTATTTTTGACGTTTTGCGGCACAAAATACTATGCTTGCTATTTTTGTCGCACTGTCGTGCGTTTTTCTGCCTGAGCATTTTTCCTTTGCTCAGGTTTTCGCTGTTTTACAGCGAATTCTTCACCGACATTCTGTCGGTGATTTTGTCCTCACCCTTCAGCGTGAGATGCTTTTTGAGGATAAATCTATTTTATCTGTTCTCGGCGCAGTTATTGCGCAGTTTGGGCGGCAGTTTTATGAAAATGGAATTGATTTTTCAGTATGGATATGGTATAATGATTTGTAAGGAAAAACGATTTGTTTTTCACAATAAATCAGAGTTTGGCGAGGTTGATTATGAGATTAGATGGATTTGGATTGTTTGTTGAAGATATGGCGAGAATGATTAAATTTTATAGAGATGTTCTTGGCTTTGAGATTAAAGAAAGCGAAGATACATCAAATGTTTATCTTGTTAAGGATGGAACATTGTTTTTGCTGTATGGAAGAAAAGATTTTGAAAACATGACACACAGAAGATACGAATATATAAAAGGTCTAAATGGTCATAGTGAAATTGCACTCTATGTTGATACTTTTGAAGAAGTGGATATGGCATATAACAATGCTATAAAAAATGGGGCAACATCTGTATTAGAACCAGAGCTTGAACCGTGGGGACAAAGAACTTGCTATATCGCCGATCCAGAAGGTAATCTGATTGAGATTGGTTCTTGGAATAAGTCATACGAGGAAAAAGATTTATAAATCCCAGTTTATCAACCTCGATATAAACTAAATATTCCTAAAAACTGTAAAGCATTGATTTGCTTTGCAGTTTTTTGTTTTTCTCATACAAAATGCCGAACTGAAAAAGTCAACTGGAACAGAAAGATTATGCGCCTTGCGAATAGACAGAAACAGCGTATCTGCGCTATAATATTACTACGGAAATGCACTATTGCTGAATCGAAAAGAGGTGAAAGAAGTGCGTGCGACTTTGACTGACAATAATGCAAAACTTGAAAATCTTGAAAAATCAATCCGAGCAGCCAATGAACGAAAGCGTAAGCTTGTTGAGAAAAACAAGCAGATTACCTATGATATTCTTTCTGAACTTTATGGGTTAGAGGGACAGGAACTTATTGATGCTGTAACTGCTGAACATGAATTAATGGAAATGTTCAAAAAACGAGGCATGGACTACAACCAGATTTACGAACTTACAAAATATCAGAACCACAGACCAATGAACACAAGCGAGGGATAAACAGAGAAAGCGAAACCCTCAGATAAAGGAGAAAAATTCGCTATGAACAAAGAAAGTACAACTTATACTGAATACAAAATCGGACACACAACCTATATGGTAAAAACAATATTCAATCCTGATTTTCAGGAAAGTTTTTCCGATATTCTGAAAAGACTTATTATTCGTGAATGTGAGAGTTTCCTCAGTGAAAGCCAACAGGACTGTGAATTGCAGGCTGTGTAAATTTTTAGTGCAACTGTATTGCAATCAGTGATGCAGTGCGCTATAATAATAACATAGCTTGCTGTATCTGTCGGAAAGTGAGGATATTATGACAGACAAGATTACAGCTTTATACTGCCGACTTTCACAGGATGATATGATTGACGGTGAAAGCAACAGTATTACAAATCAAAAATTGATTTTGAAAAAATATGCTGATGACAACGGGTTCAAAAACATAGTTTTCTACGTTGATGACGGCATTTCAGGCACAACATTTGAACGTGACGGCTTTCAGGCGATGATGTCTGATATTGAGAGTGGCAAGGTAGGAACTGTTATTACAAAAGATCTCTCCAGACTTGGACGTGATTATCTTAAAACAGGCGAATACGTAGAAATTATATTTCCTGATCACGATGTGCGGTATATCGCTATTAACGACAACGTGGACACTTTCAAGGGCGACAATGAGTTTATGGCGTTCAAGAACATTTTCAACGATTGGTATGCTCGTGACTGCTCCAAAAAGATCCGTGCAGTTTTCAAGGCTAAGGGACAATCAGGCAAACACCTCTGTCCGCCTGTTTACGGCTATAAAAAGTCCGATACAGACAAAAACTTGTGGGTGATTGATGATACTGCTGCCGAAGTAGTCCGCAAAATATTTAGGCTTTGCATTGAGGGATATGGTCCGGTACAGATTGCCCGTATTCTCACAGAACAAGGCGTTCCAACACCTACCGCTTATGCCTTGTCGCAAGGCATAGATAACGGACGGCATAATGCCAAACTGCATCGCTGGGGAGCAAATACTATCTGTCACATTCTTGAAAGACTTGAATATTGCGGTCATACGGTCAATTTCCGCACTCACATGAAGTCTTACAAGGTGCATAAGATTGTCTATAATCCGCAGGATGAGTGGCAGATTTTTAAGAACACACAAGAGCCTATTATTACGCAGCAGGAGTTTGACTTGGTGCAGGAACTCCGCAAGAACAAACGCAGACCGCAGAAAATGCAGACGGTCAATCCGTTCGCAGGAATGGTGTACTGTGCTGACTGCGGTGAGAAGATGTATCTGAGCCGCCGCAAGAATGAGCGCCCCGAACAGGAGCATATGAGATGCTCTACCTACGCCAAAGAACAGGATAAATGCACAGTGCATTATATCAGAACTTGTGTTCTAAATGAGATTGTCCTCGGAGAACTGAATAAGCTCCTTGAAACCATTAAGGAAAATGAAGAAGAATTCATCAATTCAGCTATGAATCATTCCGTTCAGAAAAAATCATCGGAACTTACAAAAGCAAAGAAAACCATAAAACAGGCTGAAAAGCGTATCGCTGAATTGGATAAGCTTTTTACAAGGCTCTATGAGGACAATGTTCTTGGTAAAATATCTGATGAACGATTCATGGTCATGTCGGCAGGATATGAGAATGAGCAGAAAATGCTGAAAGAAACGGTTTCAGAGTTGCGTACAATTATCGCTCATGCTGAGAAGCAAGCTTCTGATGTGACTGCATTTCTGAAGGCAGTACACAAATATGAGCATATCACAAAGCTTACACCTGAGATCATGCACGAACTGATTGAAAAAATCGTGGTGCATGAAGCAGACAAGACAAGCAGAAAGCGTGTACAGCAGATTGATATTTATTATCGCTTTGATGTTGCCGTTTCATCAGTTACTGCCGAAACAGGAAAATACGGAAAAAAGACTGCTTAACCGAAGTGTTACGCAGTCTGTATTAAGAGAAGAAAAACTTCTATATCACTACTGTACTTTTGCACCGGGGTTATCATTACCGTAACCTTCCAGAAGGTTTACAACGCCCCATACACCAACACCTGCACCGATCAGGCAGATAACGCTCTTGAGTACGGTACAAGCAGTAGAAATGAAAGAAGAAGTATCAACAGCACCCGTGCCTGCTGCAAATGCCTGAGTTACACAGGTAGATGCCATAACGCCTGCGATCGTGCAGAACATGGTTGCCTTCTTTGCACCACGGGTGAGCTTAGAGAGCCACTTGTGCTTCGGTGCAGAGGCAGTGGCTGCTGTCTCCATTGCGGTTGCATCGACCGCAGAAATATTCAGTTCGTTCATAGGTAAAAAGTCTCCCTCAAAAAAATAAAGTAATAATTGTCCGCAGCTTCAACCGATTCTTTTTTTAGGCAATACCACACAAAGATCGTGCGGTATTGCCTTTATTCGGTTTCTTCACTGTCTGAGTTAAAAGCCGACATATATCTCTTTTTCTTCGGTTTCCTCAGATATTGCAGTACCAGCTTTATCTTTTTCTTTTGCTGATACTGTTGTAACTTCCTGTCCAGCGTTTGTCATATCCACACCATAAGCCGAAAAACGTTCTCCTTTGGGCAGTTTCAAACGCATCTCTCTTCGGTTACTCACATAGTTTTCGATGTTAAATTCCTGCTCAGGATTGTCATCTAACAGCATAGGGTACTGCTTATGACGGGTAATATCAAACTTGTCCGAGAAGAACGGACGCACTCCTCGCACTTGTAGGATACATTTACCGCCGTCCATAACCGCCAGTTCGTCCTGAGATTTCAGCTCTTTTCCGAGCTTCTGATAGTTCATTCCGTAGCTCTCCGATTGTCCACGGTTGGTAGAGGTGTTGAAACTGTCGATAGTTTCTTTACCGAGACTTTCGGATATCTCTTTCAGCGTGGACTTCTCCTTGCCGCCCAAAAACAGCATCGTATCACAGTTGCCTTCAATCGTATCTGCATTATCTTTATATATAGCCTTTAGCTGGCTCTTAGCTTGCAAGATGATCGACGCACTGATTTCACGGCTTCGGATCGTCGCTATGAGCTTCTCAAACTGCGGAATTTCACCAATATTCGCAAACTCATCTAACAAACAGCGTACATGATAGGTCAGCTTTCCACCCTTTGAATTGTCCGCTTTGGTACACAAAAGGTTGAATAGCTGGGAATACATGATAGCCACAAGAAAGTTGAATGTGGCATCAGTATCGGAGATGATGATAAAAAGTGCACTCAGCTCGTCACCGAGCTTGTCAAGGTGCAGCTCATCGTAGGAGGTGATCTCCAAGACCTCATCTATTGCAAAAGGTGCAAGTCGGGTGCTGCAGCTAATAAGGATAGACTTAGCTGTTTTTCCTGCCGCCAACTTATATGCCTTGTATTGTTTGAGTGCAAATGCACCCATTCGCCGTTGTTCGGCATCGGGTTCAGCTTCAAAGACATCACCGTAATCAGCCATGACATCGGGATCATCGTGCTTTGTATGGTTTAGCCAGCACTCCACGATCTCAAATTCAAGGTCAATGCTGTTTTTGAACTCCTCATCATCCTCACGGCACTCCGAATTGTTGATCATGTCGATCAAAGTTTCAAAGTTCCATTCATCTTCGGGATACATAGCAAAGATCAGGGCAATATACGCAGTATAGAGCAGTTTCTCCGCTTTCACCCAAAAATCATCGCCAGACGGCTGCTGAGAAGAAGTGTTCTTGATAAGCACTTCCACGAATTTCAGAATGTCCTTCTCACGGTTCTTCTTGCTGATATATGCGAACGGGTTATAATGCATCGACTTTGCAAAATCAATGGTATTGAATACCTTGATTTTGTACGGCTCATAGACAGGGATATATTTCCCCTTATCGTCCTTTTTGTACTTGCCGTCAGGTGTTTTCTGATATACTATTTTTCCGTCCTCACGTTTCGGGCGGCCCCTCTCAAGCATCTTTCCGCACTCCACAAGCACCGTGCCTTTCGGGTCGGTCACTACATAGGAGGAGTGCATCTGCATCAGGTTCGGCTTTACGAAGAAGCGTGTCTTACCTGAACCTGAGCCACCGATCACAAGAATGTTCTTGTTACGGGCAAATTTCGGTGCAGAGGGCTTGCCCATGGTCAGAGATTCCGTCTTTGTGAGTATCACATTGTTTTCGGGGCAGGATAAGTCCATATACGGCTCAATATCCTTTTCACCGCCCCATACGGCAGAGCCGTACTCCTCACCCTGGCGGAACTTCTTCCTGTTTTTCGACTTGACGTAGAGGACGAGCCTCATTACTCCCGCCAAACCCAAGCCGATAAGAAGATCAAACGGGTGTAAACTTGGAAAGATCCTTGCAAATGCCACACCGAGATTACTCATGAAAGGCAGAAGCTTTTCCTGAAAGCCGTTGCCCTCAGCGGTTCGGTACGCAAAGCCGATCAGATTTCCCACATAAGAGAAAGCGACATAGGGAATAGTCTTGATGATCAGCTTTTTGAGTTTTCTCGTGTCGATCTGCAATTTGCAGACATTTCCTTTCTGTTGGTATCGGCAAAAAAGACTGCCGTAAAAATATCATCGCCCCTTGCCCGTGGAACGGGTGCAGGCTGGAAGTGGTTATAGATCACCGTCTGTTCTCCCTTGTTTTCTCTCTCTGTTTCTGTTTGCGAGGTTTGTTCCTGAATTTCTGAGCCTGCTGCTGCATCTGCTCACGAGTGAACTCACCACGCTTCTGCGATTTTCCCTGTCCCTTACCGACATACTCTGAAAATGCTTTCTTGAAATCCTCTGTCTTAGCAGCAGAAAAGAAAACATGATAGGTAGGCGGAGTGGTGCTTTTATCTCTTTTCAGGGCAAAATCCACATCATATTTTCGTGCGGTTTTCAGAAAATCTCCGATATTTCTGTCTGAAACCTCAATGCTGTCGAGCTTGGACGGCGACTTCGCCTGCAACTGCTTGTAGGTCATTCGCCCTTTTTTCTCTGCCTTGCCCGACATAAACTCCCGCAATGCCGATTTCAGCACATTAGCAGTCATTTTCTCCGCTTTAATCGAAATATCAATGGTTTTCTTCGCACCGTTCTCATAGTCCGAAGGCATCAGGCATCACCGCCTTCGTCTGCGGTCGGCATCTCAAAAGTGGAAAATGCTTCACTCTGGAGCCAACGGGTAATATTGCCCTGGACACTCATCACCTTATCGTAGTCGGACGAGTGATAAAGCAGATTCTCCCTGTTGGTCACATCAGTACCAACAATGCAGTAAGCATCTTCCGTATGCTCATCATCGACACCGACAGAACGCACCTCGACGCTGACCGCAATCAGGTTATCGTAGTTGATAAGATCGCCCTCCGGTGTCAGAATAGACTTAGCCATGATCTTCACCTTCCTTTCCAAAAAGCTCATTTGCCGTCTTTCAAGCAGCTACGTCCGGTTTCTTATTCGCACCCATAGCCACCACCCCCTCTCAGGAACGTTCAGTCATCATAAACGCCAAAATCTCTTTTGACAGCATACTCAGCCCACCGTCCCTCAGCATTTTCCTTGAACCGCTTGCCGTTGGCTTCGTTGAACAGAGTGCTGATAAGATAACTCTCATAGTTTCGCACATTGTCTGCACGCTTCATCTGCTCAATCGCATTTTCAAGGACGTTTATATCAACCTTTAGCATAGTGGACTTGACAACTTCTCTGGGAAAATCCTGTCCGCAGATACGCTCTGTTTTCTTTCTGGAGCATATCCGCCGAACGATCATCTGAATGATCTCCTCAGCTTCTTCCTCATCACCGAGCCACTCTGTAAAGTAAGGAAAGTCGATGTTAGTTTTCACTACTTCGGTATAGATCTCTTTTTCGCTGATATATCCGTCGATCCGTCCGTCTGCCTGTCTTTCAACAGCTTTTTCGCTGTCGGAGAGGGATTGATCGATAGATACTTGATCACTCCGTATTTGATTATTATTTATTATCTTCTTAGTATTTATTTGCCCCTGATTTTCTACCGCTTGTTTTTCTATGGGTAGAATTTCAAGGGGTAGATTTTCTATGCCTTGTTTTTCTGCCCCTTGCGGTGCTTTTTTTACGGAGCTTACTTTGGCATATGTATCATCATCGTCCCGGTCAGCATCAGGCGTATCTTTTTCGGAATACTCATAGAAGTCATAGACATACTCGATCCGACCGCTGTTCGTTTCATTCGGCATCAGCTTAGTCACATTGAGATACCCCCAATGCTTCAGTTCGTCCAATGCTGCCTTGATCGCTGTTTCTTTCTCTTTGCAGATCGCAGTCAGACCTGAGATAGAGTAATCCCAATTCTCCGGCAAGGAAAGAACTTTACTCAGAAGTCCGATCGCTTTCAGACTGAGGTTCGTTGACCGCAGATGATAGTTGCTCATTACGGTATAGTTTGCATTTTTATTGACACGGCACACCGATGACGGTGTTGTTTTGACCTTTTTTGTTTTCTTAGCAGACATATCCATTCACCTCCTGTTTTCAGCTCAAGCGAGCTTCATTTGCGTGATCCTGAGCTTATTGACCATATAGGTCTTACCGCTGCATCGGAGGTAGCCTGCATCGTAAAGTTCGTTCAGAGCGTTCCTGATAGTTCTCAGAGAATCATTCTCAAAGAACGGACAAAGCTCCTCTGCGGTATGATAGTCTGTATCGGGAAAATTGAGCATTCTCAGCAGAATAGCTGTTGCTTCGCAGGACAGCTTGTCATCGCTGATCGTGATGATTTGGCGTTCAGACATAAAAAACCTCCTATTTTTCATTACGCATAACTAAAACAGCAGACGTGATATTCGATTTTCAGGCATAAAAATAGCGGACAACGCTCCAATTATATGGAACATCGTCCGCTGAATGATTGCTTTTTTGATTGAATTTTAGAGGTCAAAAGCACAGATCCGCTTTATTAGTAACAATAGATTATCATTTTCTTGTGTGGCAAATACACGAGACATTTCCTATCCTTTGTGCCAATTTCTTCTACAAAAATCGGCATTTTTCGCAGGTAACTAAATTTATTTCGTGTGTCTACCGTAGGTCTACCAAGTCAAGTTATCGGCTTTTGTCTACCACAAATCTACCGAAAGTCTACCAAAAAACATGGTTTTTTATGATTCTTGAAAGCTGCTGTAATTCGGTGTTTTTCAATTTTTGATACTCAAAAAGCTCGAAAAATCGGGCACAAAAGGGAACAAAAGACCACAAAAGAAATTAAAACGCTTCACCGATTTAAAAACTTAAAATCCCTCGGTAGCAATACCGTACCGGTTCAAGTCCGGTTAGCGGCACCAACAGAAAAAAGCTCGCTTTAAGGCGGGCTTTTTTTATTCTATGTAAGCTTCAAAACTACCAATATCTCCACGCAGCCGTTCTCAGTGCGCATTTCAAGACTGCCGTCGTACTTCTCCGCAACTCCGCGGATTATATCCAAACCGTAGCCGTGCTCTGAAAATTTCCCGTTCTTGAAGTGCGATTTTTTCGCAGGCAGCTGCGGCATTTCGTCGGGATAATTCTTTGCCAGCACGAACAGACAGCCAATGTCGGTATGTGCCGACAGTTCAACTCTGTTGTTCTTAGACTTCTCCGCGCTGGCAAAAGCGTTGTCTATCAGATTTGCAAAAACGCTGCACAAGTCTGTCAACTCCACATTCATATTTTCGGGTATGTTGATCTCTGTGACAAGTTCCACTCCCCGCTCGTCGGCGGCATTCATTTTGTCAAAAATTACGGCGTTGATTGTGGAATTTGCGCAGTAGTGCGGAATGATGGGATTTTTCAGATTTTTCTGATACAGCTCGCCCAAAATCTGCATACCGTGCTCGCGCTGTTCGGGGTCGGCGGAGGAAAGCAGGCTGTACGCCGTGCTGACGATGTTGTTGAAATCGTGCTTGTATTTCATGAGCTGTTCGGCATTTTTGCGGATACTATCGTAATAATTTTGCGAAAGCTTTTGCTCATACTCCAGTTCGGCTAGGCGAAGCTTGTTGTGGCGGGCGGTGGAATAATCGAGCAGGGCTTTAAATATCAGAATATCCGCAACAACTGTGATCACTATTCCCGCGTACATCATCGGCTTATTTATCATCTGCTGAAAGACTTCGGGCTTTTTGCGGGTATTCAATGTGCTCGAGGCGAACAGCAGGTACTGCGAGATCGGCACTAGAAAAAAGAACGTTGCGTACTTATCAAAATGCAGTTCGTTTGAACGGATAGACTTGACCGCACCGGATAAAATGTACAGCATCGCCGAATAGAAAATTATGTAAGTGATTATAAACGCTATGTTTTTTAAGTTGTAATCTGTGCCCGTGAACATATGCCCCGGCGGAAAAAAGAACACGTCGAGCACAAGTTCACAGAGCATTGAAAGAGCGTTCAGAAGAAAAACTATCAACAATTTGAAAGGTGCTTTTTCCTTAAAACGCAGCATTGCGCAGGATATGAACATTGCAAAGTCGATCATGCCAAAAACTTTATAGTGGTTTAGAGATGCGATAATATAAATGTTAAATCCGACGGCAGCGATCGCTATCAGCATGGAAGAAATTTGATATTTTTCTCGGCGGGTAAGGCAGATATGCAATCCGACAAAATATGTCATGAACGAAACGCCGCCGTGAAGAATTGTCTGAATGATTTTGAGCATACGAACTCCCCTTTTTTACACGGTTTGGTCAGTTATCATTTTACAGTATTTTAATGGATATACAATTAACAAACAGTAAATAACTTTTTCAATACAAGACGGCAGTAAAAAATGTCTGCTATTGACAAATTCATATTTACATATTATAATATAAAAAAATATGCGATCAATTATTCAAAATTAAAGAGGTGCTGTCAAAATGAAAGATAATTTCAACAAATATTATTCAATATACTTTATTACAAAGCTTATTATCTACTTTATTCTGCAGAATACTTTGTTTATTATGATACTATGGAATTTATCAGTAGACCTTGATAATGATATTACAGGGTACGTTGTTATCGTTCCGCTGATAATATTGATCTCGGTATTTCTTCTTTTCACTTTTACCACAGCTAATGCAATAACAAAATTCAGAAAGAATGACTTGATGATAGAAAAAAACACACCGCACAATTATTTTAAGATCAAAGCAATGCTTACGGCTGTTTCATTCTCGCTAAACGATCTGTTTTTGCATTTTAAATTTCGAGAACATTTGCTGCTAGCATATAATGAAGGAATAAGAAAGATCAGTATGCTCAACTCCGACAATTTGACATATCGGGATAAACTGTTGACCGACCTAGAAATGTTGAGGGACAAATACTTCAGATGCTCAGTTGTAATTGTTATAGTCGCCATACTATTTCATCTTGTCGGCGGATTATTTTCTGCTAGGACAATGGTCGGCAAATATTATAACGCAAAGTAAATACACCAAGTATGATCAGGAGAAAAAGGTTAGAAAACATGATGAACTAGATTTGGGTGAATCGCAGCCGATCTTTTATATCCAAGCAAAGAAAAAAGAACGTAATTGAAGCAAAGGAGAGCCGTGCTGTCGGAAAACCTCAAGGGCTCATAGATCTAAAGAAAAATTTTGAAGGAAAAGATGAGGCTAAATATCTAATTTTTGATATGAAGGGAAATACGTTATGGATATATTGGTAAAAAAAGCGTATATATTCATCTCTATTACAGTACTTACGCTGTTCGTTTTAACAGGTTGTACCCCAAAGATAAATGCGCGAGAAGAGGCAGAGGACACTGTTGCCACTGTAATCGAGTATATCAATAAAAGGGATTCTGAAGGACTAATCGCATTGTTCTGTGAAGAGGTTAAAGAAAACTATGAATTAACTGCTGATGTTGATATACTGTTTAATATGTTTGACGGCGAAATAACATCTTATGAAGTTTCTGCCGTAGCATCAGGCGAAAAATCAGAACTTTTCAGAGAAAGTTCTTATAGCATAACAGGAATTGTCGAAGCATACGTTGATGACAAGGAATACAGAATAGAAGTCAGCAAAACGATATACAAAGATCAAAATCCGCAACGTGTTGGGATTACTACTGTTATGGCAATGGATGAAAATGTAAAGGAAATGTTCTTTGTCGGCGAAGTAAATGTATTTACTTAATGAGTATAATTCAATATTAATAAAGAACAAGTATTATGCGTGCAAATCATTATTTTACGATAATGAGGACATCGAACACGATGGAGATTTTACGAAATAAAATGTTTACAATTTATTTATAATATTTATTGCGACCTAAGTCATTTATCTCCGTCTTATTTATAGAGGGACTTTTTGTTCCTGAAAAAAATAAGATGGAGGTTTTTTTATGAAAAGAATTTTGGCTGCTGTTTTAGCAGTTACGCTGACGTTCGGCACTACGGCTTTGCCAGTTTCTGAAACATCAATGGGTGGTCTTATTACTGCTCATGCTGAGGATAATACATCCGAAGATGAGCAATTTGATGCACTAAGCGATGATGATTCAGAAGACATCGACGACACCGATGATTACGGCAGTGACGATGAAGATTATGACGGTGATGATGGCGACGATGGAGATTACGGAGATTGGGAAAACGAGTCGGATTTTTATACGTATAATTATGACGATGATGGAATAGCGATAAGTGGTTATGATGGCGAGAGTACCGATGTTGTAATTCCTTCTGAGATATATGAAAAAAAGTAGTTGCTATAAGTGAGGAAGCATTTTATAACAGCAATATTACCTCTGTTGTTATCCCTGAAGGCGTAAAAATCATTGAGTCGGACGCTTTTTCTGAATGCTCTAAGCTCGAGAGTGTTACAATTCCCAGTACGCTCAAAACCATTGGAAGTCAAGCATTTAATTTCTGCAAAAAACTAAAAAGCATTGAGCTTCCTGACGGTATGGAGAGTATTGGATGGGAAGCATTTAATAAATGCAGTTCTTTGGAAAAAGCTGTACTTCCAAAAGGGATTTCTGAGATTCCCGACTCATGCTTCTATGAGTGCGAAAGCCTAAAAAGTGTAAATATACCTGATACCGTAACTGTTATAAGCAGTGACGCATTTTATGAATGTAACCTGCTCGACATAACAGAGATCCCAAATAGTGTTACAAAAATCGAAAGCGGTGCTTTTTCTGGAACTGCTATATATAATCTAGTTATTCCTGACAGCCTTGTGGAAATAGAGTATTCAGCGTTTTCGTATTGTGAAAAACTGACATATGTCAAGATCTCAAGTGGTTTAACTGAAATATCTGAAAGTATGTTTTTTGAATGCAAATCTCTTGAGAATATTGATATGCCAGATACAATTACAAGTATTGGCGATTATGCGTTTGAAAGCTGCACGTCATTAAAGAGCATTTCTATTCCTAAAAATGTTGTAAATATTGGCGAATCTGCATTTGAACATTGCTCTTCACTTAAAGAAGTTACACTTCCTACAGGTATAAAGTATATTGATAGCGAATATATGGGTGGTAATTATGAAGATGAGATTATAAATTATAGCGATGAGGATAGTTCTCTTCAGGTCATGGACGAAGATGACGAAACTGATGATAGCGATTCAGAAGGCGAGAAGAAAGCTCCGGGTCTTTATGGCAACGTTTTTGGTTACTGCGAGAGTTTGGAAAACGTATATGTGGAAGATGGCAGTTCCTATTTAACATCGGATAATGGTATTCTTTATACTGCTGACTATTCAAAACTGATATGCTGTCCAAACACCAAAACATCGGTTAAGGTAAATGAAAACACGAAGAAGATCTGTGATTCTGCTTTTGGAGGATGCAAACAGCTTACTGAATTAGAGTTAAATGATGGGCTTGAACTTATCGGCACATGGGCGTTTGGAAACTGCTCTTCATTAAAGAAACTGATAATTCCTGATACTGTAACAGATATAGGCACTGCTGCGATAGCTTGGTGTGGTTCGCTGGAAGAATTAAAGCTTCCGAAGAATCTTAAATATATTAGAGAGTACCTTGTAGAGTGTGCGACAAATCTTAAGCAGATCGAGATACCTGATGGAGTTGAGTTTATTGCAGTTTCTGCATTTATAGAATGTTCGTCATTGGAGGATATAACTATTCCGGGCAGTGTAAGGGGCATACATTACAGCGCTTTTGCTGAGTGCACTTCACTGAAAAAAGTTGTAATAAAAGACGGCGTAAAAGCTATATATAGCCATGCTTTTGGAAACTGTACAAGTTTATCTGAGATCGTAATACCACAGGGAACAACGATTTACAGTTTGGCTTTTACTGGAACTAAATGGCTTTCTGAAATGCAAAAAAAAGATCCAATTGTAGTCGTTAATTCGCAGATAATAGATGTTAGCGCTTGTGAAGGTGATGTAATTATTCCTAACACCGTTAACACTATCCATTCAAACACATTTTCACAAATGAATAATATTACAAGTATCACTATACCTAACAGCGTTAAGAATATAGATAACTATGCTTTTTCAAGCTGTAAAAGCCTTGAGAAGGCAACTATTGATGAAGGATGCACTGATATAGGCGATCACGCATTTAGTTATTGCGAAAAACTTAAAACAGTAGATCTTCCCAGCAGTATTTCCGAGATAAATGAGGGCGCTTTTTATGGCTGTGAATCTTTGACGGATATTACTATCCCGGAAAATGTAACAGAGATACGTGAAAGTGCATTTTCTAATTGTTACGCATTAGAAAAAGTAAAGCTATACAATAAGGTGAAAACCATTGGCGAAAGCACCTTTTCATACTGTGAAAAGCTAACAAATATTGAGCTTCCTAAGAGTCTTACAGATATTGGCCAAAACGCTTTTTATAAGTGCACATCGTTGGAAACTATAAAAATTCCTTCGAATGTTGATACCATTGGTGTGTCAGCATTTTCACACTGTGAAAAATTGAGCAATGTAACGATCTCGAATGGTGTTAAAAAACTCGATGATTGTGCATTTGAGTCTTGTGATTCATTAACAAAAATAACCATTCCCAGAAGCGTGACTGAGATAGGAAATAACTGTTTTGACTACTGCGAAAAACTTGAAAAGGTAGAGCTTAAAGAAGGCTTAAAAACTGTCGGCTATAACGCATTTTTAAATGACCCAAATCTTAAATATATTGTAGTTCCCGCAAGCGTAGTTTCCATCGGAGAGGACGCATTCGGAATTTGCGGAAATTATTATTCATATGGTATAGTAGATGATTTTAAACTTGGTTGTTATAAGAATACTGTTGCTGAAAAATATGCGAGAGAAAAAGGTATCGAAAGCGAAATACTTGAATACCACGAACATAATTACGTTGAAAAAATAACAAAACAGGCAACTTGTACAGAAGATGGTGAAAAGGCATTTACATGCAGTGACTGCGGTGACACTTACACAGAAACTATCCCCGCAACAGGTCATACCGAAGTTATCGATAAAGCCGTAGCCGCGACCTGCACAACCGACGGCAAGACCGAGGGTTCACACTGCTCCGTTTGCGGCGAAGTGATAAAGGCGCAGACAGTGATCAAGGCGACCGGTCACAAGTATGATAACGGCAAGATAACTAAACAGCCGACCTGCACCGAAACCGGTGTTAAGACCTTTACTTGCACTGAATGCGGCGATACAAAAACTGAAACGATAAAGGCGGCAGGCCACAAATCCGGCAATTGGATAGTGGACAAGCCCGCGGCTATCGGCGTTAAGGGCTCGAAGCACAAGGAGTGCACGGTTTGCGGCAAGGTACTCGAGACCGCCGAGATACCAGCACTTTCAAAGCAGAACATTCAAAGCGCGACCATTACGCTTTCAAAATCGACCTACGTTTACGACGGCAAGGTTAAGAAACCGAGCGTGACCGTTAAACTCGGTGGCAAAACGCTGACAAACGGTGCAGATTATACAATATCTTACAGCAACAACGTCAAGGCCGGCACTGCGACCGTAAAAATCACGGGCAAGGGTGATTACACCGGCTCGGTTTCTAAGAATTTCAGCATTAAGAATGATTTCAAGCAGGCTACTGTTACCGGCATTTCCACTAAGACCTACAGCGGCAAGTCTCAGACTCAGAAGATCACGGTCAAATTCGGCGGCAAAACGCTGAAGAATGGCACGGATTACACGATTTCCTACAGCAACAACAAGAAAATCGGCACGGCGAGCATGAAGATCGTCGGCAAAGGCGACTACGCGGGCACGATCGAAAGGTCGTTCAAGATCAATCCCGTAAAGCTGAGTATCAGCAAGCTGACCGCGAAGTCTAAAGGCTTCAAGGCGAGCTGGGCGAAAAACGATCAGGCTACCGGTTATGAAATTCAGTACAGCACAGATTCCAAGTTCAAGAGTGCAAAAAAGGTCGCAATAACCAAAAAGACGACCACTGCTAAGACCATTACTAAGCTCAAGGCGAGCAAGAAATATTATGTTCGCATGAGAATTTATACCACGGTTAATGGCAAGAAGTACTATGGCGCTTGGTCGGCGGTAAAGACGGTTACTACTAAAAAGTAATAGCCAAGCAGGTTGAGTGCACTTCCTAAAATAGTGCAATAAAAAAGACCTCTTCAAATACAATATCTGTGACGGGCTGGCTTCGCGATTCACGCGGAGTCAGTTTGTTTTTTGGAGTCTGAATACCCAACCGTGTAAATGACAATAATACCCACAAAGAAATTTGGAG